>ENA-OSEO01000604-OSEO01000604.1-sediment-metagenome-genome-assembly--contig:-NODE-604-length-87686-cov-6.796813_pt1 | contig 87686 bp, 77 predicted proteins | sample MGYA00237883_ERZ534232 | MGnify/ENA metagenome assembly ERZ534232
ATCCGTTACGCTAAACAGGTAAGTGTCCACGATGTCCTGACACAAAAAAGTGTCTACGATGTGGTGGCACTCAGCAGCTACTTAATACGCGAGCAGGGACCGGTGCAACATAGGCCTTCCAATTTCCGCCGTTGATCCCAAATCCACCATCGATTTCTATTTCAAGTTTGTCGGATACAAGAATTGGGGATAACGTATCGCCATACCATTCCTTTAAATGGCATCTACCAATTTCATGAGCAGAGACTTGGACCTTCCCGGCTTTCGAGAAACTACTCAACGCAGCTTTAGCACTAGCTTCTACCGTCTTTAGTTCACTTTCGACATTAGCAGACTCTGGTAAGTTGTGAATGTACCAAAATTGAAGTTGTCGAATTTGATCATTTTCAATCGCACTTCTCAATTCCTCTGCCAGTTGTCTCAACCTAATGGGCAGTTCTTTTAAAGGACGTTGCAACAACCAACCGATGGCTGTATTTAGATCGCTTGCCTTATTCGCTGGAGCAGATAACTTCTGTTTTGAACATGTGTAGCACTGGGCGACTACCGCAAACTCTTCTTCCAAGTCAATGTGGAGGATATCGCATTTTTTATCGTCGCTTCCGTCTGTGATGGCCTCGGCAGCGATACTATGCAGGTCGTCGATTTGGTATTTTAAGGCCAAAGCAAATAGTCCTAAAGCGTTGTCTCCATATATTTCCAAGTCAGTTCTTGCCGCCAGGGCTTGTTCCCAATTTTCTAAATCTTTTTTATGGCTCATTTGTCTCCTCCTTCAAAACAACCAAAAGGGTAAATTTTTTTACCCTCCCCAACCGCACTTTCATCCCATCCTATTCATTCAAATTAATGATGTCTAGTTAAAACTCTCCCCAAACTTGTTGACAAATATAGATTTTAATATTTATGCACCCCCTTTAAAACTCATGACAAATAAAAGTCAACCAATGAAAAAGGCCGATCCCCTACCGGATCGGCCTTTCCAAATTTATGGAACTTTGCTAATTGAAGATTTGCCCGCTTGAGCTTTTTGCGGTTGTCCTGATCAATGTATCCAGCCCAGGAGAATGGCTTCCAAAGTCAGCCCGCCCACCAGAAGCCATAGGGTAATGCCGAAAGCAAGGGGAGAAAACCCGACCTTTTTGAGCAGTGATTTACTCAAACCCGCGCCGATAAGAAAGAGGGTCACCACCAGACCTTGTTTGGCAATGCCGGACAGCAGACTCCAAAGGGCTCCCAGTTGGGGAAGCAGGGTATGAATCACGGCGGCAGCCACAAAACCGATGATAAAGAGGGGAATCTTGGCCCGTTTGTCCGACTTGAGGCACAGCGCGGTCCCGAGGGCGACCGGGGCGATCCACATGGCCCTGGTCAGCTTGACCGTGGTTCCGACGGCCAGGGCCTGGGGACCGTAGGCTGCAGCCGCGCCCACCACGCTGCTGGTGTCATGGATGGCAAGGGCCGCCCACTCTCCAAACTGAACCTGGCTCAAATGCAAAAGGTGGCCGATAAAAGGGAAAAGGAGCAGGGCGACAGCGTTCAGGGAAAAGACGGTGCCCAGGGCGACGGCCGTTTCGTCGTCCTCGGAGTTCAGTACCGGCGCCATGGCGGCAATGGCGCTGCCTCCGCAAATGGCCGTACCAAAGGCGATTAGGGAAGCGGTTTTTTGTCCGGTTGGGAAAATTTTCCGCAGCAATACGCCTAAAGCCAGGGTTAAGGTGATCCCGATAATGGTATAGACGACAGAATCCTTACCGACGGTCCAGACCTCCCCGATTCCCAATCCGAACCCGAGCCCCACAACCGATATCTGCAGCAGTCTTTTGCTCCAGATTGAGGATTTCAAAGGCAGCGGATTGCCCAGCAGCAAACTGAAGAGAATGCCGGCCGTCAAGGCTTCGGTGGTGGTGACAAACGGAAGTGCGCAACAGCCCGCCAAAAGTAAAAAAAGTGCCTTCCTGATTTGTTCTGTCGCCATGAATTTGCCCTCCTTTCCAATCTGTAGTTGCAATATACCAAAGCATATATATAATAAAAACTAAGTAATTTTTACGTTATATATAAGATTTTCTTATGGCTATTACCCTACGTAAACTCTCTGTCTTCGTCAAAGTCGCAGAAACGGGAAAAGTCACCAGGGCGAGTGAACTGCTGCTGATGAGCCAGCCTGCCGTCAGCATGGCCCTTGCGGAAATGGAACAGGAAGCCGGTGGGCAGCTTTTTGTCCGCCAGGGACGCCGGCTGCTTCTCAATGACCGGGGCCGTTTGTTGCTGGAACCGGCGCAGGAGATCCTGCGCAAGGTTGCGGATTTTGAAAACCTCTTGGAGAAATCGGACCTGGAGCCGAGGGGGCTTTTGCGGACGGGGGCGAGCACCACCATCGGCAACTACCTGCTGCCTTCACTGATGGCCCGCTTTTCCCGCCTTTATCCCCAAGCGCGGGCCTCCCTTCAGGTGGGAAATACCCAGCAGATCGAACGGGCTCTCGAACAGGGGGAAATCGATTTGGGCCTGGTCGAAGGGCCCTCCCATTCCGCGCTGTTACAGACTATGCCGTGGCGGGATGACGAACTTGTGGTTATCGCCGGCAGGGGACATCCCATTAGCGGGAAAAAGCCTGTGACGGACGACATGCTGACTGCTGCCGACTGGATTATGCGTGAACCCGGCTCAGGAACCCGGGAAGTTTTTGAAACGGCCCTGACGGAATGGGGAAAAAGCATCCATATCAGTTTGGAATTGGGTCATACGGAGGCCATCAAAAAGGCTGTTGAAGCAGGCCTGGGGATTGGCTGCCTGTCACGACTCGCCGTTCAGCGGGAACTGGATAACGGCTGGCTGATGGAAATCAAAACCCCGCTTAAACTTAAAAGGTCTCTGATCATCCTGCTGCGAAACGACACTTCCCGGACCAGGCTGCTGCAAGCTTTTCTCGATCTGCTTCATTCCAATGCGGGGAAAGCACTTGCAGAAAATGTTGACCGATGACAAACAGGATTTACGGGACGTTGGATTTACGGGACGTTGTTAATTTGTCCACTTACCACAAAAAAACAAAGCCGGAGTCTTTCGGCTCCGGCTTTGAGGTGTTTTAACGCTGATTCCCGATTCAGGGATTTCGGTAGGAATAATAAACGACACCGTTCTCCATGTAAACCATGGCCACACCGGTCATATTGACCGATGAGGCGGCGTTCGGATACGACCCGCTGTCAATGTCCACTTCCGTGAAGGAAAGCCCATCATCCTTGGAATAGGTGACATGGATCCGGCCTTCAATTGCGCTGGTCCCGACCCGGTAGATGGTGTTGTCCCCGTCGACCGTCATGGTGGATTGAAGGGCACGAGATTCAGTGGCAATAACCGAGGATCTGGTCCAAACGTCCGTGTTCATGTCGCCGATCAAAAGCGTTCCGTCCCGTCCTACAATGACAATCCGGCCCAGGCGGTCAAAACAGTAGCCGGCATGGGAGATGACTTCCCCCGTGTTTACCGGGGCTTCGAAAGTGACCCCCTGATCGGTGCTGCGGACATAGAAAACCGGCGTGGCTACATTGACGCCGGTAGGTTCGGTCCCGACGATGTAGATATCGCCGTTCAACGGATTGACCAGAAGGGTATGGAGAGGATAGCCCATCAGGCCGGTCACCGGGTCCTCGAAGGAAACGCCGCCATCGGTGGAGCGGATAAAGGTATTGCCGCCGTTGTCTACGGAGTCCGCCACGGGCATGTCGCCGTCATTGGCCGAGATATAGACATTGTCGCCGTCGGTGGTGATGTGCTTCTGCTCCGAAAGGGTGCCGGCGGTACCGAAGACCAGGGGGGCCTCCCAGCTGACTCCGCTGTCCGTGGAGCGCACCACTTCCATTTGTCCATCGGATGTGGGATAGGCGATATACACGTTGTCGGCTCCGCTGCAGGCGATTTCAGGATCGATATAGCTGCGGCTTAACATGGGGAGACCGCTGGCATCCCGAACCCGGACACTGGCTTCAAAAGTCACCCCACCGTCCGTGGAGCGCGTATAGTAAACACCGTCGTCGGGACCCGGGGGATCGGTCATCGTATCGGGCACCTTCCACACCACATGAATGATACCGGATTCACTCACGACGATGTTGTTGGACATGTCGGACCGGCCGATGGAGGAGTTGGCCACATCGCTGACCACGACCCGGGTCTGCTCCGTGAAGGTGATCTGAACCGTGGTAAAGGAAAAAGTGATTTTCTCATCGACACCGACAATGGTGCCAGCCGGTATGGTGACCGTGTACTCGCGGTTTTTCTCGAGCAGGGGGACGGGATCGATCAGAAGGTTTTGACCGTCACTGGTCACCGTGACGGAAATATCACCCGAGACACCAGTCAAAGTCACCCCGCTGACATCCCCCAGGACAACGTCCTCTTCGCAATTGACGGTGATGGTCTTGGTGACGGCGACATCGGTTTCCCCATCTTCAGGGGACATTGCGACCACGCTGTTGCCGGTATCGCCAGTTGAATAATGGCTGGAAGACGAACTGCCGCCGCATCCGAAAAGTAAACCAATCATCCCCAATACGACCATAAGCCGCAAAAACATTCCACAGCCGAACATCCTTTGCATTTAAATCCTCCTTGGGAAAAAAGAAAAAATGTCAGGAACTTAACAGAAGAACCTGATGAATCGCCCAAGAGCAACTTACATGCCTGAAAGACACTGTTTTTTAAAAAAGATTGGGCCTGAAAAGAGAATGATTTTCGATTCTTGCTGGCTTTTCCCCACCCCCTAGCCCCAACATAGACAAAAGGGACAGGCTGCATTATCAGGAGGGACTTACCTCCCCCAATAATAGCCTGTCCCCTTTTGCTTTCGGTGAAACGTTCTTTGGATTGAACCGGCTTATTCCGGGACGGCTCTCCGAACCAGAAACCGGTAACCTTCATAGCGCAGGATCACCCCGTCCGGAGAAATTTCCTCAACAATCGGACCGCTATCCATGTGGGCACCCTCCCGCAGGATTTGGCCGTTGATGCGGACCATGCGGGCCGGGGGATGGTAGGCATAGTAGTGTACCGACATGTGTATCGGAAGGACCCTGCTGGTCAAGGATTGGGGGAGTTGGTTCACTTCATAAACAGGGTTCTTTTCTTCCCCCGCCTTGGCCGTTCGGGGAATCGGCCTGTCCCCTTCCTTTCTCACGGCCGGCAAAGGGGTCGCAGGGAGACGGGGCGTGATTTCGGCCGGGGCATCAACCCCGGCCTGGCGGGACACGGCGGCCGGTTTGGGTTTTTCGACGGGGTTCCGGGCAGGGGGCGAGAGCGCCACAGGCCTGGCGGCGGCGTGAGAATCCAGCGAAGGCGAGCGATCAGGGGATGGCAAAGAGGGTGAAACAGCAGCCGGGGCGGATATATTTTCTTTCGGGAAGCGGACCTTTTCTTCGTTTGTCGAAACGAGCGGTGCGGATTTTTCGGCAGGGGCTTGGGACCCAACCGGCGCCGTTACAGGGTGAACGGCGGGCGGCGGGACCGCCGGTGCCGGAGGGCTCACGGGAAGCGAAGCAGCGGGAGCACTGACGTTCCCGGAACCGGGAAGGATGGCTGCCGTGGCTGGAGGTTGGGAGGCATCCTTTTTCCAGGGTGCGAAAATCCAAAGCACCAGTAAAGCGTTCAGAAGAAGCACAGCCCCCAGCAACAGGGGCCAGACCGGGCGCCTTGCCGGTTCGGGTACTGGTGGCCGGTGGTCGGTCTGGAGGGTGGGAACTCCGCTGTTTTTGCGACTTTTTTCCGATTTTTTCAAGGCTTCGAGGATAAATGACATACCGGATTACCCCTGGTTTCTCGGCCTGAGTCTGGGCTGATTATTATTGATTCGGCTGTTGAGGCGAATCAGGGTGTTGGGGCCGACGATTCCGTCTTTAACCAACCCCTCCTGTTCCTGAAATTTTCGCGTCTCCTCCAGCAGTCTTCCTGCATAAACCGGATTCGGGCCCGGCTCCGGCGGCCGGCCGAAGAGGGGAGCAATGCTCCGTTCCAGCCATGCCACCACCGGTCCTCTATGCCCGGGATGAACCACCCCCCGGTAGCCCGGCGGGGGCCGCCACAAAAGCGTGTATTCGCCCAGCCAGTGCCGAAGGAGTTCGGTGGTAGCCAGGACGACCCGGCTCTGCCCGTCCGGGGTCAGGGTGACATTTTGCTCATCCAGGGCGATCAGGGTGGCGTGGAGTGGCTCTCCTTTGCTGTCAATCAACTCCAGCACCGCCGGACGGTCAAGCCGGAAAAGGTTGCCGAGGCTTCCCCTGCCGGAGAGACAGCGCAGGCCGTTCTCTTCGGCCTGAGAACACATGCTTTTATCCCCATCCGGAAGTTGGGACAGGCCCCACAGGCCTAAAAGAGCCCGCTCGGCCGACAGTTGGCTGGTAGGAGATAATTGCAGGTCGGACCAGCGGGGCGATACTTCCGGTTTGGTCGCCTGGGGCGGGTCTTCCGGTTTGGCCGCCGGGGGGACCTCTTCGGCCTGGATGGGGGGAGCCTCCCTGCCGGGAAAGTTTCCCGAAAAATAAGCTGCCCCGAGCGCCCCGGCCGCGAGAAAAATCGCCAGAAACAAGAGCTTTACGACGGCTCTTCCAGGCCGGGGCGGGGGGTTGGTTTTCAGTTCGCCAAACAGTTCGGCCGCGGCACGCTCCAGCAGGAAGGGACTCACCGTGCTTTGCTCCTTGACGTAAGCGCCCAACAGTGCCCGGTCGCACAAAGCGTTGATCACGCGCGGCACGCCGCCGGTCAAGCGGTATAGCTTATCCAGGGTGGAGGGCGGAAAAACCGGTCTTTCCATCCCCGCCACGGCCAGGCGGTGGCCGACATAGCCCTGAACCTCGCCCTTCGACAGGGGCTGAAGGTGATAGCGGGCGCTAATCCGTTGCGCCAGTTGGCGCAGTTCCGGACGTTCCAGCATGTCCCGAAGTTCCGGCTGCCCGAGCATGATGACCTGAAGCAGTTTTTTCCGGTGGGTTTCAAGATTGGTCAGCAACCGCACCTGCTCGAGGACATCGACAGAGAGGTTCTGTGCTTCGTCGATAATCAGAACCGTGTTGTTCCCCTCGCCGTGGGCCTTCAGCAGAAAAGCATTGATACCGTCGATAAAGACCTTGATGCTGGTATTCCCCTGGGGATAGTCGATTCCCAGTTCGTCGCAAATGGTGGCCAGCAACTCGGCCGCGGTCAGTTTCGGATTGAGGACCAGGGCGGTTCGGGTATTTTCAGGGATCTGTTCCAGCAGGCAGCGGCAGACGGTGGTTTTGCCGGTTCCCACTTCGCCGGTCAGCAGGACGAATCCTCCGTCGTTTTGGATCCCGTACAAAAGGTGAGCCAGTGCCTCCCGGTGGGACTCACTCATATAGAGGTAGTGCGGGTCCGGGGCGAGGGAGAAGGGATTGTCCTGTAAGCCGAAATAGTTCTGGTACATGCCGCCCGTCATTCTGCTTCGCAGCTTATGGGGCGCCAACGGTCGGAGGGTGGAAAGGATGGCGCCCTTTGATCATCTATCTTAATTAATCGTGGTCTCTTTTCCCACCCTAATATTTTCAAAACGAAAAAGGCCGGTCCGCTGCCGGACCGGCCTTTTCGAATTTATGGAACTTTGTTTATTACAGATTCGCCCACTTGCGCTTCTCGCGGTTGTCCATGACCTTGTAGGCGCAGTACTCGCCGCACATGGTGCAGGCGCCGGGCTCTTTCCGGATCGAGGGCCATATGGTACTGGCCTTCCCAGTCGAGGGCCTTGCGATAGCGGCTCATGACCAGGCCCTTTTTCACACTGAAACCAGCTTGTGGCTGTGAAATTTCTTTTAAGTTTTTCTTTAATCAACCCAACTAAAACTCAACAGCAAAAAAGTAGTGATAGGGCCCGGATCAGGGGTTTCTCAATTCAGGCGGCATCATGAAGCTTTGGTTATTTTCTTTAATAGCGATTTGAAAAAGCCTGCCTCTGACATAAAAGTATCATCAGCCATTTCAACCCCTTCAAAGGAAAGGGGATCAAGCCTATTGGTGAGCCCCAGGAACTGCTGGGATATTTTTCCGACCAGTTCCCTTTTTACCGGCAACAACTCCTCAGAATATTCTTCTTTCTTTTTTACCAGTATCGGGTTGGTGTTTATCTCCCATATCTGGATTCTCCCGTTCAATATCCCATAATCAATTCGGCCATATTGAGTGTTTGCCAGCTTGGCTACTTTTTGCAATTGCTCCCCATGCGGATTGGCTTGCAAATAATTGTTAATTTCAGAAAGTATGGGATGTTCGGTCTCTTTTGCAATCCAGTGCCTGTTAAATACGACATGGGCCGGCATTACATTCTCGCCAAAAATAAATGCCGAGTATTTCCTGAAAAAGTTATCCTGTGACTGGGTGTCACAGAATTCAATGACCATGAATTGGTCCAACTGGTTCTTGCTGTATTTGGTTGAAAATGCAGAATAGGTTGCCAGATAAGCATCTTTATCTGAAATCAAATCCGTTACCGGTCCTTTATGATCGTTTGCCCTCCTTACAAAAACCGGGAATTTGATGTGATCGCAATCATCCGTGAACGGATACACTCCATAGTCATTAATGCCTTTTTCTGATAATGTTTTTAACAAATCAAAACGAAGCAGAACCTGCTTCGGGTGGTTGATGATCAATGACGGATCAAATCTGATTTCTATCAGTTCCGCCAATTTCTCGGCATTGTGCTGAATTGTTTTGTTTCCGTTTATTCGGTCAAGATCACTAAAAATGAAGATTGCAGGCTTGAGGGTCTTTATACGGGGAATTTCCTCGTAAGGCAAAATATGGAATTTTTTTTTCAGATCTGGATCCCATTCATCCAAGAACCAGTTTATCATTTTGGTTTTTCTGCGCATTGAGAAGAAAAAAATCATTTGAATAATGCCCATAAAAAGCGCTTGAACGCTGGTCAGTATTACAATCTCTAAAGCCTCCAGAACATCTTCTGTCCAGATGCTACAGGACCCTATTTCAAAGACAGCATAACATTTTATGCTTCAAATCCAAAATACGGTTGCTGGCTTATGAGTTGGTTCTTAACCCACCCGCAACATGTCACATCCTACATTATTCAACCTAACACGACCATTCAGCTCATTGAAATTAAAAGAGAAAACTACTATAAACAATAAATTCTTGCAATTTTTAAGACTTTGAGCAGACTGTAATGGCTCACTGGCATCACTCAAACTCCTGATAAAACTGTTAAAACCTTGGAAATAAACGGATGGAAATTATCCAGCACGTTTTTCATGGCACCAACCTGTTATACCTTTTCCTGGGCACGGTAGCCGGCCTTTTTCTGGGGGCCATGCCGGGCCTCAGCCCCACTCTGGCAGTTGCTCTACTCATACCCTTCACCTTCCAAATGTCCGCCTCTTCTGGCCTGAGCCTTTTAGGTGCCGTTTATGTTTCAACCATTGCCGGTGGAGCCATCAGTGCTGTTCTTTTAAACATTCCGGGGGCACCCGCCAACATCGCCACCGCATTTGATGGCCATGCACTGGCCAAAAAAGGAAAAACCACCCAAGCCCTGCATTACTGCTTTATCAGTTCTTTCATCGGCGGGATTTCAGGTGTCCTGGCCCTGATGTTTCTTGCACCCGTTCTTGCAAAAGCCACCCTCGCGTTGGGCCCTTCGGAACTATTCTGGATTACCCTTCTGGGGATAACAGTCATCGGTTCATTCGGCTCCGGTTCCGTTTTAAAGGGCCTTTTTGCCGGATGTTTTGGCGTCTGGCTTTCCACCATTGGTTATGATCCCGTCATTGGAGAAGAACGCTTCATATTCTCACCCCATCTAGCAGGCGGCATCAATATGATCGCTGCACTCATCGGCCTGTTTGCCATCCCTCAGGTTATTCAATTGCTCGGAGAGAAAGAGAATACGACCGTCAATCAAAAGTTCACTCCAGAGGGCCCTCCTCTTTGGTCTTCCGTTAAAGCTACCCTGATTAGAATAAAAGCCTTAATCATCGGAACCATAACCGGCATTTTCGTCGGCATCATTCCGGGGATCGGCGGCCAGATTGCCGGTTTGCTGGCCTATGACCAGACCAAAAAGTTAAGCTCCAACTATGATCAGTTTGGACGCGGGGAGCCTGACGGCGTCATCAGTGCCGAATCGGCAAACAGTGCCATGGTCGGCCCTTCTCTAATCCCCCTTTTGATATTCGGCATACCGGGGAGCCCCACTGCCGCGGTCTTACTCGGGGGCCTACTTATCCATGGCCTATTCCCAGGGCCGTCCCTTTTTACCACCTTTGCGGAAACCACCTGGACATTCGTTGGCTCATTAATGTTGGCCCAGTTTTTTATGCTCATATCAGGGCTGGCCTTAAGCCGCTACAGTCATCTGCTCAGGTATCTTCCCAATCGCTATACGGCGGCCTGTGTAACAGTGCTGGCAGTATTCGGATCGTATTGTGTGCAGAACAATCTTTCCGACGTGGTCATTATGATTACCCTTGGCCTGGGCATGTACCTGGCGATGCAAATCGGCATTTCTCCCGCACCGGTTGTAATAGGCCTTATTCTGGGCCCCATTGCAGAAACCAACCTACTTCAGGGGCGTTTGATCGCGTCCAGCGGCCAAGGCTTTTTCCCCTACTTTTTTTCCGGATCAGTAAATATCCTTCTTTTCATCTTCTGTTTGATTTCTATAGGTTACAGCCTGTATCGCGAATCGGGAAACGGCAAAAAATTCGGTTCTGAAAAAACCCCGGACATCTTCCCCCGATTGACAGCCTGCGGTTGTGTCTTCTTAGGCGGTTTTCTCCTCTACCTGAGCATGACAACAGAAAAGGACATGGTATATTTCTTCCCCAGAATTTGGGCTGCTTTGATGTTTTTTCTGGCAGTCTTAATGTTCATTAACAGTTTCGGAAAAACTTTCGAAAAAACCGAGACACCATTTAACTGGAAGCTGATGTTGCCGGCATTGTCAATTCTGGTTGTTCTGACTCTGATTATTGATGGCCTGGGAATTTATCTGGCCGGAGTTCCCGCTTTTACCCTCATGGTAAATATTTATTCACCGCGAAAGAACCGATGGCCTGAACTGCTCCAGGGATTCGTGGTTGCGATAGGCTTCATATCAGCGTTGTATCTTTTCTTTACTCAGGTTCTTAACGTTCAGATGCCAATCGGCTCCTGGCTGTAACTCGACACATGGATTTTTCATGAAAAAGAATATCTCCCGTAACCGGAAGTTTTTCAGTCGCTACCTTTTTCTCCTCCTTTTCATGGGGTTATTTTTTGCCGCAGAGCCCGCTGCGGAAAACTATCCGTCAAAACCCATTGTGGTGATGGTTCCTTATTCTGCCGGTGGTGCCACCGACTTTCAGGCACGGACTATTACCAGCGAGGCGAAAAATGGTGATTCTTTCGGTCAACCCGTTGTTATTCTGAACAAACCCGGTGCGGGAGGCCGCATTGGATGGGACTGGTTTGCCTCCCGCGCCGAAAAGGACGGCTACCAGCTGGCCACGTACAACATCCCTCACCTGATTGCCCAATCTATTGTTTTCAAGACCAAATATTCCATCGATAATCTTGAACCCATCTCCAACTGGGGTGCCGACCCGGCCGTTCTGGTTGTCAGCAGAATCAGCGGATTCAAGTCGCTGGAAGATCTCATCGACTATGCCAGAACCAATCCCGGACGGATAACCGTTTCCGGGGCCGGACTCTACGTGGGACATCATATCGCCTTTTTGCAGCTCCAGAAAGCGGCGCGGATAAAGCTCAACTACATACCAACCCAGGGCGGGGTTCCAGCCCTTCAATTGGTCATGAGCGAAAAAGTTTCTGCCGGTTTTAACAATCTCTCAGACGCCGTCCGCAACCGGGAACGGCTGAATATTCTGGCTATTGCAGACCTGCAGCGTAATTCGGAATTTGCACCGGAAATCCCCACCTTTCTGGAACTGGGATATGATATCGATGATTCAAGCGTAAATTTCCGGGGGCTCATGGCTCCATCGGGGACCCCTTCTTCAATCGTTGATTTTCTGGCTGAGCGTTCTGTCCGAATGTTCCGAAATGACGATGTGCAAAAACGCATGCAAACCAGCGGCTCGCCAATGAAAATCATGACCCGGGAAGAAGTGCAGAGAATGTGGCGGGAACGCCATGCCTACCTGTCGCAACTGCTCTCGTCCCTGACATCAGAACATATGCCTGCAAAGTGAATGAAAAAGGGGTTGCTAGCAGGGTGACCGAAGCCCGGATTTGTTTCATGAAAATACTGATCCTTACCGAACAAACCAGCAATGATCGCAAAGCTCTGGCAGCGTTGCGATCCCTGTCCCACAAAGGCCATGAGGTTTCCGTTGCCTGTGACACAGCCATGTGTTCGGCTTTCTGGTCACGTTACATTCGGGGACGCATTATCTGTCCAAGCCCCATCACCCAACCCCAAGCTTACGTGATCTGGCTTCTCAAAAAAATTCGTACCGATAGGCCCGATCTGCTCTTGCCAATCTCTGACTACACAACCCTTATTGTGGCTGAGAACAAAAAAGAGCTTTCCCGGCACACTCGCTTTGTCGTTCCACCGGTTGAAAGTTTCCATCTCGCTCACGATAAACTGGAGTTGATGCACATCGCCCAATCCATTGGGCTTCATACTCCGCCGACCTATTGTTGTGAAAACCGTGAAAAACTGCTGTCCATTGCCCGGGAAGTCTCCTACCCTTGTGTGTTCAAATTGCGTAAAGGTGCAGGAGCAATCGGTCTTGCCTTTCCGGAAGACGCAGATACTCTCGTAAGCAGTTATGATGCCTTGGGGACCTACGGCGATGATATCTACGATGCCGATAAGCCACTCATCCAGGAATTTATTCCGGGCCCCATCCATGATGTCTGCACGCTTTTTTACCATGGTTCTCCCGTCGCGGCCCTGACCCAGGTCCGTCAAATAATGCATCCGGCAAGAGGTGGCGTCGGCATCTACAATGTGACAACCAAGAATAAGGAAGTATTGGAAAAGGCCACGGCCCTCCTGAAAACCCTGAATTGGCATGGCCCTGCAATGGTGGAGTTCAAACAGGACAGCCGTGACGGCCATTACAAGCTGATAGAGATCAACCCCCGGTTCTGGGGCACACTGGACCTTTCCATTCAGGCAGGTATGGACTTTCCCAACCTCCTGTCCCAACTGGCAACGGGCTCAACCCTGAGCCCGACCTGTGATTACCGCATTGGAACATGTTACCGCTGGGCCTTTCCCTATCTTTTCAAAGGCTCCATACCCCCGCGGAAATGGCAGGACACCTGGAAATTGCTGCGTTTTGACAGCAAAGCTCATTCTGAGTTCCGGTTTAGGGACCCTCTTCCGGGATGTGCCAAGATCGCAACGTTTCTGGCAAAAAACTTCCAAAAGCTTAAAGAGAACAACCGCAAGTCCCTGGAAACCGATGTCATTAACGGCTGATCAAAGAAATAAATTAACACCGCTGCAATCTTCAAGAACCACGTGCTTGGGAAGCGCTTGACATAATTCATAAACTCCTAGAAAAAAAGGGCCGACCCTGAAAAGGATCGGCCCTTTTTCAACCATGAAAATTGGGCTTATTACAGATTCGCCCACTTGCGCTTCTCGCGGTTGTCCATGACCTTGTAGGCGCAGTACTCGCCGCACATGGTGCAAGCGCCGTGTTCCTCGTTGACCCCGGAAGATTCCCGCAGGCGCCGGGCTCTTTCCGGATCGAGGGCCATCCTGTACTGGCCTTCCCAGTCGAGGGCCTTGCGATAGCGGCTCATGGCCATATCCTTCTCCATGGCCCCGGGAACGCCCTTGACAATGTCGGCCGCGTGGGCCGCCAGGCGGCTCGCCATCACGCCTTCGTGGACGTCCTGAACGCCCGGCAGACAGAGATGTTCGGTGGGGGTCACGTAGCACAGGAAATCGGCACCGGCCGCAGCGGCGATGGCCCCTCCGATGGCGCAGGTGATGTGATCGTAACCCGGCGCGATGTCGGTGACGAGGGGACCGAGAACATAGAACGGCGCGCCGTGGCAGAGCCGCTTCTGGAGCTGGATATTGGCCTCGATCTGGTTCAGCGGTACATGGCCCGGCCCTTCGATCATAACCTGAATGCCGGCATCCCAGGCGCGCTGGGTCAGTTCGCCGAGAATGATCAGTTCGTGAATCTGGGCCCGGTCGGTGGCGTCGGCAATGGCGCCGGGACGGAAGCCGTCGCCCAGGGACAGGGTGGCGTCGTAAGGGCGCACGGTTTCGAGAAGCCGATCATAAAACTCGTAAAGCGGGTTTTCGGCATCGTTGTAGGCCATCCAGCCGCAGGTGAAGGAGCCTCCCCGGGAAACGACCTCCATGATACGCCCTTCGCGGTCCATCCTTTCTACCGTGGAGCGGGTGACGCCGCAATGCACGGTGATGAAATCGACACCGTCATCCAGGTGTTTGACGATCCCGTCGAAAATCTCATCAACAGTCATTTCAACGATGGCTTTTTTCTTGCGGGTCACGGTGTCGACGGCCGCCTGGTAGAGGGGGACGCTGCCGATGCAGGCGTCGGTTTCGTCGATGATGGCGCGGCGGATTTCGTCAACCGGACCGCCGGTGGAGAGGTCCATGATGGCATCGGCCCCGGCCGCGACCGCCACCCGGGCCTTTTCCAGCTCCTTGTCGATACTGGTATCGTCCTTGCTCGTCCCGATATTGGCATTGACCTTGGTGCGCAAACCTTTGCCAACGGCCAGCGGCTTGCCGTGAACATGTTTTTCGTTATGGCAGATGATGGCGGTCCCCTCGGCGATGCGCTGCCGCAGAATCTCGGGATCGATGTTCTCCTGCGCCGCCGCAAACTTCATTTTTTCGGTGATTTTTCCCTGGCGGGCCAGTTCCAACTGGGTCATAAAGCGTTTCCTCCTGTGTTTGCCGGAAATCTTCCCGACGTTGTTTTTCCCATTGAATACAACCTGTTGGCGGCAGCAAAAAAAAAGAAACGCCCTGAAAGGGAGATATCCTTCTCAGGGCGCGCACGTTTTCCTTTGATTTTCCAAAGAAAACTGATTACTATTCGCACTGCCACACACCCAATGCCGGGGTCTTGGTCCCCAGCCAGCCCCGGCGCTTCTTTATCTATCTCTGTTCTCTTTTATTCCTTTCGCTCAAACCTCCAGTTTCAAGGCATGAAAGGCCGCCCGGAAATGGTTGACCGGCCCATGGCCGGAACCGAAACCGGGGGCATGCTTGATGGCCTCGGTAATGTAAATCTTGCTTTTCTCCACCGCCCGCACCAGCGCCACGCCTTGAGACAAAAAGGTCGCAATGGCCGCCGAATAGGTGCATCCTGTCCCGTGGGTATGGGGGGTATCAAATCGTTTTCCGTGGAAACGGTGCATCTTGCCGTTGGCCAGCAGCAGATCCACCGAGTCCCCTTCCAGATGCCCCCCCTTGATAAGGACGTTGCGGGGCCCCATGGAATGAAGCTGGCGGGCGGCCTTTTCCATCTCCGCTTCTTTGCGGATGGTCATGCCGGTCAGAACCTCGGCCTCGGGAAGATTGGGCGTTATCAGATACGCCAGCGGCAGGAGCTCATCGCGCAAGGCGGCGACGGCATCGTCGCGCAGCAGCGAGGCGCCCCCTTTGGCGATCATGACCGGATCGACGACTGCGGGGAGGTGGTATTTGCGGATGTTGTCGGCAACAATGCGAATAATCTCCGGGGAGAACAGCATGCCGACCTTCAGCACGTCGGCACCGATATCGGAAAGTACGGCTTCGATCTGATCCTGGATGAATTCGGGGGGAGCCGGGTGAATATTGGTTACCCCCAGGGTGTTCTGGGCGGTCAGGGCGGTAATGGCACTCATCCCGAAACTGCCGAGCAGGGTCGCCACCTTGAGGTCGGCCTGGATCCCGGCGCCGCCACCGGAGTCGGAACCGGCAATGGTCAGCATCCGGCCCCGGGGAAAGGGTTTCAGGCTGTTGAAGCTCAAAACGATTTCCCGGGCCGCAATGGTCGGGTTTGGATCGCCCATGACCGCCGAAACCACGGCCAGCACGTCAGCCCCGGCGGCCAGAACGCTGCGCGCGTTTTCACTGCTGATGCCGCCGATGGCGACAATGGGGATCTTCACCGCCTTGCGGATTTCGGCCAGTCCCTCGGGGCCGATCACCACCGCGTCTTCCTTGGTTCCGGTGGGGAACATGGCCCCCACGCCGACGTAATCGGCACCATCTTTTTCCGCTTTGACGGCCAGCTCCACGGTCCGCGCGGAAATGCCGATAATCCTGTCTTTGCCAAGCAGCTTGCGGGCCTCGGCGAGGCTCATGTCCTTCTGCCCGAGATGCACGCCGTCGGCATCGCAGGCCAGGGCCACTTCAGGGGTATCGTTAACCACGAAAAGGGCCTGGTATTCCCTGCACAAAGCGCACAACTCTTTGGCAACAGCGACCCGCTCCTCCACGGGCTTGTGCTTCTCCCGATACTGGATCATGTGGGCGCCGCCGGCCAGAGCGGCCTCAACCTTGGCGCCCAGTTCTCCGTCTCCACCTGTAATGACGTAAAGTCCCGTGATCATAACGACTCACCCCATTCCTGAAAAATAAAAATGCCGTGAACCTAATAGGTGCACGGCAAACAATGGGTACTCTCCTGTTGCGCCGCTTCCCTACGCCGGTATTATCCGGATCAGGTTCCAAGGGTCGTCTGCTTTCGGCAGAACTCTCAGTGTCCCACAAAGACACTCCCCGCTCGGGCTTTGGCGTTAAACTACAAGAGCCGCAATTTTTTGTCAACAGGTTTCAATTGGTTGAAGCCATAAAACATTTAATTGTCTATGGCTTTTTTTAGGATTTTATTAATAATAGATTGAATAGCGGAATTACAGGCGCAGTCAGGCCATTGTGGCCTTTTTACTTTGCAGAGAGGTTTTTGCTTCCATGATTCCAACCAGACCGACATGTGCCGAGATTGACCTTGAGGCACTTCGCCACAATTTCGAGCAGGCCAGAAACGCCGCCGGCAAGGACAAAAAGATCATGGCCGTGGTCAAGGCCGACGCCTACGGACACGGCGCCGTCCCTGTGGCACTGGCTCTGGAGAAATACGGCGCCGATACCCTCGCCGTGGCTCTGACCGAAGAAGGCCTTGAGCTTCGCCAGGCCGGCATCACCCTGCCCATCCTGCTTTTCGGGAGTTTTTTCCCCGGTCAGGAAGAGGCCCTTGTCCGGCACAAGCTGACCCCCATCATTTTCGATCTGGATACAGCCGAACGGCTCAACCAGGAGGCACAGAAGACGGGGCAACCCCATCCTTTTCATCTCAAGGTCGACACCGGCATGTCACGAGTCGGCTTTCCCTGGCAAAGCCTGGATGATACATTGTCCGCTATGGGGAAACTTTCCTTTTTGCGCATGGAGGGTGTGATCTCCCACATGGCCCGCGCCGATGAATTTGAAGAGCCTTTCAACCAGGCTCAGATCCAACGCTTCGGAAAGGCCTGTGGCAAAATCCGTGAGGCCGGCTTCCGCCCGCGTTTGCTCCACCTCAGCAACAGCGCCGCGTTGTACTCCCTGGATGTCCCGGGTTGTAATCTGGTACGGCCGGGAATCACCCTCTACGGTTCGCAGCCCTCAGCAGGGTTTTTCAAAAGGCTCGACCTCAAACCGGTCATGAGCCTGCGCACCCGGGTCGCTCAGGTTAAAGAAGTAGCGGCCGGAACCGGGGTTTCCTACGGCCATAAATTCGTCACATCCCAACCCACCATCCTGGCGACCCTGCCCATCGGTTACGCCGACGGCCTCAACCGCCGCCTCTCCAACTGCGGGGAGGTCATCATTCACGGCCGGCGCGCCCCCATTACCGGCACCATCTGCATGGACTGGACAATGATCGATGTCACCCATATTCCCGATGTCCGGGTCGGGGACCTCGTCACCCTCATGGGACCGAGCGGAGACGACTGTATTTCAGGGGAAGAATGGGCCGAAAAGGTCGGCACCATTTCCTACGAAATCTTCTGCCAGATCAGCAAACGGGTGCCGCGGCGTTATATAAATGTGCCTTGACGTTTACTGGTTTTTCTTCCCCTTGCAACGCAGCCGGAACGAAAGGGATATTTTAACCTCAGAAGGGCAGACTGTCTGAGCTAAGCGAGTTTCTGACCGTCTTAAAAATGTCCCTGTAGCGAAAGGCGCCTGTCGGACTTGGGGAATCGTTACGAGATAACTGGAAATCGAGGACAGATTGCCACAAATTTGAGAACGAATAGCGGGATTATTTGTCGAAAATTTGTGGTGATATGGCCCGATTTACAGTTGTCGCAGTAGATTCATTCCTAAGTCCGATAGGTGCCTTAACCCGAAGGGCAAGGTGCGGGGGCGCAACTCCGGCTCTTCAAACTGTGCGAAAAGAGTTTAAGAGAGTTTTATGGACCCCAAAAACACCTTTCTCGCCATCGATCTCGGCACCACCACCCTGGCCGCTCTCCTCATCGACGATGAGGACCAGGTCCTGGCCAAAACCTCTGTTCCGAATCCCCAGAAAGCCCTGGGACTGGACGTCATCAGCCGCCTCGAAGCCGCCCGTAAAGGCCACGGAAAAGAACTCCAGTCCCTGATCGCCGAAGGCCTCAGAACCCTGGTCGATGAGCTGACTTCCATGTCAGGTACCCGGCCGGAAACCATCCGGGCTGCCGCCGCCGCAGGCAATTCGGCCATAACCGCCCTGCTGCGCGGCGCCGACGTCGCCCCCCTGCTCTTTCCTCCGCACCATCTGCCGTTCTCCGCCGGCAGTTACCTTCCGTCTTCGGAACTCAACCTCGGACTGTCGGTGCCGCTTTTCCTCTTTCCCCTGGCGGGCGGCTTCGTGGGCGGCGATCTTGTGGCTTTCCTCTACTATCAGAAAGCGGAGCAGTATCCGGCCCTGTTTCTCGACATCGGCACCAACGGCGAACTGGCCCTTTTCACAGGAACCGATTGGCTGGTCACATCCGTTGCCGCCGGACCGGCTTTTGAAGCAGCGGGCATCACCGGGGGCATGGCCGCCGCAGACGGCGCTATTGAGGGAGTTTCCCTGGAGGATGACCGTTTCCACCTCCGGACCATCGGCCAGGCCCGCCCCCGTGGCATATGCGGCAGCGGCGTGGCGGAAATCATCGCCGCCGCCCTGGAGGGCGGCCTTCTGGAAGAAAACGGAACCATCCGCAGGGCCGAAGAAATCGACACCAACCTTTCCCACCATGTCCGGGAAAACCGGGAGGGGCGGCTTCTCAGTCTCTATCGGGACGCCAAAACGGAGATTTACCTTTCACAACAGGATATTCGCAGTTTTCAACTGGCCAAAGGGGCCATTCGAGCCGGTATTGAATGCCTCCTGGCAAAAGCCGGGATAAAAGAGCACGATATCCGCTGCACTTACCTGACAGGAGCCTTCGGTCTGGCCATCCGGAAGGAGGTTCTGAAAACAGTTGCGATGCTTCCGGCAAAAATGTTAGATAATGTTGTTTTTGTCGCCGACGGCGTTCTCGAAGGCTTACGCTGCTTCCTTTTCGCTCCGGACGGCTATTCCGAGCTGCACAACCTGGCGAAAGCTTTGATCCCATTCCCCCTTTCGGGCACGCCGGTTTTTGAAAAAGCCTTTTTGCAGGCCCTCGACTTTTAATCCGGAAAGCACCCGCCAGTGAAAATCCGTGTTGCCGACATGCCGTCCATGAAACCGTTGCAATGACATGTCAATATCATCCTCAATTGTGAAAGGAGTATCATCCATGCCTGCTATTAAAAGAGCTCTTTTGAGCGTTTCCGATAAAACCGGCATTGTTGATTTTGCCGCGGAACTGGCCGGCCTGGGGGTGGAGCTTCTCTCTACCGGCGGAACGGCGGCCCTGCTCCGCAAGGAAGGCCTCAAGGTCATGGACGTTTCCGAGTTTACCGGCTCACCGGAAATCCTCGGCGGCCGGGTCAAGACCCTCCACCCCAAGGTCCACGGCGGCATTCTCGGCATGCGCGGCAACCCCGAGCATACCCGCCAGATGGAAGAGAACGCCATCCTCCCCATCGATCTGGTGGTCGTCAATCTTTACCCCTTCGAGGCCACCGTGGCCAAGCCGGACTGCGCCCTCGAAGATGCCGTGGAAAACATCGATATCGGCGGCCCCACCATGCTGCGCAGCGCGGCCAAGAACCACCGCGACGTCACGGTCGTGGTTGATCCGGCCGACTACCCTTTGGTCATTGAAGAAATGAAGAGCCAAAAAGGCGGGGTCGGAGAACAGACCAAGTTCAGGCTGGCCGTCAAGGTCTTCCAGCACACCGCCGCCTATGACGCCGCCATTTCAAACTATTTCGGCTGCCTTCTCGGCGATGAAAAGGAAGAATACCCGGCGACCTACACCCTGCAGTTCAAAAAAGCCCAGAATCTCCGCTATGGCGAGAATCCCCACCAGAGCGCCGCTTTCTACGTCGAAGCCAAAGTCACGGAAGCGTCCATCACCACCGCCCGTCAGATCCAGGGCAAGGAACTCTCCTACAACAACATCGGCGACACCGACGCGGCCCTTGAATGCATCAAGCAGTTCGGCGAAGGGCCGGCCTGCGTCATCGTCAAACACGCCAACCCCTGCGGGGTGGCTTACGGGGAGAACCTGCTCGATGCCTACCAGCGCGCTTTCGCCACTGATCCCGAATCAGCTTTCGGCGGCATCATCGCCTTCAACGGCGAACTGGATGCCGCCACCGCCAAGGCGATCGTCGACAAGCAGTTCGTCGAGGTGATCATCGCTCCCCAGGTCTCCCCCGAGGCGGCAGGCGTCGTCGCCGCCAAAAAGAACGTGCGGTTGCTGGAATGCGGCCAGTGGGGGGCCACCCCCGCCAAGCGCCTCGAACTCAAACGCGTCAACGGCGGCCTGCTGGTCCAGGATGCCGACCTGCAACTGCTGTCCGAAACCCGCGTCGTCACCGAGCGCCAGCCGAGCGCCAAGGAGCTGGAGGATCTTCTCTTCGCCTGGCGGGTTGCCAAGTTCGTCAAGAGCAATGCCATCGTCTACGGCAGGGACCGCATGACGATCGGCGTCGGAGCCGGTCAGATGAGCCGGGTCAACTCGGCCCGCATCGCCGCGATCAAAGCCGAGCAGGCCGGACTCGAGGTCAAAGGTTCGGTGATGGCCTCGGACGCCTTCTTCCCGTTCCGCGACGGCATCGACGCCGCCGCCAAAGTCGGGATCACCGCCATCATCCAGCCGGGTGGTTCGATCCGCGACGAGGAGACCATTCAGGCCGCCAACGAACACCATATTGCCATGGTGTTTACGGGGATGCGCCATTTCAGGCATTGATAGATGGTGATTCGGCTGAAGGCTATTGGTCGGAAGGGAAATCCTTCACCTTACAGCCTTCGGTCTTACTGCCTTAAAGTGGTTCAGCCATAAAGGAGAAATGCAAACCATGAAAGTTCTGGTTATCGGCGGCGGCGGCAGAGAGCATGCCCTGGTCTGGAAAATCGCCGAGTCGCCCCTGGTGGATAAGATTTTTTGTGCGCCGGGGAACCCCGGCATTGCCCAACAGGCCGAATGCGTCGCGCTGAAAGTTGACGACCTGGAAGGGCTCCTCGCTTTCGCCAAGAAGGAAAACATTGATTTGACCGTCGTCGGTCCGGAACTTCCCCTCACCCTCGGCATCGTCGATCTGTTCCGCAAGGAGGGGCTGGCCGTTTTCGGGCCGGAGCAAAAAGCCGCACAGATCGAGGGGAGCAAGAATTTCTCCAAGTCCCTGATGGCCAAATACGGCATTCCGACCGCCGAATTCGCGGCCTTTGGAGATTACGACCAGGCTGCTGATTACGTCCGCGCCAAAGGTGCGCCAATAGTCGTCAAAGCCGATGGACTGGCGGCAGGCAAAGGGGTATATGTAGCTCAAAGCGTCGATGAAGCCATTCAGGCCCTCAAGGAGATCATGCTCGACGCCGCTTTCGGCCAAGCCGGAGCGCAGGTCGTGGTCGAGGAGTTTCTAAGGGGCGAAGAGGCCTCGTTTTTCGCCTTTACCGACGGCAGGAACATCCTTCCCCTCGCCTCGGCCCAGGACCACAAGCAGGTTTTCGACGGCGACCAGGGGCCCAACACCGGCGGCATGGGTGCCTATTCCCCCGCTCCGGTGGTCACCCCCGTTCTCTACGACGACATCATCCGCCAGGTCATCGAACCGACCATCCGTGGCATGGCCGCGGAAGGGTGCCCCTACAGCGGTATCCTCTACGCCGGCCTCATGATCGACAACGGCAGATTGAAGGTTCTCGAATTCAACGCCCGCTTCGGCGATCCGGAAGCCCAGCCCCTGCTGATGCGCATGAAGTCGGATATCGTTCCGGTTCTGCTCGCCTGCGCCCGGGGAAACCTGGAAGGACAGGCTCTGGAATGGCATGACAAGGCCGCGGTCTGTGTGGTCATGGCTTCGGGAGGCTATCCCGATTCCTATGAGAAGGGCTTGGAGATCAGCGGCCTCGAAAAAGCCGCAGGGATTGACGATCTCATGGTCTTCCACGCCGGGACGCAGGAGAAAGACGGCCGCATCTGCAACTCCGGCGGCCGGGTCCTGGGCGTGACCGGCCTGGGAACGACCATTGCCGAAGCCATTGAAAAGGCCTACTCGGGTGTCCGCTGCATCACCTGGAAAAATGTCCTCTACCGCACCGACATAGGGCAAAAAGCCTTGCGCAAACGGTGATTGAAAAAAAGCCATTTTCAGTAAGATGGGGTCGTGCCGCCCATGGAAATGGCATCTGCCGCCCGGCTGGCGCCAGTTAAGCCCCATGGATGGGTTTATGCGGCCCTTGGAATGGGCGGTACGACCCCATTCAGCAACATACGGAATAGTTTCAAAAAACCAAGGAGCATGACAGCCATGACACCAAACCCTGAAGTCGGCATTCTCATGGGAAGCGACAGCGACTACCCCATTATGCTGGAAGCGGCCCGGGTTCTGAAGGACTTCGATGTCCCATTTGAGATGACCGTATCGAGCGCCCACCGCTCGCCGGGAAGAACCTCCCGCTATGCCCGCGAGGCCCGGGAGCGGGGCCTCCGTGTCCTCATTGTCGGGGCCGGAGCGGCCGCCCATCTTGCGGGGGTGATGGCAGCGGAAACCCAGCTGCCGGTGGTTGCGGTCCCTATCGACTCATCGGTTCTGAAGGGCCTCGACGCCCTCCTTGCCACGGTTCAGATGCCCGCGGGGATTCCGGTCGCGACCATGGCCATCGGCAAGGCCGGTGCCCGCAATGCCGGTCTCTTCGCCATACAGATTCTGGCCCTCGAAAACCCCGCCCTGGCGGAAAAATACGCCGTTTTCCGGAAAGAGATGGCTGACGCCATTGAAACCAAATCCGAGGCCGTTCAGGAGCGCCTCAATCAGGATTTGGGCTGAATTTCTTTGCGGTCTGCCATGTTTTTTTGCGCGGATGAGATCAGTTCATTACGGGAGACAGCCTTTGGGGAAGCCTAAGGAAAATTTTTTACAGTTTCTCGGTTCCCTCAAGCTGAGCATTCCTTTGCTTTTCATCATCGCCGTGGTTGCCGTCAGCGGCACCCTAATCCCTCAGAACCTGACCAGCGAGCAATACCACAAGGTCTTCAGCCCGCTTGTCTTTCATATCCTCGACCGGCTGCAGATTTTTGATGTCTTTCACTCCATCTGGTTCATCACCCTGCTGTTCCTTTTCGCCCTCAACCTGGTTCTCTGCTCCTGCCGGCGCATCCCCGCCGTCTGGAAAACGGCCCGAAGCCGGACCGCCCCTTTACCGGCTAAAACCTCGCAACGGGTTTTCCACCGGGTGTTTCAGATCCCGGCCCCGAACGATGGCGAGTTAACTGCCCTTCTGAAAAAGACCTTGCAGCGCAGCTTTACATCCCCCCGGGAGATGGCAGATGACGAAAGCGTCTGCCTTTTTGCCCAGAAAGGGGCCTGGTCGCGGCTGGCCGTATTTCTCGCCCATTTCTCCATTCTCCTGATCCTTGCCGGGGCCCTGGTCGGCGGCGTCTGGGGCTTCAAAGCCTTTGTCACCATTCCGGAAGGGAGAAGCGTTGCGGAAGTCCAAAACGAGCGAAGCGGAGAGTTCATCCCCCTGGGGTTTAGCGTCCGCTGTGAAAAATTCACTGTCGCGTATTATGACAACAGTTGCCGCCCGAAAGAATTCAAAAGCCTGGTATCGATTACCGATGACGGCAAAGTCATTGTCGACCGCCACCCGATCACGGTCAACAACCCCCTGACCTACAGGGGAACCAGTTTCTACCAGTCGGATTTTGGTCCCGCATCCGATCCCACCCTCAACATCAAGGTGCGCGACCGGGCCACTAACAGGGAAACAACCCACCCGGTCTCCTCGTCCGGGCAGGTTTCTCTGGCCGATGGCGGGTATTTCCAGGTTCTGCGCTTTTCACCCTGTTTCCAAAACCTGGGACCGGTGGCCCTCATCGAAGTCCATCCCGGCACCGGCAGTCCTTTCATTCTTCCCGTTTTCCACCACGCTCCCGCCATGGACGAAGCCCACGCCGGCGGCCCGTTCAGTTTCACCCTGACCGGCTTTGAACAACCCTATTACACCGGCCTGCTGGTCAACCACGATCCGGGAGTCTGGCTGGTCTGGAGCGGCTTTTTGCTCCTGACGGCGGGACTTGTCATGGCCTTTTCGTCCTCCCACCGCCGCATCTGGGTATCCGTGTCACGCCATGAAACCCTGACGCACATCCACCTGTGGGGCGATACTCAGCGTAACCCGATCGCTTTCGAGCGTTTTTTCCACAACCTCTCCGAAGCGATGGAAGCCGCCCTCGCTCCAGCAGCTGAGGAGCAGACATGACCAGCACCCTGCTCTTCAACATCACGTCGCTTTTTCTTTTTGCCGGTATGGTCCTGTTTTTCATTTATTTGGCCTCACGCAAACAGTTTTTTTTCATTACCGGGCTCCTTGCAGCCGCTGCCGGCCTCGGCATAATGACCGCAGGCCTCGGCCTGCGCTGGCATGAATCCTACCAGTTGCTGGGAGAAGCCGGCCACGCTCCTCTCTCAAATTTTTATGAATCGATGATCTTCTTTTCCTGGACCATTCTCCTGGTTTACTTTTTTATTCACATCCGCTACCGCCCGCGGGCTCTCGGTGCCCTGGTCCTTCCCCTCGCCTTCTTTGCCCTGATCGGCGCCCAATTGAGCGACAACACCCTGGAACCGCTCATTCCCGCCCTGCAAAGCAACTGGCTGACTTATCATGTCATCACCTGCTTTCTAGGCTATGCCGCCTTTGCCGTGGCCTGCTCCGCAGCCATTGCCTACCTCCTGAAAATCCCCCAGGAAGAAAATAATGGCGGCCCGCCATCCAAGAAACAGTTTGCCAACCTTTTCCCCCCGGCCCGCACCCTGGAAGAGATCAACTACCAGGCCGTGACAGTCGGCTTTCTGCTCCTCTCCCTCGGAATTATCACCGGTTCGGCCTGGGCCCACCGGGCCTGGGGTTCCTACTGGAGCTGGGACCCGAAGGAGACCTGGAGCCTCATCGTCTGGCTCATCTATGCCGCCTTTCTTCATGCCCGCTTCAGCCGCGGCTGGAGCGGACGCAAAGTCGCCTGGCTCTCCATCCTCGGCTTTGCCGCGACCCTGTTCTGTTATCTCGGTGTCAATTTCCTGCTGGCGGGGCTGCATTCATACGGCAGTATGTGAGAAAGGACATGAGTTAGTTTTCAGCGAATAGCCCGAGGTAAATTTCAAAATCCCAAACCTGACCCTAATTCGGCATCCGAGGATAGTGAAGGATGATGACAGGAAGATGAGAAAATTTTAGTCCGAAATCGACTGGACACCCAATCCGGAAAAGCCCGAAAAAGTGCCCAGATAAAATTGGAAATGGTGTCCATTGTACTCGGAATTTTGCATAGCGACTTTGCGATACTAAGGCGAAGGTTAATTATTAGCCACACTTTTGTTATGGGGCTGGGCTCCCCATGCAAAGGGCCGCATAAACCCATCCATGGGCGCTTAGCTGCCGCCGTCCGGGCGGCAGATGCCCTTTTCATGGGCAGCCCAACCCCATGTTTTGCTATTGTCTGATGTCGAGTAAACAAGTTTCGCCTTAGTAACTAAAAACAGTTCAGCAAGCAGCATTATCGGAAGGGGGAGCGGCATAATAAAGGATGCCGCATTGAAAAAAATAGGGTGGTGAAGCTAACGGCAAGAATAAATGCCGACAATAAGAGTCCAGAACAAACTTTAATAGATTTACTGAATTTGGGAATTTATGGTGCAAAAATAGTGGAAATGCCTCTCGAAGGCACTTGAAGAATAGACCATAAAGTAAAAGGAAACGAAAATCATGAATGAGCTCAAAAATGTTTTGCGATTAGGTCTTTGTATTTTAATCGTGATGGCATTCATCGGATGTGCCGTCCCGGTATCAAAATCCTCTCAGTCTGAAATTTACCACCCCGGGCTTCCGGCCGGCATCACGACCATTGATGCCGCCATTGCGGATCTTTCGGGCTTCTTGGAGCAGGGGGCATACTCTTTCGGTCTCTCCTTCAACCGTGAATATTTTAATAAAAGAAAAATGGATTATTTCGTCGGCACCCCTTCTCCATCCTTCCAACGCGAGATGACAGAGAGTTCCATTTTAAAAGGCAAGATAAGCTTCTATGAGACATTCCTTTCAATTGATACAGAGTGGATGGAACTCCAAGACGACATGCTTGAAGCAAGTTTCCGCCTTTTTGTCCTGTATGCCGAGTTGCCCGGCCTGCCGATTACTGTGAAAAGGTATGAAAGCGGCGGAGGCAAGATCTCCCTTGGAGACATGGTTGATATCAGTGGTGTCTGGAATGAGGATGTTAATATTTTACAAAGGATCGCCGATGATCTTTTTTTTATTCAACAAAACTACCAGAAATACAGTGATGCCAAAATGGCCCTGTTCGAAAAGCGGGCCGCGCAATACCGCTCGTTGGTGAACAAGCCGGCGGTATCGGAAGAGTTGCGCAAATATATCGTTCAGGCCAATGCGGCAGCCAAAAATAAAGAACATGGCGTCGCCATACGCCAATATCGGGACGCCGTTGCGCTCGACCCTGTTTCCTATCCGGCGGCATACTTTAATATGGCCCTGCTGTCGGCCCAGGGCAAACGTTACGAGCCGGCCATCCGGTATATGAAGCAATATCTGATGCTGGTCCCGGACGCTCCGGATGCACGTGATGCGCAGGACAAGATCTATGAATGGGAATTCATGGCACAGCAATAATATGGCCGTTGTCTCTATGTGAGAAAAACAGATGAAAAAATATTTTAGCCATTGTCTTATTGTATTGTTTTTCCTGCTGTCGGTTATGCCGGCCTGGGCAGGACCTGAAATTGATTGCGAAGCATCCGCGGAGGCCTATCGATTGCAGGGGATCCCGTGTGACTGTATAAACGGAGAGATTGTCTGCGATCAGCCTTCCGGAAAGAAGAAAAAGGGGGCGGGGGCCAGTTCGAATGATATCAATACCATGATCATGAGTACACTGGTTGAGGCGCTTTTCACCGCGGCATTTACCACGGATAGCACTGCCGCCAAGCCGGATAACCAGGCCGCCCAAAAAGCGGCGGCCGAGCAGGCCGCAAAGCAGGCGGCACTCGAAAAGGCCAGAGCGGCGGCTGCCCAGGCTGAATTTGAAAAAATGATGCGTTCATACAAAAAACTGGGTAACGCTCAAAATGTAACCTACAAAACCTTATCGGATTCCAATCTCAGCTATAAGCCACTCGGTAATGATGTGGGGTCGCTTGCAGCCAGAGCGGCGGGTAAAGAGCAGCGTGAATTTGAGACGATGAATGCCGCATGGATGGAGAAGCAGCGGGCGCTTATTGAGCAGCGGCTCGCGGAACCCAACAAGTATGCCGGCGCCATCTGCAAATCGCTTACGACCAATGCCCCGCCGCTGCCGTACAAGCGGTTCAGCGAATTACAGCCCGGTGACGTATTGCTGCTTGAGGGGGAAGGGTTCTCCAACGCAATCCCCGTGGCAGATAATGCAATCTCTTCGGGGCGAATGGATTCTTCCGGCGCGGCCCACACGGTGCTCTATCTGAAGAGCGTCAACGGAAAGAAGCTCTTTCTGGACAATCAGCCCGGTCAGGGCCCGCGTATTATTGCCGAAGAAGAATTCTTAAAAACGTATGGCAACCGAACGTCTGACGTGGCCCGGCTGGCGCAGCCACTGAGACCGGATGAAGCCAAAAAGCTCTATGAAGCGGCGCGGGAAATGGCGGGGAAAAACAACCGGGCGCTGATCAACGACCATATGTTCGACAGCTCCAACTATGGCGTGTGGCGCAAAGATAACGTTGTCTGCTCGGAAGCCGATTGGGCGGTTATCAATGCCGCCGGTCGGAATATTCCAGAATCCGATGACAAGTTGAAAGTGGCTGCAGGTGTGAATTGGAGCCCTGCCGACTATGCAAGCTCGCAATACTTTCTGGTTACCCCTTTGGCTAGGAATAAATGAGTTTTCCGGAGGGTACGGCAGGACAAGATTGGGGGGGGTATCTTTGGACCCGGGTCAAATATAACGTTGTTGCTTAATTGCTTTAGCCTGATTCTCCATGGGGTCATGGCAATGGAGGCAGCCATTAATATTGCGATTTCTGATGTTATATTCTTGGCATGGTTCGAAAACCCCGTCTTTTTTATCCGGCCCCGTTGTAATGTGCCATCTTGACAGCAAAGCATTTATAAAGAAAATTTCGACTTTTCAAGCCTGATCTTTCTTTCCCGCCTCATCCAGTGCCAACACAACAACAACTCAACCATTAGCGCTTTTTCACGCACGGCGGCTTTCTTCCACATCTTCTGGAAGCCAGGCCTTGATAGGTGACTGATAAGGCATATCACGTTTGTTTGCTTCGATCTTGATACGATCAAACAGTGCTCCCGGCAAGCGGAGCGCTATTGTTTTGGTTGAGGGTTTCAGGTTTGGAAAAGAAGCGGACCGAGCCTGGTTCCAATCCACGTAGTCAACGGAATCATGGCTTTCTCAGAATTCTCTTTCCTCTGCTGCAGTTTTTAATTCAGGCCTCTTTTTTAATTTGCCCATAAATTGCTCTTTCTTTACGGTGCATATCACGAGCAAAAATTACCCGGATCAGACTACCGCTACCGCGCAATGTGAAAGTGATATGTAATAAACGTGCATCGTCGGTTATACCAAGGGCGTGATAACGAGCTTCCTTTTGGCTGTGCTGGCTGTTTTCCAGAACCAGCAGCGGTTCGTTGCAGAACATTTGCTCGTATTATTCCGTGCCGGAGGCCGGCCCGGGCTGGTTTTCAGGGGGCGACGGGGAGGTCTCTTCATCGGGGCGGATACCCCCGAAGCGCCAGAAAAGATCGCGGATGGCATCACCAGCCAGGCGGGCATTGAGCCGGCGAAGAATTTCACTTTTTTGCAGCTGCAGCTGCTGCATCCAGACGGCATGATCGACCCGCACCTCGAGAATTTCTCCCCGCATCCGCCAGGGCTGCGAGTGAGAAGCGAGCTGCGGCCCTACCACCTCAGCCCAATCCTTAAAGACGGAAAACCTCCGCAGCTGGCGTTCAAATCCCGCCTCTTCGAGAAGCCCTTTCAGTACCGAGCCGGCAGGATGGAGGTTTGGCTCCGGGGTCTTGTTTTTTTCAGCCACTTACCGAACTCCTGGCATAGAATCTCTGGGAAAGAATGCAATTGCCGTCCGTTGAAGTCTACCTTTGACATTTCAGCCCTGTCAAGGAATGCCAAATAATTTTCCGGTTTTGACCGGCTTCTCGCTGCAATAAGATTTTATTTTGAAAAACAGGCCGTTGCGATTGCACGAAGCCAGTTTTTTCCTTGACAAAAAAAGCCTCCTTAAATATATTTCCTCTTTTCAATTACTAGGTCTAAGCAGCTGAAATGTTCGACAATCTTTCTGAAAAACTTGAGGCCGTTTTCAAAAAACTCCGGAGCCGCGGCCATCTTACCGAGGAGATCGTCGGGGAAACCCTGAGGGAGATCCGCCTCGTTCTCCTGGAAGCGGACGTCAACTTCAAGGTCGTCAAGGACTTCATTGAGGCGGTCCGCCAACGCGCCACCGGTCAGGAAGTTCTCAAAAGCCTTACCCCCTCTCAGCAGGTCATCAAAATCGTCCGCGATGAACTGGCCCACCTCATGGGCGAGGGGAAAGACAATCGCGTCAACCTTTCCGGCCGGCCGCCCGTGGCCATTATGCTGTGCGGCCTTCAAGGTGCGGGGAAAACCACCACCTGCGGCAAGCTCGCTCTGCGACTGCGCAAGGAAAAGCGCAACCCCCTCCTGGTTCCTGCCGACGTCTACCGTCCGGCCGCCATCCAGCAGCTGAAAACCGTCGGCAAGCAGCTCAATATCGATGTTTTCGACCCAGGTAAAAATCACAATCCGGTGCAGATCTGCAAGGAGGCTTCATCCTTTGCCGAACTGAACGGCTACGACACCCTGATTCTCGATACGGCCGGACGTCTGCATATCGACGAAACGCTCATGAACGAACTGGTCCGCATCAAGGAGACCCTGGCTCCGAAGGAAATCCTTCTGGTTGCCGACGCCATGACCGGCCAGGATGCCGTCAACGTCGCCCAATCCTTCAATGAGCAGCTCGATATCACCGGCGCCATCCTCACCAAACTTGACGGTGACGCCCGTGGCGGTGCGGCCCTGTCGATTCTGGCGGTTACCGGAAAACCGATCAAATATATCGGCCTCGGTGAAAAGATGGACGCCCTGGAGCTGTTCCACGCCGACCGTATGGCGCAGAGAATTCTCGGCATGGGCGATCTTTTGTCCCTGATCGAAAAGGCCGAAGCCGCCCTTGACAAGGAAAACGCCTCGGACATGGAGGCCAAGCTGCGCAAGGAGGGTTTCACCCTGGAAACCTTCCGCGATCAGCTCCAGGCCATCAAGAAGATGGGCTCCCTCGACTCCATCCTGAAACTGATCCCCGGCGCCGGCAAACTCATGAAACAGGCCGGCCAGATGCAGATTCCCGACCAGGAGCTGAAAAAAATCGAGGCCATCATCAATTCCATGACCCTGCGGGAACGCCGCGATCATCGCATCCTCAACGGCTCCCGGCGCCAGCGCATTGCCAAAGGGAGCGGAACCTCGGTGCAGGACATCAACCAGTTGATGAAACGCTTCACCGAAGCCCAGAAGATGATGAAAAAATTCCAGGGACTCGGCCCCAAAGGGATGAAAAATCTCATGAAACGCGGTGGCGGGCTTCCTTTTTAGACTTTTGGTACAATATTGTTTTATCCGGGGAAAAGAACTGTTTCTCTTTTTTTCGGATAATGTTAAGTTAAGCGGAAAAATAGTCTCTTCAGAGTATCCAGGAGGAAAATACATGGCAGTAAAAATTCGGCTGGCTCGCGGAGGAGCCAAAAAAAAGCCATTTTACCAGGTCGTTGTTGCGGATGAGCGTTATCCCCGCGACGGTCGTTTTCTTGAAAACGTTGGTCAATATGACCCCAAGCTCGACCCCCCGGCGGTCAACCTGAAAGAAGAGCTCATCATGAAATGGCTCGAGAAAGGTGCCCAGCCCACGGATACGGTTAAGCAACTTCTGCGTAGGGCAGGAATCTGGACGAAATTCAAGCAGCCGGAAAAGGCCTGAATCGGAACCGGTTGCAATATAATTAACTGGTGGCATCGTTTAGACATTGGTAAAGGATGAGCTCAATGAAAGAACTTATCGAATATATTGCCAAATCCCTTGTTGAAAATCCTGACGCCGTGACCCTTGAAGAAGAGGAAAAGGAAGACGGAAGTATTTTGATCAAACTGGGAGCCGCCCAGGATGATATGGGCCGAATTATCGGCAAACAGGGACGCACGGCCAAAGCGATGCGAACTCTTCTCAATGCCAAGGCGACCCGGGAGAACAAGCGCGCGTCTCTCCAGATCATGGAGTAATGTCCAACGCTGAAAACGCCAGGTTGGCTGTAGGGACGGTGGTGGGTGTCCATGGCCTTAAAGGCGATCTCAAGATTCGTTCTTATGCCGATAGAGGTGATCTTCTTTTTGAAGCGCAATCATTTTTCTTTCGATGCGCCGGGAAAGAACCTGCTGTCTACGAGCCGGAACGCGTTGCCCCTTACAAAAAAGGGGTTCTTTTGCGTCTGAAGGGGTTGACGGATATCGATGCCGTACAGCACCTCATCGGATGTGAAATTCAGGTCGATATCAACGAATTGCCTGATGACGAGGGAAACGAAACCACTGGTTATAAACTGATAGGGATGAAGGTTGTAGATCGCCGCCACGGCGAACTTGGAACCGTCGAAGACATTTTTTCCACACCCGCTCACGACATACTGGTTGTGGAAGGACCTTTCGGAGAGGTTCTCATTCCGGCAGTTAAGGAATTCATGACAGACACAAACTCCTCGGAACACAGGATTTCTGTCGACTTGCCCGAAGGGCTTGTACCCGAAGTAGATGAAGTTTGAAATACTGACACTTTTCCCTGCCCTGTTTGACTCTCCTTTTGCGGAAAGTATTATCGCCAAGGCAGCGGAAAAAAAGCTCTTTCAAATTCAAATATATAACCTGAGAGACTGGGCCGAACCACCCCATTGGACTGTGGATGATGCTCCCTACGGCGGCGGCGGCGGCATGGTTATGAAGCCGGAGCCGATGGCACGGGCCCTCGCAGGGCTGAGGCAAAACTCTCCCCGATCGAGGGCGATCCTGCTGAGTCCTCAGGGAAAGCGCTTCAATCAGAAGGAGGCCGAAGCCCTGGCCGCTGAGGAAGGCCTGATTCTTATCTGTGGCCGTTACGAAGGGTTCGACGAGCGGATTCGCCGCATGGTGGATGCCGAATATTCCATCGGCGACTATGTCCTGACCGGGGGCGAGTTCGCCGCCATGGTTATGGTCGATGCCATATCCCGCCTTATTCCCGGAGTTCTCGGCAACTGCCGGAGCGCGGAGCAGGACTCTTTTTCCGACGGTTTGCTCGAATACCCCCAGTATACAAGGCCGGTGGAATTTCAGGGGATGCGCGTTCCGGAAGTGTTACTGTCCGGCAATCACGGGGAAATTTTTCGTTGGCGACGGCGTGAACAGCTGAGAAGGACTTTGGAAAAACGCCCCGATCTTCTCAAAGGGCTAGACCTGACCCCTGAAGACCAGGCATTCCTTGACCAGCTTATGCAGGAGGAATCCTGATATGGGTTTCAAGCCGGCAGCCCTTGCCCTGGTTCACTATCCGGTTCTGGACCGGCGCGGAGAGATCGTGGCAACGGCGCTGACTAATCTTGATCTCCATGACCTGGCCCGCACTGCCATGACCTTCGGCCTCCAAAAGCTCTATGTCGTAACCCCTGTGATCGAACAGCAACGGCTGGCCGGAAAAATTCGTGAGCACTGGTGCCGGGGTTACGGCGCAACCTACAATCCGCTGCGTAAGGAGGCCCTTGCCCTGATGGAAATCAGCGACTCGCTGGGTGCCGCCATGGCGGCCTGGGAAGAGCACAATGGGGAAGCTGTCCTGCCGGTTCTGACCGGGGCAGCGGTTCGTAACGGAATATCCTACCGGACATGCCGGGAACTCTCCACCAGACACCCTCTGCTGCTGGTTTTCGGCACCGGTTGGGGACTGGCTCCGGTCCTGTTCGAAAAGGGCTGGCAGGCTCTCAGGGCGATTAAAGGAAAAGGTGAATACAATCATCTTCCCGTCCGTTCCGCGGCGGCCATTATCATGGACCGCTTGTTCGGCACCACCGAAGGACCGGAAGCTGATTGCTCTGAATAAAAGAAATGACCATATAAAACTTCAGACCTGAACCATTCAGGTCCCTGTCAGGAGGAAAAAATGAACATCATCGACACAATCGGCCAGGAACAAGCCACCCGGGTTGTTCCTGAATTCAAAGCCGGAGACACTCTCCGCATCCACGTTAAAATCGTCGAAGGCGATAAACAGCGCATCCAGGTTTTCCAGGGTGTCTGCATCAAGCGCTCGAACAATGGTGTCAGTTCAACCTTCACGGTTCGGAAAATCTCCAACGGTATTGGAGTAGAAAGGGTTTTCCCCCTCTACTCCCCCAATGTCGACGCTGTCGAAGTCATGCGGGTCGGCAAGGTCCGCCGGGCAAAACTCTACTACCTGCGTAAACTTCAGGGTAAAGCCGCCCGTATCCAGGAAAAACGCTACTGATAAAAAAGGCCCCGAACAGGGGCCTTTTTTCGTTGTTCTAAAGTTTAAGTTTTTGATGTTGGGTGTAATGTATTTCCCCCTTGCAGCGTAGCCGGAGGGGAAGAGATGTTTTGACAGTTGAACGATTTTTGGGAATCCTGGCCGTCCTCAAAACATCTCTGGAGTACAGGGAACCCGAAGGGTTAGCCCGGATTATTCATGAAGAATTCTGCTGCAACCGTCAATTGCACGCCATCTCAAACCGTGCTCACTCCTTGCTCTTCGACGTACTGCAAGTACGCCTGCAGAGCACGTCGCTGTGCTTGGCTTGATCTGACGAACACTTGCCGGTTTCGCAACGAACTCTCATGAATAAACCGAGCTTGGCGCCAGGGCGTCCTTTTCTCTGCTTCTTTTTGACGTAAAAAGAAAGAAGGCGTCGACCGGGGACCAACCCCGATTTTTGGAAATCTTATTTACCGACATATACCCTTTCCAGGGGTACCGCAAGTTCCTCATTCGAGTTAGTAATTTTTCATGAAAACCACTCCGGACAGTCTGAATCTTTTCCCCCAACAGGAGCATGATTTCCTGCATTACGAAAAGCAGGCCCTCAAAGCCGGTTTCCGCTTCATCGCCGGGGTCGACGAGGTCGGCCGGGGGCCTCTCGCCGGGCCCGTGGTAGCAGCTGCCGTCATCTTTCCGCCCGGCCTTCAATTGTCCGGTCTGCGGGAGTCCAAACAGCTCTCGGCCCGCAAGCGCGAATCCTTTTTTAATCTCATCCGCCGACAGGCGTTGGCCATTGGCCTCGGCATGGTTCACGCCCCGGAAATCGATGATATCAACATCCTTCAAGCCACCCTCAAAGCGATGAACGCTGCCGTCGGCCGTCTCAGGCAGCCCGCCGACTTCCTTCTCGTTGACGGTATTTTCAAAGTCCCCTGCCCTCTGGAACAGAAAACCATCAAAAAAGGGGACGGACTCTCCCACTCTATTGCCGCCGCATCTGTTGTCGCCAAAGTGGTGCGCGACCGCATCATGACAGCTTACGACAGTCGTTTCCCCGGGTACGGCTTCGCCTCGCACAAAGGCTATGGCAGCGCAACCCATATGGAGGCCGTCTCCGCCCAGGGGCCCACCCCCATCCACCGCCTGAGCTTCAAGGGAGTACGCGAACATGCCGGAGAAGATGAAGGATAAGCGCGCAACTCTGGGACGCTGGGGCGAAGATCTCGCCCTGGATTTTCTCAAAACCCGGGGCATGAAAATTCTCGAGAGGAATTTCCGCTGTCCGGCGGGTGAAATCGATATCATTGCCCGGTCGGGAAAGCAGATCGTTTTCGTCGAGGTCAAAACCAGAAAGTCGGAAATGTTCGGCCCCCCCCAAGAGGCCGTCAACCAGCGCAAGCAACGCCAGATCATCCGGGTCGCCCAATGGTACCTGGAGCAGAATCCCCAGAACCTTCAGCCGCGTTTCGATGTCCTGGCGGTTCGAACCGGGGGCGACAAACCTTACCTGGAACATATCCCCGACGCCTTCGGAATTCAGTAAGTATCCTCCCCGAAGATTTCTTTCGCACTTCCGGCTATTATTGGCAGATCTTCAGCCAATGGCTTCGTGTTTTCCCCCTGGCATAGATTGGTATATCTTAAATCGATGTTTACTCCGTTTCTCATTGTCTTATTGATCGTCGCCTCAGAAAGCTGACCCAAGCCCCGTTTCCCCCTTTATGATCCTCGGTAAGGTTGCACGCTACCGCATGCTGGATAAGGCCCAGCGTACTTACTTGCCTGATCTGAGCCCGGTGTCTATCCCTTTTAAAAACCGGGGGTTCAAGTCTTCGCGGGAGTTTCGAATTGAAGACAGCATTATTGCGAACCAACAGGCGGCAAATTATCTGGTTCTTGACGGAGCGGGAAAACCAAGTAGATTTGTTAAAACTGTTTTATTACCGGTCGTATCCGGCCCCACTCCCATGAACAGAGAGCGTTTTTCTTGAAATGACAAACATGCTGTTTCACACAACCACGGTTTTCATGGGCTTTTTTGCCATAATGAATCCCATTGCCAACGTTCCGATCTTCCTTAGCCTGACCGCCGATGATGATCCGCAGACCACAAAAACCGTGGCTAAACGTTCTTTGATTTTAGCCTTCTTGATCGTTGTCATTTTTTCAGTCACAGGCAAGCTGATCTTTGAGCTTTTTGGCATTTCTTTGCACGCTTTTCGGATTACCGGGGGGTTGTTGGTCACAGTTATAGGTTTTCATATGCTGCAAGGAAATCTGTCAACCGTTCACCAGCTCAACGACGAAGACAATAAAAAATGCCGGGAAGCGGCCCTTAGCGTAGCTATTTTCCCCTTGGCAATGCCCATACTGGCTGGCCCAGGCACAATCGCAACGGCAATCAGTTTCTCGGCGCGGGGTGGTGTTATGGCAATGGCGATTACCATCGGAGCTTTTGCCGTCCTTTGTTTAATCACCTACGTGCTTTTTGTCTTCGGTGAAAAATTCGTTACATTTATCGGGACCGGCGCTTTGGGAGTAATCACCCGTTTGATGGGTTTAATCCTTGCGGTAGTCGGCATTCAAATGCTGATTGAAGGCGCGAGGGGAGCCTTCCATCTCGGGGGATGATCCAATGTACCCCTTGCGACCCGACCTTTCCTGCAAAAATGAAATTTTAATCGCCTGTGCAACAGTCTGTTGATTTTGCTCAATTTATGTTTGCTGCTATGATGCCCTGGTTCTTGTCCCATGTTCTTCTCCTGCTCGGCTTTACACTGGCCATACCGGTGATTGCCCAGATGCTCCGGCAGCGGCGCTCGCCGGCGGCAAGCCTGGCGTGGTTACTGATCATTGCTTTAGTGCCTTATCTCGGCATCCCTTTATACCTGGCTCTGGGAGGGCGCAAAATGCGCCGGTTGGCCGATAAAAAGGCGGCCCTGCAAATGCACGATCAGGCTCTATCGCTTCCCGATGCGACTCGCGGCATTGATCGTCTGCTGCGATCCTACGGGATACCGGGGGCCTGTGACGGCAATCGAATGAAATTGTGCACGACGGGCGAAGAAGGTTACGACGCCCTGGTAGAAATGATCACGCAGGCCCGCCAAAGCATTTGGGTCAGCACTTTCATCCTTCACCCGGATACCGTTGGCCGGGCTATAATCGACCAACTGTCCCGCCGGGCAGCAGCCGGCGTCGAAGTTCGAGTGCTCCTTGACGGGGTTGGCTCTCTGCATACCCGCCAATCTGCCCTGGCCCCATTAACCCTTGCAGGGGGCGAGGTCGCGTTTTTCATGCCGGTTCTGCATAAATTTTTTCGCGGCCGCACCAACCTGCGCAATCACCGCAAGGCCATCATGGTCGATGGCTCCCGTGTCTGGGCCGGGGGGGCCAATATCGCCACCGAGTATATCGGCCCGGTTCCCGAAACATCGCGCTGGCGTGATTTGTCCTTTCTGCTGGAAGGACCCGCTGCCCAGCACTACCTGAACATCTTCCGTTCCGACTGGCGATTTGCCACTGGTAAACATCTTGCCCCGATGGTTTTTGACAAAACAATCCTTGGGAGCGTCGGAGAGGCAACTCTTCAGGTCGTTCCCTCCGGTCCGGATGTCAGTGGCGACCCCCTTTATGCGGCTCTGGTTTCGGCAGTTTTCAGTGCCAGCCACCGCATTTGGATCGTAACCCCCTATTTCGTTCCAGATGAAACCCTGAACCAAGCCTTGCACATGGCTGTTCACCGGGGGGTGGAGGTAAAAATACTGCTTCCCGAAAAATCGAATCACCGGCTCGCGGATCTGGCGCGAGGACCTTATCTCCGTGACCTCCAGGATGCGGGAGGAAAGATTTATCTCTACCGTGGGGGGATGATGCACGGGAAAGCCCTGTTGACAGACGACACCCTGGCAGTGATTGGGTCAGCTAATTTCGATATGCGCAGTCTGTTCCTCAACTACGAGACGGGGCTCCTGATCCACAGCCAGCCGGAAATCAAGGATATCCATTCCTGGGTCGAGCAACTCGCAAAAAATTGTCAATGCGGCGTAACCGCGGTGGGAACCTTGCGGGACCTTTGTGAAGGGGTAGCACACATGATGGCCCCCATGCTCTAAAGAAAGAAAACTGTCCGTAGAACCTCAAAAATGGTAACAAGTCTGGAAACGGAGCTGGCGACTGGCGCGGGTGAATCTCTCCATGCTCACGATTTATACTGCTCTGAGAGCCGGTATCTGGGTGAGCATTTAAACTTTGACCGGCTATTTTATCGGCAACAGTCAGGATCTGATCGGCCGATACCTGCACCAGATCACAATGAGTGTAGCGTTCGGGTGCTTTCTCTCTGGTTATCGGATACGTGGTGGTTCGGGGGAAAACTTGGCCTGGAATAAACATCGGCCTGCAGCAAGGGGTCGACCAGTCAAGCCCACTCCCCGGGCAGGCTCCAGGCCCCAATTCCCTGACAGTATTTGAAAAGTATAATACCGCCCAATATTTAGCCAATCTTTCTGCAACAGCCCAAAAAACCCATTGTTTCATTCTAAGAACTCTCTATAATTGAAGGACAATATTCGCATTGTCTGGTTGATGGCCGAATAGTCCAGAAAAATCAGTACCCTACAAACGGAGTCATGAAATGACCTTCAACCCCTCGGCCTATGGTTTCCTTAGGCTGGCTGTTGCCAGCCCGGAGTTGAAAGTGGGCGACATCGCTTTCAATACGGAAAAAATCTGCCGGACCATCGATCAGGCAGCCGAACAGGGCTGCTTTTTCATCGTCTTCCCGGAACTCTGCGTGACCGCCTATACCTGTGCCGATCTTTTCATGCAGAACCTGCTTCTCGTCCAGGCCCGCAAAGCGATTCAGAAAATAACCGACTACAGCGCCGAAAGACAGGCCACGGTCATTATCGGGGCCCCTCTTGAGGTTGAAAACCGGCTCTTCAACTGTGCGGTTTTCATCTCCCGGGGTGAAATTCTCGGCATCGTGCCCAAGACCTATCTCCCCAACACCATGGAATTTTATGAAGAACGCTGGTTCAGTTCAGGCGGGGACATCCTCGGTGAGGAAGCGCAACTGGGGGGCCTTGAAATCCCGTTCGGCGTCGATCTCCTCTTTCAGGCTGAGAACTGGCCGGAATGCCGCATCGGCATCGAAATCTGTGAGGATGCATGGGTCCCCAATCCGCCCAGCGGCCATATGGCCGTTGCCGGCGCCACGGTGCTGGTCAACCTGTCCGCCAGTCCCGAAGTACTGGCCAAGGAGGAATACCGCCGACTGCTGGTCCGCTCCCAGTCGGCCCGCTGTCTGGGGGTCTATGCCTATGCTTCGGCAGGGCCGGGGGAGTCGAGCACCGACCTGGTGTTCTCCGGGCATTCCCTGATCGCAGAAAACGGCACCATTTTCGCCGAAACCAGCCGTTTTGAATTTGAAACACAGCTGGCCATGGCCGATATCGATGTCGAAAGAATGGCCGCTGAGCGGCGCCGCAACAAAAACTTCGCCGCCTTCGAGCCACCCAACCCCTATCACATCATCGAATTTTCCCCCTGTGAAGCCGCCATTGCCTCCCTGCTCCGGCCTCTTCCGCAAACCCCGTTTGTGCCCTCCGGGGAAGAGGAGCGCAGCCGGCGCTGCAGGGAGATATTTGCCCTCCAGACCACCGGATTGGCCAAGCGCCTCCGGCACACGGAACTCCACCATGCGGTTATCGGTCTTTCCGGCGGCATCGATTCGACCCTGGCGCTGCTGGTGACGGTCAAGGCTTTTGACAGGATCGGCCTGGAGCGGAAAAATATCCTGGCCGTCACCATGCCCGGTTTCGGCACCACCCGGCGCACCCGTTCCAATGCCGAAAAACTGGCTGAAAACCTCGGGGTCGGCTTCAGAACCATCGACATCAGCCCTGCCACACTCCAGCATTTCAGCGATATCGATCAGCCTCAGGAAAGCCACGACATCACCTATGAAAATGCCCAGGCCCGCGAACGGACCCAGATTCTCATGGACCTGGCCAACCAGGTCAACGGACTGGTCGTCGGAACCGGCGACCTTTCGGAACTGGCTCTCGGCTGGTGCACCTACAACGCCGACCACATGTCCATGTACGCCGTGAACTCCGGGGTCCCAAAAACCCTGGTGCGCTATCTCGTCGACTGGTGCTCCCAGGCCGAATTCAGCGGCGAAACAGCCCGGGTCCTTTCCGACATCTGCGCCACCCCGGTTTCGCCGGAGCTGCTGCCGGTCGATGAAAACGGCGTCAACCCCCAGGAAACCGAACAGGAGATCGGTCCCTACCTGCTTCATGATTTCTTTCTCTACCACGCGATCCGCCTTAACTTCCGGCCGGGCAAAATCTTCCTTCTTGCCCGCATGGCCTTCGCGGATGAATTCAGCGGTGAGGATATCGTCCGCTGGCTCAGGGTTTTCTACAGGCGCTTTTTTTCCCAGCAGTTCAAACGCTCCTGCCTTCCCGACGGCCCCAAGGTCGGCAGCGTGGTACTCTCTCCGCGAGGAGACTGGCGCATGCCGAGTGATGCGAGTGCCGCTTTGTGGCTGCGGGATATTGAACAGATCGAACCATAAACGCCCGAATCCCGATATTCGCCGCTCAGGAAGCAAAGGAAGAATTTCACATGGCCAAACCGCCGACGAAAACCCCGAAAGACCATAAAGCTTCGAAACCAGAGCCCTTCGAGATCGACATCCGGACCCTCAATGACGAAGGGATCGGGGTCGGCTTCCGTGACAACAAGGAAGTCTGGGTGGCCGGCGCCTTCCCCGGCGAAAGGATTCTGGCAAGCCGGGAAAACGAGGGCCAATACCGGATTATCGCCCGCCTCCACAAGGTTCTCAGCGCTCACTCCCGGCGCATTGCACCCTGTTGTCGGATTGCCCGGGATTGCCAGGGGTGTCCCCTGCTGCAACTTGATTACGCAACCCAGCTGCGCTACAAAGAGGAAAAGCTGGCTCGGGCGTTTTCCCCTTACAAAAGTCTCAAGGGCACTAAATTTGAAAAAATCATGGCCGCTTCGGACCCCCTGGGCTACCGCACCAGTGCCAAACTGGTTTTTGCCAAGCAACGGGGGCGGGTATATCTCGGCCTCTATCGCCGGGGCAGCCATGAGGTCGTTGACATCGGGGACTGTCCTCTTCATCACCCTCTCCTCAACCGGGTGGCCCAGGTGGTCCGCGAAGAAGTCCAACGCCAGAATATTTTTGTTTTCGACCCCCAGACCCGCCGGGGTCTGCTTCGTTATCTGGCTATCAAAGTCGCTCCAGACAGCGGCAAGGCCATGGTGACCTTCGTCACCGCCGAACGCAACTTCCGGGAGCTGAATCCTCTGGCCAAATGGCTGCAACGCAAAGTTCCGGAAGTCGTTTCTATCCACCAGAACATCAACACCTCGGCCGGCAACGTCATCTTCGGCCGGGAAACACTGAAGGTTCTCGGTCTCCCCGACCTCATTACCCGGCTGGGGGCAATCCGCCTGCGCATCTCCCCCACCTCATTCTTTCAGGTCAATCAAAGTCAGGCGACCAGAATTTATGCGCTGGTTCGGGAATGGGCCCGCTTGACGAAGAAGGAGTACGCCCTCGATCTTTACTGTGGAATTGGAGGGATAGCCCTTAACCTGGCCCCGGATGCCGCCCGGGTCATGGGCATTGAAGTCCTTGAGGCGGCGGTCCGCAGCGCCAGGGAAAACGCCCGCCTCAATCGCATCGACAATTGCGATTTCCAGGCCGGAGACGCGCTTGAGCTGGTGCGCAGCCAGGCTTCCAGGACTACCCAGGGCGGCGTGGTGGTTGTTAATCCCCCGCGCGGCGGCTGTGAGCGGCCGGTATTGGAAGCGGCAGCGGCATTGCAGCCGAGAACGCTTATCTATGTTTCCTGTAACCCGGAGACTCTGGCCAGGGATCTCGACATTCTCCACAGTTGCGGTCTTCGGACCGAGCTGGTCCAGCCGGTGGATATGTTTCCCCAGACCGCCCACGTCGAAAGCGTCACCCGCCTCCTCCCTCAAGCCGGCAAATCCTGAGGGCACAGAAGGTTCGCAACATGTCGACGCTTGTTAAAAGCCCCTTTTTGTATCAGGACCGGAACTGGCTGGTGGTCAACAAACCGACCGGCCTGTCCACCCACACCCCCCGGGTGGGAGAACTTGGCCTGGTCGAATGGCTGCGGCTTCACCATGATCTGGAGGTCCATGTCTGCTCGCGGCTCGACAAGGGGACGAGCGGCGTCTTGGTCCTGGCCTTGAGTCCCGAAGCGAGCGCCAGAGCCGAGGACATCCACCGCACGAATCTTGCCAGGAAAAATTACTACTTCATCAGTGACCGGGAAGCACCCCGGGAGGAAAACTGGACCTGCCGGCAAAAGCTCGACGACAAAGCCTGTTCCACAACCTTCATGACCCTCCGTCGGGGGAACGGCTTCACCCTTTTCCGTGCTGAAATCAGCCGCGGACGGAGGCACCAGATCAGGCGCCATGCAGCCCTTTCAGGGGTGCCGATTCTGGGTGATGAGGAGCATGGCGGCGCTCCCTTCTCCCGCCTCTGCCTGCACTGCGGAGAGGTGGTCTGGCCCGAGGTCAGGGAAACACTTGCCGCTGGACTTCCGCGTTCCTTTGAGTGGCTGCTGAGCGGTCAAAGCCCCATCCTCATCGAGGCCGCCGTGGCCTTCGAACGCCGGCTGGGCTGGCTGCAAACCGTCAGCGACGCCTTCCGCCTCATTCATCGCGGTGAACTGGCGGCCCTTCCCTGTGCCATCGACCTTTTCGGCTCCTGGCTGTGCGTCTCCGGTCTGGACGAAAAAATTCCGGCTGAAAAATTGCGGGCCGACCTGAAGCCGGTTCTCGACTACCTGGGAAACCTTTTCGTCTGTCAGGGGGGAATGCTGAGGACCCACCGTATCGACCCCCACCATCGGGAGCTTTTTGGTGACGTGTCTTATTGGGGCGAGCCGCCGCCGGCCTCCTTCCTGGTCCGTGAACATGATCTGGTATATGAGATCGTTCTCAATGACACCCAGCATGTCGGCCTTTTTCTGGATCAGCGCGATTCACGACGACGCTTGTGGCAGGCCGCCCGGGGAAAACGGGTGGCAAATCTCTTCTCCTTCACCTGTTCGTTTTCCGCGGCAGCCATACGGGGAGGGGCCGAAACGGCCTTTTCCGTCGACGCGGCCGGCGGCTGCCTGGAGCGAGGCAAACGCAACTTCGCTCACAACAACCTTTCGGAGGGCGGCCGCGGCAAATTCGTCTGTGAAGACGTTCGCAAATGGTTGGCCCGGCAAAAGCGCAAAAAACGCGACAACCCAGGCAGCTTTCAGGCCTGGGACCTGGTTGTCTGTGATCCCCCGGTTTTTGCCTCGATAGGGAAAGGCCAATCCTTCTCCCTCGAAAAAGCCTGGCCTGACCTTGTGGAAGACATTCGCTGCATCCTTGCGGATAACGGTGCCGCTCTTTTTGCCAACAACCACAGGAGCGGAAGCGAGAGGTATTACTTCGACGAACTGAAAAAACACTTTCCCAGGGTGACCCGCCTCCATCCACCTTTCGATTTCCCCGAACGTTCCGGCTCTCCGGTCCATGTCCGCATCTACTGGTGCGAAACCTGATTATTTTTTTGGCTATGGTTAAACCATTAGCGGTATAATAGGAATGTGTAAAACCAAAAACTTAAGAGAGGTATTTATGATAGAGATTTCTTTAGCTGCCCAAAAACAATTACGCGACTCTCTCGGGGAAAACCCCGGCAAATCCCCTCGCATCTCCTTCTCCGAAGGCGGAATAACGGGGCCGGTCCTGAACCTTGCTTTTGAGAAACCCCAGGCAGGGGATATCGTGGAGGACGTGGGAGGTTTTCAGCTTTTCATTGCCGAGGATGTCTCCTATTTCGCCCAGAAAATGAGCGTGGACTATGCTCAAAACGGCAAGGACGGGAAATTCGAAATCGAGGCGAAAGAAAGTATAGTCTGCAATGAAGACTGCGCCAGCTGTCAGGGGTGCAATGTCTGAAGCCGCTCAAAGGGCACCTGCAAAGGTGCCCTTTTTCATTTCCGGCGTGCCCTTAACAGTTTTTTTTATACAGGAGAATCCGTTATGACCCTGCTTAAAACCCTGGACCTCCCCATGGGCGTTGAAATGCCGGGCTTCTGTCTGCCGGACCCTTTCGGGGAGTTCCACTCCAGCGAAAAGCTCTCCGGCGAAAAAGGCCTGCTGGTGGTTTTCACCTGCAACCATTGCCCTTACGCCAATGCTCAATGGCCGCGCCTCGTCCGCCTGGCCCGTCATGCCCGCCGGCTGGGGATCAACACCGTAGCCATTAACGCCAATATTCACCCCGACTACCCGGAAGACGCCCCGGAAAAAATGAAGGAAAAAATCACCGAACTTGGCATCGATTTCCTTTATTTGATCGATGAATCCCAGAATGTCGCCCGCGCCTTCCAGGCCCAGTGCACACCCGACCCTTATCTTTTTGACGCCAGCGGCCGCCTGGCCTATCATGGCCGCATCGACGACCACTGGCAGGATGAAAACCGAGCCACGCGCCGGGAATTGCAGGAAGCCGTGGAGCATCTGGCCGCCGGCCTTCCCGTCGAGAAAAAACAGCATCCCTCCATGGGTTGTTCCATCAAATGGCGTTTTTAGCTATCAACCCATCTGCCCGGGAATCTTTGCCATGAAACTGCTCCTCGAAACCGCTGAAAACGCCGCCCGCCAGGCGGGCCGCTACATCATGGAATCCATATCCAATCTCGGCCGGGTCGACGAAAAAAGCCGGGCCAATCTGGTTACCAGTGTGGACCGGGGTTCAGAGAAAATTATTATCGGCGAAATCCGTAAACAATACCCGGATCATGCCATCCTCGCCGAAGAATCCGGGGGGGAATCGGTTGATAGTGAATTTCGCTGGGTGATCGACCCTATTGACGGCACCACCAATTTTGTCCATGGCTACCCTTTTTTCTGCGTTTCCATTGCCGTGCAGAAAAAAGACGAAACCGTAACGGGGGTCGTATTCGATCCTTTTCACAATGAAATGTTCAGTGCCATCCGCAATGGCGGTGCTTTCCTCAACCAAATACCGATCTCCGTATCCACGATCTGCACACTTTCCGAGTCGCTGCTGGCGACAGGTTTTCCCTATCAAAACGGGAAAAGCTGGCGGCACAGCATGGACCTCTTCCGGAATTTCTATGCCCGCACCCACGGCGTCCGCAGAGACGGTGCTGCCGCTCTCGACTTATGTTATGTGGCTGCCGGAAGATTCGACGGTTTCTGGGAATATGAACTGAATCCCTGGGATGTGGCCGCAGGCATTCTCATGGTCGAGGAAGCCGGTGGAAAATCCACAGACTTCAGGGGAAAAACCAGTTCCATTTTCGATAAACAGATTTTGGCAAGCAACGAAAAAATCCACGGGGAGATGCTTGAGATTATTCACTCTCCCGCCCCCTGATAAAAAACTTATTGATTCTTCCCTTCAACTCCGGGGCCCGGTCGAAAAAACCGAAAATCCACTTCCTGTACCCGTAATGGCGTTCCACAGGGTTCAAATGCATTAGGTCGCCAGGCCGTGACCCATTAGCATGGCTGATTCCGCTTCATTGCAGGCAAAAATGAGGTTATACTGCGGTCCCCAAATCAGCTTTGCCGGATTATTTATGAAGATTCCAAATGCCCTTGTCGTAACTTTAATGGCTCTCCTGTTCACTTGGCCGGAAGCCGCCCTGGCCGGGATCGAGGAGCCGGGCTACATCTGCAGTGCCCAGTTCGAAAACGACATGTTCGGGGGCGGCACCGATAGGCATTTCACCCATGGAACGGCCTTCAACTGCCTGACCAAGCCCATTCCCTGGGTTGTCAAGGCCGCCGACCAGCTTCCCTGGTTTACTTATGAAAAAACGCAGGACGGGAAAACGGAATTACAGGCAAGAGGGAGCCTCTCCCTGGGCCAGAACATCTATACCCCTGAGGACATCACAAAAAAGGAGCTCATCGAGGAGGACCGGCCCTATGCGGGCTGGCTTTATCTCGGTTTCGGCTTGGTCGCCAACCAGGGCAACAGGCGTTTCGACAAGATCGAACTGACCTTGGGCATGGTCGGCCCCTGGTCCAGGGCCGAGGAGGTCCAGAAAACCTGGCATTCCCTATTCGGCTTTCGGGAGCCGCGCGGCTGGGACCATCAGCTCGACAACGAACCGGCCGTCAACCTTTTCTATGAACAGGCTTGGCGCTACGATAAAAGGGGTTTTCTTACCGGACTCGAGTACGACCTCATCCCCCATTTCGGAGGCGCCCTGGGGAATGTCTTCACCTATGCCGCAGCAGGTTTCACCCTGCGGGTCGGGCCCGACCTTCAGGAAGATTTCGGCCCCCCCAGAATTCGTCCCAGCCTGCCGGGTGGAGGGTTCTTCCGCAACCGGACCGGCTTCAACTGGTATCTCTTCGCCGGCGTGGAAGGGCGTGCCGTATTACGCAACATCTTTCTCGACGGCAACACCTTCTCCGACAGCCACTCGGTGGATAAAAAGATCCTCGTCGGCGACCTGCAGACCGGTATCGCCCTGCAATACCGGCGTTTGCGCATTTCCTACACCCAGATTTTCCGCACCAAGGAATACGACAGCCAGGACCGGGCGGACCGTTTCGGCTCTTTAAGCCTTTCTTTTCAATTCTGAAAAAAACATTTACATACTGTTTCAGGTTTTCCCCAAGGTCAAAACCCGCCGTACGGTCAGTGCCAGTTCCTCGCGACTCACCGGTTTTCTCAGAAAAGCATCGGCCTGGAGACGGGCGGCCTTTTCGGCATCCATACCTTCACTGAAGCCGCTGCACAGGATCGTTTTAATCCCCGGATTAATGGCTTTGAGACGGGAGATCAGCCTGTCCCCCTTGAGTTTCGGCATGATTAGATCGGTTATAACCAGGTCGAAACGATCCGGATATTTTTCAATCAACGCTAAAGCCTCGGTGGGCTGGCCCCTCATTTCAACCCGATATCCCAACCGTTCCAACTGCTTCTGGGTCATCCGCCCGATGGCTTCTTCATCATCCACGCAAAGAATGTTTTCGGTGCCGCCTGTAAGCAAGGAAATAACCTCAGGAGAGATTTTCGGTTCCTCACCGCTGCAAGGGAAACAGCATTCGACCGTCGTCCCCACGCCCACTTGACTCGAAATCCGAACACCTCCCTGGTGCCCCTTCATGATGCCATGGACAACAGCCATTCCCATGCCCGTCCCCTGGTCAACATCCTTGGTCGAGAAGAACGGTTCAAAAACCCGATCCAGGCAGCTGGGATCTATGCCGCAGCCGGTATCCGAAATTTTGATACAGACATATTTCCCGGGCGGCAGCTCCTGATCGAAAAAAACTTCCGGCGCCTCAAATTGGACATTTTCCAGACTGACCGTCAGGACCCCTCCCTCGCCCTCCATGGCATGAGTGGAATTTGTGCAGAGATTGATCATGACCTGATGAATCTGGGTGGGATCTCCGGTGACAGGCCAGCACTGCTCAGGCATTTTCACCTCAAACTCAATAACCGTGGGTATGGAGGCCCGCAAAAACCCGAGAGATTCTTTGATCAGAGGACCGAGATCGAGGGGTTTCAGGGGTTGGTCCTTCTGGCGGCTGAAACGCAAGAGCTGTTGAACGATTTCAGTTCCGCGGAGACTGGCCTTACGGATTTCCGAAAGAAAGTCAAAAGCCGGGTTATCCCTCGGGATGTCATCGAGAGCCAGTTCCACGTTGCCGAGAATGATGCCCAACATATTGTTGAATTCATGGGCCACCCCCCCGGAAAGGGTGCCGATGGCTTCCATTTTCTGGGACTGGCGCAATTGCGACTCGAGATGCCGCTTTTCCGCTTCAACCAGTTTGCGCTGGGTGATATCCCGCATAAAGCCTTCGGTGTAAATTATTTCGCCGTTCGAGTTCCGGATGGCCCGAACCTCGAGGGAGCCCCACACCGTGCTTCCATCCTTGCGATAATATTGGGCTTCAAAGTCTTTGACGAAACTATCCTTTTGAAGACGGCGCAAAAGTTCGGCCCGGCGGCCGGGGTCCACATAGCGCGTGCGGGTTGCATAATTTTCGTCAGCCAGCATTTCGGCGGGGCTGTCATAACCGTGAATACGGGCAAAAGCAGGATTGACCTCGATGAGGCTACCATCCCTGCTGACCTGGAAAATACCTTCCAGGGCGTTCTCGAATATGGTGCGGTATCTTTTTTCAGCCTCCCTGATTTGCATCACCTGCTGCTTGATTTCCTGCCCCATTCGGCCCAGGACCTTCTCAAACTCCTGGAATTCCTCATAGGGCATCTTCCCCCCGGCTTTTTCGTACTCCCCGGCCCCATAAGACTGGGCAATGGCACTTAAAGCCTGTAAAGGCTGACGCAGATACCTTCGGACCAGAAGGCGGGTCGATACCACCAGCACCATAAGAAAACTGAAAATTCCCAGACCGGACCACAAAAGCAATTCCTTTAAAGCTTTTCGGTAAAGATTTTTTGTCAGGTGCAACTCGACACTGCCGATCAATAGTCCTTCATAATAGATACCGCCCTTTTTTTCGACCTGCCCGGTGTGGCCTTTTCCTTTTTCAAGATCGACCAGAACCTTTCCCAGCCCATCCGTGATCCTGACCCGTTCCACAACCTCATTCTGGGCAAAGGTGCGGGCTATCACGGCAATGGAGTCCTGATCGAAGTTCCAGAGCGGAACCTCGAGGGAGCCCACCAGGAAAGAGAGTTGTTCATCCCCCAGGTGGTTAAGTTCCTTTTCCCCTTCCCGGGTGGAATAAAAATAGATCGTGACCAGACCGAGTAGCGATATCAGCGTAATGGAAAGGACCAGGCTAAAAGTCAATTTCCGTGATATGGATGGGACGCTTCCGGTGCCGGGGCCCGGATTGTTGACCTGGCCGCCATCACTCCCATTGTGGTCTTGTTTCATCGATAATCTCCCCGCAACTCAAAACCTCTAAATTCCAACAACTTGACGGTGAAATAGGAAATTCTTAGTGAAAAGGGATGCCGTATGCATAAATAAAACGTCGTGAGCGGGACCTTGTTAAATATTGAAAGACCGAACCTGGATCATTACAAAGGCAGCCGAAAATTAATTTAGAATTTTATATCTTAAATCAATTGGTTCGAGAAAAAATTTTTTTTCAATTGTTTCCCAAGCAAAACGGAATTTTTAATTCCAAAACCATGGCCTTCAGGCATATCTGCCGATCCAAAACCAGGAAAAAACTGTTAATGGAAGGAAAAAACTTCCAATTAACAGTTAGAAAAAAGGAAGTCCCCGGGCGGCCCTTTATGCCGACCCATTGAAATTGGATTACCATCAGGATTTCATCACAACCATAAGCATCCCGGCCATGCAGAGAACCGCGCCCAGACGCCCGATCCATATCCAGAAGGCGCTTTCACGGCCCGCCCCCCCGCCCGTACTGCCGGGTGGGGATTTTTTAAGAGCCTTATCGCGGCGCAGGAAAATTCCCGCCAGAACAACCTGAATCAAACCGAGAACCACCAGAAAGGAACCCCAGGACTGTGCATCCATAAACCAAATCTCCACATAATTAAAAACTCACCGATAATTTCAACCGCTCACGTCACCAAGACCAGGAAACAAATCGCGTCGACAGTCACTGAGAAACCAGCGGCACAATCCCTGCGGCGTAATGAGAGCCGCGGGGAGTTTTTCGGCCCCGGGGGCGGAGGTGATAACCGCGGCTGCGACCTTCTCTTTCGCGGTACCCGAGACCAGAAACCAGACATTCCGGGCCTTGTTGATAAGCGGCAGAGTCAAGGTCAGGCGGGGAAGCGCCGGACAAACGCCCAGGGGGGGTGCCACGGCTGTGACCAGCCGACGCTGTTCCTTCAGGGCGGCGTCGCCAGGAAACAGCGAAGCTGTGTGACCATCCTCTCCCATGCCAAGGAGTACCAGGTCGAAAATAGGAATGCAATTTACCCCCTGGTGCGAAAAAAGACGAAGGAGAACCTTCTCGTATTCACGGGCGCCGGCTTCCGGAAGCAGTTCTGCGGGCATGGGAAAAATTTGCTCTTTTGGGATCGGAAGATCGTCGAGAAAACTCTCCGCTGCGAGACGGAAGTTACTGTCCGGATGCTGCGCCGGGACACAACGCTCATCCCCCCAGAAAACATAGACCCGGGACCAGTCAACGGCCGACCGCCAGGGCTTCTCCGCCAGCAGTTCATAGAGACATTTGGGCGTCGACCCGCCAGCCAGGACGAAACTGAAACAGCCCCTGGCCCGGATTGCAGCCGCGGCCGTCTCCACCAGCAGATCAGCGCAACGGCGGCTGCTCTCCACCAGGGTCGGGCTCCAGTCGATGGCGGCTTTCCCGTCAACCTTCATGGCCGATGATCTTTGTTATCCAGTCCGCGGCCGGGTCCGGTCCCCAGCTCCCGGCCGGATAGGGATGCAGATGCTCAGCCCGGCCCCGGCACTGTTCGCAGTCGTCGAGGACAGGGGTCAGAAGTCCCCAGGAGGCTTCCACCCCGTCCTGCCGCCAGAACAGCATCTGATCGCCAAGGATACAGTCAAGAAGAACCTTGGCGTAGGGATCGTAACCTGCTCCACGGTAGTTGCGGCTGTACTCGAAATCCATGGTCATGGTTCGCAGACAGAGCTTGGGCCCCGGATTCTTGGTCTGGAAACTGAGGCGGATGGCTTCCTCGGGGTAAATCCCCAACTCGAGGCGATTGGCAGTGATGCGGTCGGCAAGCACATTGCCGAAAAGCGTGTGGGGAACATCCTTGAATTGAATAACGATTGAGGTGACCTTGCGCCTTAACCGCTTGCCGGAGATGAGGTAAAACGGGACCCCTTTCCAGCGCCAGTTGTCGACGAACAGCCGCATCAGGGCAAAGGTCGGCGTCAGGGATTTCGGGTTCACCCCCTCCTCCTTCCGATATGCAGTCACCGTTTCCCCCTTTACGGAACCGGCTTCATACTGGCCCAGCACCAGATTATCGTCCGGTTTCATGCTGAACGGCCGGATGGCCTGAAAAACCTTGATCTTTTCGTCCCGCACCCGGTCCGCCTCGAAACGCGAAGGCGGCTCCATGGCGGTCAGGGACAGGAGCTGCATCATATGGTTCTGGAACATGTCGCGGATAACCCCGGCCTTTTCGTAATATCCGGCCCGCTGTTCGATGCCCAGGCTTTCGGCGGCAATGATGCCGACATAATCGATGAAATTGCGGTTCCAGAGCGGCTCGAAGATGGTGTTGGCAAAGCGCAGCATGAGCACGTTTTGAACGGTCTCCTTGGCGAGGTAATGATCGATGCGGAAGATCTGGTGCTCTTTGAAATGACGGTGAAGGGTTTCATCCAAGTCCATCGCACTTTGCAGGTCATGGCCGAAGGGTTTCTCCACGACGATCCGGGTCCAGCCGTTGCCGCCAGCCTGTTCCTGACTCAAACCGGCTTCACCGAGAAGCTCTCCGATAACGGGATACAGGGACGGGGGAACGGCGAAATGGAAAAGATGGTTGCCAGCCGTCCCGAATTTTTCATCCAGGTTGCGCAGATAGCGGACCAACGTCCGGAAAGAATCCGACGTATAGGCCACGGGATGATAATGGAGACAGGAGGCAAAATCTTTCCAGCGGTGATCGTCATAACCTTTTTCCGCTGCCAGAAACGGCTGGAGGCGATCACGGAATTCGCCGTCGCTCAGCTCCGTGCGGCCGCATCCCACAATAGTAAAAGGTTTGGGAAGGCTTTTGGCCGTAAACATCTTGAACAGGGCCGGGATCAGCTTACGCGTCACCAGGTCCCCCGATGCCCCGAAAATCACGATGCTGCAGGGCTCCAGACGGCCGACGCCAAGACTGTCGCAAAAATGGCGGCTTCCCTCATTCCCTTCATTTTGGATATCGGTAATGATTTTTTTATCATTCATTCCTTTTCACCGCATGACCGCCGAATTCCTGACGCAGGGCAGCCAGAATCCGGTTGGAAAAACTGTTGTCGTCCCTCGACTGAAAACGCTGAAACAGGGAAAGGGCTATGACCGGCGCTGCCACCCCCCTGGCCACCGCCTCATCAACGGTCCAACGACCCTCGCCGGAATCCTCGACGTAAGGCCTGAACAGGCTCAGCCGTTCATCTTTGGCAAAAGCCGATTCCAGCAGTTCCAGGAGCCAGGAGCGGATGACACTCCCCTGATTCCAGAGGCGGGAGACCTCGTCATAACGGAGGTATTCGCCATACGGGGACGCCTCCAGCAGAGCGAAGCCTTCCCCATAGGCCTGCATCATGGCGTACTCAATGCCGTTATGAATCATTTTGACATAGTGACCGGCTCCGCTGGGACCGCAGTAAAGGTACCCCCCTTCCGGAGCAAGCGTGCGGAAAACCGGTTCCAAAAAATCAAAATCGGCCCGCTCTCCACCGACCATGGTGCAGTAGCCGACCTTCAGGCCCCAGATGCCGCCGCTGACCCCGGCATCGACATAACGCAGGCCGCATTGTGCAAGCATCCCCGACCGCCGTATGTCGTCCTTGTAATTGGAGTTCCCTCCTTCGACAATGATATCCCCCTCTTCAAGGAGTTCCTTCAAAGTCTCGATATGTTCATCTACCACCGTTCCAGCCGGAAGCATCAACCACAGAACACGCGGTCCGGGTAGTTTTTCCACCAGTTCCTTCAGGGAAAAACTCCCTTGAGCCCCCTCGCCCACCAATTCCCGGGTCTTTTCCGGCGTGCGGTTGAAGGCCACGACTTCATGCCCTCCCTGGAGCAGGCGTCGGGCCATGTTCATGCCCATGCGCCCCAGACCGATCATCCCTATTTTCATGGCTCACCCCCGTGTTGATCTCTAGCCAGCAGGTCCCGAATCTTGGCTTTTGTACAACCAAGCGGGAAAAACCGCTGGGCACCCTCACAACAAAGACCCCAAATCCACCAGATTATTACCGATAAAAATTTATATTTTTTATTACTTATCGATGATACGCAAAGGCCTTTCCTGAGAAGGACGGTCCAGAGCTTACCTCTCAAGTATATCGAGTTCCTCCCAGCGTGCGTAGCTTTCTTCAAGTTCTTTTTCCACCTCGCCCAGGCGCTTTCGGGCTGCGGCCACCGTTTCTCCTGCCTCGCGGTAAAAAGCGGGATCGGCCATGCGCCCATGCAGTCCGGCCTGCTCATTTTCAAGGGCTTCAATGTGCCCGGGCAACTCCTCCAGCTCCTTACGCTCCCTGAAAGTCAGACGCCGGGGCTGAACCTTCTTTGACTTCTCCCGTGGACTTTTCTTCTCCTGAATCACCGCCTCGGGCTGGGGCCGCTGACGCAGCCAGTCGTCGTAACCGCCGACATACTCGACAACCTTGCCGTTCCCCTCAAAGGCGATGGTGCTGGTTACCACCCGGTTCAGGAAAGCGCGATCATGACTGACCAGAAAAAGGGTGCCTTTGAATTCGGCCAGCAATTCCTCCAGCAGGTCGAGGGTTTCAAGATCGAGATCGTTGGTCGGTTCATCGAGAACCAGGACATTGGCCTCCCGGGTGAAGAGGCGGGCCAGCAGGAGACGGTTGCGTTCGCCGCCGGAAAGGATCCGCACCGGACTGCGAATGCGGTCGGGGGTAAAAAGAAAATCCTTGAGATAGCCGACCACGTGGCGGGGGCGACTGCCGACAATGACCGTATCCTGCTCACCGCAAAGGTTCTGCTGGACGGTTTTGTCCGGATCGAGCTGCTGCCGCAGTTGGTCGAAATAAAGGACCTGGAGGTTGGTGCCGGTCCTGACTTCCCCCGCCTGCGGCCCAAGTTCACCGAGGAGAAGCTTGAGCAGGGTGGTTTTGCCCGCTCCGTTGGGGCCTATGATACCGACCCGGTCACCGCGCAGCACGGTGGTGGAAAAATCATGGATAAGGGGACGCTCGCCATAACCAAAGGAAACGTTCTTCATTTCCGCGACCAGCCGGCCACTCCTGCCCGCTTCGAGCAGTTCAAACCTGGCCGAACCGAGCCGCTCACGCCGGCGGCGGCGTTCTTCACGCATCTTCAGCAGGGCCCGGACCCGCCCTTCGTTGCGGGTGCGGCGCTCCTTGACCCCCTTGCGAATCCAGATCTCTTCTTCGGCCAGTTTCTTGTCAAAACGCGTCCGCTCCAGCTCCTCGGCATTCAGCCATTCATCCTTGCGCCTCAAAAAAGTCTCGTAATCACAGGCAAAATCGAACAAACGGCCGCGGTCGAGTTCGACAATGCGGGTCGCCAAAGCTCGTAAAAACTCACGGTCATGGGTCACGAAAACCAGGGTGATGTTTTCCCGGCGAAGAAATTCCTCCAGCCAGAGAATCGATTCAATATCAAGATGGTTGGTCGGCTCATCGAGAAGCAGGACATCCGGTTCAATAACCAGGGCACGGGCCAGCAATACGCGCCGCAAAACCCCACCGGAAAGGGTCTCGACCGGAATGTCCGCCTCGAGCTTGAGATGGGACAAAACCTGCTCGATGCGCTGCTGGGCTTTCCATCCGCCCCTCTCCTCGATGGCCTGCTGAACCCTGGTCAGCTCGGCAAGGAATTCCTTCCTGTCATCTTCCAGAACCCGGCTCAGCACATGGAAACGGGAAAGCTGCTCCCCCAGGGTCCCAAACCCCTGCATGACAACGTCAAAAACGCTGCCTTTTAAATTGCCGGGAATCTGCTGCGGCAGTGTTGCCACCCGCAGATTCTGACGAAACTCCACTGAACCGCTGTCGGGTTGATGTTCCCCCGCCATCAACTTGAGCAGGGTCGATTTGCCGACACCGTTGCGGCCAAGCAGGCAGATGCGCTCCCCCGACCGCACTTGAAGGCTGACATCCTCAAGGACGGGCGGTCCACCGAAGGCGAGACGGACATTGCGAATGCTGATCAGAGTCATCTTTGATTCTCAAGGGATAATTTTGACATTGCATTATGGCAGAAGTATTAACGCAAAAAAAGGGATGGAATGTCACTGCAATGGGAAAAGCGCCGTCAGGGAGAGCGGGTCCGCTGGACAGTTATGAACACGCAGCCCCCAGTGCAGGTGCGGACCTGTGGATCGGCCCGTTGACCCGAGCAGGCCGATGGTCTGCCCGCCATGGACGCGATCCCCCTTTTCAACCCGGATTTCGGATAAATGGAAATACATGGTCACAAGCCCCATGCCGTGGTCGATATAGACTGATTTCCCGGAAAAAAAGTGCTCGCCGGTCAGGATCACGACGCCGTCGCTCGAGGCACAAACGGGCTCACCCATGCCCCCCCGCAAATCAAGGCCGGAGTGAGAGTTCCGGGGCTGGCCGTTCAATATCCGGCGCACTCCGAAAGGCGTGCTGACTTCCCCCCGGACAGGTGGCACGAAGGCTTTTTGCCACAAGCGCTGTTCAAGCGGATGGGCCAGGGCTTTTTTGATGGCCTCCTTTTCCTGCTGATGACGGTCCAGGTCTTCTTTGCTCAGCGTAACCTTTTCTTTGGGCAAGGTCAGCCTCTGAACAGCAAATTTCCTGGCCGGAACCTCAAAATCGAGAGTCCGCCGGAGAGGTTTTCCATCAGCTCCGACAAGAGTGATTATGAGCTTCTGAGGTCCGGGCGACATATTCTGGGGGGCGGCAAAAAAGGCCCCCAAGCCACCTTTCTCTTTCAGTTTTGCAAAAGGGATTTCTTGCCCCTCCCAGGTGATATGTGCTGAAGCCAGGTCGCCCGCAGGTACGATCGAGACCAGGACTACATCCCCCGGGAAAACGCTTGTGGAGCTAAGGTGTATCGCCGGCGTTTTACGACTGCCTGCAAAAACCACCCACGAAGACAGAAAAAATAAAAGGGTCAGGAGGAGACCAAATCTCAGCCTGCCTTCCCTGCACCGGCTTGCTTGCCAGCTTTTCATCATCATCCCCTCAGACGGCATAAAATTTTTTTCATCAGTATACCCTCTTTTGCGATTTGTTTTCCAGACCGGCAGGAAATTGACTGTTCACTTTGGCTCCAGGGAAAAACCGTGTATGATGGCAGCACAAATGGAACCCTGGACCCGGGTTCATCACCTTTAGGTAAAAAAGTTTCGCTATGAAGCCACGAAAAATCATCATAATCGGTGGTGGAGCCGCCGGCCTGATGGCTGCCGGGCAGGCTGCAGCAACAGGCGCCGATGTTCTGGTCCTCGAAAAGATGGGCCGGCCGGCCCTCAAACTCGGCATCACCGGCAAGGGGCGCTGCAATATCACCAACATCGCCGGAGTGACCGAGTTCATCTCCCACTTTGGTAAAAACGGGGTCTTCCTGCGACAGGCCTTTGCCCGGTTTTTCAACAACGACCTCATGACCTTCCTGGCGGATATCGGCCTGGAACTGGTGACGGAACGCGGCGGTCGGGTCTTTCCCGCCAGCGGCCGGGCTCTCGACGTGGTTTCCGTTCTGCTAAAATGGTCGAAACGATGCGGTGCCCGGCTGCAAACCTCAGCACCGGCCGAGCGCCTCATCATTAAGGAGGGAGGAGTGAAGGGGGTGGTCAGCAAAGGGGAAGAATTTCCCTGCGACGCCGTTGTGCTGGCCAGCGGGGGGACTTCCTACCCCGCCACCGGTTCGACCGGTGACGGCTACCGCCTGGCGGAATCCGCCGGACACCGCATCATCCCCGTTCGCCCGGCCCTCGTCCCCCTGGAAACCGCCGGTGACAGCGCGCCGAGAATGGCGGGCCTCAATTTGCGCAACATCAGGGTCAAACTGCTCGTAGACGGCAAAAAACACCGGGAGGCCTTCGGTGAAATGGTCTTTGCCGAGTTCGGTGTCACCGGGCCGGTTATTCTCACCCTCAGCGGAGAAGCCGTCGACCTGCTTCAATCCCGGAAAAACCTTGAACTCAGCTTGGACCTCAAGCCCGCCCTCGATGAAAAGAAACTCGACGCCCGCCTCCTGCGCGACCTCGAAGCACGCAGCAAAGAGCCCATCGGCAGTATCTTGCGGGGTTTGATCCCACGGGAGATGGTTCCCGTCTGCCTGGACCGCGTCTCTCTTTCCGCAGAACGCCGCGGCAGCAACCTGACAGCCGATGAGCGCAAACACCTGCGGCACTGGCTCAAAGATTTCCGCCTCCAGGTCACCGGCCACCGTCCTTTTGAAGAAGCCCTAGTCACAGCCGGCGGCGTCGACACCCGCGAGGTCGACCCCCGAACCATGGAGTCGCGAAAAGTGAAGGGGCTTTTTTTCGCCGGGGAGATTCTCGACCTCCAGGCCGACACCGGAGGCTACAACCTGCAGTCTGCCTTTTCCACCGGCTGGCTGGCCGGGCGTTGTGCCGCACAAGACCCGCATGGCGGGAAAACCGGAAAAACAGCCTGAAGCCGTTGAAAAGGAGAAGTCACCATGAGTGCGCCTAATGACACCCACTCCAAAACCATGGGTTACATTCTCTGGATTTTCGGCTTTACCGGTTCCCATCGTTTCTATTACGGCAAGCCGGTCTCCGGGACAGTTTATTTCTTTACTCTCGGCCTTTTCGGTATCGGCTGGCTCATCGACCTTTTCCTGATTCCCTCCATGGACCGTCAGGCCGACCTGAGGTTCCAGGCCGGGCCTATCGATTACTCGGTTGCCTGGATTCTCCTGACCTTTTTCGGGTTTTTGGGGATACACCGCATGTACCTGGGTAAATGGCTCACCGGGATCATCTATCTGCTGACCGGTGGACTGTTTCTGGTCGGGGTTCTTTACGATTTCTGGACTCTCAATGACCAGATCACCCTGGCCAACAGGGCCGGATAAATCCTTTTGAAAACGTTTTGCCCCATGGCCCCGCTCCGACCACCGTTGATTTCCTGATCAAAACCCATCCAACAATTCTGAAAAGATTTCGGTTCCAGAGGTGTCCCGGATATCAGGGGTTCTGAACTGCCCTGCCTTTCTGTCAACCTGAGGGCCAAAACAAGGGGAGATGATGTGCGGGAACCTTGAACTTAATTAGGCATTTTTCATATTTTTCTCTTTTTTCAGGCTCAAAAGCCGCCGTTGGCATTCATATTGTAAATCAGGCAATTTTAAATATCCAATCTTTCCCTTGAAGAGGAAAAAAATGAAAAAATGGCGTTGTTTTGGAATGGTCGGAGCCCTGTTGTTATCTTTGGTAGTGCCGGGTTGCGGAGGTGGCGGTGGAAGTGGTGGTGGCGGTGACTCCGGTTTGCCGCAAAATCCAAGCCCTGAAGGGAATCTTCTGTTTCAATCAAGTCTTGTTTTTACCACAGGATCTAACCCTCATTCCGTGGTGTTGGGGGACCTGGACAGTGACGGGGAGCTTGACCTGGTCGCGGCGAACAGCGGCTCCGGTACTGTCTCCGTGCTTTTGGGCAACGGGGACGGGACGTTTGCGACAGCTGTCGATTATGCCGTGGGGGTTCACCCGCTTTCCGTTACCCTTGGCGACCTGGACAATGACGGGGACCTCGATCTGGCCGTAGGGAATAATCAATCCAATAACGTCTCGGTTCTTTTGGGCAACGGAGACGGGAGCTTCGCGACTGGCGTCGATTACGCCGTGGGCGACGGCCCTTTTTCCGTAGCGCTTGGTGACCTGGACGGCGACGGGGACCTCGACCTGGCCGTGGGGAAGAATTTTTCCAATAACGTCTCGGTGCTGTTGGGCAACGGAGACGGGACTTTTGCGACACCCGTCGATTACGCGGCGGGCAATGGCCCTTTATCAGTAGCCCCTGGTGACCTGGACGGTGACGGTGACCTCGATATGGCCGTGGCGAATTTTGATTCAGGCACTGTTTCCGTGTTTCTAAACAACGGGGATGGGACCTTCGCGGTAAAAGTTGATTACCCCGCGGGCAACAGCCCTCATTTTGTAGCTTCAGGTGACCTGGACGGCGACGGGGACCTCGACCTGGCTGTGGCGAATTGGGATTCCGATAAGGTCTCGGTGCTTTTGAACAACGGGGACGGGACCTTCGCGATAATCGCCGATTACGCCACGGGCGATGGCCCTCATTTCATAGTAATAGGGGATCTGGACGGTGACGGCGACCTCGACCTGGCCGCAGGGAATAGCGAATCTGATAACGTCTCGGTGCTTTTGAACAATGGCGGCGGGACCTTTGCGGCAGCCGTGGATTACGCCGCAGGTGATGGTCCTTCTCGAGCAGCCCTGGGTGACCTGGACGGTGACGGCGACCTCGACCTGGCCGTGGGGAATTTTTTCCCTGGTTCCGTCTCGGTGTTTTTAGGCAATGGAGACGGGACCTTCCCTGCACGGGCGGATTATGCCGTGGGCGAACTCCCTCTTTCCGTAGCTTTTGGTGACCTGGACGATGACGGGGACCTCGATATGGCCGTGGCGAATAATGATTCCGACACTGTTTCCATACTCTTAAGCAACGGGGACGGGACTTTTGCGGCAGCCGCCGATTACGGCGTGGGCGATGGTCCTTCTCATGCAGCCATGGGAGACCTGGACGGTGACGGCGACCTGGACCTGACCGTGGTGAATATGGGCTCCAATAACGTCTCGGTGCTTTTCGGCAATGGTCACGGAAATTTCGCAACAGCCGCCCATTACAGCGCAGGCCTGAACCCCACTTTTGCAGCCCTTGGCGATCTTGATGGTGACGGTGACCTTGACCTGGCCGTGGTGAATAACGGCTCCGAAAGCGTCTCGGTGCTTTTGGACAACGGGGACGGGACCTTTGCTGCAGCGGACGATTACAGCGTAGGCAATGATCCATCCCGCGTAGTCCTTGGAGACCTGGACGCTGACGGAGACCTCGACTTGGCCGTGGTGAATAGCGGCTCCGATAACGTCTCTTTGCTTCTGGGCAATGGTGACGGGACCTTTGCTACAGCGACCAATTACGACACAGGTCCAAATCCATCTTTCGCAGCCCTTGGTGACCTGGATGGTGACGGTGACCTCGACCTGGCCGTGGTGAATAGCGGCTCCGATAACGTCTCGGTGCTTCTGGGCAATGGTGACGGGACCTTCTCGGCTGCGGCCGTATACAGCGTAGGTTCTTACCCTTCTTCCGCCGTCCTTGGCGACCTGGACGGCGACGGGGACCTCGACCTGGTTGTGGCGAATTATTATTCCAATACCATCTCGGTGCTTTTGGGCAACGGGGACGGGGACCTGGATTTGGCTGTAACGAACCATTTTTCCAATAATGTCTCGGTGTTGCTGAACTGCGGAGAATAATTTCAAATTACATCATCAACTATTGCAGTTGGAAAAAGGAAAGAGGGAACGGATTGATTCTCCGTCTTATCAGTCACCGGTTTTAAGACGCCTATGCCGCCATTCTGACGAAAACAAAATTTAGAAGAAAAAAGGGCCACTCTGATCGCAGGATCAGGTGGCCCTTTCTTATAACCCAGGGATTGTAAGATCAACTCTTTATTTTCAGTCAGCAATCATTGCGCTCTTTACGCCGTGCCGCCATAACGTTTTTGCAGAATTTGCCGAAATTCCGCTCACGACGGCGTCTCTCGGCAATGGTTTCGGCGTTGCGCTCCTGCTCTGCCATAAGCTTCTGGTAATTGGCAAGGCGCCTGGGGCTGAGGTCCCCCCAGGAAACCGCTGCCTTTACAGCACAGCCGTCCTCGTGCTGGTGGCGACAGTCATTGAAGCGGCAACTTTGAGCCAATTCCTCAATATCTTCGAACAGAGACGAAATTCCGTCCTGGCACTCGCCCAGTTGAAGTTCACGCAAACCGGGGCTGTCGATGAGCAGACCACCTTCCGGGAGGAAGTGAATGGTTCGGGATGTCGTAGTGTGGCGCCCCCTGGCGTCGTCCTGGCGGATCGCTCCCGTCTCCTGCCTGGGCTCACCGCAAAGGCTATTGATCAGGGTTGACTTGCCTACCCCTGATGATCCCACCAGGGCGACCGTTTGACCGCTGCCGCACCAGGAGAACAGCGACGCTGCCGAGGCTGAATCCAACGCGTTGACCCCTTCAACAGCCATATCCGGGTTCAGACTCATGGCCTGCCCCAGGTAATCAGAAATGTCATCCACCAGATCGGTCTTAGTCAGCACCACTACCGGCTCGACCTTTGACTCCAAAGCCAGGGCCAGATAACGTTCAAGCCGCGACAGGTTGAAATCCTGGTTGCAGGAGGTGACGATAAAGAGGGTGTCGACATTGGCCGCTATCAATTGCACTTTGGATTCACTACCTGCCGCTTTACGACAAAAAAGGCTCTTTCGTTCCAGCACCCTTTGAGCCTGGCCGGTTGACGAGTCAAGAAGAAGCCAGTCGCCAACGGTGGGTAGATCTTCCGAATCCCGCAGATGCCAGCTCCCGGGCAGTGTGATCGTCTGACGACCGTGCTCGCCGGCAACGTCAACGGTATTGCGGTGAACGGCGAAGACGCGGGCGGGAACGGTTGACTCCCACTCTTCAAGGCTCAGTTGTTGTTGAAAAAAATGACTCCAGCCCAGCATGGGCAGGGAAAGGGATGTTTTTGACATAGAAACCCCCTTCGGACCACAGATCCGAAAAGAAAATACTTTGGCGAACGAGTGCCAAATCGGTTTAGCCAGGTTTATTCATGATGCTTTGTCGCGAAATCGTCAAGTGTGCGCCAGATCAAGCCCAGCACAGCGATTTACTTTGCGGGCGTACTTGCAGTACGTCGAAAAGCAAAGAGCGCGCACGGTTTGAGGTGGTGCGCAATCGGCGGTTGCAGCAAAAGTTTTCGTGAATAATCGTGGCCAGGTGGGTTTCTTGATTAGTGAAGAAACCCGGCATCAATACCGGGCAAAGAAAGGGCTTGGGGAGGGAAAAACGTGGTTTAAACCCTCTGGTCCTCCTTTGCCTTAATGCACTTGATTACAAGCTCCATTACATCCTCCTTTCTTCTTCGTTAAAGCGGCCCTAGACTAGCAGTAGTGGTGCGTATGTGTCAATGGGTGTTAATGGACCCATGAAGAAATTAACGAAGAGAAACTTCGTCTGAAATCCCAGAAATCAACTTATCCCGGCCATTGAATGGGCCAACCTGATTTTATTGGGTAGGGACTTCATAAATATTGTTCAAAATCAGGTTTTCGGATATTAAGGAATTATCGGACACCGGGCAGTAAAATTTCCAAGGTCGGTGGGCCGTTTTTGGGAAACAACAGAGGGATGGTCTTTATTAAAAAATCGGTAGAGGTTTAAATACAAGAACATGTGGCTGGATTAGGCCATAATATGCAAACATGGGGAGGGAATCTGGCTCCCGGACCGGGACAGTTAAGCCCCATGGATGGGTCAATGCCGCCCTTGAAGTGTGGCGGCCGGGGCCATACCCGGCCATGATTTAAATATTTTTTTGAAGGGATTGCCATGAATTCGAAAACCCGTGGATCCGGTTCCTATCGCTGGCTGGTTTTCGGCCTCCTGGCCTGCGGTTATATCCTGGTCTATTTCCACCGCCTGAGCACCAACGTCGTGGCCCTCGACATGATGCGGGATCTCCAGGTCGGGGGTGCCCTGATCGGCCTGCTTGCTTCCGGCTATTTCTACCCCTACGCCCTGATGCAGCTCCCGGCGGGGCTTCTTGCCGATTCCCTGGGACCGCGCCGGACCGTCACCTTCAGCTTTGTCCTCGCCGGCTTGGCCTCCATTTTTCTGGGCATGGTGACTTCGGTGGGGTGGGCCATCTTCGCCCGCATCCTGGTCGGTATCGGGGTTTCCATGCTCTTTGTCGCCACCCTCAAGATCCTCACCCGCTGGTTCAAGGTGTCCGAATTCGCCACGGTCACCGGCATTCTCATGGCCCTTGGTGGAGTGGGCGTTCTCACCACGGCTACGCCCCTTGCACACCTGAGCAACACTATCGGCTGGCGGGGCAGCTTTGTCGTCATCGGCGCCGCCACATTGGTCCTGGCCACCGTCATCTGGGTCTTTGTCCGCAACACCCCCGAGGAGAAAGGGTTCCCCGCCCCGGAAGAAAGAGCGTCTGCGGCCCTCAATCAGAAAGACCGGAACAGTCTTTTCGACGGCCTGAAAAGCGTGGTTTCGGCCCGCTCGTTCTGGCCGCTGGCGGCCTGGTTCTTTTTTTCCTGCGCGGTTTTCTTCGCGTTCGCGGGGCTGTGGGGAGCACCCTACCTGATTCAGGTCTATGGCCTGACCAAGATCGAGGCGGGGGGGGTCATGGATATGCTGGCGCTCGCCATGATTGTCGGCAGCCCCCTGCTCAGCATGCTTTCCGACCGCATCCGCTCCCGCAAACTCATACTTGTGGCCGCCTCCCTGACCCTGGTCCTGGTGACCATTCCCCTGGCCTTTATTCCGGCCGGGCTATCCAAACCGGTGCTCTATGTGCTGGTCTTTTTCATGAGCCTTTCGGCAAGCAGTGTGGTGGCCATCGGCTTCACCATGTGCAAGGAACTTTTTCCGGTGCGCATCGCCGGGACGGCGGTCGGCCTCGTCAACCTCTTTCCCTTTCTGGGGGGAGCCATTATGCAACCGGCGGTCGGCTATCTGCTGGAGTCCCAAAGCCAGGGGCTCCAAAGTTTCAGTCCCGCGGCCTACGGTTTCGCCTTCCGCCTGTTTTTCGCCTCCGCTTGCCTGGCGTTTATTTCCAGCCTGCTGTTGAAGGAGTCCTTTCCCGCAAGCGTTACCTGACACGCTCACCGGCATTCTCTCAAAGAGGTCCTTTCCCAGATATTTCTGTTATAAGCTCAAGTGAAGTCGTTGCAATAAATCCGAGGAATTCCCAGCGTCTTTTTTTTATCGCGGGAGAAATAGCGGCAGATGGATGACAAAGCGCGTCCACTCGCCGGGTTTGGACTGCATCTCTATGCTTCCGTGGTGCCGGCGGGTGATGATGAAGTAGGAGACCGACAGGCCCAGGCCTGTTCCGACGCCGGTCTCTTTGGTTGTAAAAAAAGGATCGAAAATCCGTTTTTCGGCATCCTCGTGGATACCCGTGCCGTTATCCTCAACCTCTATGACGGCCAGATCATTTTCACGCCGTGTCCGCAGGGTGATGAGAGGGGAACCGTTATCCATTTCAGCCACGGCCTGACCGGCGTTGCGCAACAGGTTGAGAAGGACCTGTTCGATCTCGGTTTCCACACAGGGGACTTGAGGCAACTCCGTAAGGTCTTTTTCAATGCGGATATGGCGGAAATCATATTTCTTTTTGAGATCGAAATCGTTATGAACCAAAAAAACCGTATTTTCAACGATGCGGTTAAGATCGTGGGCGACCAGAGCTGAATCGCTTTTACGGCTGAAAGAAAGCATATTTTCCACGGTCCTGGCTGCCTTAAGGCCGGCATCACGAATAGCCTCGACGGTCTGCCGGATATCCCTTTTTTCCAGGTAATCGGCAAAGGCCTTGAGGGACAATTGGCATTCCTTGGCAACCTGGCGGTTTTTTCCCACCAGCGGGTCGGTGCGGCGAAGAACATTCTGGGCGCCTTGGAGTATGATATTTAACGGGTTGTTGATTTCATGGGCCATGCCGGCGGCCAGGCCACCCACGGACATCATTTTCTCGGTCTGGATCATAACCTCCTGCATCATCCGCTTCTCGGTAACGTCATGAAGAACAACCATGATCCGGTCGATGTCATTGAGATTAACTTGGCGGACGAAAACATCGGCAAAGAAACGATCCCCGTTTTTCCTCCGGCCGACCGATGCAAAGCTTTGTGGAGTTCCCGCTAAGGCGCCGGTTAGAATCGCGCTCCATTCCCCGCCTTGATCGGGCTTGATCAAAGAAGCCAAAACCTGAGAATTCCTGTCAAGAAGCTCTTCCCGGCCATAACCGCTGAGTTTGACAAAGGCACGGTTCACATCAACAAAGGTTTTGTCCTCCAGACGCAGAACAGCGATAGCATCCTCTCCGGCATTAAAAAGCTCACGATAGGTTTTTTCCGAGGCTTCCAGCCTCCTTTCCGCATCCTTAATTTTCTGGATGTCGTAGTTGATCCCGATAACATGGCTCGGGTTGCCGGCCGAATCCCATTCCAGTGCCCGGCCGCTCCCCAATATCCAGCGCCAGCCGCCATCCCCGGTGCGCATGCGGAACTGGAGGCTGAAGCTTGTCCGGTCTCGGGAAGCGAGGTAATTCTGCATGAACTTCTCAGCCCGCTCACGGTCATCAGGATGGAGAAGCTCTAGCCAAGTCTGAAAGGTGTGTTCGAAAGAGTCGGGTTCGTAACCCAGCATAGTGAACCAGGACAGGCCAAAATAGGTCCGGCCGGTTCGGGGGTAGAAATCCCAGGCCCCGGCTCCCGCCACCTCCAAAGCCAGAGCCAAACGTGAACGGCTTTCCTCAAGGGCCTGGGCCGCTTTTTTACGCTCCGTGATGTCCACCGTGAAGCCTTCGCGGATGAGGCGGCCATTGGCGTCCTCCAATTGCCTCATGCTCAGGCTGACCCAGTTGATAGTGCCGTCGGGCCGTCGGCTCTCCGCCTCCCAGTCGCTGACATAGCCCTGCCTTTTAAGCACCTCGCCCATGCGCAAGCGCTCTTCCGGACGGACGAAGATTTCGTTTCCAATATGTTTGACATTCCTTATCAGATCCTCGGCGGAGGAAAAACCGTGGATTTCTGCAAGTTTGCGGTTGGCCTCAAGGAAAGTGCCTTCCGGGGTTGCGGTAAAAATCCCCACCGGGGCATTGGTAACGAGGGCCTCCAGCTTCCGTTTCCTGGCAGCCAGTTCCCCGACCCGGGCTTTGAGCCTGACTTTCAGCCACAAACGGTCGAGAAGGACGGTCAGGACCACCAGAACGGCCAGGGCAAGAGCGGTTATAAGGATGTTGCTACCGACGGTAGATTCTGAAGAGGAGCCCTCAAGTCGCCCCGAAGGGGCAATATCCTTGAGGTCACGGGCGGCATCGCCGACCACAGCGACTTTTAAGGCATGAACACTATTTTTGTACGGATAATCTGAAGATACCGGATTTTCATCTGCGGCCGACGGAGAGGAGGCCAAAGAAAGGGAACAGAATAAATAGAAAGTAAGGAAAATGGTAAGGATCGGGATCTGAAACCGGCATCTCAAAAGCGGCATGGGCTCCCTCGCGGGGAAAATATCCAAATTAGCCCTGCGAAAAATTAAACAACCGGGCAACTTCCAATACCTATCAATGCTAATTCATATTTAAATTTTCACAAACTCTTTTTACGTTTTTTTCTCCTCATATCCCGGTGGAAAAAACAGCTTTTGGTTTTCCGTCAGATCCAGGGGGAGCCAGCTTTGCTCAAGCAGGGCTCGGCGCTCCGACGCGGACAGGGTGTCGACATATTCACTCATGCCGCGCAGGGTATTTGCCAGAAATATGCGCTCACGGGCATAAATATCCGGTTCCAGTCGCCTGATGTTGCGATAATTTTCGTCCCGCTCCACCAGCCATTCAAAAAAGGCCTCTTCGCGATCCGATCCCTCGACCCCGGCGGTTGCAGCCGCACCCTGTACCCACAACGAAAGCTGTTTTCGCCCGATGCGCAAATATTCCATGGCGTTCTCAACCAAGCCGTAATGAGCGAAGACCAGACGCTCCGGCCGCAGGGCCAGCATCCTGTCGATGGAGCCGAGGGCCACCTCCAGAACAAAACGCGGCGGCGTAGCGGGACGCATATAGATGCCCTCGGGAATCTCACTGCGCACCCCCACAACCTCGCCCCCAAAAAGCAGGTTCCCCATCAGATAGCAGCAATGGTGGGAAGCATGCCCGGGCGTGAGATAGGCACGCACACCGGATGCCCCCAAGCGATCTTCAAAACCTATCCGGTCGGCCGGGACTGGCAGGATTTCGCCATAGGCCTCGGCCACCGCACCCAGGACCTTCAGGGAACCTTTCCATAGTTTTCCCGGCTCGATCATGTGCCGGGCTCCTTCCGGGTGGCAGATAACGCGGGCCTCGGGAAAGTGCCTGAGAAGCTCGCCGGTGCCGCCGGCATGGTCAATATGAATATGGGTCAGAAGAATATAATCCAGGTGATCGACGTTATGGCATCGCAATTTCTCGAGAAGGTGGGAAATGGACGAAAGGGGGCCGGGATCGACCAGGAATACCCGCCCCTCCCAGCGCCACAACCACGAGCTGATGAATTTTCGAAAACCTTCAAGTCTGGGCTGATCAAGATCTATACAAACAGGGCCGTTCACGGACGTATCCTTTTAAAAATAAAGACCCGGGTCAACAAAAGGCCTGGAGCCGGCGCCAACACCGGGCCTTTTGATTCTGGCTGATAACTATCCGATATGTCAACGTCTGGTTGCCCGGAGGAGAAGGCTCCCGGTAGTGCGGGGAAAAGAGCCCGTGGATCCTGTTCTCGCTCCTTCTTTTATGGGTGAAACCATCATGCCGTCGGCGCGGAGGCACCTTTCTTGAAAGATATACAGACGCCGCCCTGGTAACGCCCGTCAAAGCCGATCCTGGTTGAACAGGAGGGCAAATTTGGTCACGTTACTTATTCTTAATATCCCATCCGGGGCATCTTCCCAGCCCCGAGCCGGCACCCGGCACCCGAATATTGCTTCCTGCCCGATATCCGCGGAAGCCATAAAAGGAGCAAACATGAAATCCGTCAAGCTCGTATTGCAACTCGCCTTTTGCCTGCTTTTCCTGTCAGCCGGAACCGGCGCCGCCCAAAGCCATCAGGAGATGGTTTATCACTACATCGAAATTTCCGGAATAAAAACCATGCTATCCTCTTTTCCGGAACAGATAGACACAATGGCGGCTCAAACCCGCATGACATCCAGGGACCCTGAAACCGGAGATCGGGTGCTGGAAATCATGAGGGAAACCTTCGATATCCAGCGTTTTGAACAGGAACTCGCAGGCTACATACTGGCAAACAGCGATAAAGAGCTTATCGCCCGGCTGTTGAAATGGCTGGAAAGCCCTCTGGCCAAAAAGGTCACCCACGAGGAGGTCCGCGCGTCCGCCCCATCGGAACAGGCGAACATGGTCCGCTATATCACCGACCTGGAAGAGCTGCCCCCGACCCGGGAACGCATTGAGCTGATCCAGAAACTGGAGGAGACCACCCGGATGTCCGATCTCATGACCCAGATATTCATGGAGATCACCAAAGGCATGATGGAATCCATCAACCTCGCCCTGCCTGAAATGAGACGGGAATCCCTGGACACCATTTACACCGAAATCGGAAGAATGCAGCCCGCTATGAAAGACGCCTTCCGCCAGCAGATGATTCTTTCCTCGTTTTACACCTACAGAAATATTTCCAACCGCGAGTTGACCCGCTACATCCATTTTTATGCTTCCGAAACCGGCCAGAAAGAGATTCAAGTTACCGGCAATGCCCTGGGGTATGTTCTCAGACAATGGTTTTCCGAGGTGAGTCGAAACCTGATTCTGCTGCATAAAGGAAAAGCCAAAGGCTTTGAAATATAATATTGTTTAAGGGCGGGAATTTTTCCCGCCCTTTTTTCAAAATGGAATGAACGTAGAAAAAACCGGAAATTCTCTATTCCTGGCTCCTCTTCCATTCATCCTGCCTTTGCAAAGTTAATCTGTCCACCAAACCAGCACTCAACCTTAAGGACTCAGTCCTTACGAATAGGAGTATATTCGGCATACCTTTTTCTTTACCCTCCCTGGCCCGGCTGGGATATTTCGGGACGGCAAATCAATGATCTATGGATTCGGACAAGCTGACAGGTTGACAACATTGATAAATGCGATAAAGGTTTTCTGTAATCGTGGTTGGCCTATCACCGATTAAATTGAAAAGGGGGAAACGCCATGGGAACCAAAGGAAGAGCGATCATCGGTCTGGATGTCGAAGAGCTTTTGAAGCTGCTCAACAAGGCATTTGCTGACGAGTGGCTGGCCTACTACCAGTACTGGATCGGGGCAAAGGTCGCCAAAGGGCCGATGAAGGACGCTATCATCGCCGAACTGGTCCAACATGCAACTGAAGAGCTCAGCCACGCCGACCTGGTTTCCAATCGCATCATCCAGCTGGGGGGAACCCCGCTGACCACCCCCAAGCTCTGGTTTGATTGGACCAACTGCGGTTACGATCCCCCCGATGACCCGTTTGTCCGCACCCTTCTGGAGCAGAACATCCAGGCTGAGCAGTGTGCCATCGGAGTCTACGACAGCCTGATGAAACTGACTGAGGGAAAAGACCCCATCACTTACAACGTCGCCTTGACCATTCTGGAGCAGGAAGTCGAGCACGAGGAGGACCTGCAGGCGCTGCTTGAGGATCTTGACCTGATGATAGCCCCGCCGCGCTAGGAGTCTGTCGGACTTGGTCCGGTCAATTTCCGAGAGGACATCGCCAAGCCGATCAATGAACCTGGCGAAACCTTGATTGCTCGTTTCCGGTTCCCAGAATCAAGCTGCATTTGAATCTTAAACGGCCTTTTCCTGGAAGGGAGAGGCCTTTCTTCTTATTTTGCAGGGTTCACAGTAAATACATTTCCCGGTCATTTGCAAACCCTCCAATCAATGCAGGACAATTTATAAGACGGATGCTCTGCCTGGTAGATTTGTCCAACAATACGCGGCAGTAAGCATCCCCCGGTCAAACCGGGGGATGCTTACTGGGAATTCAATTCGCGGAAACTCCCAACCCGGTTCATAAGTATATGCTCCAATGGGTCTGCATTTGTGGCCTGAGCCTGAAGCATGTTTCCTCACGTTATTGTGCATCATCCTTTTTGAGATAAGCTTAGAATATACTCACAAAATATCAGGAGATACTTATGCGCTTGGAAGATTATTTTGCGGCGGCCAGCGGATTTGGGGTGCTGTCGACAACGGATGGCAACGGGAAGGTCGACTCGGCAATCTACTCGCGGCCTCATTTCTTGGACGATGGGACCATTGCTTTTATCATGCGGGACCGTCTGACCCACCATAATCTCAAGGAAAATCCCTACGCAGCCTACCTTTTCATGGAAAAAGAAGGGGGCTACAGAGGGCTTCGGCTTTTTCTCAAAAAGCTTAAGGAAGACACGGACGACGAACTGATCCAAAAGATGACGCGGCACTGTTTGAGCCCTGAAGAGGATAAAACCAGGGGGCCCAAATTCCTGGTTTATTTTAAAGTTGAAAAAATACTCGATCTCATTGGCGGCGGCAGCCCTGATCTTGAAATACCTTAAGATTTTCGGATGAAAGGATGCCGGGAGGCATAATGAACAAAAAATTGCTTGATGAAATCCGGTCTCTACTGAAAAGCCAGCGTCTTGGCGTTCTGGCAACCGGCGGCGGGAGGCACCCCTATACCTCCCTGGTTGCGTTTGCCGAAACGGATGACCTGCGCCACGTTCTTTTCGCTTCCCACGGCCAAACCCGCAAAGTAGGCAATATTCAAAATGACCGGCGGGTGAGCCTGCTTCTCGACAACCGCGTCAATCAGCCGGAGGATTTCCGTCAGGCCGAAGCCTTGACAGTCCTCGGCACGGCCGAAGAAACCCCCGTCGCTGAACGCCCGCAACTGGCCGCCGTTTATCTCGCCAAGCACCCCTATCTCAAGGACTTTCTCACGTCCCCGGGCTGCCTGCTGTTCAGCATCAGGGTCAACCGCTACAGCCTGGTGCGACGGTTTCAGGATGTGGTGGAGATCGTCTTCGATGAACCTGTGTCTGCCTCTTGAGAAGATTCAAGCCGGCCAAACCGGACAGTTCGGCGGCAAAGCCGTTGCCCTCGCCAGGCTCGCGGCAAAAGACTTCTCCATTCCTCTCTCCCTGTGCATTTCGACGGCGGCCTACCGGAGCTTTCTTGACAAAAGCAACCTCCGTGAGCGCCTTTTCATGGAATTGGGCCGTAAAGATTTCGCCGACATGCGTTGGGAGGAAATCTGGGATGCGGCCCTTCGAATCCGCAACCTGTTTTTAAAAACTCCCGTACCGCACGAGTTGTCAAAACATCTCCTTGATCACCTCAAGACAGTTTTTCAAGGTAAGCCATTGGTCATCCGTTCCTCCGCCCCTGCCGAAGATTCCGCTTCCACCTCCTTTGCCGGGTTGCATGAGTCGTGCGTCAATGTACGCGGCGAGGAAAGCATTCTGCTGGCGATCCGCAAAGTCTGGGCCTCGCTCTGGTCGGATCGGGCCCTTCTCTATCGTCGGGAGCTGGGCCTCGACCCCAAAACCAGTGCCATGGCAGTTCTGGTTCAGGAACTGGTGCACGGAGAAAAATCGGGAGTCGCGTTCAGCCGCAGTCCGGCAAACCCCGATTCGCAAGCCATTGAGGCAGTCTGGGGGCTGAACCAGGGACTGGTTGATGGCAGCGTTGAACCTGACTTCTGGGAACTGAGCCGCATTGACAACACCACTCTGAATTTCAGACCTGCGGAGCGAAAGATTCAGCTGATTTCGGGGGCTGAAGGTCTCCGGACGGTCTCCCTTAGCCGCTATAAACGCAAAAAAGCCCCCCTTGACGACCACGAGGTGCTACAGGTTTCTCAACTCGCTATACGGCTTGAGCAAGCCTTTGGACGATCACAGGATGTGGAATGGACTTGGCGGGGGAATGACTTGGTGCTTCTGCAAACGCGGCCGATCACCACGGAAACAACCACGGCTTCAGCAACAGACAAAAGGTCCTGGTACCTGAGTCTGCACCGCAGCCTGGAAAACCTGAAAAACCTCCGGGAACACATAGAAAAAGAGATTATCCCGGGCATGGAGAGCGCCGCTCAAAACATGGCGTCCATGAAGCTCTCTGACCTGAATAATCATAAGCTTGCCGAGGAAGTTCAACGTCGGCGCGAATTGCTGGAGGAATGGGACCTAAAATATAAACAGTTTTGTATCCCCATGGCCCATGGCATTCGACTTTTCGGCGAATTCTATAACGATGCCATCAAGCCGGAAAATCCCTTCCAATTTGTCGACCTTCTTCAGGGAGAAAAGCTAAAAGCCCTGGAGCGCAACAGGCAATTAAAAATCCTTTCCGAAAAAATTGCAAAGATCTCCGGAATCTCACAAGCGACTGAAAACAGCCTGGAACAATTACCGATCAAAGTTCGTAACCAGCTGCACAGCCTGGCTGCCGCTATCGGCCTGGGCCCAAAAAAATGTCTGCACTTATGCCTGGAAACAGCCAAAAAAAAATCGGGCCGCCCACCCGGGCCGAAGCAAAATATACTTGAGCAGGCCTACCTGAAAAATTTTCCTCCCGCAGAGAGCACGAAGGCCAAAGAGATCCTCGACCTTGCACGGGCCAGTTACCGGCTTCGGGATGATGACAACCTGAGCCAGGATAAAATTCGAAAAGAACTTTTCAGAGCGGAAGTGGAAGCCAGGGAACGGATGATAAAAGGCTGTGGAGACGGGCTCGAAAACCTTTTTACAGAAGACGGGCAACGGAGCTTTCATCCTTCCACAACACACCCTTCCCCACTTTCTGCCGAGGCCTTTAAGACCTCTTTGGGACAGATACGCACACGACAGCTCCAGGGGCAACCGGCCGGTCCGGGAATCGTCACCGCAGCGGCCCGGGTCATCTGGGCCGGGAAGGACCTGGCCGACTTCAGATCCGGCGAAATCCTGGTCTGTGATGCCATCGACCCCGCCATGACCTTTGTTGTTCCTCTGGCGGCGGGAATTATCGAACGGCGTGGCGGGATGTTGATTCATGGGGCCATTATCGCACGGGAATACGGAATACCGTGCGTAACAGGAGTCCCGGAAGCTGCTTCGATTATTAAAACAGGAGATCAAGTGACCGTGGATGGTTACCTCGGCCTGGTGATTATTTCTCAGAAATGAACTCACACCCTTTGGGCCCGGGACGGTTTTACCGAACAACCGGAGTTGCACACCGCTCCATCAAGGATAAAGTGGCTATCCGCTTCCGTTATCAGCTGTTATTCAAAAGACGGTCCCGGAAATTTTTGCTGATCGGCTCCCGCCCCAACCAGATGCCGAAATAGGCCGCTGCGAAATCAGCCCCCGGAATGACCCCCAAAGACTGATCGTTCAGGCTGAGTTCGGTTCCGTTAGCGGGGCTGTAATTCAAAAGGTAGCGGTCCCCCGGCTTGACATCCCTGAAAAAGACCCAGAATTTATCAAGCCGCTCCTCCAATGCCTGATATTCCGCTGCTGAAAGATTGCGCCGGAGCAAATGGTCTGAAGAGTCGACAAAGTCTTTTGCCTTTATCTCACGGAAATAAGCAAGCTCCAGACGTTTCGGAACGTCTTTTTCCCAAGCCTGGGCCGGATGATCTTCAGGCAGGTAAAAGGCCCCTGCATAGACGTCGAGCAGCAGAGCCCATTTAAATACGGCAACACCCCGGACTTCTAAAACGGTTTGATCGACAATTACGGTATCGGCAAACCGTACGTCCTTGATTACTGCCGCCAGGCCGGGCGCCGATATCAAAATTAGAAAAGCCCCTACCGTCGAAAGTTTTGTCCAGAAGAATGCAGTTTTGCTTTTCATTTCTATTTTTCCTTTTACTTGGATTTTTTTCATTATATCAAAAATATTCTAAAGGCGACTATTTTGGTACTATTTAACTTACTCCCCGTCAAGGGCCGTATGGGTGTTGAAAATTTTGCTTCAGAGACTAAACTTTCATAATTAGAAAATAAAATTTTGGAACCATTTTGCCAATGAATCGTCAGACAGGGCGCTTAAATGGACGTTTTTCTGTTCGCCATCGTTGTTTTGCTGCTCTTCATGACAACAGTTTTTTTGTTGGCCTTGTTTCTCGAAGACAACAGTATCGTCGATGTTGCCTATGGTTTGGCTTTTGTTATGGCCTGCGGGGCCGCCTTTCTCAACAGCCCCGGTAGCCATCCCCGGCTGATTCTCGCCATGATTTTGGTGACGGTTTGGGGAACACGCCTGGCGACACATATCTTCGTCCGCAAATCGGGCAAAGGCGAGGATTTTCGTTACCGCCGATGGCGTAAAGAATGGGGTGGGACCTTTGTCTGGCGGAGCTTCCTGCAAATTTTCATGCTGCAGGGGGCGGTTGTTTTCGTCGTGGCCCTGCCGATACTGCTGATCATCAACAATCCCGGACCGAGACTCGGACTTCTCGATTTTTGCGGATTTCTGATCTGGCTGTTCGGCTTTGCCTTCGAAGCCGTCGGTGACTGGCAACTTCTACAGTTCAAAAAGAATCCGGACAACAAGGGGCACATCATCCAGAGCGGGCTTTGGCGCTTCACCCGCCACCCTAATTATTTCGGTGAAGCGACACTCTGGTGGGGTATGTACCTCATCGCTTTCAGTGTGCCTTACGGCGTCCTGGCCATTGTCAGCCCGGTACTGATTGACTTCCTTCTGCTTAAAGTCTCCGGGATACCGATGCTGGAAGTCAAATACGAAGGGAGTGCCGAATTCGAGGCCTATAAAAGACGGACCAATGCGTTTTTCCCATGGTTCCCAAAATCCGGACCGTTGAATGACTGAAAAATTTGATGGAATTGAAAGAGACCGGAAAATTGCGGTGATTGGCGGGGGGGTTGCCGGAATCGTTGCGGCCCACCTGCTGCAAAGGCAGCATAATGTGACCCTGTTTGAGAAAAACGACTACCTTGGGGGCCACACGCACACCATTGAAATAAAAGGCGGGCCTGATGCCGGACTCGCCGTCGATACGGGCTTCATTGTCCTGAATGATGCGACCTATCCACTGTTTAAGAAATTTTTGCAGCAGCTTGGGGTTGCCACCCGGGCCTCAGAAATGTCCTTCGGTTTCCAATGCATGAAGACCGGTCTGACGTATGCGGGAACCAATCTCAACGGGTTGTTCATACAAAGGCGCAACCTGGTAAATCCAAGGTTCCTTCGCTTTTTGCTGGAGATTGCCCGGTTCAGCAAAAATGCCCTACACGATCTGGACACAGGTGGAGTTCCGCCGTTGACCCTGGGCCAATACCTGGTAAAGGGCCGCTTTTCGCCTTTCATGATCGACAACTACCTGGTGCCGATGGCTGCGGCAATCTGGTCGACCCCCACGCAGAAGGTCACTGAATTCCCCGCCGAACCGTTTCTGCGTTTTTTCAGAAATCATGGGCTCTTGTCGTTTCGCAACCGCCCGCAATGGAGGACCGTGGTCGGCGGAAGCCATTCCTATGTCAAAGCTTTTACCCGAAATTTCAATGGAACTCTGAAACTAAGCTCCACCATCAGCCAGGTGACCCGCGAACCCGACGGTGTCCACATTTCCCTTACCGCGGGAGAGTCGATGTCTTTCGACAGGGTCGTGATCGCCACCCACGCCGATCAGGTCCTGCCGCTGCTGAAAGATCCTAGCGAGAGTGAAAAAAGACTCTTCTCACCCTGGCGTTATCAGATAAACCGCACGGTTCTGCATACCGACTCCACACTGCTGCCCAGACAGAAGGAGGCCCGGGCAGCCTGGAATTTTACCCGCGAAGGGGATGGCTCTTCTGAACGGCCGGTATTCGTTACCTACTATATGAACCTGCTGCAGGGCTTGTCTGCCCGTCGGGATTATTGTGTCACCCTCAACTACGGGAAACCTTTCAGGCCTGAAATGGTGGTAGCCGAAATGGATTACCATCATCCGCTTTACAGTTTCGAATCGATGGCAGCCCAGGCGGACTTGCCACAACTCAACGGCCGGCAAAGAACCTATTTCTGCGGCAGTTATTTCGGCTACGGATTTCATGAAGATGCCGTCAAATCCGCAGTGGCCGTGGGAAATGCTTTCGGGATAGATTTATGAATTCCAAGATTTATATCGGGGAAGTTACCCATGCCCGGCTGGCACCGGTGAAGCACAACTTCCGCTATCCAGTCTATTTTTATGCCTTTCAGCTTGAGGAGCTTTCGGCGCTGGCAACTGAAAATTTGCTTTTCGGCTACAACCAGATTCGGCCGGTCGCCATTCACGACAAAGACTACCTGATCCCCGGAGAAGCACCCATCCGGGAAAAACTCGATACCGTTTTAAAAAAGTTTGGCCTGGAGACCCCTTTGGGGGAAGTCACCCTGGTAACCTCGGCACGCTATTTCAATTACATTTTCAACCCCATCAGCTTTTTTTACTGCCATGATCCCGAGGGCTGCCCGGTCTGTGTACTGACTCAGGTAAACAACACGTTCGGCGAGATGCACCTTTATCTCCTCAATGTTGAAAAAGGCAAGGCCCCCGATGGCAGAACGGTCATCGCTGCCGACAAGGAGTTCCATGTCTCACCGTTTTTTCCGCGTCAGGGGCATTATGAATTCAAGCTGACCCCACCGGCTGAAAACATTGACAACATGATCCATTACTACATCGGCGATCTGCTCTCTTTTGTGGCCCGCATCCGGGGCCGGGCCAGAGCCATGACCACGGGCAACCTGGCCAAGACCTTGGTCTCAAACCCGGTCTGCGCCAGTTTAACCATGCCCAGAATCCTCTGGCAGGCGGCCAGGCTCTACTGGCAGAAGAAACTTCCCGTGTATACCAGGCCCGTCCCTGACAGCAGCATGACCATCCGGCCGGTGCCGCCAAAACTCATCGACCGGTTGGGCATGTACATGACTCTGAGGTTTTTTCGCCGCCTGCCTCGGGGTGACTTGAAGTGGACCACGCCGGATGGGGTAGAACACCGGTTCGGGCAGCCAGGTGCTGATCCTTCCATAGGCATGTCGATCAAGGAATATCGTTTCTTTCGTCGCATCATGCTGTCCGGCGACACCGGTTTCGGCGAGGCCTACACCGATGGGGACTGGGAAACCTCCGATCTTCCGGGCCTGCTGACCCTTCTGGCGGCCAATGAAGCGGTTATGGACGACCGCAGCATTTTTACCTCCTCAATCGGCCGGCTGATCAATTACTTCCGCCATCTGCAGCGCCCCAACACGAAGAAAGGGAGTTCCCGCAACATTCAAGAGCATTATGATCTGAGCAACGATTTTTTCGCCACTTTCCTGGACCCGACTCTGACCTATTCCTGTGCCCTGTTCGAAAAAGAAGAGGACACCCTTGAGCAGGCCCAGATCAACAAGCTGCGGAAAATCATCGAAAAAACCGAACTTAAGCACCAGGACCATGTCCTCGAAATCGGCTGCGGCTGGGGCAGCTTTGCCATTGAGGCCGTGCGCCGGACCGGCTGCCGGGTCACGGGAATTACCGTGTCAGAGGAACAGCTTAAATTGGCCCGACAGCGTGTCATTGAAGCCGGTCTCGAGGATCAGATCGATATCCATCTCTGCGATTATCGCCACATCCAGGGCCGATACACAAAAATCGTATCCATCGAGATGATCGAGGCTGTCGGCCACGCCGGATTGAAGCCCTTCTTTTCAGCCTGCGAAGAAGCCCTTGAGCCCGGCGGACGGGCCGTGATCCAGGCCATCACCATTCCGGACCGGAAATACAATGCCTACCGCTTCAGTTCGGACTGGATTCGCAAACATATCTTCCCCGGCGGCCACCTCCCTTCCATAGGTGCCATTTCAAAAGCACTGGCGCGTACCTCGTCCTTGAACTTCATGGAGTTTGAGCAATTCGGGGCCAATTACGTCAAGACCCTCGATATCTGGCGCCGGACATTCCTGGACCGGCGGGAAAAAATACGGGCCATGGGTTACGATGAGGGTTTCTTGCGCAAATGGGAGTACTACTTCGCTTATTGCCAGGCCGGTTTTGCCGCGCAGATTATCGATCTGGCGCAGATGGTTTTGCATAAAGTCAAGTAACTGTTCAGCACAACGGGATTCCACCGCCCGTCAGTGAATTATATTCACTGACCCAAAGGCAAATAAAGGCCAGGATAGGACATCAATGCCACCCCTTGTCACCAAACTGCTCAATATTCTGCTCTACCAAGCCGGCTGGTTTTGCTGCGTACTGGGCGCGGCACATGATTGGCCGATAATCGGTGCTCTCAGCGCTTTGATGCTGGCAGGTATTCATCTGTCGTTGTCGCGGTCCCGTAAAACCGAAGGACTTCGCATGCTGGGAGCCTGTCTGGTCGGCATCACGGTGGACAGCATTCAACAGGGGCTTGGCGTATTTACCTTTAAAACCGATCCCTCCTGGCCGCTCTGGCTGCCGCTCTGGGTCTTCGTCATCTGGGCCCAGTTCGCCACCCTCTTTCGTTATGCCCTGCATTGGCTGTCCGGCCGCTATCTGCTTGCCGCAATTCTTGGAATGTTCGGCGGGCCTCTCGCCTATTGGGGAGGGATCAAACTGGGGGCCGCCTCCTTAGGGGAAAATCCATTTTTCAGCATCGCGTCATTGGCCGTCTTCTGGGCCCTGGTGACACCTGCACTTTTCTGGATGAGTGATCGGCTCCCAAATGGAGAGGGAGAGTATCGATGGCTCAAAGGAACCCTCAACTGAGCCAGCGGCCGATCAGGTAGCTGCCGGAAGCCACCAGGGTGCAGAGCAGAGTCCCCCAGGCGATGTCGACAACCACAATCTTGAGGGGCCAGTCTTTTAAGGTGGCGAGATTGGTCAGATCATAGGTTGCATAGGTGAAAAAACCAAAGAGGGCGCCCCAGACAGCGGCCTTGACAAAAGATTGGGCAATGAGCGCCGGCCTTACGGCAAAAAGAATGATGCCGACGATGTACATCAAATAAAAAAGAAAGGCGGCCGGCCAATTGACTGTGGGACTCAAGAGGTGGGTCAGGTTTTTCTGGTAAAGGTCTTTGGCAATGACTCCCAACCACAGCAAATCAATGGCAAAAAAGACCGGGATGGTTAGAAGGTAGAGTTTCAAGTAATAGAGAGCATTCATTGAGTACCTCGCAATTTTTCTTTCCTTAACTACTATCACACCGGAAAATAATCGCAACATGGTGGTTTCATCAAGAAAAATCCAGGAAATTAAACTTAGAATTTTTGGAGGGTTTTATGGAAGTTCTGTTTGGCAAACACTGGCACTGCCTTCCTGACGAGGAAACACTGGACATCCTTGAAACCAACCGGGACAGGGGGCTGGATTTGTTCGAGGTGAAACACCGCCAGGAACGTATGGGTCCCAACGTGATCAGAGGGAAGAAAGAAAAAAGCCAGATGGAGAGATTTCTCCTCCAGTTTCACCAGCCGCTGATCTACATTCTGATCGTGGCTGGGGTGGTGACCGCCATTCTTCATGAGTGGGTCGATTCCGGAGTTATTTTCGCCGTCATTATCCTAAATGCCATCATCGGTTTTCTCCAGGAATCCAAAGCCATCAAAGCCATCGAGGCCCTGGCCCGCACCATGACTGCCGAGGCGACGGTGCTGCGGTCCGGAGAAAAGCACCGCATTCCCTCACCGGAAATCGTTCCGGGCGATATCATTTTTCTCCAGTCAGGGGACAAGGTCCCCGCCGACCTGAGGCTTTTCCAGTGTCGGGAACTGCAGGTTGACGAATCGGTTCTGACCGGCGAATCCGTTCCCGCCCGAAAAAAAATTGGTGTTCTTCCCCGCGACACGGTTCTGGCTGACCGCCTGAACATGGCCTATGCCTCCACTCTCGTTACCTATGGACAGGCGGCCGGTGTGGTGGTGGGCACCGGTAATCGAACGGAAGTGGGCCGCATTTCCGAACTCATCGCCGCTACCGACGTTCTTGAAACCCCCCTGACCCGAAAAATTGCCCGCTTCAGCCACCTCCTGCTTTATGTCATCCTGGGGCTCTCCGGATTGACATTTATTGTCGGACTGCTGCAGGGCTTTGCTGTCGGAGAGGTTTTTATGGCGGCAGTTTCCCTGGCGGTGGCCACCATTCCGGAGGGCTTGCCGGCAGTGCTGACCATAACCCTGGGGATCGGTGTGTCCCGCATGGCCAAACGCCGTGCCGTGATCCGTAAGCTTCCGGCAGTGGAAACCCTCGGAAGCACAACCGTTATCTGCTCGGATAAAACCGGCACCCTGACTGAAAACCAGATGACGGTTCAGGAGATTTTTGCTGGTGGGGAGCGCTTTGAGGTTTCCGGCGTCGGGTACCAGCCAAAAGGCGTCATTACGGTTCAGAACAGATCCGAAGAACGTGGCGAAACACCCGCTCTGCGGGAGTGTCTGCAGGCCGGCCTGTTGTGCAATGACAGCCTGCTGAAAGAGAAGGAGGGCCGATGGGGGATCCAGGGAGATCCGACGGAAGGTGCGCTTCTGGTGGCGGCCGGTAAAGGGGGCATAAGCATTGCCGAAAGCAACCAGAGATATCCCCGTCTTGACGCCATCCCTTTCGAATCCCATCATCAATACATGGCAACCCTGCATTACCAAGAAAACGAAGCGACGCTGCCGATTTACCTGAAGGGCGCGGTTGAGGTTATTCTGGCAAAATGCACCTCCACCATGGATTCTTCCGGACGGCATATGGAATTGGACCCTGCCACGGTTACTGGTGAAATGGACCGCATGGCGGCCAAAGGGCTGCGTGTCCTGGCTTTCGCCAGGGGGGAGGGGCAATCTGGGCAAGAACATCTCGATCATGAAGATGTCGCATCGGGACTGACCTTCCTGGGACTTCAGGGGATGATCGATCCTCCCCGGGAGGAAGCCGTGGCTGCGGTGAAAAGCTGCCACGAGGCGGGGATCCGGGTCAAAATGATTACCGGAGATCATGCCGCGACCGCCTCGGCCATTGCCAAACAGATGGGACTTTTCGCAAGTGTCGGGGGAAAGTTGATTGAAACAGCTGCCGTGACGGGCAAAACCCTGAGCACTGTTTCCGATGAGAAATTGATCGAACTGGCGGACCGTAGTGCTGTTTTCGCCCGCGTATCACCAGAGCAGAAACTGCGCCTGGTGGAGGCCATCCAGGCTCGAGGCAATGTCGTGGCCATGACCGGTGATGGCGTCAACGACGCTCCGGCTTTGAAAAAAGCCGATATCGGTGTGGCCATGGGTATCACCGGAACCGATGTTGCCAAGGAGGCGGCCGACATGGTGCTGACCGATGACAATTTCGCCACCATCGAGGCGGCTGTCGAAGAGGGCCGTGGGGTCTTTGACAACCTGACAAAATTCATCGTTTGGATTCTGCCGACCAACGTCGGTCAGGGGGCGGTCATCCTCGTCGCCGTTGCGGCCGGCGTCACCCTGCCGATTCTTCCGGTGCAGATCCTTTGGCTCAACATGGTGACGGCCGTTTTGCTCGGCCTCATGCTTGCCTTCGAACCAAAGGAGCCAGGCATCATGCAGCGCCCGCCACGGGACCCCAAGACGCCCCTGTTGACCCGGGAGCTGATGGGAAGAATTCTAATCGTGGGGGGACTTCTTGTGGCCGGTTCCTTCGGGCTTTTCGAATGGGAACTGATTGCCGGGCACAGCAAAGAGACAGCCCGCACGGTGGCCGTCAACGTTTTTGTAATGGTCCAGACCTTCTACCTTTTCAAGTGCCGCTCCCTGACCCGGCCGGTCTTGCAGATAGGCCTGTTTTCCAACGTCTGGGTCTGGGTGGGGGTTGTCTCTATGCTCATTCTTCAGCTTTTCTTCACCTATCTGCCGGGCATGAACTGGATTTTTCACACCGCGCCCATCAGCGCCGGAGCCTGGGCAAGGATCATCCTGGTGGCGGTAATAGTCTATGCGGCCGTCAGTTTCGAAAAGCTGTTTTGGCGAAAAAAGATTTCCCGGGCAAGGGTTGATTGAAGCACTTCCGCAAAATCAATCGGGAGATCTGCCGGAAGTATATTTTCGGTCTTTGAAAATCCTTTTGATCACAAAAAAAGCGATGACGAGAGCAAGGATCAGCGCGGCGATCCCCATAATGGGGCTTCCTGGATACTTATCCATATCCAGGATGATGACTTTGCGGGCGATGGCGATGAGGGCCACCTCCAGGACGATTTCCACGTGGATCACCCGTACGTCCAGATAGGCCTTGATGGTCTCCAGGAGTTCGACGCCAATAACAATCAGGAGGAAAAAGCCGAAAATCTCCTTGAGTTCTGGGATTTCCAGAAAAAATACCGGCGGGTTAATGATGTCCTTGAGGATGATCCAGCCCAGTTCCACGGTGGAAATTAGAACCACCACGACCATCATGGCAATCAGGGACTTGATTACCATGTCTTCAAATTTTTTTAGAAATTCTTTCAACTGCACTCCAATGAAATTAATTGGTTGGAAAATAACAACTTCTCAAAAAAATAAATTTTCCCTTATGTGGGGCTGAGACATCATTTTTCTCCAAAGTATGCCAGAGCGGTGTTGGTGTACAAGATTAATATTTTTATCTTTATTGAAATGGCATTATTTTCTGCTTTTTTTCCTGCCCATATTCCTGACTAAATAGGTAATGTTATAATTCTGGTAGATTTAATTTCTTTTGCAAGGGTTTAAAATATGGACAAAAAACAGCGCAAAAAGCGTATGAATCACATCTTAGCCGCTATGGAAAACAATGCAGGCGGGGGACCGAGTTCAAAACCAATCAAACCACCGGAATCTGCTTTTCTCGCGGCCGGGCATATGGAGCCCGAAAAGGATCTGCCTCCCCTCAAGGCCCTGAAGGAGGAGATATTCAGCAAAACCGGGACCAAGGATTCTCCTTCGCGCATTGAGGCGTTTCATTCAGATGTCCTCGAAGAAGAAAGTATTAAAGGCACCCGGCAGCTGGCCTATCATCGCCTGTGGGGAGCTGACGGCCGTTTTAGGATTGAAGAAGCGGTGGAAAACTTTCTCGGTGAGAAAAGAAGCCTGCCTCAATCCAGGCTGGCCGTTGTGGAAATTGAAACGGGACGAACTCTCGATCTTAATCGGTTTCTCCCTGCCGGATGCTCTTTTTCTCCGTCCCAACTTCTCAAATTGAAAGTTGAGTTCGACCGCCAGCAGCGCCGTCTGATATCCGAATTTTTCCTGTAAGCTTGAAAACCTACCGGGGTGCTGATATAGAGGGGGAATTTTACTTTAACCGGGAGGTCGGCAGAATCGCCTACGGGAATCTCACTGCACCAGGTTCGCTTCTTATTCTTTTGCATGAAATCGTCCACTCCTGGCAGTTTGCCTTCCAGGGTAAGACAGCAGAAAACAACTTCAGTAAGCTTTATTATTTTCTCTCCCACCATCTCAACAAACTGGGTGCCAGGATGGAGGAGCACAAACGGCAGACCATCTCGGATGAAAATCTTTCCTGTTTCATCGGCAAAGCCAGAGACAAGCTTGGCGAGAAGGGTATAGCGCTGGATACCGACAGCATCATTAACAAAGGTCAGTCGCCCGCGGGGAAAAAGATGACCTACATCGCACGCAGCGGACAGAAGTTCTATTTCAGAAGCCCCGCCTTTTTGGATGCTCTAAGGGACTACATGTGGGTCGAAAGGGATGCCTGGGCCTATTCCATCAAGGTCATCCGGCTGCTGAGAAAAAGGGGCTTTGACCTGGAAACGAGCCTTCGAAATCTTCGGGATGTCCAGGCCTTTATCAATCCTCACCTGGAAAACTACCAGGAAAGTATACAAAGCCACATCGAGACGGGCAGCGAAAAAATCCGCTTTTCCGCCAAGAAAAGGGAGACCTCAGCCCGCGTCTGACCACTCGCCTTTCACAATGAACCTACCCGGCTTTCTGTATTCCAATCGGTCACGGGACTGAAACGCATAAGCGAGGGGAGACATGTTTCCCATCAATCACTATATTACGGATCCAACCTGATCCGCCAAACCAGGGCCGCCAGGGAAATAGGCCCGGTGGCAATTTCATATCCTGCTGCCATCTTGTAACCCTATTGACTTTTTGCTTTACTTTTATTGGGACTCGTAATCATGCGGGTCGATTTAATGTTCTTGGGCGAAATCATGCTTTCCGAGAAGGAGACAAATATGACTGAAGAAAAGATTACGCTATTCCGCCCCTTCACTCTGGGGGATATTGTGCTTCCTAATCGGACGCTGATGGCCCCTTTGACACGGTCCCGTTCAAAACAACCGGGCGATATCCCCTGGGAACTGAACGCGACATACTATGCGCAACGTGCCGGCGCAGGGCTGATCTTTTCCGAGGCGACCCAGGTTTCACCGCAAGGGAAGGGGTATGCTTTTACACCGGGCATCCACTCGGATGAACAGGTAGAGGGCTGGCGGAAGGTTACCAAGAAAGTCCATGATTCAGGCGGGCGCATTTTTCTACAACTTTGGCACGTTGGAAGAATTTCACGCCCCGAGTTACAGCCCGATAATCAGCTCCCGGTGGCCCCGTCGGCAATCAGACCCGAAGGCGCCAAAACATACATCGATGATAAGTCAGGAATGGTCGATGTGCTTGAACCGCGAGCGTTATCGCAAGAGGAAATTCCAGGGATCGTCGAACAGTTTCGCCGGGGAGCCCAAAATGCCAAGCATGCGGGCTTCGACGGGGTTGAGATACATGCTGCCAATGGTTACCTGATCGATCAGTTCATTCGCAGTAAATCAAACCGACGAACCGATATCTACGGTGGTTCTATCGAAAATCGCCTGCGATTTCCATTGATGGTTGTTAATGCCGTTGTAAACGTATGGGGTGGCCAACGGACAGGGATTCGCGTTTCCCCTACAGGCACTTTCAATGACATGCATGACGAGAATCCAGTGGCGACCTATGCTGCCTTTGCGAAGAGGCTAAACGATGCGGGCATCGCCTTCATTGAAGTCGTTGAGGATTCTTTCCAGGGCAATGAAGTGCAAGGTCGCCCGGAGTCAATCATTGAAGCGATACGAAAAAATTTCAAAGGGACCTACATCGCGAATGGAAATTATTCTGCCGAAGAGGCTTGTAAACGTATGGATGCCGGGTTGTGTGATCTGGTCAGTTTTGGCCGTCTATTTATCTCCAATCCTGATTTGCCGGAGCGTTTCCTTCGAGGAGCGCCGCTGAATGAGTATGACCAGGATACGTTTTATGGTGGAAATGAACGAGGCTATACCACGTACCCTAAGCTCGACTGAGAAGCCACTGCTACATCACCCGGCTTACAGCTGACCGTTACGTGCAGGAGGCATTTCCAATCGTAAGGACGGTCGCAGAAAAGGCGTCAGCGCTGTTGAAGGCTGATAATATAACTTGCGGGTTCAACTTGAAAGTTTAACCAATCCCAGGGCAAGAGCTTCCCGGCGCAAAAACCTTACGGCCGGTGGGTCTAAAAAATCCGCTTCCGGAACTCCTGATTCGCAGTGATAAACGAAAAAGAAAGCAGGTCCGATGGAACCGATAATTATTATCTTTCAGATCATCATTGCACTCGGTATTTTAAATGTCTGGATATTACGGTTTGGCAGATCAACGAACTGGCGAGGCGGCAACGCCAGAAATATGAAAGAAGAATTCGCGGTCTATGGTCTTTCCGGTTGGTTCATGGGAGTAATCTGTTTCCTGAAACTGCTCTTTGCCCTGTCATTGATCGCAGGATTATGGTTTCAGCCTTTAACGAAGCCCGCGGCAGCTGGCATGGCCATATTGATGCTGGGGGCTGTTTCCATGCATCTCAAGGTAAAAGATCCATTAAAGAAAGCCTTGCCTGCTTTTGCTTTACTCGTACTTTCTTTGATAGTTGCTGTCATATAAAGATAATCCATACAGTGACTCGATGGGGGAAACTGCGGAAAATCTTGATTTCATAAAACTTGGGGTGTTTCCATGTCGCAGTATCGGAAGACGGGCCAAATCTTCACGGAACTTATAAACCATCCAGCGGCGAAATAGCCTATGGAAAAAGTGAGGTTTTCATGTCCCGCAAGGCTATAATTTACGGTGGTTCCGGGAGCATCGGTTCGGCAACCGGCAGAATCCTTTATGCAAGGGGTTATGATCTCCACCTGGCAGGACGGAGTGAAGAGAAGTTGGCCGGCATTGCTACGGAACTCGAAGCCACATACACCCTGGGGGACGTCAACGATGAAGGCTTTTTCTCCCAGGTAGCCAAAGATGCCGGAGACAAACTGGATGGTCTTGTCTATGCCGTGGGCACCATTAATTTGGGTAGTTTTCAACGCCTCACTGAAGCCGATTACCTGAATGATTTCCGCGCCAATGCGATGGGTGCGGCCCTTGCCGTCAAGACGGCCCTGCCGGCACTCAAAAAGAGTGAAGAAGTTGCCTCTGTGGTTCTTTTTCCAGCGTGGCGGCTCTTCAGGGATTCACCTTCCACGCCTCAATGGGCATGGCAAAGGGTGCGGTGAGCGGTTTAACCCTCTCCCTCGCGGCGGAACTGGCTCCGAAAGTGCGCGTAAATGCCATCGCTCCCTCCCTCACGCGCACCCAGCTTTCCAAAAAAATTCTTTCCAACGACAAAACGGCTGCCAGCATTGCAGGAATGCATGCGCTAAAACGGCTGGGCCGGCCTGAAGATATTGCCGAACTTGCAGTTTTCCTCCTCTCTCCGGAAGCTGGCTGGGTCACGGGACAGATCGTCAGCGTAGACGGTGGTCGCTCAACACTTTGACCCTAGGATATGAATCGCGCTTATCACTCAATAGCGAACATCACCTCATTGCGCCGCATAAAGGGCGGCGTCCACGGAGGATTGTAGTAGGCCATCAGAGAAGCCCCCACCGGCTGTAGCCCGTCGCGGTCCAGCAGAGAAATCAACTCTTTGCGCTTTTCATCTATCAGGGTGTTGGTGGCATAGCCGGAGAAAATGATCACGGCAACTCGCCTGGCCGGGGTCTCTCGAATTCGGATATCTTGGTTCTCGGGCAGCGGCGCTGTTTCCAGCGTAAAGCCTTCCGGGAGCACAAATCCCACTTTGGTTGCGCCCTGTTCCTTCCGGCCAAAAACTGGCTTGGTCATGGGGATTTTCTCCGCTTTCGACTCCTGCCTCAACACAGGGGAGGTCATGTCGATCTTTCGCCTTCCCTTGTTGGCCCCATCGATATACTTGAACAGCGTACGGAAGCCGACGCCCAATGGGTCTTCAGTGGATGCCGGGACCTCTACTTCAGCGACCAGGTAGGGCTTGTAGCGCCGGATTTCGTACCCATCCATCGCCTTCTCCAGGGCGTAGGATGGTTCCTGGACTCCCCGCTCGGTCAGGACGCTTGCCACCATCCAGGCCAGGACGAGGCCAAAAATTCCAACGACAATATAGGCGACTTTCTTCACCATCTTCATTCCTCCTCATTTTTCAGTATACCTTTGCTTGAAGGATATGCGAAGCAGGGTAGGCTTTAGATAGTTCACAAACTACCAAGGATATTATCCAAGGTTGTTGCAATAGACATCGATGCGCCGGTCGAAAGGGTCTGGGGTTTGCTCATCGATACGAACCGTCGGCCTGAATGGAATCCATCGGTACCACTGTCGATTGTCGAGAAAGGTTCCTCCGGTCCTGGACAGAGCGGCGGGTTCGCATTCCGCTAGGCATCCGGTTGCCCTTCTTCATCACGCATTTTGAGCTTCTTAATTAATGGTGTCAGCGGGTTGCCGGGGTATCTGCTAGCTAACAGCTTGGTCAGACCCTTGGGTTTGAAACGCACACGGTTGATCTTTAAACCACCAGGTATGCCCTTTCCCAATGCAGCCGTCTGTCAACTTGCAGGTCAACGGATTGCCTGCTTTTTACTAAGACGAACGTTAATTATTAGCCACACTTTTGTTATGGGGCTGGGCTCCCCATTCAAAGGGCCGCATAAACCCATCCATGG
>ENA-OSEO01000606-OSEO01000606.1-sediment-metagenome-genome-assembly--contig:-NODE-606-length-87463-cov-6.315623_pt1 | contig 87463 bp, 72 predicted proteins | sample MGYA00237883_ERZ534232 | MGnify/ENA metagenome assembly ERZ534232
CGATCCCGCCGTCGCGCGGGCTGTCCTGCGCCTGCTGCGCGAACGCACCAGCGCCGAGCTGCGCTGCGTCGAAATCGCCACCATGATTCGCGGGCGCGATGATCTGAGCTTCCAACGGGCGATGACCCTGTCTCATGTGCTGGCCGAGTTCGGCATCGAGACCATCGATGGGAACACCGCCCCCCACCGCATCTGCCCTGTGCCGGGCGGCGGCAGCATGTTCTCGCAATACCAGCTCCCCGAGTGCGCGGTGGACACCGACGCCTTTGTCACGGTGCAAAAGATAAAGAACCACAAGTTCATGGGCGTTACCCTTGGCCTCAAGAACCTCTTTGGCCTGCCACCCTATGATCCCTATGGCCGCCCGCGACAGTACTTTCACCACCTGGTGCGCCTGCCCTATGTGCTGGTCGACCTGGGCCGGATCATCAATCCCGCGCTGACGGTGCTGGATGGCCTGACCTGCCAGTCCGGCGCCGAGTGGGGCGGCCGTGGATTGGTAGGCGACGTGCTGGTCGCCGGCGATCAGGTGATCGCCACGGACGCGGTCGCGACGCATCTGATGGGCCACGACCCGCTTGGCGACTGGCCCGCCCAGCCCTTTATCCGCGATCGGAATGCCCTGCGCCTGGCGCACGAGTCAGGCTTTGGCAGCGCCGCTCTGGAGGCGATCGACTGGCAGTCTGAGGTGAGTGCCCCCATCGGCACCTTTGTTACCGATGTGATCGATCCGCCGGAGCGCGTACGCGCCTGGCGCCGCTCGACCTGCGAGCAAGCCCTGTACTACCGCGATCATCGCGAGGCGTTCCTGGAGCGCTACACGGGAAAGTGGGTGCTGATCCAGAATGGCACAGTTGTCTGGAGCAGCGACGCTCCGGCCCTGCCCGCCAGCCGGCGCATCCTGGCCGCCGGCGAGCAGGACAGCGCCCTCTGGTTCAAGTACGTGGACGCGGAGGAGGCCGAGGGCGAGCATTATGAGGTCTACGAGCGCGAACTGGCCAGGTTGGGCTGAGAGTCACATATGAGCGATGGAGGTGATACAGTGAGCAGCGCCGAGCGGCCCAACATACTCATCTTTCAGAACGATCAGGAGCAGGGCCAGGTGACGATGCCCGGTCATCCCTGCCGCACGCCCAACGCCGATCGCCTGGCGCGCGAGGGCGTGCGCTTTTCCCGGGCGTACACGATCGCCGCGCACTGCTGCCCCTCTCGAGCATCCTTCATGACCGGCCTCGATCCGAGCGGGCACGGCATCTACAACAACGTGCTAAACACCGCCGCGATCCACACCTCGCTCAACGTGGGAGTGACGCTGTGGAGCGAGGTTCTGGCCGGGGCCGGCTATGCCCTGGCGTACTCTGGCAAGTGGCACGTCTGCGCCGACGAGGGGCCTGCCGATCGCGGCTGGGCGGACTATGGCGCGACGTCCATCGGCGGACGCGACTATAACGGCACCACCTGGGACGGCTGGCGCCAGCGCGCGCAGACCCCGGAGCCGGACACGCCGCGGGGACGGGGCGAGGTGCTGCGCCCGGGCTGGGGGAGGCTGCAGCTCTACGGCACAGGTGAGACGACGCCGGAGGCCGAGCCTTACACCGCAGGGGACTACAGGATCGTCCAGAACGGACTACGCGCCTTGACCGATCTGGCTGCCGGCGAGCGCCCCTGGTGTCTCTACATCGGCCCCAATGGCCCGCACGATCCTTTTGTGATCCCGGAGCACTATGCCACGATGTATGACCCTGACAGGGTGGTGCTGCCCCCAAACTGGCAGGACGATCTGTGTGACAAGCCGCGCGTCTACCAGCGCCAGCGCCGGCTCTGGGACAAATTGAGCGAGGGCGAGTACCGCGAGGCCATCACGCACTACTGGGGCTATTGCACCATGCAAGACGACCTGCTGGGCCTGGTGCTGGAGGTGCTGGAGGCCACGGGCCAGGCGGAGAACACGCTGGTGCTGTTCTGCTCCGACCACGGTGACTATGCCGGGGCCCACGGCCTCTTTGGCAAGGGGGTTCCTGCCTTTGACGAGTGCTACCGGGTGCCCTACATCATGCGCTGGCCCGCGGGGATCGTGAACCCCGGTCGTGAGGTGTGCGCCCTGATCACCCACACGGACATGGCGCCCACCGTGACGGAGCTGGCCGGCACGGCGATGCCGGGCCACTGCAGCGGGCGCAGCCTGGTCCCCTTCCTGAAGGATGAGGCTCCGGCGGACTGGCCCGACACGATCTACACCCAGTTCAACGGCGTGGAACTGTACTACTCCCAGCGCGTGGTGCGCACCCATCGCTGGCAATATGTCTACAACGGGTTCGATTTCGACGAACTCTATGATCTGGCGGTCGATCCCTGGTGCCTGGTGAACCGCGCCGATGCCCCGGCCTACGATGGGATCATCCGCGACCTGTGCGCGCGCATGTGGCGTCACGCCTGCCGCGAGGATGACATCGCCAGCAACCCCTATATGACGGTGGGGCTAGCGCCCTATGGCCCCATGATTGGGCTGACAGACATGAGGGATTAGGGGGCGTTCAGGTCGGGGAGCGTCGCTATGGCGCTCCCCGCCTCATGCCTGACGCCTAGATATCTGCCACGCCGCCGTCGGGCCAGAAGGAGCCCCGATAGTCGCGCGGCTCATACGGGAGCGCCGCGATAGCTTCCTCATTCAGCTCGATGCCCAGGCCGGGCGCCTCGGGCAGCGCGACGTAGCCCCCGACGATCTCCAGCGGGTGGACCATGATCTGGTCGCGCCAGGGCTGGTTCTCCGCATACTCCAGAATCGTGAACCCGGGGAGGCAGGCGGCCAGCTGCAGCGAGGCGGCGGTCGCCACCGGACCGTTGGGGTTATGCGGCGCGACGCGTACATAGTAGGTCTCCGCCATGGCCGCGATCTTGAGCGTCTCCAGGATGCCGCCGTCGTGGCAGACGTCGGGCTGCACAAAGTCAACGTACTGGTTCTGCAGCAACTCGCGAAAGCCCCACTTTGTAAAGAGCCGCTCGCCGGTGGCCAATGGCACGCCGGTCTCGGCCCGGGCAACGCGTTGCAGAGCGTCGACGTTCTCAGGTGGCACGGGCTCCTCGAGGAAGGTCATGTCGCAGGGGGCCAGTACGCCCATCAGACGAATGGCTTGACCCGGTGTGAAACGTCCGTGGGCATCCATCATGATCTGCACGTCCGGCCCGACTGCCGCCCGCAGCGCGCCCAGGCGTTCCGTGATGGCATCGAGCCAGCGCCGCTCTGATGGATACATCTCGGGGCCCGGGCAGCCGATCTTGAGCCCGCCCCACCCCTGCGCCACCAACTCCGAGGCCCGTGTCGCCAGATCCTCTGCCGTCGCGCCGTCGCAGTGCGTGTAGAGCTGGATCCGGTCCCGGCAGGCGCCGCCCAGCAGGCGGTAGACGGGCAGGCCCAGGTCCTTGCCGGCGATGTCCCACAGCGCCTGCTCGATCCCGCTCAGTGCGCTGTTGAGCACGATGCCCCCGCGCCAGAACCCGTGCCGGTAGAGGATCTGCCAGTTCTGTTCAATACGACGCGGATCGCGGCCGATCAGCTGCCGCGACAGATCGTCCACCGCGGCACACACGGCCTGTTCCTTGCCCTCGACGCTGGCCTCCCCGATGCCCGTGATGCCCGAATCGGTCTCCACCTTGACGAACACCCAGGTCTGGCGGCCTCCGTATGCCATCAGTGTCGATATGCCCGTGATCTTCATGCCGCATGCCTCCTGCTGTTCTGGTGATACTCTACGTCATACCGCAGGTGCGTCAAGGCGCCTGCAGACATTCCCCGTACCGATCTTGGTGCAATCACGCTCCGCATCTACAATGAACGCATCAGTGATCAAATGCGAGGTGCTCCATGCCTGCCATTCCGACCATCGACCCGGGCTATATGCTCGCCAGCCTGCAGACGCTGCTGGACATCCCCAGTCCGACCGGCTACCACGAGCGGGCCATCGCCTGGCTCGTCAAGCAGATCGAGGCACTCGGTGTTGAGGGAATCCAACTGCAAGTGTCGAACAAGGGTGCTCTGCTCACAACCCTGGAAGGTGACGCCACCGCTGGCCGCCGCGCGCTCTCGGGCCACATCGACACGCTGGGGGCCATGGTGCGCGAGGTCAAGAGCAACGGCAGGCTGCTGCTCACCCAGCTCGGCGGCTATGCCTGGAATGCCATCGAGAACGAGAACGTCACCGTGTACTCGGTGCGCGAGGGGACGACGATCCGCGGCACGGTGCAGACGGTGAGCCCTAGCGTTCACACCAGCGACGAGGCGCGCGACGGCAAGCGCGTCGAGGACCGCATGGAGGTTCGCCTGGACGCTCGCACCGCGAGCGCAGCCGAGACCCGCGCGTTGGGCATCGAGGTCGGGGACTTTGTATTCCTGGATCCGCGCGTAGAACTCACGGATACGGGTTATGTCAAAAGTCGCCACCTGGACGACAAGGCCGGCGTGGCGATCATGCTGGCCGTCCTCCACGCTCTGGCCATCAGCGGCTTGCGTCCCGCGGTTACCACGAGCTTTTTCTTCAGCAACTATGAGGAGGTCGGCCACGGCGCCTCGGCCGGCATGCCCGTCGATCTCGACGAGCTGGTGGTGATCGACATGGCCGCCGGCACGACAGGCGAGCATCAGAACTCGGATGAATACTCGGTGGGCATCTGCGCCAAAGATAGCTCGGGGCCCTACGACCTCGCCTTGCGCCGCGCGCTGACGCAGTTGGCCCAGGAACACCGCATCCCCTACCGTATCGACACCTATCCGCACTATGGCTCGGACGGGAGCGCGCTGCTGCGGGCCGGGGCCGACGTCCGCGTGGGCCTGATCGGCCCGGGGGTGGACGCAAGCCACGCCTACGAACGCACCCACGTCGACAGTTTGCTGGCCACGGCGCAGCTCGCTCTGGCTTACGTCCTGAGCCCGTTCTCTGCCGCACGGACACACTGAAAGGATATCCCTACCGTGACCACTATCGCCTACTTTGACTGCTTTTCCGGTGCGGCCGGCGACATGCTCCTCGGTGCACTGCTGGATTCGGGCTACCCGCTGGAGGATCTGCGCGCGGGCTTGGCCACGCTCGGCGTGCCAGGATACGACCTCGCCCTGCGGCGTGTGCAGCAGCACGGGATCACCGGCAGCAAGTTCGATGTCATCGATCAGGCTGGCGAGCGGCCTGTGCGCAACCTGCCGCTGATCCGCGAGATTCTGGGCAAGGCTGATCTTCCCGAGGGGGTGGCCGAACAGAGTCTGCGCGTCTTCACACGGCTGGGCGAGGCCGAAGCACGGATCCACGGTGTCGGTCTGGATGAGGTGCACTTTCACGAGGTGGGCGCCATCGATGCCTTGGTGGACATCGTCGGCACCTGCCTGGTGCTGCACAATCTTGGCGTCGAGGCGGTTTACGCTTCGCCGCTGCCCCTGGGAAGCGGAACGGTGCACACCGAGCATGGCCTGCTGCCGGTTCCGGCGCCGGCTACTCTGGCGCTGCTGGCCGAAGTCGGCGCCCCGACGGTGCCGCTGGACGCCCGGGGAGAGATGGTGACGCCCACCGGCGCCGCGCTGTTGACGACGCTGGCCACCTTTGAACGCCCGGCGATGCGGGTGCGGCGCGTCGGCTATGGATTCGGCAGCAAGACCTTTCCCTGGGCCAACATGGTTCGGGTCTGGATTGGCGAGGCCGTGGCCGAAACGGCGCGCCCGCACGGTCACGTTCATCCCCACACGCATGAGCACGACAGGAACGAACATGCCCACACTCACGAACATCCCCATATGCATGAGGAAGAAGTACATACACACACGCACACATATGATGGGGAGCATGTCCAGCCGCACACCCACGAGCACAATGCTCCCGAGGCCTGAGCCTCGGGACTGCTCCGGTTATGGAGGCTGAGGGCATGCGCATCGTCGCGCTGGAGTCCTACGATACGCGGTCGCATCGTGACTGGCTGCGGGGCTATGCGCGCGCCAGCCTGCATGACATCGTGCCCATGACGATGCCCGGGTAGTTCTGGCGCTGGCGCATGTACGGCGGGGCAGTGACGCTGGCGCGGCGCTATCTGCGGGAACAGCCCGACGCCGACCTCCTTCTGGCGACCGACATGCTCGATCTGAGCACGTTTCTGGCGCTCAGCCGCGATGTGACCCACGACCTGCCTGTCGCGTTGTACATGCATGAGAGCCAGCTCACCTACCCCATGCGCCCCGGTCAAAAGCGCGATCTGCACTATGGGTTCATCAACTATGCCTCGATGCTCTGCGCCGACGCTATCTTGTTCAACTCGTCGTATCATCTCCAGTCCTGATTCGACGAGCTCGACACCGTCTCTGCCCTGCGCCACAGGGCATCCGTCTTGCCCGTGGGGCTCGATCTGCGGCCTCTGGACGCGGCCAGACCGGGTGAGCCGCACCGGGGACCGCTACTGATCCTCTGGAATCACCGCTCGGTGTATGACAAGAATCCGGGCGTCTTTCTCCAGGCGCTGTACGCACTCGCCGAATGCGGAGTAGAGTTCGAGGTCGGGCTGGTGGGGGAGCACTTTGTTAGCGAGCCGCCCGAGTTCATAGAGGCGCGGGACCGCCTGGGAAGCCGTATCGTGCAATACGGATCTGCGCCCTCCCGTGACGTCTATGCGCGCTGGCTGTGAGAGGCGGATGTCGTGGTGAGTACCGCGCTGCACGACTTTTTCGGCGTGGCCGTGGTCGAAGCTATGTATTGCGACTGTCTGCCTCTGCTGCCCAACAGGCTGGCCTATCCGCAGTTCATACCGCCGGACGACCGCAGCTGGCGCCTTTACGATCGGAACAGGCACCTGATAAAGCGCCTGCGGTGGGCGGCTGATCATGTACAGGAGACCAGAGCACGCTCGCTGCAGCACGTAGCGGCGGCCTACGACTGGTCCCAGATGGCACCCGTCTATGACGAGCGCTTTGCGGGGCTGGCAGCGCGACAGGAACGGTTAACCATCTAGCCCGCGAACTGCAGAATGCCAAAGCGCGACGGGGTGTGATAGTTGAGACGGCCCGGCGGCGACCATGCCGTGTACTCGTCGCCATGAACGCCGCGGTCGATGCGATAGAGGTTGAGGCGCCAGGTGTCGCCCGGCTGGGGCGGCAGATGCGGCGCCATCTCAAAATCCAGCATCGGAATCGCCATCTCGACCGTCCAGCGCCGATCAGGGGTGCCCCGCTGCCAGGGATCCCCGTCGACCACCACCGTCGTCTGTAGACCGGCGCTGTCCCAGTCCCACAGGCCGCGCCTGCGATCGTCACGCCAGAGGATGAACAGGTCGAGCACGGCGTTGAGCGGACTCACCTCGATCTCGACATAGGCCGTGCCACAAGAGGCGGCGTCGACGAATACTTCCACCACCTCCTGCCTGTAGATCTCGCGGTCCCGTTCCGTGGTTGTGCCCCAGATGTCGTCGTCCTGACACTCAAAGGCCACGTACAGGTAGTCATCATCCCAGAGCAGCCTCGCGGCCGTAGGCTGGCGCGGCGCGACGCCAGAGTCAGCGAGCACGAGCGGTACTGCCTCAGCCGCGGCCCAGGCGGGCTCATCCAGACAGCCATCGATCACGATCGCGCCTGGCGCGCGGCGACAGATATAGACAGGGAGAGTGTCCATGGTTGCCCTCCATAATAGTGCTGCCAACCATCATACTGACGCTCAACTGGCTCGCAACTCGGCGGCCGTGATAGGGGTCGACATGATAGGGGTTGACGGCGCCTGCCCCTCTGCCGTAAGGTAGGCGCGTATGTAATCACCTGGAGGTAGCGCCATGCTCAACCTGCCCATGCGTCAGGTGCATCTGGACTTTCACACCGCCGGACGGATCCCCGAGGTCGGCGCGGACTGGGACGCCCAGGCCTTTGTCGACACCCTGCGTCGCGCCCACGTGAACTCCATCAACCTGTTCGCGCGTTGCCACCACGGTTATGTCTACTATACGCCGACACGATTCACCCTCCACCCCGGCCTGAGCTTTGACCTGCTGGGGGCCCAGGTGGCCGCCTGTCACTCGGCCGGCATCGCGGCACCCATCTATATCACCGTCGGCTGGGACGAGCTCTCTGCGGCGCGCCATCCCGACTGGCTGGAGGTAACCCCGGAGGGCGTCCTGGGGCAACACAGCCCGCTGGTTCCGGCCTGGAAAAAGCTGTGTCTCAACTCCCCCTACCTCGACTATGTGCTGGACCAGTCGCAGGAGGTCATCGAGCATTTTGACGGGCATGTGGACGGGCTCTGGTATGACATCATTCTCCAGGGCGAGTGCGTCTGCCAAAACTGCCTGCGCGACATGCAGCACCTCGGCCTCGATCCCGCATCCAGCTACGACCGGCAGGCCTTTGCGGCGCAGGTGCGTGACACCGTTCGCAAGCGGCTGTTCGAGGCCGGCCGCGCGCGCGTCCCAGGTGCGATGGTGTTCTTCAACTCCGGGCACGTGGGATACGACCAGACCATCAACAACCTGGAGCATTTCACGCACTTTGAGCTTGAGTCCCTCCCCAGCACGGGCCAATGGGGCTACAGCCACTATCCCATCAGCGTGCGCTACGCCCGGACGCTGGGCAAACCCTACCTCGGCATGACAGGCAAGTTCCACACGTCGTGGGGCGACTTTTCCTCGTTCAAGAATCAGGCGGCGCTGGAGTTCGAGTGCTTTCAGATGCTCGCTAATGGCGCCGCCTGCTGCGTTGGGGATCAGCTTCACCCGCGCGGCCAGCTCAGCGCGCCGGTGTATGACCTGATCGGGCGCGTCTATGAGCAGGTGGAGGCCAAGGAGCCCTGGTGCGCCGGAGCGACGCCGGTGGCCGAGATCGCCGTGTTCAATGTAGAAGCGGTGGGCACAGCCGATGGCCGGGTGGACCCCAGCAATGCCGGCGCGCTGCGGATGCTGCTCGAGAGCCACCAGCAGTTCGATTTCGTCGATGAGCGCGCCGACTGGACCCGCTACCGGGTGCTGGTGCTGCCCGACAAGGTGCCCCTCGGTGCGTCCCTGGCTGATCGTGTGCGCGGGTATCTGGCGCAAGGGGGCAAGGTCATCGCCAGCTACCGCTCAGGGCTGACCCCGGCCGGCGACGCCTTTGCGCTGCCTGAGTGGGGCGTTCAGGCGAGGGGCGAGGCCGCGAACGTCCCTGACTATGTGCGGGCAGCGCCGGAACTTGCGGCGCAGCTCCCCGACGCCGAGCACGTGATGTACGAGCGCGGCCTGGCCGTAGAGCCTGGTGGCGGCACGGCGGTGCTGGCCTCCGTAACGGGGCCCTATTTCAACCGGGCGTGGGACCACTTTTGCTCCCACCGCCAGACCCCGATGGACCCTGCCAAACCCGCCAGTTACCCGGCCATCACACGTAACGCCGCCGGTAACGTCATCTACTTTGCCCATCCCATCTTTGAGGGCTACCGCAGGCAGGCGCCGCTCTGGTACAAACGTCTCTTCCAGGCCGCCCTGCGCGTGCTGCTGCCCGACCCTGTCGTAACTACGAACGCGCCGAGCAGCGCCCAGATCACCGTCACAAGGCAGTCAGACCCAGATCGGACTGTTGTGCACATCCTGCACTACATTCCCGAGCGGCGGGGACTCGAGTTCGACACGATCGAGGACGTCATCCCCCTCTACAACGTGCAGGTGTCCGTGCGCTGCGGAACCGCGCCAGAGCGCGTCTACCTTGCGCCCTCGGGCGAGGCGTTGACGGCGGAATACCGCGAGGGCAGGCTCCGGTTCACTATACCGCAGATCGTCGGGCACCAGATGGTGGTACTGGAGTGACCGCGCAATCCTTTCGCGTCACAGAATAGACAAAGGAGTTCATGTGAAGATCACTTCGGCCGAGATCTATGATGCCAGACCCGCTAACAACGCCCAGGGGCTGAGCCTGGTGATACTGCGCTTGTGGACCGATGAGGGGATCTACGGACTGGGCGAGGTGGCCCTGGCGTACGGCACCGGCAGCGCCGCGGGCCTGGCCATGGTCAGGCAGCTGGTGGAAAGATATGTCATCGGCGCGGATCCCTTCCGCATCGAGCGCCTGTGGCACACCATGTTCCGCGAGTCCTTCTGGGGACTGGGCGGCGGTCCGGTGATCTATGGCGGCATGAGCGCGATCGATGTGGCCCTGTGGGACATCAAGGGCAAGGCCCTCAACGCCCCGGTGTACGAGTTGCTGGGTGGCAAGGTCAACAGCCGGATCCGCCTGTACGCGAATGGCTGGTCCAACCTCACCGGCGAGGACGGCCGCCCGCTGATCTGCCTGCCGGAGGAGTATGCCGGGGCGGTGCAGCGTGTCATCGACGATGGGTATGATGCGCTCAAGTTCGATCCGTTCTATATCAACGCGGATCGGCGCCGCTGGCACCCGCCGCTCGTGCTCGACAAACAGATGATGGATCTGGCCGAGGGCCGTGTGCGTGCCGTGCGCGAGGCGGTGGGCGCCGATATCGACATCTGCGTCGAGGTGCACGGCGCGCTGGGCGTCACCTCGGCCATCGAGATGGGCCGCCGCCTGGTGCCCTATCGTCCCTATTTCTACGAGGAGCCCGTGCATGCGCTCAATGTCGATGCCATGCTCAAGGTGTCGCAGAATGTTCCGCTGCCCATCGCGGCAGGAGAGCGACTGTATACACGCTACGGCTTTCGGCAGTACATCGAAAAGCAGGTGGTGGACATCATCCAGCCTGACATCAGTCTGGCCGGCGGTCTCACCGAGACGAAAAAGATCGCCGACTATGCCGATACCTACGGCATCCACGTCCAGCCGCATCTGTGCGCCGGACCCATCCATACGGCGGCCTGCATCCAGCTCGACGCGTGTCTCCCGAACTTTATCATCCAGGAATGGCGGCCTTACGCTGGCGATTCGGTGCTCGCCCTGGTCAACGAGCCGTTGGATGACAAGGCGGTCAACGGCTACGTCGAGGTTCCCGACCGGCCAGGGCTGGGTATCACCGCCAACGAAGAGGCCCTCAAGCGCTACCCCTGCGTGCGCATCGCGGCCGACTAGTCACCAGATCAGAATCAGGAGCAACGTATGAAGATCACTGCCGCGAATATCTATGACTGCAAGCTCTATCCCTACACCAACTCTTACAACCTGGTGTTCCTGCGGCTGGAGACGGATGAGGGCCTGGAGGGCCTTGGCGAGGTGTCGCTGGCCTACGGCGCTGGCGCCACGGCCGCGGTGGGCATGCTGCGGCAGATGGCTGAGCGCTTTTTGCTGGGCGCAGATCCGATGCGCATCGAGGATATGTGGAACCGCCTCTTTCGCGGCACCTTTTGGGGACAGGGCGGCGGGCCGGTGCTGTACGGCGCCATGAGCGCCATCGACGCCGCGCTGTGGGACATCAAGGGTAAGGCCTATGGCGCACCCGCCTATGAACTGCTTGGGGGCCAGGTCAACGAGCGGCTGCGCGTCTATGCCAATGGCTGGTACTCCCGCGAGACCGACGCTGGCCGCGTATCGCTGGTGGCCCCCGAAGAGTACGCCGAGCGCGCGCTTCAGGTGGTCGCCGACGGCTTTACCGCGCTCAAGTTCGATCCCTTTGTCGTGCAGCCGGACGGCCAGCGCATCTCGCCCGCACGCCATCTTCCTCAAGCGCAGGCCGATCTGGCCTACGCCCGGCTGGCTGCCGTGCGGGATGCGGTGGGTCCGGACGTGGACATCCTCGTCGAGGTGCATGGCAACCTGGGCACCACGTCGGCGATCGCCTTTGGCCAGCGGATCGAAGAGCTCCGGCCCTTTTTCTACGAAGAGCCGGTGGATGCGATGAACGTGGACGCCATGCTCAAGGTCTCACAGAACGTCCGTATCCCCATCGCCGCCGGCGAGCGGCTGTATACGCGCTATGGTTTTCGTGAGTACATCGAGAAGCAGGTGCTGGACATCCTGCAGCCCGACATGGGCCTGGCGGGCGGCCTGACAGACGTGAAAAAGATCGCCGCCTACGCCGAGACCTATGACATTCACGTGCAACCGCACAACTGCGCCGGCCCGATCTCCACGGCGATGGCCGTGCAGTTGGATACCTGCATCACGAACTTTATCATTCAGGAATGGTTCCCCTACCGCGACCGCCGATTTTACGATCTCGTCGATCAGGCGCTGGATACCCAGGCCGTCGATGGATACTATACGCCCACGAGGGCACCAGGCCTGGGCGTGGTGCTCGACCGCGCCGAGGCCGATCGCTACACCCGCATTCGCATCAGCTAGGACGAGGGAGATCAGCGATGAAGATCACCACTGGGGACGTCTACGACTGCCCGTTCGACTTTGGAATCGGATCATCGTACGCCTGATGACCGACGAGGGCATCGAGGGAAAAGTTTCTCTCGCTTACGGCGCCGGCCCCATCGCAGCGATCGGCATGCTCTAGCAGTACGTGCATCACTAACTTTATCATTCAGAAATGGTTCCCGTACCAGCCGGTTGGGATCTATGAAGTGGTCAAAGAGGCGATGGAACGCCAGACAAAGGACAGCTTCTTTGTGCCGACCGCCAAGCCCGGGCTGGGCGTCACGCTCAACCACGAGCGTGTGGCGCCTCTGCTCGCAGTGCACCTGTCCTGACGGTAGCAGGCGGAACGGCCGCAGATCCTCACCAGATCTGCGGCCGCTTACCGATCAGCACAGATGCTACTTGTCCAGATCGAGCTCCTGCATATCGCCAGTCACCGTGAATACCGTCCGCTCACAGATATTCGTCACACGGTCGGCCGAACGCTCCAGGTTGTGGGCCGCCCAGGTGATATAGTTCGCCTGCTCCATGCGCGTGGGATCCGCGATGATCATCTCGATCATGGCTGCGTTCACCTGGTTGTACAAAGCGTCGACCTGGTCATCCTCATGCGGGATAGCGCGCGCCGTGACAATATCCCGCTGCAGAAAAGCCTCCAGCGCCCGGTTGAGCATGTCCTGCGCCTTTGCTGCCATAAGGGGCAGTTGCGGAACCGGCGGAAGCGGCTCATCGGTCCCCACCAGCCGCGTGACCTTGGCAATCCCCTTGGCATAGTCACCGATACGCTCCAGTTCGCTGGCAATCTCCAAAATGGCTGCCAGCGTGCGCAGATCCGTCGCCATAGGCTGTTGCCGCGCAATGAGCACCAGCACATCGGACTCGATGGCGTATCGTTGGCGATCGATGGCATCGTCCGCATCCGTCAGCCGGGCAGCGGCGTCAAGATCCTGCCGCCTCAGGGCATCCACGGCCTCACCGATGGTCCTGGATACAACACTCCCCATGAGAACCATCTCATCCTGCAGGCGCTGCAATTCTCGATCGAGGGTCGTTCGCGTCATGGCGTGCCATCCTCTCAGAACTTGTACACCTTGAAAAGGCCGTCAGGGCGGCCCTCCATGCGGGCAACCACCTCCACGTGAGGGGCCAGCGTGCTGTTCCGCAGCTTACGCTGCAGCAGCTCATCCACCTGAAAGATTCCCGCGCTGCTGCTCAAGTCGATGGCGATGCGAATCGGCCGCTCCTGGCCGCGCTCGATATGCACTTCCTGTATCTCCATGGCCGAGACCGAATGGATATTGACCGAGCCGGCCTCAAAGGGTATGCGTGAGCGCCCTTGCTTCATATCTAGCGCATCGGCCACCTTGACCACGCCTGCTTCCAGTGTCAGGCACTTTTCGGCCCAATTGTGCGCGATGATGGCATGGAGCACCTCACTCACCATCGTCGTGAGCTGCGGCTCGGGATACACCCCCGTCAACAACTGCCGCGCCTTGGGATACGCAATGAATAGACTGTAATGCTCATGGTTCTCACGATGGACAGCGATACCGACATCGTGGAGGCACGAGGCAAGGACGACAATGACCTCGGCGTCATCCACAGTCAGGCCATAGTCGGTGACGATATTGGGGGTGATATTCGCCTCCACAAGCAAGCGCAAAAGACGGAGCGCAGCGTTAGCGACGATTCGGATGTGGACCTCGCCGTGATCGCTCATTTGGGAGCGGTCTACGGCGTTCATGTTGGCGCATACATAAAGCTGCGCCAGCTCGGCATCGGCGTTGACCGCAGCCAGCACCTGCTGTAGGGTTGTATTATGTCTGGTCGGAACGGTGATACTCATGCCAGTGTTGCCAGATACTCCTCCAGGCGACGCCTAAGTTGATCGCGGATGTCGCGAAAGACCTGCAGTCTCTCCTCATCAGTTCCGGTCGCCAGCACGGGATCGGGCATCCCGATGTGTTCGATATAGGTAGCCGGGCCAAGCCAAACCGGGCAGGTCTTGCGCGCATTGTCGCACACGGTAATGACACTGTCAAACCTTTCGCTGGCCAGCGTCCGGATGTGCTTGGGCTGCTGATGGGAGATATCGATGCCGAGCTCGGCCATGGCTGCAACCGCCAGCGGATGTACCGCCGCGGCCGGTGCGGTTCCCGCCGAGTAGGCCTCCCACTGGCCCGCGAGATCGTGATTGATCAAGCCTTCGCCCATCTGGCTGCGCGCCGAGTTTCCGGTGCAGAGTATAAGAACGCGTCGGCGACTCATCCGAACCTCCCCGTGATATAGTCCTCAGTTCGCTTGTCCCTGGGATTCGTGAACAACTCATCGGTGGGGCCCTGTTCAATCAGTCGGCCGGCGCGATCATCGCCCATCATCAGAAACGCTGTGCGGTCCGACACGCGCGCCGCCTGCTGCATATTATGCGTCACAATCACAATCGTATAGTTCTTGACGAGCTCTCTCATAAGCTCCTCGATCCTCAACGTCGCCACAGGGTCGAGGGCAGACGCCGGTTCGTCCATGAGTAGTATCTCTGGCTCGACGGCCAGGGCTCGCGCGATGCAGAGCCGCTGTTGCTGCCCCCCCGATAGGGCCGCCCCGGACTGGAACAGCTTGTCCTTGACCTCGTCCCACAGTGCGGCCAACTCCAGCGCATGCTGCACCTTGGCATCCAGATCCGGCACCCTGCCCCACTGGTTGAGTCGGAGGCCTGCAGCCACATTCTCATAGATGGACATGGTTGGGAACGGGTTCGGCTTTTGAAAGACCATGCCCACGTGGCGGCGCACCTCCACGGGGTCCACGCCCGGAGCATAGATGTTCTGTCCGCCCAACAGCACCGTGCCTCTTGCCCAGGACCCACGCACCTCCTCATGCATCCGGTTCAGGCACCGCAGAAAGGTCGATTTCCCCGAGCCCGAGGGACCGATGATCGCGGTAATTGTGCGCGGCATAATGTCCAGAGTGACATCGTCCACGGCGGCAAATCCGCCAAACCCCGCAGCGAGTTGCTCGACGCGCATGGCATAATCGCCAGCGCGAGCCACAGCCCCTTCCTCGGCTACGACCTCTGTCGCAAGGATCTGCTGCTGGTGTCCGGTCAGTTCTTTGCGCGTGGCTGTACGTGACGCCGGACGGGCAGGCGCCGATACGGAGCCCGCCGACAATTTCCTCTCCCAGGTAGTCATAGATAGAGTCTCCTTCATCTAGGCTGCAACGTGCCGGCGGCTCCTGCGGGCGAGTACGCTGGCCAACAGCATCATACTGGTCAAGATGATCGCGGTACCCCAGGCCTTGGATTGCCAGTCGGCATAGGGTGAGATCGCGTAGGTAAAGAGTGTGTGCGGCAGCGTGGCGATCGGCTGGTTGATGTCGAAACTCCAGTATGGGTTGCCGAACGCTGTAAAGAGCAACGGCGCCGTCTCTCCTGCCACGCGCGCCACAGCCAGCAGGATGCCCGTCGTGACCCCCGATCTGGCCGAAGGAAGCACCACGCTGAGGATCGTGCGCCAGCGCGGCAATCCCAGCGCCAACGAAGCCTCCCGCTGACTGGCAGGCACCATACGCATCATTTCCTCGGTCGTCCGCACGATTGAAGGCAGCATCATGACGCCCAGCGCGACCCCTCCCGATAGGGCGGAAAAGTGCCCCTGCCGTGCCACGATCAGGTTGTACGCGAAAATACCGATGACGATAGAGGGCACGCCCGAGAGGACGTCAGCAAGATAGCGCACCACATCGGCGAAGCGGTTGTTGCCAAACTCGCTCAGATACATGCCGGCGCCCAATCCCACCGGCACAGCAAAGAGCGAGGCCAGGCCGATCACGATGAGCGATCCGACGATGGCGTTCGCGACACCGCCGCCAGGGACGCCCACCGGCGTTGGCAGTCTGGTCAGCATATCCACATTGAGGGCGGCGATGCCATTCTTGACCACAAAGGTGAGGACAGCCAGCAGTGCCGCGACGCCCAGCGCCGCCGAAAAGGCTGTGAGGAAAACCATCACGCGGTTGACTATCTTGCGCCACACTAGCTTGTTCATGTCAGCGCCCCACCGGGTTGCCGCGGGTAATCCGCCAGACAAGCAGTCGGGCAGCCCCGTTGAGCACCAATGTGATCGCAAAGAGCACGAGCCCCAGCTCCATCAGCGCCGAGATATGCATCGGCGACACGGCCTCGGTGAATTCGTTGGCGATCTGGCTCGAGAGCGTATAAGCCGGGCTAAAGAGGCAACCCGACACCTGCGCCCGGTTGCCGATGAGCATCGTCACGGCCATGGTTTCGCCCACGGCCCTGCCCAGCGCCAGCAACAGACCACCGATGATGCCGGATCGCGCAAAGGGAACCACGACGCGCCAGATAGTCTCCCAGCGCGTGGCGCCCAGCGCCAGCATCGCCTCGCGTTGCTCGTTAGGCACCGCCCGGAGCACATCCCGCGACACCGAGATGCCATAAGGCAGGATCATGATGGATAGAATGGCTACCGCGGACATCATGCCGATGCCGAGCGGCTGGCAGGCAAAGACAGGCAGGCTGCCCAGATGCGTGCTCAGCCAGGTCTGTATCGGATCGCGCATCACCGGGACCATCACATACAGGCCCCAGAGTCCGTAGACGACGCTGGGGACCGACGCTAAAAGCTCGATCAGGAACGATAGCGGCGACTCGAGCCAGCGCGGTGCGATCTCTGCCAGGAAAATGGCTGCCAGCAACCCCAGGGGGCCTGCCACCGCCAGCGCCAGGAGGGAGGACACAACCGTGCCAAAGATGGCTGGCCAAGCCCCGTATCGATCAGCGACGGGATCCCAGCTTGAGCCTGAGAGAAATCCCGTGCCAAACTCATTCAACGCAAGTTCTGCCCCGATGATCAGCTCATAGACCAACAACAGCATGATGACTACCAGTAGCGCCGCCATCAGCCAGGTCCACCACCGAAAGACAGAATCACCCACCCTGGCCCTGGATCGCGCCAGCACAGGCGGGGTTACCTCTATCGCTGTCATCCTATACACTCCACAATCTTCACTGGCACCAAACCCTCCACTTTCACGCACTCGTCATACTGCGTGTCAGACAGGCCTTTCGGGGAGCACGTTGCCGCACTCCCCGAAAGCGATCAGTCGGACCAGGCGTCAGGGAGCGATGGGCTGCCCGCCGTCGCAGGTCATGCCATTCACGCGCTCCATCACCAACGCCTTGACGTCGTCGCCGAGGGGCGCATAGAGCAGCTCCTCTGCGTACACGTCGGCCTCATCAGACATCATCCATGTGACAAGCTCTTGCAGCTCGCGCGCCTTGTCGCAATCAGGCGTGTCCTCATAGACCAGCAGGAAGGTGTAGCCCGCGATGGGGTAAGAATCCGCACCGGGAGCATTGACCAGCACCTGCCCCAGATCCTCTGGCATGTCGGCGATAGCCTCGTTGGAGGCCGCCGTCGTGCTGTCCAATCCTGGCTCGATCACGTTACCCGACTGGTTCTCAACGTACGCGTACGCCAGCTTGTTCTGCTCTGCGTAAGCGAGCTCCACGTAGCCGATGCTGCCGGGCTGCTCCTTCACAATGCCAGCCACACCCTCATTGCCCTTGCCACCCAGGCCCACGGGCCACTCGACAGCGGTGCCAGCACCGACTCGCGACAGCCATTCCTCGCTAACCGCGCTCAGATAGCTGGTAAAGATAAACGTGGTGCCCGAGCCGTCGGAGCGATGCCCAACGATGATCTCGGTATCGGGCAGATCCACGTCAGGGTTTTCGGCCACCAGGAGTGGGTCGTTCCAGCGGGTGATCTGTCCCAGGAAGATCCCGGCAATGCTCTCAGGCGTCAGAACCAGCCCTGTTGGGATCGCTTCGCCAGCCGCATCCTGGACGTTATAGGCGAGCACCACTGCACCAGCCACCGTGGGGAGCATCATCAAACCCGGTGCCGCGGCCTTTTGGTCCGCGTTCAGCACCGCATCGGAGCCGGCAAAGTCAACGTTCTTTTCCGTGATCTGGCGGATGCCGCCGCCGGAGCCGATGCTCTGGTAGTTGATGCGGGGAACCGGGTTCACAAAGGCGTACTCGTAAAACCAGCGCGAGTACAGCGGATAGGGGAAACTGGCGCCCGCTCCCGTCAGCTGAACAGAGCCGGCAGCGGGAACGTCTTTCTCGCCCTCGACAACCTTCTCCACGACAACTGTGACTGGCTTCTCAACCTCAACTGTGACTGGCTTCTCAACCTCAACGACAGTCTCTACCGGTGTCTCTGTCGAGCCGCAGCCGACCAGCCCCAGCAATACCGCAGCCAGAACCATCAACACCACAATCGTACGACGCATCTTTCCTCCTCATTCTGTTTCTCTTTTCCAGTCATGAGGATAACATGCGCACGTTAAGGGCCGTTTCCAGCCATGTTAACAGTCGGTAAAGGATTGGGGACAACCGGGCGCTGCGCAGGAGTAGATCAGGCAGCGCCCTGGCCGCGCTCTCAGGAGAATGCGTCCTCCGCGGGGGCTTCTGCCGCCAGTACGGTAAAGGTAAAGACGCTCCCCTGACCCTCTATGCTGGTGGCGCTGATCTCGCCACCGTGAGCCTGCACGATGTGGCGCGCAATGGCGAGTCCAAGGCCAGTGCCGCGAGAGGCACGGGACTGGTCGGCCTTGTAAAAACGTTCAAAGACACGCGGGAGCAGGTCGGCAGGGATACCGATGCCCGTATCACAGACCGAGATGCTTACCGCATCCCCTGTCCGTTTGGCTTCGACCCTGATCTGCCCGCCAGGAGGCGTGAATTTGATCGCGTTCTGGATCAGATTCGTGATGACGACATGCAGCTGCTCAGGGTCAGCCAGGATCAACGGCAATCCTGCCGGTATGTCCGCCAGAAGGGTGAGCTGGCCGCGCTCCGCTTGTGGGCGCAGGCGCTCGATCGCCGGATCAAGGACATCCGAGACGCCCACCGGCACCAGTCGGATGGGGACCTGCCCCGACTCTGCACGCGAGAGCTCCAGCAGCGCCTCGACCATCAGCGTCAGATCCTCAATCTCCACGTCCATCCGCTCGACAAAGTGGGCGGCGGCCGGAGGATCGTCGATCGCACCACCGCGCAGCGTATCGACGATGGCGCGCAGCGACGCCAGCGGGGTCCTCAGCTCGTGCGAGATGTTGCTGACAAAATCGCGCCGTACGGTCTCCAGGCGCCGTATCTGACCCAGATCCTGCAACACGATCAGACATCGCGGCTCCTCCTCCCCGGAGGCTATCGGTGTGGCGATTAGCTGCACAAACTGGTTGGTGCGAGACAGCTCCACCAGTTCGCTCTGCTCTCGCCGGTCGGCAAGGCAAGCCCGCAGCGTCAGAATGATCTCCTCTTCTCGGGCGATTTGAGGCAGCGACCGGCCAAGCGCGGACTCTTCTGTCGTGCCCAGGATCCGCAATGCCGCCTGATTGATCAGCTGGATGCGGCCCGATGGGTCGGTGATCACGATCCCATCGGCCATGTGTTCCAGAATGGCGGCGGCCTCGGACCTTTCTCGCGATAGCTCATCGATAGTTGCTCTCAGCCGGTCAGTCATCGTAGAAAAGTCGCCCGTAAGGACCCCAACCTCATCCTGTGACCTGGGTACCAGCCGCACAGACAGATCGCCCTGCGCTGCGCGTCGTACCGCCGCCGTGAGCTCGCGGATTGGCCGCGCCGTCCTTTCCGCCAGTACAACACCCAACAGCAGGGCCACCAGCAGCATCACCCCTGCTGTGCCCAGTATCCGACGTCGTAACATACCTACGGTGTCGTCGATCGCTCGCAAGGGGACTGCGAGCCGTACGTAGGCAGGATCGCCCGTCTCCAGTTGCACCGGTGTGGCCACATAGAGAGCGTCGTACTGCACCGTGTCGCTGTATCGCCGCTCAACGCCAAGGCCCTGACGCCGCGCAGCCACAATCTCTGGCCGCTGTAGATGGTTGAGCATCGTGGCAAAATCGGCTTCAGAGTCGCCAACGACACTGCCGGCGCTATCGATCAACGTGACGCGGGCGTTCAGAATGTCCGCGTAGCGATCCGCAACGGCATCGGCACCGGCCCCCTCCGGGGATAGAAAGAGGGGCGGGGCGACCTCGGCGATGAGCCGCGCCTCAGCCGCCAGCTGACTCGCCAGCTGGTCGATGTACGTGCTGCGCACAAAGCCCAGGGTATACCAGGCCAGCGCACCCATGGTGAGGGCGATGAGGAGCATATAGCTGAAAGCAATGCGGCCCCGAATGGTTTTGAATAGCATACCCTAGCCCTCAAATCGATAGCCTACGCCGCGCACCGTCTGAATGCGCACCGGGGCCGACGGCTCAATCTCGATCTTTTCACGCAGCCAGCGGATATGCACATCAACCGTTCGCGTACCGCCACCATAGCTCCAGCCCCAGACCCGCTCCAGTATCAGATCACGGGAGACGACCATCCTGCGATGCTGCACCAGGAACAGGAGCAAATCATACTCTCTGGGCTTGAGCTCGAGCGGGACGCCGTCCAGACACGCCTCATGACGGGTGGTGTCCAGCACCAGATTGCCGCTAACAAGGCGCGCCGTGCGGCGTGACTCGCTCACCTCATCTTGCGGCCCACCATCCGAAGATTCTGGGCCATGACGCGCGCGCCGTAGCAGAGCCCTGATACGCGCCTGCAACTCGCGCATGCCAAAGGGCTTGGTGACATAGTCATCGGCCCCCACTTCCAGGCCGACGACCTTGTCAATCTCGTCCGTTCGCGCCGTCAGCATCAGGATTGGCAGGTCACTCTCTCTGCGGAGCCTCCGGCACACTTCCAAACCGTCCAGGCCCGGCAGCATAACATCCAGCAGCACCAGATCCGGTGCAAACGTGCGCGCCGCATCCAGGGCAGCCACCCCATCAGCGGCGGTCGCCACCTCATAACCCTCTCGGCGCAGGCTGTACTCGAGCGACTCACGCAAGCTCAGCTCGTCTTCCACGACAAGGATACGGGCACCTGTCCACCCTGCCTGCGTGTTGTCAGAGGCCATCAGTGGGTCTCCGCCCAGTCGAGCGCCTCGGCCACCACGCGACGCACATCTTCCTGCCCAAAGGGTTTGGCGAGCAGTGCCACAGCACACATCTCCCGCATCTCCCCAGGCGTTACTGTCTCGCCCCACCCCGTGGTGACGATAATCGGCATCCTGGGGTGCATCGCGTGCGCCCGCTGCATCACGACCGATCCCGAGAGTCCAGGCATCCCAAGATCACAGATCATCAGATCATAGCGGCGCTCCCCCAATGCAGCGAGGCCCTCAACGCCGCCCGCAGCGGTCGTGACCTGATGCCCCTGGCGCTGGAGAACACGCTCCAGCACAGCCCGGACCCGCGGCTCGTCATCCACCACCAGCGCATTCAGCGGGCCGCTCACGGTTGCCGGGGTAGCCTCAGCGATCCGCCTGCCAGCACCCACACTGGAATCATAGCAAGGGAAACTGAGTGTCACACAGGTGCCCTTGCCGGGTGTGCTGTCCAATAGCATCTTGCCACCGTGGCGCTTGACGATAGTGTCGGTCACGGTCAGGCCGAGACCACTGCTCCTCTTGGTTGTGAAAAACGGCTCGGTGACCCTGGGCAGGATCTCTGGCGCGATTCCGTGGCCCGTATCTCGGATGGATATGCACGTTTCCGATCCCTGCTGCCAGCTATCAAAAAACACTGTGCCGCCTTCCGGCATAGCGTCGAGTGCGTTGATCAACAGGTTACTGAGCACCCGTCGCAGCTCACCCGGGTTGCCCAGCAGTTGAGAAGGGCCCGAGAGGCGCGTGACGATCTCATAGGTGATACCCTGAAATTGGGGAATGTCTTTCCAGCGTGGCCTGTGCAAAGCCAGGGTATCCATCACCACATCATCCAGCTGGACCGGCACGAGATCACTCACATCATCGCTCTCGCGGTAGAGTGCCTGCAGACGGCTCACGGCCTCGGCGGCATCTCGCGCACCTGCTTCGAGCTGTGCCAGATCCTCCAGGAGCCCCTCGCCACCTGCCCTGGCGTCGGCCGCTGCCATCTGGGCAAAGCCCAGAATACTGACGAGCATGTTGTTAAAGTCATGGGCGATACCGCCGGCCATCTGCCCCAGCGCGCTCAAGCGCTCAGACTGGATCAATGCTTCCTGGGCACGAATGCGCTCGGAGATATCGGTGATGAGCACCATCAGGTGAGTCTCACCATCGAAAAGGACACAAGACCCGCGGAGCTCAACCGGAAAAGCATCTCCCGTGTCCGGAAACGCCTGAGCCAGCACCGTAGCGTTGTCGTCGTCCTGCATCCCGTCCTGGCAGCAAGAGATGATCTCCTCTAGAGAAACCGAGAACAGCGCCTCAACGTTCCTGCCCACTATCGTGCTCTCACCGGTGGCGAGAAGCTGACAGGTTGTAAGGCTCGCGGCAACGACCCGTCCGGCACTGTCCATGACAAAAAGGCCATCGCGCGCGGCCTCAAATATCGCCCGATACTGGGTCTCACTCTCAGCCAGCAGACCGATCAGCCGGCTGTTCCGAATGGCAATCGCCGTCTGGTTCGCATAGGCTTGAATCGCTGGCAGGCTGTCCTCATCGAGCCACGATGCGGCGACAACCAGATACCCGAGATCGTGCGCCTCGGCTCGTAACGGCACCACGATGCCCGTCATGGGACCCAGCAACTGCGCTATCTGCCGGGCCAGCACCGGATCCTGTGTGATGCCTCTGAGGGTTGGAGTATTCATATGAATAATCGCAGGGTATCCCGCTCCAAGACGTTCCCACAGGACCTCCATGCTCTGAAGGCTGGCCGGTGCCGATTGCCCCTGCAACAACTCGATCGTCTGGAGAAAGCGAGCTTCGCCACAGAACCCGACCCATTCGATTTCGCTCCGATCCGACGTGTACAGGCCGACGCCCGAGTTGAGTCCCAGATCACACAATTGCCCGGTCACGGCCTTTATGACGTCATCGAGCGAGAGTGAGGCCTTTTGCACCGCCGCGGCAGCCCGATTCAGAGCATGCATCATCTGCTCGGCGCGAACCCGGTCACTCACATCGCGAAGGATCAACTGCGCGCCGGTCAGCTGCTGCTCGGTCTCGCCGTACAGCGGCACCAGGGTGCACTCTACCCAGCGACTCTCGCCAGCGCGGTCCATTATGCGGACCTCACGCACACTGCCCTGGGGATGAAGCCGTGCCTGCGCAAATTGCTCAAGCACGATCCCGCGGTCATCTCCGTCAAACAGCTGGAGCACATCCACCTGCACCCCGGGGCCGCAAAGCTCGCTGGCGGCATAGCCAAGAAGGCCCATGCAATTTCCAGCAACATCGGTGATCAGACGATCCGCATCGAGTACGAGGATCAGTTCCTGCAGGTTTCCCAGGAGCCTTCGCAGACGGTCGTCGGATCCTGCCGGTGACTCCTCTGAGTCGGCAGCCCCACTCCTGACCCTGGATTCGAGCGCACGGATTCGTTGCCTGGCGACCGCGAGCTCACGGAGCAGTGAGGGTATGCTCTCGTCAGAAGATTCCTGGTCGTTTTCTCGGGATGTATTGTCGAACATCGTCACGGCAGCTCCATCATTGAGCGCAATCCCAGGCCTTTGCTCACTTGCCCGGCGACACGCTGCGATACACCGACTTACCATGCGAGCAGGCGGATCACGATGAATCGCGACTTGTGTTCCAGACGCGCGAGACCGTGCCATCGGCCGGAAGTCCTAGTTCCTGCCAGGAATCGATCGGGAGATCGACGCGCGCCACGGTGCCGGTAGCCATCTGTACGGCCCGATCGCCCAGGAAGAATACCATCTCCTCGAGGTGCGGGTTGTGCCCGACGATCATCACGCTCTCCACAGAATTGTCCAGGGCTCTAAGCAAACCGACGCAGCTCTGGCGAGTGGCGTCGTACAGCCGAGGTTCCTTGATTCTCTCGGCTTTGTAGCCCCAGGCCTTGGCCACCCGCTTGGCAGTCGCCCGGGCACGCCGGGCCGTAGAGGTGATGATCAAGTCCGGCGGAGGCACTTCCAGTGCCAGCCTCCCGCCGATATTGTGTGCGTCGCGCTTGCCGCGAGCGCTCAGTTTGCGGTCAATGTCCTGCACATTACTCTGGTCCCAGCGGGACTTGCAATGGCGCATGATGTAAAGGGTCCGCATCCGACCCACCCCCTGATTCAGATTGTACTCACGTAAGGGCACGCTCAAGCAGATCGATGATCTCCAGGAGCCCGGCAGAGACGTCGGGCCCTACACGCAGCCGCATTACGCGACGCCCATTCTGCTTGAGCGACGCCGTATCGCCGGCCGCCTGCGCGCTCTTGAGCACCCCAAAGCTATATCCCCTGCCGGGGATATCCACATCCGTACCATCTACCTGGGTGATCTGAATGAACAGCCCGTTGTTCCGGCCGCCCTTGTGCAACTGACCCGTGCTGTGCAAATAGCGCGGTCCGAAACCCACAGTGGTGGCCAGATGCAAGCGTTCGATCAGGAGGGCACGCATCCGCTGCAACAGCGCCGAATGCTCATCATTCCGGTCGATATACGCCATGACAGCAACATAGTCCCCTGGCTGCGCCTGACCGAGAAACTCCCCGATATACCCCGTCGCAGTACTCGAATCGGTGGGCTCACCATAGACGGCGATTTGCCCTTCCGTAAGGATGGGCTCCATGTCGTCAAGGGCGCCAGTCTCCTCGTAGCGCGACAATGCCTGGCGAGCCCCATCCTTGGCCTCCTCCACGTTAGGCTGGTCAAAGGGGTTGATGCCGAGCACAAGCCCTGCCACCGCTGTAGCCAACTCCCAACGGAAGAACTCGGCCCCAAGGTCATAGACATCGTCAAGTTGCGTGACGATCAGCGGCTGGCCATGCTCTGCCAGGGCCTCCGCCAGCGCGTCAGCACGATCGTTTTCGTCTCCCCTGAGGCGAACGTACACAAAGACTCGGTCATTCCCGTAGGCTGCCGCAGGCTGCGGGGGCTCACCCTCCACCGGCAGAATGCCCGTGCCTTTCTTGCCAGTGCTCTCCGCAATGAGCTGTTCGGTCCACCACCCAAAGGAAGCCAAACGAGGGCTGGTGATAAAGGTCACCTTGTCTCTGCCGGACCGTGCCAGCGAACCGAGCGCTGCACCGAGGCGAAAAGCAGGATTCTCGGCCTCCGGGACAGCAGCGCGGCAACGCTGCGCCATATCGCGAGCACTGCACAACAGGCGATCGCAATCCACGCCCAGTAACGCGGCAGGCACGAGTCCGAAAAGCGTCAAGGCCGAGTATCGCCCCCCCACATCCGGGGCGGCGGTGTATCGCGCCAAAAAACCTTCTTCATCGGCGAGTGCAAAAAGCGGCGTGCCCGGATCCGTGATCACGATGATGTGCTCCGTCCACCGCTCGCCGACCAGACTCTGCAATTGTGCACCAAAGTATTCTAGCAGTGTCCGCGTCTCGGCCGTTGTCCCCGACTTGCTTGACGCAATGAACACCGTCCGGGTGAGATCCCCGGCTTCTTCGACACGCAAGATCTGCGCCGGATCCGTCGCATCGAGGACAGTCAACTCCAGGCCGCCCGGCGCCACACCAAACACCTCGCTGAGCACCTCAGGGGCCAGACTGCTTCCGCCCATGCCAAGCAGAACGGCTCGCTCCATCCGCCGCTCGACCAGTTCCAACGCGAGAGCTTTGAGGCGAGGCACATCCACGCGCATGGCGTCGGGCAGATCGAGCCAACCCAGGCGATCCTCGATCTCCGCGATGGCAGCAGGCTCATCGCTCCACAGACTGCCCTTCCTTGCCCAGACCATCCGGGAAGCGTCTCTATGCGCAAGCTCCTTGAGGGTCTCTGCAACCTCTTGCGTCGAATCACCCAGGAGCTCGATATAGTCTTTGTCCAGGGCATCCATCTGCAGAACAAGGCACATTCTCCGTCTCCTCCTTACTGGGCCTACGGGGCTGTTTCGATCTGAAAAGTAGCATAGGCCCGGGGTTGCGTCAACACAGAACCTGAGAGAGCCACACCCCGTGGGTTCACGCACGGTGCGCTAGCCGTGACTGCTACAAGTACAGCGCAGCCAGCACATGCGGCAGCGTATTCACCAGGATGATACCGACGATGAGCGAAGAGGAGACCAGTGCCGCTGCCAGACTCGTGTCCAGGCCCTCCGCCCCGGCAAGCACGAGCGAAGTCGTCCCCGCAGGGAGCGACGAGCCCACGCTGGCCACGATCAGATCCAGCCCTTCCAGTCCCAATAGCCTGGCAAGTGCCCAGCCCAACAGCCCGCCTAGAATCATGCGAATGCCGATAAACTGCAGCACCAGGCCGCCCTGCGCTCGATTGGGACGCAAGAACATCCCCACCGCCATCATCGCCAGAGGCGTGTTGGCACCCGCCAGGCGATCAAGAAGCGACCCGAGAACGCCGGTGAGCGAAACATCCAAGACCGAAAGCACGACCCCACACAGCGCCGCCAGCAGCAGCGGCGAAGACAGCACACGCCGGAGACTGATGCGGCTGGATCCGTGGCCAAAGTGCCTGGCAAAGTAGGTCGCAAGCAGACCTGCGTAAAAGGCGTTTCCTAGATCATAGAGCGCGATGCGCGCCAGTCCGTCCGCCCCGAAAAACAATTCCATAAAGGGAAACGCGAATACGCCCAGAGTCACCATGGCCACCAATAGCACGCCCCGCTGTTGCGGTTGGCCGGCGAGCCGCCGTGTGGTCACATACATGATTCCAGCCAGGAGAGCGGGCAGCACGGCGGCGATCAGGGGCAGCAGGAAAAGCTCTGGAACCAGCTCCGCCCGAGCAATCGAGACTGCGATTGCCGCCGGGATGGTGACGTGATACGCCAGACGGGTCAGCGTGAGGGCGCCTCTATCATCCACCAGGCCGGTCTGTCGCACCAGAAAACCCACACCGATAAGGAGGAGGATCGGCGCAGCATCGATCACCGCGTTCATCGTCATGCTAACCTGCCTGGCAGTGGAATGGTTCGCATTCTACAGAGGAACTGGCCGTACCCAAAAGCGTCGCGCCGGACTGATCCGCTTCCAGCCAGGCCCGGGCCAGAATGCAACGAAAACCCCGGACGAGGCCAAAATCACTCGCCCGGGATCCCACCCAAACGCCCTCGCCGAGCAGCAGGTCCGCCTATTGTCGCTGAGGCACAATCACGCACTGGCCGTGCTCGCCGATCCAGTACTCGAGATGCGAATACTTGACGCGCATATAGTCAGCAAACCGCTGAGGGTCTTCGGCGTTGTTGCTGAACATCTCATAGTGCCCGGGCACCGTCAGCCTCGGCTCCAGTTCGCCGGCCAGATCGACAGTCTCTTGATACGTCATATTGCCGATGCAGTTGCGCGAGAGCCGTTCAGCGTCGCGTCCGTTGATGGGCAGAAACGCCACGTCCAGAGACCAGTTCTTGAGCTTGAGCACGAGGCCCTCATAGCGCGTGGTATCGCCCGCGTGATAGACAGCGACGCCGTCCTGTTCAATGACGAAACCCAGATACGGATAGCCGAGCTCCGGGTCGTGGTCCAAAAACTCATGTGCCGATGCCACGGGCGTTATCGTGGTGTCATCTTCCTGGACAATGAAGCGCTCGTCCAGCCCGATCACTCGCTCAGGCGCAATCCCAAGGCTCAACACATGGGCTCTCGCCACGCGGGAGCACAGGAACCGGGCCTGCGGCGACGCCTCGGCGATGCGCGGAAAAGCCCAGGGGTCTATATGATCCCCGTGATCGTGCGTACCGAGCACCCAGTCAGCGTTGGTTACCTCCGCGGCATCCAGCAAAGGCGGCACGTTCCGAAAGCGTCCGGGGGCCAGGAACGGATCGATATAGAACACCGTGTTCTGGATCTTGACCGCATATCCCATCTGGCCCAGCCACCAGAAGGCTAACGAGCCCGGCTGCAATACCGTCGTATTGATTCCTTCTACCAGAGCACGGCCAGTTGTCATCCCTACCTCCCCTGGGTGTCCATGATGGCAGGGTGCTGGACACACACCCCACCGGCGTCTAGAATACGGCATGAGCAGCGGATGATCAAGCGAAAACAGACAAGGCGGCAGAGATGATAGAGCCCTGCATCATCAATAGTGTGGCACCCATCCGTGTGTGCGATAATGGCGGATGGACCGATACCTGGTTCGCTGAGCGCGGCAACATATTCAACATCGGGGTGTATCCCTTTGTCGAGGTCCAGATCGAGGCGCGCCCTCGCAACACCGCGCATGATCGCGTAGTGTTGCACGCCGAGAACTTTGGCGACCGTTACGCGCTGTTCCCTCGCTCTGAAAAGCACGAGTGGATCCATCACCCCCTCCTTGAGGCGGCGATCGACTCCGTCGGTGTGCCCGAGGATCTCGCAGTCAAGATTTCGATCTTTTCCGAGGCACCGGCGGGGTGCTCCACAGGGACATCTGCGGCGGTGACCGTTGCGCTGATTGGAGCGCTGGACCAGCTGTCACCCGGCAGGATGACCCCCCTCGAGATAGCCTATGCTGCCCACAGGGTTGAGACTGACATGCTGCACCAGCAGAGCGGCATTCAGGACCAGCTTTGCGCGGCCTACGGAGGCATCAACTATATCGAGATGTTCCAGTACCCTTATGCCGCTGTTTCTCAAATCCTGGTCCCGAACCCGGTCTGGTGGGAACTGGAGCGTCGCCTGTGCCTGATCTTTCTCGGCCGATCACACAGTTCCTCTGCTGTTCACGAGATGGTGATCCACAACATCCGGGAAGGTGGCCCCGAGTACCAGGAACTCGAGCACTTGAGAGCCTGCGCTAGAGCATCCAGGGATGCGGTCTACGATGGCGATTTTGTCGCACTTGGGCAAGCCATGATTCGCAACACCGAAGCGCAGCGGGCGCTGCATCCGTCTCTGGTCAGTCGAGAGGCGGAGCAGATCATGGAGGTTGCGCGCTCGCATGGGGCCCTGGGCTGGAAGGTCAACGGGGCCGGGGGAGAGGGCGGATCGGTGACATTATTGTGCGGAGCCAGCATGGGGGCCAAGCGCGCGATGATCCGTGACATCGAGGCTACAAATCCGCTGTTTCAGAACATCCCCCTGTATCTGAGCCGCCATGGCCTGCGCGTCTGGCAGAGACCACTGGACGGTGAGCCGGCCAACATCTAGCCAGCACCAGGACAGAAGGAGGGCACAGCGCCAGCGCTGTGCCCTCCTTCTGTCGGCGCCGTGCTAGTGGTGCACGTTGTCCGTGACGCGCTTGTCCGGGCCTGTCGCCTTTTTGCCAAAGTTCGAGGTAGCCTGCAATTTGGCCAGAAAAGCGTCATATGCAGGCCGATCTACAGGAACGTCCACGGGCTTGCCCGTTTGGCCAGACAGGATCGTAGCATTGATCATCTCGACCGTATTGCGGCCCTCAACACCCGGCGCAATCAGGGGCTCACCATAGAGCAGGTGTCGCGCCATATTGCGGATGATCGCGATGTGGCCCGACTCTCGCTCAGGCAACTCCACGGGCACTTCGATCGCCTGCGGCCTGGTCCACATCTCGGTCGATGCGTCAGAGAACCCCTTGACGCCGTCCGGAATCTCCCAGAACCGCAGATCTCTGCCGATCACCTGCAACTTGCCCTTTTCACCCGAGAGCTCGAGGATGTCAGTCCCCGGCGCCTCTGTGGTGGAGCAGTACATATAGCCCATAGCACCGCTGGGGTACTCCAACAAGGCCGAGGCCACATCCTCTACCTCAATGACATGGGAGCGCGTGGCCGTCACCGCAGTGACCCTGCTGGGCAGCCCGCCAAGCCAGGTGAAGAGATCGATCGAGTGCGGCGACTGGTTGATCAGCACGCCACCCCCCTCGCCCGCCCACGTTGCCCGCCATCCGGCAGAATTGTAGTAGGCCTGACTGCGAAAGTCAGCATACACCAGCATCGTGCGGTACAACTCACCCAACCTGCCCTCGGACACGAGCTTGAAGGCTGCTTGCCAGACTGGTTCGCTTCGCCGCTGGTGCATGACAGCAAAAGGCGTTCCGGTCCTTTGCGCGGCCTCCACCATCGCGTCAGCCCCCGAAACCGTCACCGCGATGGGCTTTTCCGAGATCACCGGCTTGCCATGCTCCATGGCATAGATCGCGATCTCGGGATGAAAGTAGTGAGGCGTAGCCACGATGATCGCATCGACAGCGTCCAGATCGACAAGCTCGCGATAGTCGGTAAAGTACGGGACGCTGTACTCTTCGCCTACCTCCTCTGCCACATCCGGCTGAATGTCGCAGACGGCAGCGAGCTGGCACTCGTCCACACCCTGCATCGTGCGCGCATGGCCCGATCCCATTCCCCCAGTACCGACGATTCCGTAGCGGATACGCTCCATCGTGCTCCCTCCCGATTTTGGCTGATCGCGCAGTCGCCACATCGTCCGGCGCCTACCGGTGTCATGTATTGCAGACTGCCCGGCTTACAGATACAATATCCGAGAATTCACTCCACGCTATGTTAGCCAGTGAGTCTTGACTCTGCAAGCGAGACAGATACGAATAGACGCCGATACCGCGAATAAGGAGTTATCCATGCTGAGACAACGATTGCCCCTCCTGTTGATCCTGCTCTTACTGGTGGCCTGTGGCCGTGCGCCAGAGGCGGACGACACTGATGCTGGTGCGCAGGCACCAGCCGGTGCGGGGGCTACCGTGGAAGAAAAGGTCACGGCAGAGTCTCTGGCAAGCCCGGTTGCCACTGTCGCAACATCTTCACAGGGCACCTCAGAACAGGACAGTGAGGCTTATCCTGCCCCTGCGGACGGCGCCTCAGGCGTACCCGAGGTCGACGTGTACCCAGCCCCCGAAGTGGCAGTGCCCGGTGATACAGCGACCGAAGCCTATCCTGAGAGTGGCACCGACGACGCAAGTGATGATGTCATTCGTGCGGCAGACGCCGTCATCGCCGCCGGCGAGTATGCACATGAGACGGTGATCGGGAAGGTGACCATCTATTGGAGGAATGACGACCAGTACCTGTACCTCGCAGCAGAGGCAGAGACATCCGGTTGGCTTGGGATTGGGCTCGACCCGGAGAACCGGATGCAGGGCGCCAACTATATCATCGCCGCTGAACGCGATGGCGCCCCGTCCCTTTACGATGCCTACGGCCAGGGTGTAGTTGGGGCGACGCACCCCCAGGACACCGAGATAGGTGGCAGCGATGACCTCGTCGCTTCGGCGGTGTCCGTGCAGGGGGGCATCGTACGGCTGGAAGCACAGATCCCTCTGGACTCGGGCGACGAATATGACAAAGTCCTGCATCCTGGAGAGACCTACCCCATCATCGTGGCCACAGGAACGGGTTTCCAGTTCAGCGCCCCTCATGACTTTCGTGCCCTGGGCGAGATGACACTGGACTAGATATAGGGTGCCACCTGACGAGCGAGACGAGGGAGTAGACGCAAGATCAGCAGGGCGCTCCGAGTCTGTGGAGCGCCTGTCGCGCTGGCCCTTTTTCCGCGAGTTGTCCCCCGACACTTTTCGCGCGCTGACTTCGCTGTTTCGGATGGAGGGCCACTCCGCAGGAGAGATGCTCCTTCTTGATGGCCAACACTACCGCTCCCTTTACCTGGTGGCGCGCGGGGTGACGAGTCACAGCCAGATATCCACAGAGGGACGCGAACATGTGCTGAGCTACCCGGGGCCTGGCCGGTTTCTGAACCTCCTTCAAACCATCGACGGCGGGCCGCAGCCCGGAAGCATCTCGTGTGTCACCGACGTCGACCTGTACAGTCTCCCGGGGACAGAGTTCTGCGATTTGCTGGCGCACCGTCCTGATCTCGGCGCAGCGGTCGCCCTGGTACTGGCGAGCGAAAACAGGCGCCTGAGCGAGACCGCCAGAGGCCTGGCGCTCGATCCCGTTCGCAAACGTCTGGCGGCCTTTCTGCTCGAGTTCGCAGAGAGCACACCGCCGCAGCAGCGCTGGACTCAGGACATGATCGCGGCACACATCGGAACAGTGCGCGATGTGGTCGGGCGCATCCTGCGCGACCTGGCCCAGGATGGGCTCATCAATAAGGATCACGGTCAGCTTGTGATCATCGACCGCGAGGGCCTCATGCAGGAGGCAGGTCTCAATGAACCGTGATCGTGTGTTCAAGCCCCGCATCGGACTGCCGATGTACACCGCCGGAGAGCAACCGCATCGCTGGATGACATCTCCCGCGTACGTCCGCGCGGTAGCTCTCGCCGGCGGCATTCCGCTCCCCATCCCGTTACTCAGTGATAAGGCGCTCCTCGATGACTATCTGAACACCATGGATGGGCTGCTGTTTTGCGGCGGGGGCGACATAGATCCTGCAGCATATGGGGCACCAGCGGTGGGTCTCAGCCATGGGATCGATCCCGATCGCGATGCCGTGGAACTGTACCTGGCCCGCGGTGCAGCCACCCGATGTCTGCCCACGCTGGGGGTCTGCCGCGGGCTTCAGCTGATGAATGTCGCCGCTGGGGGAACTCTCGTACAGGACATCGCCAGAGCGTGTCCGAGTGCCCTGGCACACGCCACGCCCGCGGACCTGCCGCGGGATACGCACGCCCATTCCGTGGCCATCGTTTCGGAGGTAGCCTCCAGAATACCGGACACGCTGCTGCGCGAGGCTATTCTGGCATCACCCGCTCCGCCCGTAAACAGCACCCATCATCAGGCGGTGGCGCAGGTTGCCGCTCCGTTTTCGGTTGCCGCCACCGCTGGGGATGGTATTATAGAGGCGCTCGTCGGGACCGATGGTTGGTTTCGCCTGGGTGTTCAGTGGCACCCTGAGGAAATGCTTAACGGTGGCTATGATGGCCTGCATCGGGCGTTGTTCCAGGCCCTGGTGCGCGCAGCCGCCCAACGGGGGGAGGCATAGCATCACATGAGCACTCGAGATCTGACTGCACCCATAGGAATCTATGACTCTGGCGTCGGCGGGCTTTCCATTCTCGCGGCGCTCAAGGCGCTCCTGCCTGCCGAGCGATTCTATTACGTCGCCGATAGCTTCCACTGCCCCTATGGCGATCGCAGCGCCACCGAGATCCAAAGGCTGGCGCTGGGCGTCGCCCAGCACATGGTAGACGCAGGCTGCAAGCTCATCGTGGTGGCCTGCAACACCATCTCTGCCACATCCCTGCCGATTCTCCGGAGAAATCTGCCTGACGTCCCCATCGTCGGGATGGTGCCAGCAGTCAAACCAGCCATTGAGATCACGCGGACTGGCGTCGTTGGTGTGCTCGCCACCCAGGCCACCGTGCGCGGGGCCCTGTACCTCGAGGTGCTGCGCCAGTACGGTGGCGATACCCGGGTGATCTCGCAACCCTGCCCCGGCCTGGTGGAGCTCATTGAGGCAGGAAAGCTCGATGACCAGAAGACGGTCGCGTTGCTCGGGCAGTGCCTAACTCCAATCGTGGAGGGCGGTGCGGATGTCATTGTCCTGGGTTGCAGTCACTATCCCTTTGTGCGCCCGGTGATCGAACGCATCGTTGGGCCTCGGGTTCGCATCATAGAGCCGAGCGACGCGATCGCCTTACAGACCCGAAGGGTCCTGGAACGTGAGGGACTCCTCACTGACCGGGCGCCGCACAGCGCCGGCCGCACGCGATTTGCCACCTCGGGAGCCGCGAAGCCCTTTGACGAGAGCGTCTTGAGGCTGACTGGTTTAAAGCCTAACGCCGAGTCGTTGGTCTGGGTCAGCGGCACCTTGCGGGAGCTGAGCGCCTTGCCCGTTGCCAGCAGGTACAGCTGAGAGCCGGAGGTCACCCAGGCGCTATCTTCGGATTCATCGGATGACTGGCTTATAGCAGGAAAGGACCAGGTCTATGGCGGAGTGGTACAAACAGGATGTGGCTGCTGCACTGGCAGAGCTCAAGACCGGCCACGACGGCCTGAGCAACGGCGAAGCTGCGCGCCGGCTGGCTGAGGTGGGCCCGAACCAGCTCGATGAACGGCCAGGCCGCACCAAGCTCGAGGTGTTCCTGAGCCAATTCAAGGACACGATGGTCATCGTGCTCCTGGTGGCCGCAGCAATCTCCTTCGTCCTCGCACTGACCTCTCACGAGAGCGGCGAGTTCACCGACGCCATCATGATCATGATTATCGTGATTCTGAACGCCATTCTGGGTTACACCCAGGAGTTCAAGGCTGAGCGCGCCATGGCCGCCCTCAAACAGATGGCGGTATCCGTGGTCCGCGTGCGGCGCGACGGTCAGATTCGCGAGGTGCCGGCGACCGAGCTCGTACCGGGTGACGTGGTGCTGATCGAGGCCGGCGTACGCATCCCGGCCGATGGTCGCCTGATCGAGTCGGCCAACTTGCGCGTCGAAGAGGCTGCGCTCACGGGCGAGTCCGTCCCCGTCGAAAAGATCACAGCTGCCCTGACCACCGACTCGGCATCAGTCGGCGATCGCACGAACATGGTCTTTATGGGTACAACGGCGGTCTACGGACGGGCAGTCGCAGTCGTGACAGAGACCGGCATGGCCACAGAGCTGGGCAAGATCGCCGACCTTCTGCAGGAGGTCGGTGAAGATCGCACGCCTCTGCAGCAGCGCATGGAGCAGCTGAGCAAGGTGCTGGCCGTTGCGGCGCTTGTGATCGTCGGCGTCGTCTTTGCGGTCGGCTTGCTGCGCGGCCAGGACATCAAGCTGATGTTTATGACCGCCGTCAGCCTCGCCGTGGCCGCAGTCCCTGAAGGGCTTCCGGCGGTGGTGACCATCTCGCTGGCCCTGGGCGCCCAGCGCATGGTGAAGCGCAATGCCCTGATCCGGCGTCTACCGGCGGTGGAGACGCTCGGGTCTGTAACAACCATCTGCTCGGACAAGACGGGCACGCTCACCGAGAACCGTATGACTGTGATGGCCCTGGATGTGGCCGGCACAGAGCTCAACCTCACGGCGCACCTGAGGAATGCCGGGGCGCTGATGGGCCCAGAAGACACACCTCTCCTGGACGTCGACAGCGACATCGGCCTGCTCTTGCTCGGCTCAGCGCTGTGCAACGACGCCGTCCTGGAACGCAATGATGAAGGCGAGGGCTACCATACAGTCGGCGACCCCACAGAGGGTGCCCTGGTTGTCGCCGCTGCGAGGATGGGCCTGTGGAAAGCACATCTGGATGAACAGATGCCCCGCGTGCAAGAAGTGCCCTTTACTTCTGAACGCAAACGGATGACGACAGTGCATGCATGCAGCGAGCTCCCTCAGGGTGATCCGCTGGAGGAACTCTACCGCACCATGCCGGACGCACAACACATGGCCTTTTGTAAGGGCGCTGCAGACGCCCTGCTGGCCGTCTCGGACCGCGTCTGGAACGAAGGCACCATCGAGCCCATGACCGAGGAATGGCGGCGTCGCATCATGGCCGCAAACGATCGCATGGCACTCGATGGGATACGTGTTCTGGGGCTGTCCATCCGCCCCATGGATGAATTGCCTCAAAAAGCGACAGAGGACACGATTGAGCAGCAGCTCATATTCGTCGGACTCACGGGTATGATCGATCCGCCGCGCCAGGAGGTCCGGCAGGCGGTCGATCAGTGCCGGACAGCCGGGATTCGCCCGGTGATGATCACAGGCGACCACCCCTATACCGCACTGCACATCGCCAGGGATCTGGGCATCGTTGACTCTACAGTCGACAATGCGCGCATCCTCATCGGCACAGACCTGGAGAAGATGTCCGTCGAGGATCTCGAGGGCGTGGTGGAGAGCACCTCCGTGTACGCCCGGGTCAGCCCGGAGCACAAGTTCAAGATTGTAGAGGCGCTCCAGGCCAGGGGCCACTTTGTCGCGATGACCGGTGATGGCGTCAATGACGCCCCGGCGCTCAAGCGCGCCAACATTGGCGTCGCGATGGGTATCACCGGGACAGACGTGAGCAAAGAAGCCGCCGATATGGTGCTCCTGGATGATAACTTTGCCACGATCGTGCATGCCATCGAAGAGGGACGCACGATCTATGAGAACATCCGCAAGTTTGTGCGCTATATCGTCTCGTGTAACGTGGGCGAGATCTTGCTGATGCTCGTCTCACCGCTGCTGGGGCTGTCGCTGCCCCTGACGCCGGTACAGCTCCTCTGGATCAACCTGGTGACGGACGGTCTGCCGGCGCTGGCGTTGGGTGTGGAGCCTGCCAGCAAAGATATCATGGAGGAGCCGCCCCATGCTCCCGACGAGGGTGTGTTAGCGAGGGGTACCGGTACGTACATCCTGTGGATTGGTCTTCTTCTGGGCGCCGTCTGCGTCATTACGCAGTACCTGGCAGAGAGGGGGGGGCTGGGTGGCACCGATCCTCGCATCTGGCAGACCATGGTCTTTACGACGCTTGGTCTCTCTCAGATGGGCAACGCACTCGCAGTCCGCTCAGACAGAATGACACTCTTGCAGCTGGGCGTTTTTAGTAACCCGCTTCTGATAGGCGCCGTCCTACTCACCCTCTTGCTGCAGTTGGCGGTAGTATACGTTCCCTTCCTTCAGAGTATCTTTAACACCGCGGCGTTGGATCTGCAGCACCTTCTGATCTGCCTGGGCCTCTCTGCTGTCGTCTTTGTCGTGGTAGAAGTGTCCAAAGTCATCCGCGCCACAGTTGCGCAGCACTAGTCCCTTACATTCCATGAACCACAGACGCCCGAGAAACTCGGGCGTCTGTTCTATTCAGGTCAGCAGCATGCTCGACACGCCCTAGACGCGTATCGTCTTCCACCTACCCTGAGCAAAGCGCCAGGTCATGACAAGCGCATGGGCAGTGTCGCCCAGCACCATGCCAATCCAGATCCCCACCGGCCCCAGCCAACCGCTCAGCAGCCAGGATGCCGGGATCTGGACGATCCACAGCGCGCCCACGCTGGCGAGCATCGGCGAGACAGCATCCCCGGCTCCGGCCAGCGACCGGCCCAGGACCTGCCCCCAGCCGCGTATCGCCGATCCCACCACGGTCACACGGATGGCCAGGGCGGCCGCGCTCACGACCGCAAGATCGTCGCTGAACAGCCCCAGGATCGGCCGGGGCAAGAGGGCAATCATCCCGTAGAATACGGCGGAGATGACAGAAGAGGCCAGTCCCCCTGCCCTGCCAGCTTGCTCCGAACGCTCAGGCTTGCCGGCGCCCAGATTCTGCCCAACCATGGTGGCTGCAGCATTCCCAACCCCCATTGTGACTGCCTGGAAAAAGTTGAACAACTGGTGAAAGATCGAGTACGCCGTCAGTACCTGGTCCCCAAAGGATGACACGATCCGCATAAAGGTCGCCATACCCAGATTCGGCGAAAGACGCTCAACAGAGGCCGGAAAACTGATCCTCAGCACCGTCTTCATCATACCGAAATCGGGTGTGAGATCCCTCAAGTGGAGCCGCAGCCCCGCTCCACCGGTAAGCAGTACGCCAAAGATTCCAATAACACCAGCAACCGCACCCGTCACAGATGCCAGGGCCGCCCCCCGGATACCCATGGCGGGAAAAGGACCCAGCCCCAGCACCAGCACCGGCTCCAATACCGCCACCAGGACGAGGTTGACCAGATTGATGCGCAGGGTGTACTCCGGCCGACCTGCGCCCTTGATCACCCCGCTCATCGTGGGCAGACACTCCATGAAGAACAGGCCCCACCAGATGATCCGCAGAAAAGCGGTGGCGCTCTCCTCAACCTGAGGGCTGGCGCCCATAAGACGCAGGATCGCCGGCGTCAATGTCTGACCGATGATCATGAGCGGTATCGTGAGCATCGCGATCAGAAGGATCACCTGCATCACAGCACGATCGGCCATACGCTGATCGCGCTGGCCGATGTAGCGCGCAATTACAGCCATGCCGCCCATCGAGAGGCCCATCATGGGGGAAATGAGCACCATGCGCAGGGTGGTACCCATGGCCACCGAGGCGACAGCCATTCCGCCAACGCGGCCCATCCAATACATGTCGGCAAGCCGCACAATGTTCAGCATCGCCTGCTCGACGGCTGACGGGACCGCCAGCGTCAATGTCTGGCGCGCTACAGGCCCATCGGTCAGTACCCGTGCCTGCCCTTTGCCCCCGGCTTGTAAAGAGCCCATCTCCCCTCCTCGCGAAACCTGTGCCGATTGTACGCACAGCACACTCCGGCGCAAGCCCCTGTGTGTCACGGGCTTTGCGCAAGGCCGCTCTGGGGTATAATCGGCAGCAGGACACGCGCTTCACAGGCGGGGGAGCACGCAGATGGCTGTCGGCTACGTCTACCATCCCATATACCTGCAGCACATCACGGGTAACCACCCGGAGAGTCCCGCACGCCTGGCGGCGATCATGTCGCATCTTCAGGAGACGGGCCTGATCGACCATCTTGTCGAAATCCCTGCGACTCCCGCCACCATCGAGGACGTGTCCCGCATCCATTCGGAGCGGATGATCACCCTGGTTGAGAACCTGTCCGCGCGAGGGGGCGGCCGCATCGATCTGGACACCCTCGTCAGTCGCCGGTCCTTTGAGGCAGCGCTGTACGCCGCCGGCGGAACGATCAACGCGGTGCAGGCCTGTCTGGAGGGGCGCGTAGAGTCTTGTTTCGCCCTGGTACGGCCACCGGGGCACCATGCGACGCCCAGACAGTCCATGGGATTTTGCCTCTTTAACAATATCGCGATCGCCGCCCGCTGGGCGCGAGAGGTTGCCGCCCTCGAGAGAGTGTGCATCGTTGACTTTGACGTGCACCATGGCAACGGTACCGACGACGTGTTCGACACTGACCAGAGCGTCTTTTACGTGTCATTGCATCAGTATCCGCTCTTTCCCGGAACCGGTGACTGGCGCAGGCCAACCCATGTACGAGGACCGGACAACAATCTGAACATTCCGCTCCCTTCTGACACGGGCGATGCCGGCTACCGGCGTGTGTTCTCTGAACTTGTGGAGCCTGCCATCCGCCGCTTTCGCCCCGATCTGATCCTGGTCTCCGCCGGCTACGACGCGCATTGGAGTGACCCTCTCGCCACCCTGCAGGTGACCCTGGGCACCTATCGCTTTATCAGCGAGTCGCTGCTAACCCTCAGTCGTGAGCTCTGCCCCGGACGGCTGGTGCTCACGCTCGAGGGGGGATACGACCTGGATGTGCTCGCGCACGGGGTTGCCACGACCTTTGCGGCGCTGCTGGGCCTGGAATCCGGCGACCCCTTCGGCCCCGCCCATCATCCTGAAGCTCACGTAGACATGCTCATCGCTCGCCTTGCCCGATGGCACATGATCGGCATCACGGGCTAACACATGCAAAGATCTTTATGGGACATAACGAACAGTAAAGGAGCCGATGTGAGAAGGATATCGATCGAGGAGCTGCAACCCGGCCTTGCCGTCAACAAGCAGGCCTTTTTGCTCCGTGACAAGTCGCTGACGGCGACCCGTTCCGGGTCGTCGTTGCTGCGCGTCGTGCTGGGAGACCGGACTGGGTCTATCCCCGGCATCATGTTTGATGCGCCGACCCGGCTCTTTCAGGACCTGGCCATCGGCAAGGGCGTCGAAGTGACAGGCAGGGTCGAGGAGTATCGCGATGCCCTGCAGATTCGACTCGATCGCATCCTGGCCACAGAGTTGCCGGATCTGGGCGAGTTCCTGCCGAGCTCTCGGCGCCCGATCGGAGAGATGCAGCAGCAGATGGATGCACTCATTAACTCGGTGCAGCATCCCGACCTGAACAGGCTGCTTCTCGCACTCCTGGGACCTGGAGCCAGCAACCGTGTCGCCTTTCGCGAGGCACCCGCCGCCAAACGAATGCACCACGCCTGCAGAGGCGGCCTGCTTGAGCACACGCTCGGCGTTGTCTCCATTGTTCACGCGGCCTGTGTCGCGCATCCGGAGCTGGATCGGGACCTGGCGCTGAGCATGGCGATCCTGCATGATCTCGGCAAGATCCGCGCCTACGACCCCACAACCTTTGATCTCACCGACGAGGGTGCGCTGTGGGGCCACCTGTACATCGGTGCTGCCCAGGTCGAGGCTGCGATTGGTGAGTTGCCGGGGTTTGATCCTCAGGTGCGCCTCAAGCTGGTCCACGGCATTCTGGCGCATCACGGAACGCTCGAACATGGCTCACCAGTGGTGCCCATGACCGCAGAGGCCATGGCCGTGCACCACGCCGACACCATGGACGCCGACCTCCAGGGCGCTGCGGAGACGTTCAGCCGGCCCGACGGCCAGAGCGGCCCCTACACCGGCTGGAGCCAGATGCACGAGACGCGGCTCTATCGCGGCGTAGGTGAAGACGCCGATGAGTATGGATGGAGCAGCTCGGACTAGAGCGTCTTCCCACCGTACGCCGGTATGGCAACGCCATTGAGCGCATCACCGCCCGGCCCGCAGAGAAAGACCATCATCTCTGCCAACGCTTCGGGCGCCACCCAGCCGGGCTTCGCCGCATCAGCGATGTCACGCGCCTGGCGGGGAGTGGCGATTGTGCCCGGCAGGATCATATTGGCGCGGATACCCTGTGCACCATAGTCTGCTGCAACGGACCGCGTGAGGGCGAGCAGCGCTGCCTTGGATACATTGTATGGCGCCTGTCCGCTGCCGGGTCGCTCGACAGCCCGCGAGCCGATGGTGACGATTCGCCCGCTACCCTGACCGAGCATGGCGGGTAGAGCAGCCCTGATGATATTCAATGCGGCGTGTAGATTCGTCTCGAGCATGCCATGCCAGTCGTCATCTGCCAGATCCGCTACAGCAACGTTGCCGCGCCAGGTGCCCACGAGATGCAACAGGCAGTCGATCCGCCCAAAGCGATCGAGCACCGCTTGCACGGCCTGCTCTGCCTCTGTGCGCTTGCTCAGATCGGCAGCAGCGCACAGGACCCGCCCTTGCTCGAGCGCCAGCGCCTGAACGAGGTCCTCTAACGGCTCCAGGCGACGGGAGACCAGAGCCAGCAGGACATCCTCGCGAGAAAAGACCTGCACCACAGACTGTCCCAACCCACCATTGGCGCCCGTGATCATAATGACCCGTTTATCCATCAACCAACAACCTCCATCTGCACTTTGGGCACTGATTCGACGATGCTTGCTTCCAGCCACGCAACGATCTTGTCGTGCGCGTGGTTTGGCGTGCCGTGCCAGGCACGCTCATCCAGCAACCACGCCTTTGGCTCTGACGCGGCACGATAGAGCGCTTCCGAGGCCTCGCGCGGGATGAGCGTGTCACGGCCGCAATGAACGATGAGCAACGGGCAAGGCGCAACCCTGCCCACCACTTCCAATGGCCAGTGGCGGGGCAACAACGAATCCGCCACCCGCGTGCCCAGAGACCGGTAAACGTATCTGAGGATTCCGGGCCGCCAGGGTTCCTCGCGGTGCCCCGCCGGGCCTGCCGGGCTCGAGATACTGACGATGGAGTCCAAAGGTGCTCGAGACGCAGCAGCTTGGATGGTAGCAGCTGCCCCCAGAGAGACTCCCACCGCGGAGACATGTCTGTAGCCGAGCCGGCGCGCCTCTGCGACGACCGCAGCCAGACAGGCCCCCGCCACCTCGAAATCCAGATCGGCACTGCCCGCGGAGGCACCATGACCTGGTTGGTCGTACAAGAGCACGTCAAAGCGCTCCAGCAAGTGAGTCGCCAGACGCACGATGCGCAGATCATCCTTGCGCTTGAGAAAGCCATGCGCGACGATGACGACATGCTCTCTCCCGCGGTCTAGCAGAGCCAGGGCGATCTCGGTCCCGTCTGACATGGTAAGCACCGCGGACACGGCATCATCCGGAAGCGCGGCGCGCGCAAACCAGACGAATCGCGCCAACAGCCACAGACCGACCAGCAAGCCAATGGCAATCAGAAACGGCATACCCTCACCCTCCCCCGATCTCCGGCTACAGCCATTCTAGCGATAGCCCGGGGCTGCGCAAGGCCGCGAGAGGTGTACTTCGCGCATACCGAAGCGAGCGCTGGGTAAAGCACGCACGGTGCTTCTTTGACGCCCCCTGATCAGCAGCGTAGAATCCAGCGGAGACACGGACGAGTTCTTCCGTCCGGAATACGAAAGGGCGATTTGGATGACCACACGTGCGCGCGTTGCGGTACTCAAGACCCAGCCCGAGAGCGTTCTGGCCGACTATGACCGGCTCCTCGGCCTGGCGCAGGTGGAGCGGTACCTGCCTGCCGGAGACACGGTCATTCTCAAAGACAACATCTCGTGGCACTTTCCCTTTCCCAGTGCAAACACCACACCGTGGCAACTGGAGGGGACGATCCTTGCGCTGCAGCGTCGCGGCTATGAGCAGCAGGTCTGCGTCCAGAACAAGACTGTCGTCACCAACGCCTTCAAGGGTGAGGACCTCAACAACTATGTACCGATCTTTCGCCGGTACAATATCCCTGTCCTGTATAATTTCAAGGACTCGGACATAAAGTGGAAGGTGTATGAGCCCAGGGCCCGGATGAATGCACTCGACCGGGTGTATCCCAATGGCATTCCCATGCCCGACTATTTCAAGGGCAAGAGCATCGTGCACTTGCCCACGGTCAAGTGCCACATCTATACGACGACAACCGGGGCCATGAAGAACGCTTTCGGTGGTCTGCTCAACACCAACAGGCACTATACGCACACCTGGATTCACGAGACGTTGGTGGATCTGCTGGCGATTCAGCAAGAGATTCACTCGGGCATCTTTGCGGTCATGGACGGCACCACTGCGGGGAATGGCACGGGGCCGCGCGTGATGAAGCCCGTCGTCAAGAACGTGATTCTGGCCAGTGGAGACCAGGTAGCCATCGATGCCATCGCCGCACAGCTGATGGGCTTCGACCCTCTGAACATTGGCTACATCCGGATGGCCCACGAACAGGGCCTTGGCGTCGGCGATCCTCGCGAGATCGAGGTCGTCGGTGATGACATCGCGGGTGAGAGCTGGAACTTTAACGTGGGGCTGAACCTGCATCGTGCCCTTGGCTGGCTCTCCTGGTATGGCCCCACCAAGGTATTGCAGAGGCTGCTCTTTCACACACCGCTTGTACACGCGATGAGCTTTGTCTCTGAGGCTTATCACGACTATTACCGCTGGCCGCTAAAGGAACGCCACGTGTATGACCACTGGCGGGAGACAACGTCGTGGGGCCAGCTGTTCGAACGTTACCTGCGAGAAGGTCATCTGCGCTAAGCCGCCGCGGGGGCCGCGACCTTTTGGCACAGAGTGGCTCTCGCACCCTGTCGGCATAGAAAACGGGCCTCTGGACTAACCAAAGGCCCGCACTCTACTCTCTAGCGGCGCGACTGTTCGATCGCGGCGCCGATGAAACCGCGGAACAGCGGATGCGGCCGATCCGGGCGCGTCTTGAACTCTGGGTGGAACTGGCTGCCCACCATCCAGGGATGATCGCGAATCTCTCCCATCTCGACCAATTGGCCATCCGGCGATGTGCCGCTCCAGATCAGCCCGGCCTCCTGCAGTGCCTCGCGGAAATCGTTGTTGATCTCCCAACGATGGCGATGCCGCTCAGAGATCTCGTCGATGCCGTAGGCATCCCTGGCACGGGTCCCGGGGCGCAGCACACAGGGATAGCGACCCAACCGCATCGTCCCACCCTTGTCGGCGATACCCCTCTGCGCCAGCATCAGATCGACGACCGGATAGGGCGTCTCCGGATCGAACTCCGTGCTGTTCGCGGATTTCCAGCCGAGCACGTTCCTGGCAAACTCGATGGTCATCACCTGCAAGCCCAGGCAGAGACCCATGTAGGGAATTCCATTTTCGCGTGCATAGCCTGCCGCGGCGATCTTGCCCTCGATGCCCCTTGGTCCGAATCCGCCGGGCACGATGATTCCGTCAGCCTGCTTTACCGCATCCGGAATGCCCTCCCGTTCGATGTCCTCAGCGTCCACCCATTCCATCACAACGCGGCGGTTATGGGCTGCAGCGGCATGTATCAGAGACTCTGTCACGCTCTTGTACGCATCGTGCAGCGCCACATACTTGCCCACCAGAGCGATCCGAACCTCGCCCTGGGGGTTGAGGAGATTGGCCACGACATCACGCCAGCCGTTCAGTTCTGGCTCAATCGCAGGTAACTTGAGGCGCTTGATCAGATAGTCTCCCAGGCCATATTCTTCCAGCGTGATGGGCACCTGGTAGATTGTCTCGGTCGTCTGCAGTGGGATGACAGCCTGCCGATCGACCGCCCCAAAGAGCGCGATCTTGTCCAACAGGTCGTCAGCAATCGGATAGTCTGCACGGCAGAGCAACACATCGGGGCTGATGCCGATACTGCGCAGCTCCGCGACGCTGTGCTGGGTCGGCTTGGTTTTAAGCTCGTCCGTCGCACCGATGTGAGGCAGCAGCGTGATGTGCACATAGCAGCAGTTGTCCGCCCCGACATCGCGGCGCATCTGGCGAATGGCCTCGAGAAACGGCAGGCTTTCGATGTCGCCCACCGTGCCGCCGATCTCTACGATCGCGACGTCGATGCCAGCCTCCTCGGGCGCGGTACGAATATGACGCTTGATCTCATCAGTGATGTGCGGGATGACCTGTACCGTGCCACCCAGGAAATCGCCGCGACGCTCTCTGGCGATGACTTCAGCATAGATGCGCCCGCTGGTGACGTTGGCATATTGCCCGAGCTGCACATCGGTAAAGCGCTCATAGTGGCCCAGATCGAGGTCGGTTTCTGTGCCATCCTCGAGCACATAGACTTCACCGTGCTGAAGCGGGGACATGGTGCCGGGGTCGACGTTGATGTAGGGGTCGAGCTTTTGGAGCGTAACGCTGACGCCGCGTGACTTTAGAATGCGACCGATGGAGGCCGCCGCCACGCCCTTACCAACTGAGGAGACGACGCCACCGGTAACAAAAACAAAACGGGTCATGCATGCCCTCCATCTGAGTGTGGGGCCTGCTGCCCGGGACTGAATGATAGCACCGGGCGCCCCCTGTACAAAATCACCGCCTCTGTCCTCACGGTCCGAGCGCAGTTGTGGTCCGCGTCAAGGCCTGCTAACGGCCACCACCAATCGTTGACACAACCGCAACCTCACTCGTATACTCGCCCCACCTGTGAGGAGAACAAGACCCAATGGCCGAACCCCATCCCTGGCTAGGACGTAACCTGCTGCTACTCCTTGTGGATTTTGTCGCCTTCTCAATCGGCTTTGCGTTCTTCGATCCTCTGGTGATTGTGCCCACCTTTGCCCAGACCCTGACGGGATCAGAGTTCGCAGTCGGTATCCTCTCCGCCCTGCGCATTGTGTTTATCACGGTACCACAGATCTGGGCTGCGGGCGTTCTCACGGCCAGTCCTCGCAAAAAGCCGCTGCTCCTGTGGTCCAGCGTTGGAGGACGGCTGCCTGTCGCCCTGATGGTACCGGCCATCCTGTTTCTTGCCCCGATTTCGCCCGTGCTTGTGCTGGGCCTGTTGGCTGTCGCAACTGCTCTGTTCTACACCTCCGAGGGGCTAAACGGCATCTCCTGGCCCGATATCGTGGGCAAGCTTCTCCCTGCTGACATTCGCGGCCGCTTTCTCGGCACGGGCCAGTTGCTATCCTCCTTAGGCGCGCTGGCGGGCGGCTATTTGATCCAGCATATCCTCTCGGGCGCAGGCCCCAGCTTTCCCAGAAACTGGGCCTTGATATTCGCATACGCTACGATCGGCTTCTTCGGGTCGGTGCTCGCGATCAGCCTATTGCGGGAGCGGCCAGATAATTCCCCGAAGGAGACCGGCAATGTCCGCAGGAGCATCGCGTTGCTTTGGCGATCGTTGAGAGAGGATGCACGCTTGCGTCGCATCGTACTCGTCGAGCTCTTGTTAGGAACGGCGTCCTCTGTCTTTCCCTTTTTTGTCATTCGGGCCGCCGATCTGGTCCCCCAGGGACAGTCTGTCCTCGGTAGCTATATCATTGCGCAAAACCTGGGCGGGATGGCAGCTGCTCTCATCTGCGGACTCGTCGTTGACCGCCTTGGAAGCTGGGCCGCCGTACGCCTGGGCACAGCCGTCGAGACTGCAACCCTGGCGCTGGTGACGCTGGCACCACTTTTCGGAGTGCCCTATGTGGTCTACCTCATCGCGTTCGCGTTGCTGGGCTTTGTCTCTGCCAGCTCCTGGTGGACCTTTACCGCCTATCTTATGGACATTGCCGAAACGGATCGGCGTCCCGCCTACCTCGCGGCCAGCGGCGTGCTCAAGAGCCCCGTCTTTGTCGCATCCCTGGCGGTGGGAGCGCTCTACACTCGCACAAGCCCTGAGGTCATCTTCGGCATCGCCCTAACCTTTGCACTTTTAGCGTTCCTCACCAGCCTGACATTGGCACGCGTCAAGGCCGGCGTGACGCTCGATGCCCGCCAGACAGACTGAATCGGCCCACTGCCAACCAGCATAACACAGCCATCGGCGGCATGGCAACCGATTCACGCGAATCCGTCAGCAAAGGCGACTCTGCGACCCACAACAGCCATGGAGGCCCTGAAACCGATTTATGTCTACAACGATGAAAGATGCCTATCTCATCTGCCGCACCTGTCGTAACTCATTCCTGTACACCGCTGAAGAACGCCGGAGACGGGAGGCTGCAGGTCTCGCCCCACCCTCCCAATGTCCGGGCTGTCATGCTCTGCACGCGCTCGCCTCAAGACACACGGGAACCCTTGAGCGTTACAACCGCAGACGCGGTTATGGTTTCATCCGTGATGACGATGGTAACAGTGTCTTTGTCCACGCCTCGGCACTGGGTGTAAGGCGGGGCTCGTTCATCCAGCCGGGGACCAGGCTATCCTACTGTGTAGAGCGAGACGAGCGTGGACCTCGGGCCGTGGCTGTTCAGATCAGCCCCTAGAAGCCGGCGGGCATCTCTGCTCCTCCGTTGGCCTCAGGCGCGCGGGATGCTATAATCTGCGCAGAGGGGTTCGTAGTGGAGCGGGCCCGCATTGAGACACTGAGGCGCAGTATGTGGATCAAGCCTTCTGGCTATGTCATAGGCGCTCTGATGGCGGGCGCGCTTTCGGCTGCTGGTCCGCAGCGGTTTTCTGCGGTTGCGCTTGCGTTGGTGGCGCTCTGGGTCATCCTGGACCTGTGTGCTGGCACGCTTGTGCGTGATATCCGCGTGTTGGGCCGTTCTGGATCCGGGCGCGTTGGCACACGGCGCCGGTGGCAGCTGGCGCTGCAGGCGCTGATCTGCCTCCTGTCAGCCACCGCATTGGCGATGCTCTTGCCCGAGGCGGCACGTCTGATCGCAGGCATCACACTGGCGCTCTGCGTCCTGGAGCCGATCGCCACCAGAGGCCAGGCCGTGACTATAGCAACGGCCCTGGTACAGGGGACGCAGGTCGTTGGGTCGTGGGCAGCAGCCTATACTCTTGTGACCGGGCAGGCCCATCCTGTGGCAGCCCTCGGCGTGTTGGCCGGAGCGGGGACGTTTGGGAGATTGTCGCACGCTGTCGTTCAGCACAGATGGAGCCTGTGGGTCACACGCCTGTCCTGGATAGGCATGTTTGCGGTATTGGTCGTGTCTCGGCAGCCGCTATTGGCTGGACTGGTAGCCCTGACCGGTTGCGCCGACGATCTGTATCGCACGCAACCCTTTCGCAGGGGCGATGCAGGGCCGCTCGCGGCGGCCTCCTGGGTCGGCGGATGGGTGCTCGTAGCCATCGCGTCGACCTACTGGAGCCTCGCGACGTGATATGGCTATGGTATGTGCTGGCCACACTTGTGGCCGTCATGCTGCTCTACTGGACGATCATCGTGACCGAGGGAACGTACCTCGGCACCAGAGCAGTGGTCCTCATGTACGATTGGACCGCGCGGCGCTACAACAGTATCAAGAAGGTGCGGCCGGTCTACGAGATGTACTTTTTGGGAGCACCCCTCAGCGAGAGATTGCCTGCCCGGGGGCCCCGGGTACTTGACGTCGCTACCGGGACGGGACGGCTGCCTGCGACGCTGCTAGACGGCGCCCAATATCCGGGCATCGTGATCGGCGTTGATCATTCGCTTGCCATGCTGGAGGAGGCGGTTACCGCCCTGGGATCGTTCGATGGACAGGCTGTGTTCGTCCAGGGTGATGCCCACAGACTTATGTTCGAGGACAATACCTTTGACGCCGTCAGTTGTCTGGAAGCTCTCGAGTTCATGCGTGATCCACGCGCTGTTGTCCGTGAGATGATGCGCGTGCTCAAGCCGGGCGGCTCCATGCTGGTCACCAATCGCATTGGATGGGAAGCCTGGCTGTTCCCGGGCAGGTACTGCCGGCGAGGCAAGCTTGAGGCGCTCCTGGGCAATCTGGGAATGCAGGATATCGATACGCACCGTTGGCAGGTCTATTACGATCTGATCTGGTCCGTCAAGCCCGAATCCGGCCAAACCGAGGATGAGAGGAAAGTCAATGAAGCGTGACTTTATCGCGTTGGAACACGTCAAACCGGCAGAGCTGCAGAGGCTGTTGGACCTGGCGATAGCGCTCAAGGCAGACTGGAAAGCCGGACGCCGTGATCCGCTCCTTCCGGGCCGCACGCTGGCGATGGTGTTTCAAAAGCCCTCGCTGCGCACCCGCACATCGTTCGACATCGGCATGTACCAGCTCGGAGGTCACGCGGTGTATCTATCGCCGGACGAGATTCAGCTGGGGCACCGAGAGAGCATCGCCGACGCGGCTCGCGTCCTCAGTCGTTACTCGGACGCCATCATGGCACGGGTCTTTGCCCATAGCGACGTCGTCGACCTGGCACGGTACGCCAGCGTGCCGGTGATCAACGGCCTCTCCGATTACGATCACCCCTGTCAGGGCGTCGCCGATCTGCTGACGATCCTGGAAAAGCTCGGCCAGCTCAAAGATGTTCACCTCACCTACCTTGGCGATGGCAACAATGTCCTGCACTCGCTCTTGATCGGTGGTGCCATGCTGGGCATGCACGTGACAGCCGCCACACCCGATGGGTACGGGCCTCTGCCCGGCGTCGTTCGAATCGCCACTACCCTTGCTCAAGACTCTGGCGGCAGTGTGCGTCTGACTGCTGACCCCGTTGAAGCAGTCGCCCATGCCGATGTGCTGTATACTGACACTTGGACTAGCATGGGCCAGGAGGATGAGGCTGCCGTGCGCCGGCAGATATTCCCGCCGTATCAGATTAATGAAGAGCTCCTGTCTGAGGCACGCTCGTTGCAGGGCGTGTTGCACTGCTTGCCAGCGCACCGGGGAGAGGAGATCACGGACGCCGTAGCGGACGGTGAGCGCTCGTGGCTCTTTGATCAGGCCGAGAACCGGCTACACGGCCAAAAGGCCGTACTGGTGCATCTGCTGAAGGAGTGATCCGTGGCGAACGTTCTGTGGCTGCTATCCAAGCTGGACGCGCGCAATCTGATCGATATTCTGCTGGTCGCTGGCATCATCTACGGCATACTCGTGATGGTACAGGGCACGCAGGCTGTTCAGCTCTTGCGCGGCATCATCCTGCTTGCGCTCGCGGTATCTCTATTTGGCAGCATTGCAGACCTGACAGCCTTTAACTGGCTGCTGCGCAGCACAGGGCAAGCGCTACTGGTTGTCGTCGCCATCGTGCTGCAGCCAGAGCTGCGTCGCGCGCTTGACCGGCTGGGACGCGCCGGCGGGATCTCATTGTGGACGGGCGGGCGTGAGATCCAGATTGATCGTGTCATCGGCGAGATCGCTTCAGCCTGCAGGCGACTGTCAGAGCGCAAGCACGGCGCCCTGATCGTCATTGAGCGCGATACTGGTCTGCAGGACCACATCGATACAGGCGTGCTCATTGACGCTGCGGTCGCCGATCAGCTTCTCCAGACGATCTTTTTCCCGAATACGGCACTGCACGACGGAGCCGTCGTGATCCGCGGCGACCGCATCGTGGCAGCCGGCTGCGTGCTGCCCCTGGCGGAGACGATCGTCTCGGACTCGCATCTTGGGACACGTCACCGCGCTGCCGTCGGGATCACGGAGCAGACCGACGCGATCGCTGTGGTCGTCTCTGAGGAGACCGGCATCATTTCAATGACACGAAACGGCCGTATCGTACGGCACCTGGATGAGCGCCGCCTGACGACTCTGCTGCGCGCCCTGCTCAAGCCCCAGCGGGACGGGGCAGGCCTGCTGAATCGTGCCGTGCCAGGCAGACAGAGCTCCAAAGACGATCGGACTGAGGCCGAGTGAGTCATGATAATGAGGTGGCGCCTTGAGTAAGCAGATGCTGGACCGCGTCGGCACAGCCATGCTGGCCCTTGCGCTGTCGCTCATCGTTTGGGTCAACGCCGTATACCAGATGGACAGACCGCGCGAGGATGTGTTTCCTGCAGCGATCCCCATCGAGGTGCTCGGCAAGCCCGAGGACCTGGCAGTGCAGAATGGGTCCACCGAGACGGTACAGGTGCGCATTCGCGCCTTTGCGTCCAGCTGGGAGACGCTCACCGCCGACGATTTCGTCGCCACTGTCGACTTTTCCGAGCTCACCACAGGCGTCCACGTAGTACCCATCAGCGTTGTGGTGTCAGACCCAACGGTGACAATCACCAGCATCCACCCTCAGGCGATGAACGTCCGGGTAGAACGGTTGGCCACCAGTCTGCGACCGGTAGAGATCACGTTGCTGGGGCAGGATGATATCCCCCTGGGTTACCGCGCCTCCCAGCCAGTGATCAATCCCGATGAGGTCACAGTGTCGGGGCCAGCATCCGCGTTGGATAGCGTGATCAGCGTGGTGGGAGAGATCCTGGTATCGGGGCAGCGCGCCGATATCGACCGCGTGGTCTCGCTCAAACCAGTAGACCGAGACGGCCAGAACGTCGAGTCTGTCGATGTGAGCCCCAGCACGGTACGTGTTCAGGTCGCCATCGAAAAGCGCGAGGACTATCGTGAGGTGGCAGTGCGTGTACGGACGGCGGGACAACCCGCCCGCGGATACTATGTGAGCAGCGTGAACGTGCTGCCATCCACAGTAACCCTTGTCGGGCCCCCGGCGGCCATCGAGGCGCTGGGAAGCCTCGTGGAAGCCCAGGAGGAACTAGATGTCACTGGCGCCGATCGCATGCTGGCCGCGCGCATGCAACTCGACCTGCCAGAAGGCGTTTCGGTGATGGGAGCGCCCGCCGGGGAGCCTTACGAGGTGCTCGTCACGGTCGGCATAGACGCCGTCACCGGGGGAACGACAGTGGAGCTGCCGCTACGAGCGCAGCGCCTCCAGGAAGGCTTGCAGGTCAGTGAGTTTGTTCCGCTGATCGATGTCATTCTAACCGGCCCGTCCGTACTCCTGGATGAGCTCCAGACGGACCGGCTGAGTGCCGTCCTGGACCTCAACGGATTGGGACCCGGCACGCATCAGGTGCGTCCGACGGTCAACATCAACACCGAAGGAGCACCCGCTCTGGCCGAGCTGCAGGTGAAGGATATTCTCCCACAATACGTCGAGATCACCATTACGCTCGCGCCGACACCTGAACCCACACCCACCCCGGAGCCGACTCCAAGGCCCTGATAAAGATTCGGAGATCCATGGCTGCAAAACCAGTATTAGCGCTCGTGGGCAGGCCTAACGTAGGCAAGTCCACCCTCTTTAACCGGCTCGTCGGCGGCCGCCGGGCGATCGTCGAGGATACGCCCGGAACGACCCGCGACAGGCACTATGCCGACGCCGAGTGGGGAGGCAGGGTGTTCTCCGTCATCGACACCGGCGGCCTCGTGCTCGAGGACGGCGACAACATGTCTGAGCAGATTCGCCTGCAGGCCGAGATCGCCATGCAGGAGGCGGATGCAATCGCATTTCTCACCGACGTCCTCGATGGGGTCTCCCCCGCAGACTATCAGATCGCAGAACTTCTTCGCCGTACCAGCAAGCCCGTTCTATTGGTAGTCAACAAGGTAGACAGCACCAAGCGCGACATGGCCGTGCTCGAGTTCTACGCTCTCGGCATGGGTGACCCTCTGGCGATCTCTGCGGAGCGAGGCCTGAATACGGGCGATCTCCTGGACGCCATCGTCGCCGTACTCCCAGAGATGCCACTGGAGGAGGAACTGCCCGAGGCGGTGCATGTGGCTCTTGTCGGCCGGACTAATGTGGGCAAGTCTTCGTTGCTCAACCGTCTGATGGGCGAAGAGCGCGTCATCGTCACCGACATTCCGGGCACCACCCGTGACACGATTGACACCCAGCTGACCTACGATGGACAGCCCGTGGTGCTGATCGACACAGCGGGGATACGCCGCCGCGGGCGAATTGAGCAAGGCGTGGAAAAGTACAGCGTCATTCGCTCGATGCGTGCCATCTCCCGTGCCGACGTAACGTTACTTGTCATCGACGCCACCGAAGGCGTTACCGCCCAAGATGCGCACGTCGCGGGCTATGTCCTGGAGGAACGCAAGAGCGTCGTCGTTGTCGTGAACAAGTGGGACCTGGTGGAGAAGGACACGCACACGCTGGCCGCGTATCAGAAATACGTGCTGGATGAGCTCAAGTTCATGCCCTGGGTGCCAGTCGCCTTTGTGTCCGCACTCACCGGCCAGCGCGTGCACCGCTTGATGCCGCAGATCATGCAGGTTTACAGCGAACGGCACGCCCGGATCAAGACCGCCGAGATCAACCAGCTCATCCGTGACGCCGTGGCGCGCAGCTCGCCACCCACAGTCGCTGGCAAGAAACTGCGCTTTTACTACGGCACCCAGGCGAGCGGCGATCCTCCCAATTTCGTGTTCTTTGTGAACGATCCCGTGCTGGTGCACTTTGGGTACCAGCGCTATCTGGAGAATCGGATACGAGAGAGCTATCCCTTTGAAGGCACGCCCATCGAATTGACCTTCCGGGGCCATACCGAGCGCAACTAGCCCAAGCGCCCGTCCCCCGGTGAGGAGCGCGGGCACCAAAGACCAAGCACCTGTCCTAGATCTTTTCCAAGATCAGCACGTCCTTCGCGGCAAGTTCTACGCTCCCCGCCAACTCTCGGCCGGTGAGTAGATCTCGGCACGCATAGGGGAGCGCCGCTGTCGCCGCCACGGCCCCGTGGTTCAGGATCAGCGTGAACTCCCGCCCGTGCCTGGAGCGCTGTGTCACCTCCGCGCCCCCGGACACGCACAGCGGCGCCCGGATCCCTTTCTCATCGCACAGCGTCAGCAGCAGATCACGCATCAATGTAGCGTCGACGTCGGCCGCTACGTATAGAGCCTTGCCCTCACCGTAACGATTCTCTGTGATGACCGGTCGACCGGCATAGAACTCACTCGCATAGGAGGCGCGCGCTGTTGCTCCCTCGAGGTGCAGCAGATCACAAAGGATGCCAGCCTTATAGCAGCCCTGCACGCGACCCCATGGTTCCGCATGGACCTCAACAGTCTGATCCTCGAGCATCGGGTCGTGCTCCTCGACCCAGATGCCCAGCACCTCCCGCAATTCCCCGGGATAGCCGTCCAGCGTAGCGAGGTCGTTCTCGTCGGCGATTCCCGAAAAGTAGCTCACCACGAGGGTTCCACCCTTTCGCACGTACTCGGTGAGATGCCCCGCGACACCCGGCCGGAGCATGTACAGCATGGGGGCAATGACGAGATCATACTTGCTCAGATCGGCTTCCGGACGCACCACATCCACCGGGATGTTGGCGTCCCAGAGCGCTGCATAGTACTTTCTGCAGGTCGCGACATAGTCCAGATCCCTGGTGGGTCCCACGGAGTAATCGATCGCCCACCAGTTCTCCCAGTCAAACAAGAGGCCCACCCGGGCATCCTGCCGTGCGTCCAGCAGCGCATCCCCTAATGCCTCGAGCTCAGCGCCCAGAGCCTGCACCTCCCCGAACACCCGGGTGTGCTCATGCCCCACATGATCGACAATCGCGCCGTGCATCTTTTCGGGGCCGCCCCGTGCCCGCCGGAACTGGAAGAACATCACCGTGTCAGCGCCATGAGCCACAGCCTGGTAACTCAACAGGCGCATCACTCCGGGGCGGCGCAGCTGGTTGCGCGGCATCCAGTTCACCTGGCTGGGCGTCTGCTCCATCAGCATGAAAGGCTGCCCATCCCGCAGGCCGCGCATCAGCTCATGCTTGAAAGCCACGCTGCTGGCTGCCTCATCGGGAAGTGGGTAACTATCCCAGGAGACCACATCGAGATAGGGCGCCCACGCGTGGTAGTTGAGCGGCTTGAAATGACCCATCAGATTGGTAGTTACGTATACATCCGGGGTCACCGATTTGAGCGCGTCGTACTCGTTGCAGTAGCACGCCAGGATGGCGTCATTCTGGAAACGATCATAGTCGAGCAGCATCGGCATGTTGTTGCGCTCGCCATGGGTGGTAGGTGTCTCGATCTCCTCCCAGGCGGTCAAACCGTGACTCCAAAAGGCCGTATTCCAGGCGGCATTGACAGCGTCAAGGCTCCCGTAGCGTGCCTTGAGCCAGTCGCGAAAGGCCTCTGCACACAGGGCGCAGTAGCAGTGGCTCCCATACTCGTTGGCTACATGCCAGGCGACGAGGGCGGGATGGTCCTTGTACCGCTCGCCAAGACGCAACGCCAGTTCCCGCGAATAGCGACGGTAGTTTGGGCTGTTTGGGCAAAAGTTCGTCCGCCCACCCTGCTTGTGCTTGATCCCGTTTATGTCCGTCCGCAAGACGTCAGGGAAACGGTGTGACATCCAGGCAGGTTGAGCCGCGGTAGATGTGGCAATGCAGGCATAGATGTCATTGGCTGCAAGCTTGTCCAGGATGCGATCCAGCCACTCAAAGGTATAGCGATCCTCCGCCGGCTGCAGACGGGTCCAGCTGAACACGGGGAGTGTCGCGACGTTCACGTGCGCGAGCTTCATCAGGCGCACATCTTTTTCCCATACATCCTCAGGCCACTGATCCGGGTTATAGTCGGCGCCGTACCATATCTTCTGCAGTTTCGGGCTCAGCATGGCAGCACTACCTTTCTAGAGAAGGTCTCACGTTCTGCGAGATGATATTCGTCACTGCCGGTTCAGGAGACCACCGCGCCAATCATTGACCACGGTCCCGTCCACGTGAGGCGCACCTGCGCCAGGCGGCCTCGCCAATCCCCAGGATGCTCGAAAAAGACCAGCTTGTTGGTACGCGTCCGGCCGCGCCAGCGTCCGCGCTGTCTCGTCTCGACCAGCACCTCGACGGTTTCCCCGAGGAGTGCCGCGTTGATCTCGGTCGCGATCTCGGTCTGCAAGCGCTCAACAATCAGTCGCCGGCGCTCTTTCTCTTCCTCTGGCACGTCATCAGGCCAGCGTGCGGCGGCTGTGCCCTGCCTCACCGAATAGGAGGCCAGATGAATCTGATCGAACCGGAGCTCGCGCACGAGTTCAACCGTACTCGCGAACTCTGCTTCGGTCTCGCCGCAAAAGCCGACGATGATGTCGGTGTTGATCGCTGCACCGGGCACAGCGAGGCGGATACGCGCCACGAGGTCACGATAGTGGGACACGGTATAGCCTCGTGCCATGCGGCGCAGAACCGCATCGTCCCCCGACTGTACGGGAAGCTCCCACGCAGGGCAAACCCTGGGCAGAGCTGCTGCCGCATCGATGATGCGCTGGCTCATCTCGCGGGGGTGAGAAGTCAGAAAGCGCAGCCGTTCCAGACCTGGGATATCGTGAACCGCGGCAAGCACATCTGCCAGGTCTATGCTTTGATCAAGATCCGAGCCATAGGCATCCACATTCTGACCCAGCAAGGTGACCTCTTTGGCGCCGCGGGACACCAGGTCGCGGGCTTCCGTCACAATATCGGTCAGAGGCCTACTGTTCTGCGGCCCCCTGCGGTCTGTGACAATGCAGTATGTGCAGTGATGGTCACACCCGTAGCTGATCGGCACCATCTCAGTGACCTGGACGGTGCTGTGAACAGCGGGCGACGCCGGCGCGCCCTGATCGATCCACCTGTCCACAAAGCCCAGCACGCCCGAGAGATCCGACGGCGGGAAAAAGGCGTCCACGTAGGGATAACGCTGGCTGAGATCGTTCACACCATTTACGAAACATCCCATCACCACCAACGAACGCTGCCTCTCCTGGTCGCGAGCCAGGGGCTGCAGCGACGCCAGGCGGCCCACGACCTTGTCCTCCGCACTCTGGCGCACGACACAGGTGTTCAGGATCATGAGGTCGGCCTCTTCGGGTGTGCGAGAGGGCGCCAGGCCGCGCGCATCCAGTGCCTCGGCGATGCGACGCGCATCCGCCTGATTCATCTGGCAGCCGATGTTCCAGAGATAATAGCGCCGCTCACTCATGCCCGGACACTCGGCCCGGCGGGCAGCTGTGCGGCGGTTTGGGGAGATCGTACAGCGCTAGGACGCATGCACGGCCTCCGCTGCGGCTACCTCCGACGCCTGCTCCGTTTCGGGCAGTTTGAGCAACGGCCGCAGAAACTGGCCGGTGAACGACGCCGGGGACTGAGCCACCTGCTCCGGCGTCCCCACCGTGACAATCTGCCCGCCCCGCTCACCGCCATCGGGCCCGAGATCGATGATCCAATCAGCGCTCTTGATGACATCCAGGTTGTGCTCGATGATCACGACCGTGTTGCCTGCATCGACCAGACGGGACAACACCATCAGCAGCCGGTCCACGTCCGCCATGTGAAGTCCCACCGTCGGCTCATCCAGGATGTAGAACGTCTGGCCCGTGGCGCGGCGCGAGAGTTCCCGCGCCAGCTTGACGCGCTGCGCCTCACCGCCCGAGAGCGTGGTCGCCGGCTGACCCAGCCGGATGTAGCCAAGACCGACCTCGTGCAACGTCTGGAGGCGCGGCCGCAGCCTGGGCTGGTTCTCAAAGAACGCCAGAGCTTCATCCACGGTCATATCCAGCGCATCGGCAATGCTGGCACCCTTGTAGCGTATCTCCAGCGCCTCCCGATTGTAGCGTTTGCCATGACAGACTTCGCAGGGCACATACACGTCCGGCAGGAACTGCATCTCGATACGTATGATGCCCGCGCCCTGGCACGCCTCGCAACGCCCGCCGCGGACGTTGAATGAGAAACGCCCGGCCTTGTATCCACGCATCTTGGCCTCTGGCAAGGTTGCATAGAGCTCGCGCAAAGGGGCAAACATCCCGGTGTAGGTTGCGGGGTTCGAGCGCGGTGTGCGGCCAATAGGGGACTGGTCGATGTTGATCACCTTATCCAGGTGCTCGAGACCCAGCATCTGATCATGCTCCGCGGGATGCTCCATCGCCCGATTCAGGTCGCGCGCCAGACGCTTTTCGACGATCTCCATAAGGAGGCTGCTCTTGCCCGAGCCGGACACGCCCGTGATGGCCACGAAACAGCCCAGCGGGATCTCGACGTCAACGTTCTTCAGGTTGTTGGCCCGGGCACCCACCACGCGCAGCGTCTTGCCGTTGCCCGTGCGGCGACGCGGTGGCACCGGAACGGCGCGCACCCCGGCAATGTATTGTCCGGTGGCCGAGTCCTGGCAGGCGAGCACGTCGTCAAGTGTCCCCTGGCATACCACATAGCCTCCGTGCTCGCCTGCGCCCGGCCCCAGGTCTACAACCCAGTCAGCTGCGCGGATCGTGGCCTCATCGTGCTCGACCACAAGAACCGTGTTGCCCAGGTCGCGTAGCCGCAAGAGCGTCTCGATGAGCTTTTCGTTGTCCCTCTGGTGCAGTCCGATGCTGGGCTCGTCAAGCACATACAGCACACCCACAAGCTGGGAGCCGATCTGCGTTGCCAGCCGGATGCGCTGTGCCTCGCCACCGGACAGGGTCGCCGCGCCTCGTGCCAAAGTGAGATAGTGCAGCCCCACATCCTGCAGAAACCCCAGCCGCGATATCAGCTCCTTGATGATCTGGCGGGCGATCATCTCGTCGCGCTCGGAGAACTGGCCGCTCAGCCCCTCGATGAACGCCATGCAATCGCCGATGGGCAGCTGCGTCAACTCGTGGATGTTCATCTCCCCCACGGTGACCGCCAGACTCTCAGGCTTGAGGCGCTTGCCATGGCAGGTTGGGCAGGGCCGCTCTGTCATATAGCTCTCAATCCAGCGCTTGATACCTTCCGAGTTGGTGTCGTGGTGGCGACGCGTGAGGTTAGGTATGACACCCTCCACCACCGTGCGATGAGTCCGCTCCTCACCCTGATGGTTCATATACCGAACCGTGACGGACTCCCCCCGGCTGCCATAGAGCACAGCGCGCCGAAACTCGGCAGGCAGTTGCGACCAGGGCGTGTCCATCGATTCGCCATAGTGCTCAGCGACCGCCGCCAGCAGCCGCCGGTAGTAGCCATCGGCCTTGACAGCCTTGGCCCATGGCGCAATCGCGCCGTCGTTCAGTGACAGTGAGTGATCAGGAACGACCAGGGCAGGATCCAGTTCGGCCTTGAACCCCAGCCCCGTGCAGTCGGGGCAGGCGCCATGGGGACTGTTGAAAGAAAAAGTCCTCGGCTCGATCTCGGGCATGGTGGACCCGTGCTCGGGGCACGAATAGTTCTGCGAGAACAGCAACTCCTCGCCGCCCACCACGACGACTCGCAAGACACCGTCACCCAGCTCGAGCGCCGTCTCGGCCGAGTCATTGAGCCTGGCTCGATCGGAATCTGCCATTTCTTGATCATCGCCGGCATAGGTTCTGATCACGAGCCGGTCGACCACCACCTCGATCGTGTGCATCTTGTACCGGTCAAGAACGATCTCATGATCCAGCTCTATGATCTCGCCATTGATGCGAGCGCGCACGTAACCAGCCTTGACCAGATCGTCCAACAGGCGCTTGTGCTCGCCCTTGCGATCCTTGATCACCGGCGCCAGGAGCATGATCCGGGTGCCATCGGGAAGCTCGCGAATGCTGTCCACGATCTGCTGGACCGTCTGGCGCGTGATCACGCGACCACAGATCGGACAGTGTGGCACCCCCACCCTGGCATACAACAGCCGCAAGTAGTCATAGATCTCTGTGACGGTCCCCACGGTGGACCGCGGGCTGCGGCTGGTGCTACGCTGGTCGATACTGATCGCCGGCGAGAGGCCCTCAATGTGATCGAGATCGGGCTTGTCCATCCGCCCCAGGAACTGCCGCGCATAGGCGGATAGCGACTCGACGTACCGACGCTGGCCCTCGGCATAGATCGTGTCAAAGGCCAGTGACGACTTGCCCGAACCCGAAAGCCCCGTGATCACGACCAACTGATCACGAGGGATGTCGATGTCAATGTTCTTGAGGTTGTGCTCTCTCGCGCCGCGAATCCGTATGTCATTATGTAACATATCTGCTCCTGCAGATGCTATACTGCGAAACCCTATTATACCGCACTAGGCCGGGTCACTCAACCGGTCGGTGCCAGCAAATGAGCAAGTGTCATGAACAGGGATGCTCAGTACACGCGATCCAGTTCCTGCTGCCAGCCGTTCTCCAGTCCCAGAGCTTCCACCGCAGCCAGGACCTCGCGGTACTCCCGATGATAGATCCGCCGTTTGAGCTGTGGATGCTCCACGGCCTTGAACGCAGCAAAGTACTGGGACATGAGGCTGACGTACACATCTGTGCCGATCTCGCTGGCGATCCAGCGCATGACCTCAACACTCTGCGACAGGTTGCCGGGCAGCACCAGATGCCGGATGATCATACCTCGCCGCGCGATCCCCTCCTCATCGATGAGCAGGTCGATTCCCACCTGGCGGCGCATCTCGAGCAAGGCAGCTCGATTGGCTTCCACATACCCCACGAACCCCGACAACTCATGCGCCACCGCGTCATCGGCATACTTGGCATCGGGCAAGTAGATGTCTACAACGCCATCGAGCATGGCCAGGGTCTCAGGACTGTCATAACCGCTGGTGTTGTACAGGATGGGGATGCGCAGTCCCTGCTCACAGGCCATCGCCACGGCCTCCACAATGCTCGCCGCATAATGTGTGGGGGTCACCAGGTTGATGTTGTGACATCCCCTGGCCTGGAGCGACAACATCGCATCGCTCAGCCGGTCGATGGTCCAGTCGTTCCCCGTGCCCAGCTGGCTGATGGGATAGTTCTGGCAAAAAATACACCGGGCCGTGCAGTGCGAGAAAAAGATGGTGCCCGAGCCGCGTGTACCACTGATCGGTGGCTCCTCCCACTGGTGGGGACCATGGCTCGCCACACGCGGTGTAGAGCCTGCCCGACAGTAACCCAGCTCCCCAGCAAGTCGGTTGACGCCGCAACGACGCGGACACAAACAGCAGGACTCGAGAAGCGCCCGACCCTGCTCAACGCGTCGTGCCAGCCCTCCACTGGTAGCAAGCTTCAAATAGCCCGGGTACAGCCCGGCCACACCTTCGCTCATCTGGCCTGCTGCCGCTTTCGGTCGATCTCCCGGTAACGCTCCCACTCGGGCCGATCGTCCCGATTGCGCAGATCGCGCTGCAACTCGAGTATCTGATCACGCAGCAGTGCCGCCTTCTCAAACTCGAGATTGCGGGCGGCGTTCTTCATCTCCTCTTCGAGGGCAGTCAACAGGTGCTCGGCCTCCTCCGCAGGTATCTGCGCTCCCGTATCGTACGGGGCCTTGTCCTCGGCGGCCATGTGCAGCGAGTTGGTCAGGGCATAGATCTCTTTGATGATACTTGCGGGCGTGATGTCATGTTGGCGGTTGTACTCGACCTGGATCTCACGCCTGCGGTTGGTCTCATCGATCGCGCGTCGCATCGAGTCGGTAACCTGGTCGGCGTACATGACCACGCGACCATTGACATTGCGTGCCGCCCGGCCGATCGTCTGAATGAGCGAGTTATCCGAACGCAAAAAGCCCTCTTTGTCGGCATCCAGGATGGCCACCAGAGACACCTCGGGCAAATCCAGACCTTCGCGCAATAGATTGACCCCCACGATGACGTCATAGACGCCTCCGCGCAAGTCGCGCAGGATATCTACGCGCTCGATGGTGGCAACCTCCGAGTGCAAATAGTGAACGCTGAAACCTGCCTCGGCGAGATAGTCCGCAAGGTCCTCGGCCATGCGTTTCGTCAGTGTGGTGATCAGAGCGCGCTCGCCCCGCAGCGTCACCGCCCTGAGTTCGCCAATCAGATCGTCAATCTGTCCCTCGATCGGCCGCACGATGACCTCAGGGTCGATCAAACCGGTCGGGCGAATGACCTGCTCCACGACGCGGGCACTCACCTGCTCTTCGTATTCACGCGGTGTGGCAGAGACAAAGACGCACTGGTGGACATGGTCCTCAAACTCGGCAAAGGTCAGCGGACGATTGTCCATAGCGGAAGGTAGCCGAAAGCCATACTCGACCAGGACTTGCTTCCGGGCGCGGTCCCCGTTGTACATGCCACGGATCTGAGGGATGGTCATGTGAGACTCGTCGATGAACATCAAATAGTCGGAGGGAAAATAGTCCAGTAGCGTCCAGGGGGGCTCTCCCGCCTGTCGCTGGGACAGGTGCCGCGAGTAATTCTCGATACCCGAGCAGTACCCCATCTCGCGCAGCATCTCCAGGTCATAACGCGTCCGCTGCTCCAGCCGCTGGGCCTCCAGCAGCTTTTCCTGGGCCCTCAGACGCACCAGTTCCTCGTCCAGCTCCGCCTCAATCTCCGTGAGCGCCTCCGTAAGACGCTCCTCCGGCGTGATAAAGTGCTTGGCAGGATAGATGCTCAGTTTGTGGTGTTCAGCCAGCAACTCTCCGGTGAGGGCATCGACCTCGGTGATCCTATCGAGCGTGTCGCCCCAGAACTCGAGCCGGTAGACGGTCTCCCCGTAGGCCGGCATCACATCGAGCGTGTCCCCGCGCACCCGAAACTTGCCGGGCGACAGCACAGCGTCATTGCGCTCGTAAAAGATGCTGACAAGGTGACGCAGCAGCTTGTTGCGCTGGATCACCTCGCCTCGCTCCATCTCGATGACCACCTGACCATAAGCTTCCGGGTCACCGAGACCATAGATGCAGGATACCGACGCGACAATGATCACATCCTTGCGACTGAACAGCGCCGACGTCGCCGCCAGGCGCATCCGGTCGATCTCGTCGTTGATCTGGGCGTCCTTCTCAATATACGTGTCGGAGCGTGGGATATAGGCCTCGGGTTGGTAATAGTCATAGTAGCTGACGAAATAGGCCACAGCATTGTGGGGAAAGAACTCGCGGAACTCGGAATAGAGCTGCGCCGCCAGCGTCTTGTTGTGTGCGATGACCAGCGTGGGACGCTGGACGGCCTGGATGATGTTCGCCATCACAAAGGTCTTGCCCGAACCGGTGACACCCTTGAGCGTCTGGTAACGGTCACCTGCCTCGACGCCGCGGACGAGCGCATCGATGGCGTCGGGTTGGTCGCCGGTCGGCGCAAAGTCACTGACAAGCTGGAACTCGGGCATGGCTACTCACCTTTGCTGCGGATGTCTGGCAACATACGAGTTTAGCACATCTGTTCGGATGTGTGCAAACTGCCAGCGGTTTCGTCGTGAGGAATGCGAGTCAGTGCGGCGGCTGCGTGCGCAGGAGCAGCCCGCAACCCGAGGGAACGTCGGGCACGGCCGTGAGAGGCTGCCGTAGTGGCAGCGTGATCGCACTATTGGGGCAGGTGCTCGCACACAGTCCGCATCCCAGACACCGCGTTTCCCGGACCTGTGCTCGTCCCTCAGCAAGAGTGATCGCCGCAACGTGGCAGCGGCGCTCGCACGTCCCGCACCCTTTGCAGCGCGCTGCATCGACTATCGCGATATAGCGGCTGGAGGCCACAACCCGTTCTTTGCCATGCGCCGTCATGGCGCGCAGAAAGACACAGCAACATGAACAGCAGTTGCAGATAACCCTGGGATGCTCAGCATTTTCAGTGAGGTGCGTCAGGCCCAGTTCCTCGCACTCGCGCAGGATATCGAGCGCCTGAGCGGCACTGATCTCCCGGCCGATCCCGCGGGCGATGATATAGTCTGCCACCTCATCCAGCCCAAGACACGTCTCGGTCGGATTGTCACAAAGCCGCTCCCGAGTCCGGCACGGGCAGTGCTCTACTGAGATGCGGCGTGCGCCCTGGATTGCGGCAACGATCTCGTCGTGGGGGAGCGCCGTACGCTCGTCCTGTACCTGTTCCAGCACAGGAACGACACGAAACGGGCGCGACGCAGGCTCCGGATAGTCATGCTCATGCACCAACTCCTGGTTGTAGAAGGTGCGCCAGGAGTCGAGAAATCCGGGACCATAGGGGAGGTACCTGCGGTCGAAGAGCACCAGATCCATCAGCACGCCGGCGTTGGTGATCGCTGTGTAATACACTATTGAGTCTTGCGTTTCAGCGAGCACGAGCCCGCGGTCGTACAGATCGCGAAGACCACGCGATACGGCCTCCACATCATCTCCCGTGCGTTCAGCGACCTCCTCAGGCGTTCCAGGCAGACTGGCGATCCAGATGGCCTCACGTCCAGTGACCATCACTCTCCAGATGCTGGATAGCGTCGCTGAATCAGGATAACCCAGATTCGCGACAATCCGGCGGATAGCCTGCTCTTTGGTATCCATTGTTTTCCTCCTGCCTCGCTCACTGCTGCTAGAATCCTAATCGCCAGAAACAGGACCGTCAACGACGTCGCAGCTCCAAAGCCAGGTCATCTTCTGGACCTTCGTTGACAGAAATGCCCGATGCCGCTAACATTGGGAACCAGAGTCGTCCACCGCCGAGCGTCTCTCCCCGCACCGCCGCGTCCCTGCTGACCACCGATTATCGCCTGCTCCCATGTTACCCGGAAAGGATGGACCATGAGCCAGACACTGGCGGCCAAGATTATCGCCGAACACCTTGTTGCTGGTGAGATGTTACCTGGCAATGAGATCGGCCTGCGCATCGATCAGACCCTGACGCAGGATGCCACCGGTACCATGACCTATCTGCAGTTCGAGGCGATCGGCATGGATCGCGTGCGCACCGACCTGTCGGTCAGTTATGTCGATCACAACATGCTGCAGACCGACTTTCGCAATGCGGACGATCATCGTTACCTCAAGACGGTCGCTGCACGGCACGGGATCACTTTCTCGCGTCCCGGCAATGGCATCTGCCACCAGGTCCATCTGGAGCGCTTCTCAGTCCCTGGCAAGACGCTGCTCGGCAGTGACAGCCACACGCCGACCTGCGGCGGGCTCGGTATGCTGGCGATGGGGGCAGGCGGCCTCGACGTCGCCGTGGCTATGGCCGGGCATCCCTACTACATCCCCATGCCGGAAGTCGTGCTGGTGCGCCTGACGGGCGAGCTGCCCCCCTGGGTATCGGCCAAGGACATCATTCTGGAGCTGTTGCGCCGGCTGAGTGTCAAAGGGGGCGTCGGCCGCATCTTTGAGTATGGCGGCCCGGGCATTGCCAACCTAACGGTGCCGCAGCGGGCGACCATCACCAATATGGGTGCCGAACTAGGGGCGACCTCTTCCCTCTTCCCCAGCGATGAGCAGACGAGACGCTATCTGGCTGCACAGGAACGCGAAGAGGATTGGCGCCCTCTGGCCGCAGATGCCGACGCAACCTACGATGCCGTCGTCGAGATCGACCTGTCCTCGCTCGAGCCCCTGGTGGCACTCCCTCACATGCCCGATCGCGTCGTTCCCGTGCGCGAGGTCGCTGGCACGCCGATCGATCAGGTCTGCATCGGCAGCTGCACCAACTCGTCCGTCGTGGATTTGGAGACGGTGGCCGCACTCCTCAAAGACAGGATCGTGGCCCCGGGGGTATCGCTGACGGTCAGCCCGGGCAGCCGGCAGGCGCTGGCGATGATTGCGAAGAGCGGAGCATTGCACACGCTGATTGCTGCCGGCGCGCGCATCCTGGACGCGGGCTGCGGGCCATGCATCGGTATGGGCCAGTCGCCGGCAAGCGGCGCTGCCTCTCTGCGATCGTTCAACCGCAATTTCAAGGGGCGCAGCGGTACCGCCGATGCCGGCATCTATCTGGCCGGCGTGGAGGTCTGTGCTGCCTCTGCCATCACCGGCGTCCTCACCGACCCGCGCACGCTGGGCGCCGCACCCGCCGTCAGCATGCCCGCCCGGTTCGCCGTCGATGACCGCATGTTCGTCGCGCCGCCCGCTGACGGCAACGCGGTAGAGGTGGTCCGCGGGCCGAACATCAAGCCGTTGCCCACACGCGACGTGCTCGAGGATACCCAGCAGGGCGAGGTCCTGCTGGTGGCAGGTGACAATATCACGACAGACGACATCATGCCGGCAGGCTCGCAGGTGCTGCCCTTCCGCTCCAACATCCCAGCCATGTCGCAGTATGTGTTTGCGACCATCGACAAGTCCTTTGCTGAGCGGGCCAAGGCGGCCGGCGGGGGATTTGTGATCGGCGGCGAGAACTATGGCCAGGGATCCAGCCGGGAGCACGCAGCACTGGTGCCGATGTACCTCGGCGTCCAGGGCGTCATCGCCAGGAGCTTTGCGCGCATTCACCATGCAAACCTGGCCAACGTCGGTATCCTCCCGCTGACCTTTGTCGATCCCGACGATGCCGATCGCATAGAGCAAGGTGACCTGCTGCGCATCGCCGGACTGGGCTATGCGCTCCGTTCGGGCCGCCCGCTCACGGTCGAGAACGTGACCAAAGGCTGGACCTTTCAGGTCTCCGCCGACCTCTCACCCCGCCAGGTAGACGTCTTGTTGGCAGGCGGCATGCTTAACTATATCAAGATCAACAGCTAAGGAGCGCAGTCATGAGCTATCCGGTTACCCTGATCCCGGGGGACGGCATCGGCGCTGAAGTCACCACCGCGATGCGCCGGGTTGTGGACGCTACTGGTGTCAGTATCGACTGGGAGATACAGGAGGCGGGAGAGGCGGTCATTGAGAAATACGGCACCCCGCTGCCAGAACATGTCCTGGAATCGATCCGCCGCAATCGCGTGGGCATCAAGGGCCCCGTAACAACGCCCATCGGCACGGGCTTTCGCAGCGTCAACGTCGCGCTGCGCAAAGCGCTGGACCTGTACGCCAACCTGCGTCCGGCGCGAACCGTGCCGGGGGTGGCATCGCGCTATGAGGATATCGATCTCGTGATCGTGCGCGAGAACACCGAGGGACTCTACGCGGGCATCGAGCACGATGTCATACCCGATATGGCAGCAGAGTCTATCCGCATTATCACCCGGCCAGCAACCGAACGCATCGTGCGCTTTGCCTTTGAGTACGCTCGGGCCAACGGGCGCAAACTGGTCACCGCTGTACACAAGGCGAACATCCTCAAAGCCACTGACGGGCTGTTTCTGCGCGTCGCGCAGCAGGTTGCCGCTCAATACCCGGATATCGCCTTTAACGACCGCATCGTGGACAACGCCTGCATGCAATTGGTGCAGCGGCCCCACGAGTACGATGTCCTCGTCCTGCCGAACCTCTTTGGCGACATTGTCAGCGATCTATGCTCAGGGCTGGTTGGTGGCCTGGGAGTGGCGCCGGGCGCCAACATCGGCGACGGGATCGCGGTCTTTGAGCCCGTTCACGGGTCGGCACCCAAGTACGCGGGGCTGGACAAGGTGAACCCGACGGCAACTATCCTGTCGGGAGCACTGATGCTGCGTCATCTGGGAGAGCGTGAGGCCGGCAAGCGCATCGAGGACGCCGTGGCCGCAGTGATCGGCGAGGGTAAGAGCGTCACCTATGATCTCAAGGCCGACAGAGACGATCCCACGGCAGTCGGCACGCGCGCCATGACCGACGCGATCATCGCCGCACTGTAGGAGACGCTAGAAACGAATCGCGCCCGCCCTGCTGATCGCGTGATCAAGCACGGCGGGCGTGTTTTATGCCTCAGCGGCTGGCGCCGGCTGTTCCTAAGACGCCACCTCGGACGACGCCTTGACAGAAAGCGTCGTGGCTCGTGGCCCCAGGGTGGTAGCCAGCAAAGCCAGCAGCGCATCGACCAGCACAATGATCGGAAGCAGGCCCAGCGTGCTCGCCAGACCCGTACTGTCCGCAAGCAAGCCGAACAGCCAGGTGCCCACCGCCCCGCTGACAAATCCGAACCCCAAAAAGATGCCCGATACCATGGCCATCCGCTCAGGGAAACGCCGTTGGCCCGAGACCAGCAGCAGCGTGTGCGAGGGCCCCAGGAAAAAGCCCGTGACCGCAAGCGCCGCATAGCTGGCGACACCCTCCAGTGCCACGAATCCCCACAGACCGAGCGCGGTAATCAAGAGGCTCAGCACCAGGATGCGACCGATGCCCAACCTGTCTGACAGGTATGAACCGACCACGCCGCCTACGGCCACGGCGGCCAGGAACAGGGACATCACGCCACCATAGACTGCTGGCGAAACGCCGAGATCGTCTTGAAACTTGGGCACGTAGGTCACGATGGCCTGCTGGCTGAACGCGCGCAGCGCGATGGCGCCCAACAACACGGCCAGCACGACCACGACAGCCCTGCCGGCCTGTGCCCGTCGTTCGGGCACTGCTGTCTCTGTGCGTTCCGGAACATTCAGCTCTGCGGGCACCAGACGTCTCACGAATATCAGCGCCAGCGCGATATTGAGTACAGATATGGCCACCAGAGACTGGCGACCGAACTGAGCGATCAGGAATCCGCCCAGCGCCGCGCCCAACAGGGCGGTCCCGATCGTACCGCCAAAGAAAAAGAGCGACGTGGCGGTTGCTCCCAGGCGCTTGCCTCCGGCCAGGGTAGAGTTCGCGGTGCCCTGTGGGTGAAAGGCGCCCGAACCAAATCCCGCCAGACCGATCAACAGGGTGAGCAGCAGCTTGCTCTGGGCAAACAGCGCGCCCGTGAACAAGAGGGCCGTCCAGATGATCGAGCCGACCGCAAAGTTACGGCCGCCATACCTTTCGGCCAGGCGCCCGAAAAAGGGCTGAGTCACTGACGACACGGCCTGATACACGAGGAGCATGAGGCCGATGTCTGCGTTACCGAGCCCCAAAGGCTCGCTCACTGACGCGAGCAGGATGGGTGCAACGCCATACCAGGTGTCGTGCAAGGCATGCGCCAACGCCTCACCGATTAGCGTGTTCCGGGCGGTCTGCTCCATGTCTTCATACCTTCCTGTTGGATCGCCTGGTCCGCAGCGCCTTAGCAAATGCGAGGCAATTGTTCGCCGCTCAGCATGTCTACAAGTCTTCGGGTACCCAAAGGCGTCCTCAGGACCACGCGACCCGGGCTGCTGGACACAACGCGGCCGATTGCGGCCGCCTCAACGCCATACGTGTGGGACTGCATCGCCTGCAGCACAGCGCCGGCCGCGCTCTCTGGCACGATCGCCAGCAGTTTGCCCTCGTTGGCCACATAGAGCGGATCCAGCCCCAGCAATTCTGCCGCCGCCTGCACGGGCACGTGCACAGGCACCTGCGCCTCATCGATCTCTATGCCGACACCCGAGCGTTGGGCAATCTCGTTGAGCGCCGTGGCGACCCCACCCCGCGTGGGATCCCGCAGCACGTGGATCTCTGGGCACGCCCTGAGCATTGTGGCCACCAGATCGTTGAGCGGGGCACAGTCACTTCTGAGCGGCGAGGAGAACTGCAGGCCCTCGCGACGCGTCATGATGGCCAGGCCATGGTCACCGATCGCACCGCTCAACAGCACCACGTCGCCCGGCCGCGCATTTGCAGCCGAAACGTGTACACCTTCCGGCACCAAACCGACGCCCGCAGTGTTGATAAAGATTCCGTCGCCGCTGCCCCGCTCCACTACCTTGGTGTCACCTGCGACGATGCGCACCCCGGCGGCCCGGGCCGTGGCTGCCTGCGAGACGACGATCCGCTCCAACTCCGTGAGCGAAAAGCCTTCCTCAATAATGTACGCGCTCGTCAGATAGAGCGGGCGCGCCCCCCGCATTGCGAGGTCGTTGACCGTTCCGCACACAGAGAGCTTGCCAATGTCGCCCCCCGGGAAAAAAAGAGGCTGCACGACGAACGAGTCCGTGGTGATCGCAACACGAGCCTCGGCCTGATCATCGAGAGAAACGAGCGCCGCATCCTCCATGCCCGACAGCACGTCATTGGCATGATGGCGCACGAACATATTCTCGATCAATTCCTGGCTCAGTATGCCCCCACTGCCGTGTGCGAGGAGTACCACCCCATCGGTCATCACGCTACCACCCCCTGGTAGCGGTAATGGGCTGCGCACGAGCCCTCTGCCGAGACCATGCACGGCCCGACCGGGTGGGCCGGTGTGCACGCGGTACCGAATAACGGGCAGCCCGCGGGCTCCACGACGCCACGGAGTACCTCGCCGCACCGGCATCCCAGCGCGGCCTCGGCGTCCAGAGGCCCCTCGGCCAGCCCCGGGAGCGCGTATCGCGCACGCGCGTCGAACGCCGCATACTCGGGAGCGATAGCCAACCCGCTATCGGGGATGATCCCCAAACCACGCCAGGCAGCGTCGGCCGTCGTAAACACCTGCGCCATAAGACCTTGCGCGACCAGGTTGCCCTCGGCGCTGACGCCGCGACCGTAGCTGTTCGTCACCCGAGGCTGGCCAGCAGCCTTGTCCTGGGCACACGCCAGCAGCGCCTGCAGGATATCCGTCGGCTCAAATCCGGCCACGGCGCAGGAGACGCCGTACTCTGTTGCCAGAAACGACCAGGCCTCCCAGCCGGTGATGGCCGCGACATGCCCAGGCCCAAGGACAGCGTCGACCGCGACCTCGCCGGCGTCCAGAATCGCACGCATGGCGGGCGTGGTGAGTTTGTGCATCGAATACACGCTCCAGTTTTTGAGGCTCTCGGCCCGCGCCTGAGCGATGGCGGCCGCGATGGTCGGGGCCGTAGTCTCGAATCCTATGCCCAGCATGACGATCTCTCGCGCGGGCAGTTCGCGCGCCAGTTGCAGGGCGTCCAGTGCCGAGTAGACCACGCGAATATCGCTGCCCTCGGCGCGTGCACCCTGAAGACTCGTCTTTGTGCCGGGGACACGGATCATGTCTCCGAAGGTGGCCAGCGTGATCTCCGGCCGCTGGCTCAGCGCGATGGCCTGGTCGATATCCGCACTGGCGGTGACGCAGACAGGGCAGCCCGGCCCGGACAACAGCGTTACCTGGGGTGCCAGCGCGTCACGCAGGCCATAGCGCATGATGGCATGGGTGTGCCCGCCGCAAAACTCGATCACCCGGAGTGAGCCGGTCACCTGCCGCAGTATCGCGTCGATGAGCCGCCGCGCAGTCGCGGGATCGCGAAAGCTCTCCATGTGGGTCACGATAGTGTCGCATCCTCGCGTGAGCGATCGTTGCGCGCTGCAGCCTCCTCGGCCTCGACCTCGCGCGATGCCTCCTCCAACTCGGCAAAGAGCCGCAAGGTCTCCTGCGCTTCAGCTTCATCGATGACGCTGATTGCATAGCCCGTGTGGATCAGCACATAGTCGCCAGCCTGCGCCTCCGGCGTGAGCACCAGGCTCACTTCACGGCTCACCCCGCCGAGCGCTACGCGTGCCATCTGGCCCGTGATCTCCTCAATACGCACTGGAATCGCAAGACACATCTTCTGTTACCTTTCAGACCGGGTATCCGCATGGGCCCCGGTGTGCACAAAATGCGCGACATAGGCCTGTCCCAATGATACGCCCCCATCGTTGGTGGGCACCAGGCGATGAACCAGCGGGCGCAGCCCGGCCGCCTTCAACATGGGAATGACCATCTCGAGCAGGAGCCGGTTCTGAAACACGCCGCCGCTCAGCGCCACGCGATCGAGACCGATCTCGGCTTGAATATCCGAGCATACTGCGACAAGCAACTCTGCCATCGTCCGGTGAAAGCGATAGGCGATGTCTTCTCGGCGGATCCCGGCAGCCATCTCGCTCAGAATACCCTCCAGGAGCGGAGCCATGCCAATGCTGACGGTTGACTCTAGTCTGCGGTTTGTCTCGCCCCACCCGTCAACGCCCGCTCGTCTGCGCGTGGTCCAGAGATATGGTCTCGCCGCAGACCCCGTGCGCGCAAGCGCCTCGAGCTCCATGGCCGCCTGGCCCTCGTACGACACCTCTCTCCTTACCCCCAGCATGGCGGACACCGCGTCGAAGAGCCTGCCGGCAGAACTGGTGCGCGTCATGCGGACTCCCGCCGCGAGCATGCTGCCCAGTGTGGCGCGCTCGTCTGTGCTCACCCGGATCGCGCTTGAGGCGGTCTCGCCCAATGTCTCTGCAAGATAAGCCCAGGCGATGCGATAGGGCCGCTGCGTGGCAGCATCGCCGCCCGGCAGAGGCAGATACTCCAGGTGCGCAGCCCGCTGAAAACCCCGGCCATCGCCCACCAGGAACTCGCCGCCCCAAATGCGCCCATCGAGTCCGTAACCTGTGCCATCCCAGATCACACCAATGACAGGCTCGTCCAGTCCGTGCTCCGCCAGAACCGATGCCAGGTGTGCATGATGATGCTGGACTTTGACCACTGGCAGCCCCATCGTCGCGGCCAGGCGCGTGGTGTGATAGTCCGGATGCATATCACAGGCGACCACCTCGGGCTGAACATCAAAAAGCTCCTGGTAGAGCGCCAGCGTGGCGTCGTAGTGCTCCAGCGTCTCGACGTTCTCCATATCGCCGATGTGCTGGCTCACAAAGGCGTAACGATCCCGGGTCAGGGTAAAGGTTGCCTTGAGCTCAGGCCCCAACGCGAGCATCGGGCACGTCACGACGGGCAATGTCACCGGAGAGGGCGCATCGCCTCGCGCACGGCGCACAGGCTGCGGCTGATCGGCCGGTGCGAACCAGACGCCGTCATCGTACCGCGAATGGATGGGTCGGTCGTGAGCCAGAAAGCAATCCGCCAGGGCGGCCAGCCGCGCCAGGGCCTCTTCATTGTCCTGTGCGATGGGCTCCTCCGTAAGGTTCCCGCTGGTCATCACCAGAGGCCTGTCGATATCGTGCAGCAAGATGTGGTGCAGCGGTGTATAGGGCAGCATCACGCCGAGCGTATCTACACCCGGCGCCACGCCCGCGGCCACTGGCGCGCCAGGCCGCATCGCACAGAGGACGATGGGCGCCGACGTCCTCTGCAGGAGAGCGCGCTCGGCATCGGTCAGCACACAGAGCGACTCGGCCATCGCGAGGTCGCGCACCATGACAGCAAAGGCCTTGTGAGGGCGCCCCTTGCGCCCGCGCAGCAAGGCCACCGTTTCCGCATTGTTCGCATCGCAGGCGAGCTGGTACCCGCCGAGTCCCTTGATGGCGACGATCTGGCCCGCAACGAGCCTTCGGACCACCTCGCGCACGGCCAGGTCTTCCATAGCCAGAAGCTGACCGCTCGAATCCAGGAGCGTCAACCGGGGGCCGCAAACCGGACAGGCGTTGGGTTGCGCATGAAAGCGGCGGTCCCGTGGGTCATCATACTCGCGCTGGCACTCGGGACACATCCTAAAGCCGCTCATTGTCGTCGCGGGCCGGTCATAGGGGATCGCCCGGATAATCGTAAATCGCGGCCCGCAGTTCGTGCAGTTGGTGAACGGGTACCGATAGCGCCGATCATCAGGATCAAAGAGCTCGCGAAGGCAATCCGGGCAGGTGGCAATGTCCGGCGAGATCAGCTGGTAGGCATTTGCCTCATGCTGGCTGCCAAGGATCTCAAAACTCTGACAACAGGCGTCCTCATCAACAAACTCGGCCGACAGCGTCTCGATCTGCGCCAGAGGAGGCGCCTCGTCGCGGATCGCCAGTGCAAAAGCCTTCAGATCCGCTGCGGTGCCCTCAGTGCGGATCTCAACACCCGACGACGTGTTGCGCACCCACCCTGCCAGGCCATAGCGCTCGGCAAGGCGAAAGATGAACGGGCGAAAGCCCACCCCCTGCACCACCCCGGTGACCTTGATCACCTGTACGGCGGCGCCTGGTGCTACTTTTCTCGCACCAGGCCGCGCAGCCACGTGGTCCACGCATCCATCCCCTCTCCGCTGACACAGGAGAGCGCAAAGACCTCAATCTCTGGATTGATGCCTCGCACCAGGTCCGTGTAAGCCTCAATGTCAAAAGGCAGATAGGGGATGAGATCGATCTTATTGATCACCAGAGCATCGACGTTGGCAAACATCTTGGGGTACTTGTAGGGCTTGTCATCACCCTCCGGGACACTCGAGATCACCAGCCGGGTGTGCTCTCCAAGGGCGAATCCCGCCGGACACACCAGATTGCCTACATTCTCGATAAAGACCAGGTCCAGATCATTCATCGGAAGGTCGCTCAACGACCCGGCCACCTGATTGGCATCCAGATGGCACCCGCCACCGGTGTTGATCTGCACGGCGGGCACGCCGCTCGCCTTGACCTTGTCGGTGTCGACCGTAGAGGCCAGATCGCCCTCGATGGCAGCGATTCTGATCTCATCCTTAAGGCGCTTGACCGTCTCCAAAATGAGGCTGGTCTTGCCGGCACCCGGTGAGGCCATCACGTTGATCACATGGATGCCATGGCTGTCAAAGGCACGTCGGTTGTCCGCCGCCTGGGTGTCGTTGGCCCCCATGATTCGCTCAATTACCGGAACCTTTCGCGTGGTCATCCGTCCTCCACCTCGATGCTCTCTACATAGAACTCGCGACCCTGTACCGCCCGAGCGCGCGCCGCGCCACATGCAGGGCAGCGCCAATCTGCGCCGACAGGCTCCCAGCGATGGCCGCAGGCCTGGCAAACCAGCGCGATGCCGATCCGGCTAAAGACTAGAAGCGCACCCTCAGCGCTGGTGCCTTCGCTAAGAAAATCAAAATAGAACTGCACACTGTCATCCACAATGCTCGACAACTCGCCTATCACCAGGTTGATGGCAAGCACACGGCTCGCGCCAGCCTGCGCCGCATGGCGTGTGGCGATATCCACTATGCTCTCGGTGACTGCTAACTCATGCATATCCCGGATAGTATAGTCGCCGACGGCCCTTCGCCCAAAAGATTGCAGCGTGAGCCTACAAGGCATGAGGCACACCTCAAATGAGTCTGATTTCGCGCCCGCCTTGACCGCAGGGTGAGCGGAGGATAACATCGTAGTGTGCAGTTCAAGCAGCAATCAGGAGGTAATAACTATGGCGATGCCCGAGCATATGCAATGGTGGCTCGATGCCCGCTACGGCATGTTCATCCACTGGGGGCTGTACGCCATTCCGGCGAGAGGCGAGTGGGTCATGTATCAAGAGCATATTCCGCACGAGGAGTATGCGCCCCTGGCGACGCAGTTCAACCCGAAACGTTACGATCCGGACGCCTGGGTCCGCCTTGCCAAAGAGGCCGGGATGCGCTACATGGTGCTCACCAGCCGGCATCATGACGGCTTTTCCCTGTTCGATAGCGCGTCCTCTGATTTCACCGCGCCCAAGACCGCGGCTGGCCGAGACTTGCTGCGCGAGTTCGTCGAGGCCTGTCACCGAGGTGGAATGCCCGTCGGCTTTTACTACTCGCTTCTGGACTGGCGCTACCCGGCATACTTCCGCGGTCCGCAAAAGGACCCCCAAGGCTGGGCCACGCTGGTCGACTATGTGCATGCTCAGGTGCGCGAACTCTGTACCAACTATGGCAAGCTCGACATCCTCTGGTACGACGGAGGCTGGCCCTACACTGCCGACGATTGGCGCTCGGAAGAACTGAACGCCATGGTGCGGCAGCTACAGCCCGGCATCATCATCAACAACCGCGCACAGCTGCCTGAAGACCTGGACACACCAGAACAGCATGTCGCCGCCTCTGCCCCGGGTCGCCCCTGGGAGGCATGCATGACGCTCAATGGGAGCTGGGGCTATAACGAAGCGGACACAGACTGGAAGACCCCCAAACAGGTGATCGAGACCCTGGTGCGGTGTGCCTCTGGCGGCGGCAATCTCCTGCTGAACATCGGGCCCAAAGCGGATGGCACGGTGCCTCCCGAATCCGAGCGCATCCTGCGCCAGGTGGGCGACTGGCTCAAGATCAACGGTGCGTCGATCTATGGCACAGACCGCTCGCCATTCTTTACCTCTACCGGCATGACCACCCTCAAGGGCAACACGGTGTTTGCACATGTCTTGCGCTGGCCAGGCAGACAGCTGACGATTCCACGCGTCCTCAATCAGGTCCGTTCGGTGCACATGCTCCACAATGGCGAGTCTGTGGTGTTTGAGCAGCGCGGCGATCGAGTCATGCTGGACAAGCTGCCGGCGCGAGCGCCTGACCCGCTGGATACCGTCATTGTCCTGGAACTGGAGGGCGCGCCGCGCGCGCTGGACTATTTCAAGGATGGTTGGGATACATCTCCAGCACCGGAGAGCGCATCGCAGCCATCGTGATAATGGCAGACCGACCAATGGGGGCCAGTGTAACTCTGGTGACTGATCGTCTCTCAGTCCCGGCATATAGTGAAAGCTGATCAAATAGAACCGCAGAATGCGGCGGGAGAAACGAGATATGGACGACATCCAGGCCGAACGAAAAGAGATGATCAAGCAACTGATCACTGACCTCCATCGCGGTGCCGATGTAGAGGACATTCAGGCACGCTTTCTGGCACTCGTGGGTGATGTGAGCGCCGTGGAGATAGCCCAGATCGAGCAGCAGCTCATCTCGGAGGGTCTACCCGCTGAAGAGGTCCAGGCGATGTGCGATGTGCACGTGGCAGTGTTTGAGAAGGGCCTCCAGACCCCTGAGCACCCGGAGCTGACCCCCGGTCACCCCGTGCACACGTTCCGGTACGAGAACTTTGCGCTGGCCGAGATGCTGCTTTTGATCGAGGAGACGGTCCAGCAGTTGCCCTTCGCCCGGGCGATCGCCGCCCTGCGGAGTTATGTCGAGCAGATGATGCAGTTTGACCGGATCTATCTTCGGAAAGAGAACCTGCTGTTCCCGTTCCTGGAAAAGAAAGGGGTAAGCGGCCCGACGGCCGTTATGTGGGGCATCCATGACCAGATTCGCCAACAGGCGCAGGCTTTTCAGGCCGCCGTTCAGAGCGGCGATTCGGACGCCATCGCCGCAACCTTTGCCCCCATGGCCGAGAACATGCGCTCGATGATCTACAAAGAGGAGAACATCCTGTACCCCACGGCGCTCAAGGTGCTGTCCGATGCCGAGTGGCTGGCCATCCGTGATCAGAGTGACGAGATTGGCTATTGCCTGGTTCGGCCCGGCGACCAGTGGCAACCCGACGTGCCCGAGTCCGAACGCGTCGCGACCACGGGCACGACTGCAAGCACCTACGCTGAAGGTATCCCATTGGAGGTCGGCACCCTCACGCTCAAGCAGTTGGACCGGCTGTTCCGCCATCTGCCTGTGGATCTCACCTTTGTCGATGAGACAGACTCGGTTCGCTTTTACTCCGAGTCGATTCTCGGTCGCGTCTTTACTCGGACGCCCTCCGTCATCGGGCGCAAGGTGCAGAACTGCCACCCACCGGCGAGCGTGCACGTCGTCAATGCCATCCTCGAAGGGTTCCGTGCTGGCACGCGGGACAGCGCAGAGTTCTGGCTCACACTGGGTGGCCAGTTTGTGCATATCCGCTACTTTGCCGTGCGCGATGCAGACGGCACCTACATGGGCGCTCTGGAGATGGTGCAGGACGTTACGGGTATTCGCGCACTGGAGGGGCAAAAACGTCTGCTGGACGAAGAAAACGCTTCCTAACAGGCGCCCGTATCTGGTGCTTTCTCCAGCAGCAAGTGCAATTATGACAGCGGGGCGGCCACAGCAGTGGCCGCCCCGCCTCACGTCCTGGACCGTATCTATTTGATCTGATCGTAGACCCAGGCGATGTCGAGTTCCTGCAACTTGGCCAGGGTCGGCTTGCCGGTCTCGGTGTCCCAGCCCATCATCCCATAAAAGGTCTCTTTGGCCTCCTCGAGCACCTCGGGGTCGACGGGCTCCTCGTTGACCTGACCGCTGACGTGGTAAGTCTGCATCCTTATCGGGAGACGATCGTCATCGCGTGTCATCCCCTCGCGCATGTTGAACGCGCGCATCATCGTCACGCCGCGCTCGCCGACACGCATCAGCTCCCACACGTTGGTCTGCCACCCGGTGATCGCCGACACGATGTCCGCCATCTGCTGGCGCGTCCATCTCAGGAACATGCAGCATCCGAGGTGGTTAAAGACCCACTGCCAGTTGCTGCTGTACATATAGGCACGCACCTTCTCCGGGCCGAGATTGTGCTGAGAGACAGGCTCATACAGTCCCAGTTCCTGTAACTGCTGGCCTGGCGGATCCATGGTCAGGCCCTCATCCCAAAAGTTGTGCATGTGATCCGCACCGGTTGGCGAGACGGCATAGCCTAGCGCCTGACCGTGGCGCGTGCGGCACTCGTGCATTGGGAAGGGCTGGCCCTTGACCGTGATGGAATAGTCCATCGCGTTGCCACCGATCTTTTTCGCCGCAATGTCCGTGCCTTCGGCGAGCAGGTCCCCCAGGCCCTCGCGACGGCAGATCATCTCCACCAGCGCCAGCATCGACTCGGCGTTACCAAAGGAGAGATCTAGACCACCCGTGTCCTCCTTGGTCAGCAACCCGTTCTCGTAGCATTCCATGGCAAAGGACACCGCCATCCCGCAGCTGATGGTGTCGAGGCTGTAGGCGTTGCACAACTCATGCGCCTTGCTGATCGCCTTTAGATCGTCGATGCCGCAGTTGGAGCCAAAGGCGCCAATCGTCTCGTACTCGGGGCCACCATAGATCGGGTTAATGTCCATTCCGGGCTCGTGCACTTCGACCACGCGCTTACACCGAATCGGGCAGGCGTAGCAACCCTCGCGCCCGATCATGATCGTGTCGCGCAGGGTCGTTCCCGTGATCTTTTCCGCGTGCTCAAACTGGCCGTCCTGGAAGTTGCGCGTCGGCAGCGCCCCAACTGCGCTCAGGTGGATCAGGCCGCCAGGGGTACCCACATCGTGATCGCCCCAGCTGAACTCTTTCCAATTGTCGACCATAAAGCGCGACAGCTCGCGGAATTTCTCCTGATTCGCCACAGGTATGCGGCCCTTGCCGCGCGCCGCAACTGCCTTGAGGTTCTTGGAGCCCATCACAGCGCCGACTCCCGTCCGGCCCGCGGCATGGCGTAGGTCGTTGATCACGCACGCGTAGCGCACCAGATTCTCGCCACCGGGTCCGATCATCGCCAGGCGAATACGAGCGTCACCACCCAGTTCTCCCTGGATGGTCTCTTGCGTCTCCAGGGTGTTCATGCCCCAGATGTGCGACGCATCACGTATCTCTACCTCGCCCCCGTTGATCCAGAGATACACCGGCTTCTCAGCCTGACCCTGAATAACGATGGCATCGTAACCCGCCTGCTTGAGCTCTGCGCCGAAAAAGCCGCCTACATCCGCGGTGCCGAATCCGCCTGTGAGCGGCGCCTTGCAGCCCACTTCGCTTCGGCCAGCCCCGGCGATGGGAAGCCCGGTGTAGGTGCCGGCAGCAAAGATCAGCAGGTTGTCCGGACCGAGCGGGTCAACGCCCGCGGGCATCTCGTGCAGCAGATAGTAAGCGATAAACCCGTTACCGCCGAGGTAACGCCGGTAAAAGCTCTCCGGCATCTCATCCACCCAGGTCTTGCCATCCGTCAGATTGACGCGCAAAATGCGATTCTGAAATCCGTCGACCATCTAGTGCTCCTTTGTCTGTACGATCTATGTAATCCCCCCATTCGGTCGTGACGATGGTAGCGCAGCGGGCTAGCGCTGTCAAGCCTTGTTCGAGACATATTGACAGCCGCTCTCCCGGATGTTATAGTCCCGGCGCCTGCGAGCAGACTGAGAACCGGACCTTTGTCCGTGCTCACAGCGACGCAACCACTCAAGGCCCAACGCGGCCTCTCGCTATCGCTCTCGCACTGTAGAAAACCAGGAACGGGAGCAAGAGGTAATACCATGTCCAGCACAACAAGTGCGCGGCAGCAAGTCGTTGCCTTTGCAGGAACGCAGGGCCTCGCCATGCTCGTATCTGCCTATCGCGATGCTCCCTGGGATATCACCGGCGTGGTTCCGCCGGCCAACGCTGGCGCCGCCTTTGCCCAGCTCCACTCGACAATCGGTGCCACGGCGGATGAAGTACTCATCCCCACCCTGGACCGCGTCGAGGTCTGCGCCGAGCTGAGCGACGACTCACAGCTCCTCGGAGAGGCGGCCATCACTGCCGGCAAGGAGGGCGCCTCGATCGAGAGGGTATTCCTCATCTCGGATAGCCCCGGGAGACCAACGACTGACTTTCGCCCCACCCCAGAGTTGCTCGCGGCATTGCGCTCTGCGGATGCGATCGTGATCGGTCCGGGCTCGCTGTTCACGAACCTGATTCCTTCACTGCTGATCAAAGAGATCAACGACACGGTGCGTGCCAGCCCCGCGCGCAAGATCTTTGTCTGCAATCTGATGACGCAGCCCAACCAGACCGAGGGCTTTTCAGTCGCCGATCATGTGCGGACCATTCAGCGACACTGTGGGCTGCGCTTTGACTATGTCCTCGCCCATCACGGCGGAGAGATCAGCCCCGACGTGATGCAGCGGTATCTGGACAGCGACGCAGAGCTCGTGGTCCCCCAGCTGGTGGTGAGCGATGGCTCACAGGTGGCGATCTTTCCGGACACGCCTCAGGAGATCGTACTCGTAGAGGGCGCGATCCTCATGCTCCGGGATCTCACGATGGAAGTGCTGCAGAATGATCCGCTCACGGGCGAGCCCCATCTGGTCGTCCGGCACGACCCCGTGAAGCTGGGTGAAGCGCTCCGCGCCGTTCTGCACGACTATGCTCTGGAGAAGAAACTGTCCGTCAGCCGTGCGATTTTCCGCGAGTACGATATCCGCGGTGTGGTAGGCGCGGAGCTGACCAACTCGGCGCTAGAGGCTATGGGTCGCGCCTTTGGCACCTATATTCTGCGCCGAACGGGCCGGGGCCAGATCGTCATCGGCCACGATGCCCGCCCGAGCTCGCTCCCCTTTAGCCAGGCTGCCATTCGGGGCCTGCTGGATGCCGGATGCGAGGTCCTGGACATCGGACAGGTCCCGACGCCCCTGACATCCTTTGCCGTAAACCATTTCTGGGTGGATGGGGCCATCCAGGTCACCGCAAGCCACAACCCCGCCGAGTTCAATGGTCTCAAGCTGCAAGTCGGCATGGAGCCCCTCGCAGGAGCGGAACTGCAAAAGGTGGAACGCCTGATCGCCAGCGGCTCGTTTGCCACCGGACGCGGACAGCGCCTCGTGCGCGATGTAGAGTACCCCTATCTGAATTGCCTCCTGCACAAGGTCTCACTGAGGCGAACGTGCAAGGTTGCCGTAGATGCAGGGCATGGGGTCAATGGGCCGCTCGCCCTCCGGCTGTTCCGCGAGCTGGGCTGCCAGGTGGTCCCGCTCTACTGCGAACCCGACGGCACATTTCCCGCCCACGCCCCGGACCCTTCCGAGGCCGAGAATCTTGTAGACCTGGCGCAAGCCGTCGTCGAAAACGAGTGTGACCTGGGAATCGCCTTTGACGGCGACGGGGACCGCATCGGCATCGTGGACGAAAAAGGACAGATCGTGCCCCCGGATGTCTACTTACTGCTGTTCACGAGAGAAGCGCTACGAAACGGGCCGGGCAAAGCCGTCTTTGAGGTCCGCTGCTCGGAGATGCTGTTCGACGGGGTGCAGAAATACGGCGGGATCCCGATCATGTCCCGCTGTGGAAATACCTCGATCCTGCCGCGGATGCTTCAAGAGCGAGCGTTGATCGGCGGCGAGCTCAGCGGGCACATCTTTTTCAACGATCCGCCCATCGAGTTCGACGACGCACTCTTTGCCGCGGCGCGGCTGCTCGAGTATATCGACCGTGCGGGCATGCCTCTCAGCCAGATGGTGACCCAGCTGCTCGATGGATTGCCCCAGTACGTCAGCTCGCCAGAGATCCGTATCGACTGCCCGGACTATATGAAGGAGCAGGTCGTGGATGCCGTCCGGGATACGTACGCGAAACAATACCGGGTGATCGATATCGATGGCGCCCGCATCTATTACGGAGACAAGGACTGGGCGTTGATCCGCGCCTCAAACACGTCATCTAAACTGTCACTGCGCTTTGAGGCGCTGGATGCCACGCGTCTTTCCGCGATGAAGGCCTCGATGCGAGAGGAACTCGCCAGACACCTGCCCGACGTCCGGCCATTCTAGAAGTGTGCCGAACAAAGGGCCCTCTCCATAGAGAGGGCCCTTTACCGTTCACTCTACCGTGACGCTCTTGGCCAGGTTCCTCGGTTGGTCGACGTCACAGCCGCGCAATACGGCCATGTGGTAAGCAAAGAGCTGCAACGGGATTGCTGCAAGGATCGGTGTCACGTACGCGCCGCCGCGTGGAATCCACAAGACGTCATCCGCCTTGTCGGCAACCTCGCGATCGCCTTCAGTGGCGAGAGCGATGACCCGCCCTCCGCGCGCCTTGACCTGCTCGATGTTGCTCAGCATTTTGGAGCGCACGCGATCCTCAGGGCAGATGGCCACAACCGGCATGTTCTCATCGATGAGAGCGATAGGGCCATGCTTCATCTCACCGGCCGGATAGCCCTCGGCGTGAATGTACGATATCTCCTTCAGCTTGAGAGCCCCCTCAAGCGCGATGGGATAGTTCATGCCCCTTCCCAGGTACAGAAAGTTGTCGCAGTGCATATAGCGCCGCGCGATCGACTCATAGTCGGTCCCATCGTCCAGGAGATCACCCACCAGGCTGGGGAGCCGGCTCGCCTCTGCGAGCAAGGCCGCACGGCGTTCACGATCCAGGGTACCGCGCTTGCTGCCCAGATAGATCGCCAGAAGCAGGCCCGCAGCCACCTGTGAGGTGAACGCCTTGGTTGATGCCACGCCGATTTCCGGTCCGGCGTTCAGAGGGATGATGCCATCGGCCAAACGGGCTGCCTGGCTGCCAGGGACGTTGACCAGCGCGATGGACTGCATGCCCCGCTCACGGGCAGTCTCCATCGCAGCCAGCGTATCCACCGTCTCGCCCGACTGACTGATCACCAGCACTACGGAGCCTGGCTCAAGCAGCGGGTTCCGATAGCGGAACTCTGAGCCATAGTCCACCTCGACCGGCAGGCGTGCCAGATCCTCGATCATGAACTTGGCCATGAGGCAGGCATGCCAGGCTGTACCGCAGGCCACTGCATGAAGCCGACGCAAGTGCGGTAACACTGGCTCAACGCCAGCCAGATCCGAAAGGGTCACCTGATCCTGGCTCAGGTCCACACGACCGCGCAAGGCGTCCGTCAGGGACTGGGGCTGCTCATAGATCTCCTTGAGCATAAAGTGCCGGTACCCTTGCTTGGCGGCAAGGACTGGATCACCTGACAGCATGGCCACCGGCCGCTCAATGGGTAGCCCAGCACGGTCAACGATCGCGACAGATTCAGCAGTGACTGTGGCTACATCGCCATCCTCCAGGTACATGACCCTGCGCGTGTGGGCCAACAGCGCCAATGTATCGGACGCGATCAAGTTCTCACCGTCTCCCAGGCCGATCACGACAGCGCCGGCATGACCCAGTCTCGCTGCGACCAGTTGGCCAGGTTCGTGCTTGCTCATCACGACAATCGCGCTGGGACCCTCCAGATCCGCGAGGGCCAGCCGCACAGCGTCAGCCAGCGATTCCTCACCATCGCGATAATAGCTGGAGACGAGATGTGCGATAACCTCGGTATCCGTCTGCGACCGGAAGACGATGCCATCTGCCTCCAGCGCGTCCTTCAGTGGCCGGTAGTTCTCGACGATGCCGTTCTGCACCAGCGCGATGGTGCCATCGCCATCTGTATGAGGATGGCAGTTATCCTCCGTGACGGCGCCGTGCGTCGCCCAACGCGTATGGCCCATGCCTAGCCCTCCGGGCATGTCCGCCGTCCCCACCTTCGCCGCCAGTTCCCGTATTCGGCCCACGCTACGGCACCGGCGTATCTCCTCATCGGCCAGCACGGCGATACCCGCCGAGTCATAGCCGCGATATTCCAGACGTTCCAGCCCCTCCAGCACAATCTGTGCCGCGGGGCGCATGCCGACATAGCCAACGATACCACACATGGATGTTCCTCCCACTGGATGCATGGCACACGGTAACGAGCCAGGGGCCCGCCACTGAATGCCTGACGATCTACGTGCCACTGAACCCCATCTTGTTCCACCGGTCGCCCGGTGGGTTTGCAGTGGTCCTTTGCTTGGGGAGGGAGATGACGGGGTGTGGCGCACCCCGGGGGCTTCCGCTGATCCTTCGATTTTCCCCGGCCGGTAGCCGGGTTAAGCTCGCTGCGACACGAGCAACCCCATCCTCGTCAACTGCCTGATGGCAGCCCTTGCGCTATATCCCTCCAGAGTCTCTGTCCTTGCTGACTCTCCTTTCTTCAGGCACCCAGGCCATAGAGCAGATCGATGACGTCGCCCATGGTGGCGACAGGCTCCACAGGCACACCCAGGGCATGCGCGAGTGATTCGGTGGTCATGTCATCCAGCGTTCGCTCACCCATCTCGTCCAGCATCGCCCTCGGAATGCAGACCACATCGCTCAAGGCCATTGTCTTGAGCTCGGCAAGTACATCTGCTCCAGTCAACAGCCCCGAGACGGTGACCGTCTCGCCAAAGTAACCATTGCGAACCGGGCGAACCATCAGCCTGGCGCCGGTGATCTGGCTCGCTTCTGCAGCGAGCTTTGCCAGGATCGGAGCGATCAGCGTCCCGCAGACCAGTGTCGCGCTCACTCCGGAGAACAGCCTGGGAGGGAGACCCTCACGCGTATAGGTCCAATCATCCAGCAGCGCGCGCACGAGGCCCACACCGTTTTCGCTCTGGGCAGGGTCATCATAGTGCCCGGCGGGCGGAACCTCTCGATCCGCGAGCAAATAGAGCTCATCGGATGGATACACCCACGTACGACCGGTCTTTTCAGCCACTCTGGGGCGCATCGCGTCGGCCAGCTCCAGCACACTCCTCGCCTCATCCGCCGTCAATCCCCGTACCTGCGGCGCACAGTTTCGCGTTACGCCAACGGGCACCAGTGCCAGCGTCTGCACGGTAGGCCAGAGATTCAGCAGGGAGACGACAGTCTGCTCGAGTATAGCCCCATCGTTCATACCCGGCACGATGACGACCTGCGCGTGTACGCTAATGTTCATGCGCCCCAGTCGTTCGAGCTGCCTGAGAATGTCGGAGGCGCGAGGGTTGCTCAGCATCATCCGCCGTTCCTGGAGACCCGTAGCATGCACAGAGACGTACAGCGGGCTGAGGTGCTGTTCTCCGATACGCTGCCAGTCGTCCTCCTGCAGGTTGGTCAGGGTTACATAGCTGCCATGGAGAAAGGACAGACGGTAGTCATCGTCTCGCACATACAGTGAGCGCCGCATTCCTCGGGGCATCTGAGCGACGAAACAGAATGGGCAGTGATTGGTGCACTCTTGTATGCCGTCAAAGAGCGGCTCTGTGAAAGCAAGGCCGAGTTCCTCATCATAGTCGCGCTGAACCTCTATCCGGTGGACGCGGTGACCGCGCCTGATGTGCAGGACGAGGTCTTCTTCAGCGCCGTAGAACTGATAGTCGATCACGTCCCGGAGAGGATGGCCATTGATCGACACGAGCAAATCTCCAGGTTCGATCCCAATCTCGTCCGCAATGCTTCCTGGGCCGACCTGGGCCACGCGTCCGCCAAGAGTCATGCGCCGGCTACGCCTTGGCATGTTCCCCCCTAGAAGTACGGTCTGCGACCAACTCCAGAATCGCAGCCACCACCTTCTCGACATCGAGCCGAGTGGTGTCCAGATAGACGGCCCCTTTTGCCTGGCTGAGCGGGGCCACCTCACGGGAGCTGTCGATCTCGTCCCGGCGCGCCAGATCCGCTACCACATCCTCAAACCGCACATCCGTGCCGCGCTCCACAGACTCGACAAAACGGCGCCGCGCGCGTTCATGCAGCGTCGCGTCCAGAAACACCTTGAGCTCGGCCTCTGGCAAGACCACACTCCCGATGTCTCGCCCAACCATTACCACGGCGCCGCGCAGGCCGATCCGCCGCTGCTGCACTGTGAGGGCGGCGCGCACTCCGCGATAGGCCGACACGGGAGAGACCTCGCGATTTACCGCAGCCGCCCGGATCCCCCACGTGATGTCCACGCCATCGGCCCGCACGGTGTACTGCCTGCCATCATCGATCGAGGGGGGCTCAACCTGGATATCGAGGCGCTCAGCCAGGTCTGTGATCGCAGGCTCGTCGGCAATTGGGATGCCGCGATTCAGCGCTGCCCAGGTCACCGCGCGGTACATGACACCCGTATCAAAATACAGATACCCCAGCGCACCGGCGACGCGCTCACCGATTGTGCTCTTGCCCGATGCCGCGGGACCATCAATGGCGATTGTGATCTGTGTCACTCTAGCTCTCTTTCTGATTCAGCCCAGCCATACTGCGCAGCTCCGCGACCTCATCGTGTTCGAGGCGCCGGTGCTGACCCGGTTCCAGTGCTCCCAGCTCGAGTCCCGCGATCCTCACCCTGATGAGTCTCTGCACCGCCAGGCCCAGGCTGGCCAACATCTCGCGAATCTCACGCTTGTGGCCCTCTCTGAGCAGCACGCCGATCCACTCACAGCCTTCCGGTACGGGCTCTCCACGCCAGCGCCAACCGGTGCCCAGATCGATTACGCGAGCCTGTGCCGGTCGTGCCTTGCCTTCAAGCTCGATGCCCTGCTCCAGGGCGGAGATATCCTCGTCGGTAAGCACGCCCTCAACAAGTACACGGTACTCTTTCTCCTGCCCGTAGCGCGGATGCGTCAGTCGCAGTGCCAGCTCACCGTCATTGGTCAAGAGCATCAAGCCCTCGCTGTCGCGATCGAGGCGTCCGACAGGATACAGGCGCGGCCCCGGAGGCAAGAGCTCGACCAGCATGCGCCCGCCATGCGGGTCCTGGTTGGATGAGAGATAGCCTGCGGGCTTGTAGAGCGCAACATAGGTGAGCGCCTCAGCCTGACCAAGCAACCTGCCGTCCACTGTGACACGGTCAACAGACGGATCGACGCGGGTGCCGAGCTCGGTCACGACTCGGCCATTAACAGCCACGCGCCCCTCCAGAATCATCGCCTCGCTGGCGCGTCGGGAAGCTACCCCAGCCTGTGCCATTACTTTCTGCAGCCGCTCACCCTCACTGGGCATAGAGCGGCGCCTCAACCAGCGGCCTTCCGGCCAGATAGATCTCGAGCGTTCCGATCGGCTCGTCCTCGCCAGGTTGTGCCACCGGATTGCTGATGCGGCGGACCATGGTAACCGATCCCATCTGCCAGGACCGCACGAGCATTGTCAGCGGCTCACGTAAACCAAACGAGTGGACCTGCCCCTCAGTATCCACATACCGGTTGAGCGGCGTGTCGGGCAGATCAAAATGGAGCTCTGCATAGTGCGCATAGTAGTGGTCCAGCAGCGCGCTCGAATCCAGGTATCGATCTGTGGATCCAAGCACTACGGAGAGAGCGCTACCCTGTGGGCGTTCCACCAGGGTGATGAGACATTCGCCCGCCAATACCTCTGTCCCGGTCTTTACCCCGACGGCGCCGCGGTACTGCGTCAGCATCTCGTTTGTATTGACCAACCGGCGATCCGCGGCGATCGTCTCAGGCGTCGCTAGAATCTCTCGTATCAACGGAATGCTCTCTGCATACATCGCAATCTGCGCCATATCCCAGGCAGAAGTATAGTTTTGCTCAGCATCCAATCCGTGAGGATTGCTAAAGTGCGTGTTACGCAGCCCCCAGCGCTCTACCCACTCATTCATCCAGCCGACGAATACGGCTTCAGTTCCTCCCAGGCTCCGGGCGATGGTCACGCCGGCCGTATTGTCAGAAGGTACCAGGAGCACGTATAACATATCGTAAAGTGACAGGCTCTCTTGCTCCTGGAGACCGATCATGGTCCAGATAGCCAGATCCTCTTTCGTGACCGTCATCATCTGGTCCAGGTCGCCCCGCTCCAGGGCAACAAGCGCCGTCACCAGTTTCGTGAGACTGGCGGGAGCACGCCGCGCGTGTTCATTCTGTGCTAGAATGACCTGGCCTGTGGTTGGGTTTACAAGCAGCGCCGCCGCAGCAGTGACGCTCGGGACGGGGTCATCTCGCATCAGTGCGACCTGCTGTGGCGTCAGCCACTTTGCCGGGACATCGGAATCGGTCAGACGCGGCGGACCGAACCCGAACGACAAGGCGGCCAGGAAAATCAGCAGCAATATGAGCAGTCGACGCGGCAATTCGCCTCCACCTTTCCACACTGCGGATCATTCTATACAGGGAGCAAGGCAGCGTCAAAAGGCCTGGCAGGGGGCAGTCGCCGAATGTAGACCTCGGCTGGTCTGGCTTGCGAGGGGAAAAGCGTCAGTCGTTTTTGACATCCATACCCCCCTATGGTATATTGTGCAAAGTTTCACAGGTTCTGTCATCTTGGGAGTCAACTATGAGAAACCTCCTGGACAGGGCTATCGACAAATAGGTTTTGCGAGCGATTCAGAGCCATAATCACG
>ENA-OSEO01000609-OSEO01000609.1-sediment-metagenome-genome-assembly--contig:-NODE-609-length-87129-cov-6.736537_pt1 | contig 87129 bp, 78 predicted proteins | sample MGYA00237883_ERZ534232 | MGnify/ENA metagenome assembly ERZ534232
CATTCGCCCTCCTCGCGCCTTGCCATGCGCGCGCCTCGACACCTGAAAAGGGGAACCTATTTTTGCACAAGCCCTAAGCCCCCCTTGCGATCCCGGCGATTGCCGGGTCAAACCGCCGGCCGGAAGACTGCCTGCCACCTGCCAGCAAGAAGTAACGCCCAACCTTACAATCCGGAAGCCCCTGGCGGATCTGTCCTCGTTCCCCCGTTTCCCTCGGCTCACGCGGCCTTGTCTGCACGGGCCCGCTTGATGGGATTGGGTCCCAAGCCTCGGATGCGCTCGGTCATCTCCTGCGCGAACTGGGCGAAGCGAGTTCCCTCCGCGGAAGAAAGGTTGTACATCCGGACCCGCTCTCCTCCGGTACCGATGCTTTCCAGGATCTTCCGGGCCTGTTCCACCCTCTTGCGTGCCATGAGATTCCCTTTATTGTAATGGCACTCCCCCTCCAGACAGCCCACCACATACACCCCGTCCGCACCCCTTTCAAAGGCGCGCAGGATGTGAATGATGTCCACCTTCCCCGTGCAGGGAACGCGCACGATTCTGATGTTGGCCGGATAACTCAGTCGCATGGAACCTGCCAGGTCCGCGGCCGTGTACCCTCAAAAATCGCAGCAAAACGCGATGATGATGGGATCGAACGCTTCCATTACAGTACTCCCTCCAACAAGGCATCCACCTTGCTCAGTATTTGGTCGTCCTGGTACCAGTTCAGTTCGATGGCTTTGGCCGGACACTCGGAAGCGCACACACCGCAGCCATGGCAAAGCGCCTCGTCGATGGTGCTCACCCCCTCCTCATTGATGCGGGGCACCTCGTAGGGGCAGGACCGCACGCAGATAAGGCACGATGCGCACCTGTCCTGGTCCACATGGGCCGTGACCGCCGACAGGGTGAGTTGGGGCCGGGAAAGGAAGGTGGTGGCCCTGGAGGCCGCGGCCTGGGCCTGGGCCACCGTCTCGGACAAAAGCTTGGGACCATGGGCCGTCCCGCACACGAAGATTCCCTCGGTGGCCATGTCCACCGGTTTGAGCTTCACGTGGGCCTCCATGAAGTATCCCTCGGCATTGCGTGCCAGTTTGACGATGGAGGCGAGTTCTTCCGTGTCCTCTGCCACCATGCCCGCGCTCAAGGCCAAGAGATCCGCCTGAACCCGCAACCGGCGCCGCAACACATGGTCCATGAAGGTGACAGCCACGCCCGCTTCGGTAGAATCCACCGCGGGCGGATCTTCGGGATCGAAACGGAAAAAGAGGACTCCCAGGCGCCTTGCCTCCGTGTAGTAATCCTCCAGAAGGCCGTAGGTCCGAATGTCCCGGTACAGGACGTAGACTTCTGCTTCCGGACGCAGCTTCTTGATGTGCAAGGCGTTCTTGATGGCCGCCTGGCAGCAGATCCGCGAGCAGTTGGGGTTTTCCTCGTTTCTCGATCCCACACACTGGATCATGACCACCTGGTCAAGGCCTTCGGCCCCCTGCTCGTGCAGCCGCCGGGACAGCTCCACCTGGGTCAGCACCCGGGGATCCTCACCGTAGAGGTATTCCTTGGGTCGGTATTCGTTGGCCCCCGTGGCCAGGACCACCACCCCGTGGTCGATCTTCCTTTCGTACATGCCGGGGCCGACCAGCACCTCGGTGGTGAAGTTGCCCTTGAAGCCTGTAAAGCCCACGATGAGCGACTGGGTGAGCACCTGGATGCCCCGGTGAGTGCTCACTGTTTCCACGAGCTCCTTCAGATACTTCCCCACATCCGCTCCCTCTATGGTGGCGGTGAGTCTTGAGGCCATCCCGCCCAGGGTGGGCTCCTTTTCCACCAGCACCACCTCGAAGCCCTGGTCGGCAAGGCCCAGGGCCGCGTTCATACCGGCAACCCCTCCCCCCACCACCAGGGCCCGCTGTTTGACCGGAATCACCTTCTCGACAAGGGGGCGCAGGGTGGCGGCGCGCGCCACGGCCATCTTCACGAGGTCCTTGGCCTTCTCGGTGGCCTTCTGGGGTTGGTCGGAGTGGACCCAGGAGTCCTGATTCCTTATATTAGCCATCTCAAAAAGATACCGGTTGATTCCGCAGGCCACGAGGGTATCCATGAAGATGCCCTCGTGGGTCTTGGGGCTGCACGAGGCCACCACCACCCGGTTGAGGCCGTGCTCGCGTATGGCCTCCTTCATGAGCTCCTGGGAGTCCTGGGAGCAGGAGAAGAGGTTCTGGCCCGTGTAGACCACGTGGGGAAGGGTGGCGGCATGTTCGGCCACTGCCTTGACGTCCACCACTCCGGCGATGTTGATGCCGCAACTGCAAACGAATACCCCGATGCGCGGGGCCTGACCCGTCACGTCGATGGGTTCGGGAAGCTCGACGCTCCTGGTGCGGGTGCCCCGGGCATCCACCAGCAGGGCGCCCGCGGCACTGGCCGCGGCACTGGCTTCTATAACCGAACTGGGGATGTCTTTGGGGCCTTGAAACACACCGCAGGCATACACGCCGGGCCTGGACGTTCCCACCGGAGCGAAGGGTTCGGTCACGGCGAAGTGATAGCGGTCCAGCTCCACGCCAAGTCGCCGCGCCTGCTCCACGGTGTCGGGGGACACCTGGAGCCCCACCGAGAGCACCACCATGTCGAAGACCTCTTCGCACACGTTTCCAGAGTCATCGGCGTAGCGCACCGCCAGATCACCGGTCTTTCTCACGGTCTCCACCGTATGGACCCGTGCCTTCACAAAGCGCACGCCCTCTTTCTCTCTGGCCCGGTTGTAATACTTCTCGTAATCCTTCCCAAAGGTCCGGATGTCCATGTTGAAGACGGCACAGTCGAGCTTGCCGTGGGCGTGCTCCTTGGCGATCATGGCCTCCTTGACCGCGTACATGCAGCAGACCGACGAGCAGTACCCGTTGCCGCAGCGGTTGGTGTCCCTTGATCCCACGCACTGGAGCCAGGCGATCCTCTCCGGTTCCTTCCCGTCCGACGGACGTTCCAGATGCCCCAGGGTGGGACCCGACGCGCTGAGTATTCTCTCGAACTCCAGGCTTGTCAGGACGTTGGGGCTGCTCTTGTAACGGTAAAACTGCTCAAAATCCGTGGGATCGAACGTGTCGCTTCCCGGACACAGGATGACCGAACCTACCTCAATCTCCCTTTCCACCTCGGTCTGGCCATGGTCGATGGCTTCGGCAAGGCAGGCTCCCACACATTGGAAGCACTCGGAGCAGTAGCCGCAGTTCAGACACCGGTGGGCCTCGGCCTTGCCCGCTTCATCCTCGAATCCCAGCTCCACCTCCCGGAAATTGGAGTGTCGCTGCTGGGCGGGCAGCTCCGGCATCTCGGCCCTGGCCTCCCGGGGCACGTCCTCGGGAATGGGACGATAGACGGGGTTTTCCTTGGTAAGCGGTTCCCGGCCTTCCGACAGGTCCCTCCCGTCCAGATAGCGCACGATGGATTCGGCCGCCTCCTTGCCCGCGGCGATGGCGCCTATGGCAACCCAAGGGCCTGTCTGTACATCTCCGCCGGCAAACACCCCCTCGCGACCCGTGGCATAGGTGACCGGATCGACCTGGATGGTTCCCCGTTGCGAAGATTCCACTCCGGCCCCTTTGTCGAGGGCGGAAAGATCCGGCCGCTGCCCGATGGCCGCAATCAGTTGATCGATATCCAGTTCAAATTCCGATGCCGGGACCTGAACAGGACTCCTGCGGCCCGTGGCGTCCATCTCACCGAGCTCCATGCGGATGCACCGCAGGCCCACGACCTTCCCGTCGTGGGTGAGCACCTCCTGGGGCGCCGCAAGATAAGTGATTCGGACTCCTTCGGCCTCCGCGGCGGCGATTTCTTCCTCCCAGGCGGGCATCTCGGTACGGGTACGCCGGTAAACGATATGGACATCCTTGGCCCCGAGCCGGACGGCGCAACGGGCCACGTCGATGGCAACATTCCCACCGCCGATGATGGCCACCCTCCGGCCCACCGTCGTCTTTCCGGTTGTGCCGACTTCCCTCAGGAAGTCCACCCCCTGGCGAACCCCCTCGGCCTTCTCGCCGGGGATCCCCAGCTCCAACCCTTTGTGCGCTCCCATGGCGAGGTAGACCGCCTTGAACCCCTGGGCGAAAAGATCGTCCAGGGTCAGATTCGGGCCCAGGGCCGTCCCTGTCTTGATCTGGACACCGAGCCTGGTGATGACTTCAATTTCCCGGTCCAGGACCTCCCGGGGGAGACGATGTGCCGGAATCCCCACCCGGAGCATGCCTCCCGGCTGGGGAAGGGCCTCGAATATGGTGGACAGAATCCCCCTTCGAGCAAGCTGGTAGGCTGCGGACAGGCCCGCGGGCCCCGAACCGATGATGGCAACCCGTTGCCCTCTGGGGGAAGCGCAGGGGATCTCCACCTCTCGGGGATCGCAACGATCCGCAGCCAGGCGCTTGAGGTTGCGAATGGCCACCGGCTCATCCACCTCGCGGCGGCGGCAGGCCTCCTCGCAGCCGTGGGGACAGATCCTTCCCAAAACACCGGGAAGGGGCAGGTCCTCCATGATGATCTTCAGAGCTTCCTTGAACTTGCCCTGTCCCACCATCTGCACGTACCCCTGGACGTTGAGCCCAGCGGGGCAGGCCAGACGACAGGGCGCCTTGTCGGCTTTCTGTATCGCATAGGCCCCGGGGATGGCCTGGGGGTATTTCTTGTAAATCGCCTTCTTGGTGGAAAGCCCCTCGTCGTATTCGTTGGAAAGCTCCACCGGACAAACCTTGGTGCATTCGCCGCAGCTCGTGCACTTGGTAAGGTCCACAAAGCGCGGTATTTGGCGCATCCGCGCCAGAAAGCGCCCGGGATTTCCTTTAAGTTCGAGAAGCTGCGTATCGGTGAGTATTTCGATGTTCAGATGCCGGCCGACCTCGACCAGTTTAGGCGAGATGATTCACATGGCACAGTCATTTGTGGGAAATGTTTTGTCAAGCTGGGACATCAGTCCCCCAATGGCGGAGGACTTTTCCACGAGATACACGTAGTATCCGGAATCGGCCAGGTCGATGGACGCCTGCATCCCGGCGATTCCACCTCCGACAACCATTACGGATCCGAAGACCTTCTCAGTCATCGCGCACTCCTTTCCTCTCGGCGATTCTCTCTTGGTGGGATTGAGAGCGAAAATCCATATCTATTTCGTGGGATTTTCTCAAGAGCTAATTTTTTCGCATCTCGGAATTCGTGCAACCAATGGACCCTGCGTGTTCTCGCGTCACCGGCCCGAAAAGTGGGCCCAGGAGAAGGGGTGGGAAAGCCCGTTCCGCCAAGCCGTTTGATCGGGCATCGTTTCGGAGCATCGTCTGGAACTGTGCGCAGGTACCCGCCGTCCCAGGTTTGTGGTAGGCCCCTTTTCGGGAGGATGGATACTCATCATCGACTTATAGCCAAAGCCCTACGGATAGTCAAGGCACCGCTTTTCCCCGATTCGCCTTGAAAAAAGGCCCTCGCCATGGTAACCGGACCGCCTGATCTTCGAACATCGACAGGGCACACCACCGGGGCAGGGGAAGCGATTTGCCGGTGTCGCGTCAAGAGGCCCTGCCCGTGTTTTCTTGGCGCAGACGTTTCAAGGCGCGAACCAGCCACCTGCGTGCATTCTCCAGGCAGTCGACGATGGAGTTGAAGGGGTTGAGCGTCAACCAGCTCATCGGGCACACCCTGTTTCTCAATGCCAATCTGCTGAAGATAAGCGGGGTGAGGATCGAAAAGGATTTGGATCCGGACTTGCCGGATGTGGGAGGGTCCGCGGATCAGTTGCAGCGGGTCTTCATGAATGTTATGTCCAATGCCGCCGAGGTCATGGAGCCCAAGGGCGGTGGTGTCCTGCACATAGCGACCCGGCACAACCTGAGAGACTCGAGAATAGTGGTGCATTTCAAGGACAAGGGCACCGGTATCCCCTGGCAAAACCTGCCCTGACTTTTTGAACCGTTTTCACCACAAAGACCCATGGAAAAGGGCTCGGTTTGGGTCTTTCCGTAACATACGGCATCACCCGGCCGCACGGGGGCGCCATCGAGGTGCGCCTCACGGAAGGCCAGGGCGCCATCTTCGAGATGGAGCTGCCTTCACTGGCCCGCGCGTCGAACGGAGGGTCCTATGGGCAGGAATAGGATATTGATCGTTGATGACGAGCTCATCATAAGGGAGTCGCTGGCCGGGTGGCTGGAGAGGGACGGCCATGAAGTGCAAACCGCAAAAAGCGGAGAACAGTGCCTGGAGATGCTCAAGGACACCCGTTTTGACATCCTGCTGGTGGATATCAAGATGGAAGGGATAAGCGGGCTGGAGGTGCTCAAGAAGGTCAAGGAAAACGATCCGGACCTGGCCGTGGTGATGATCACGGCCTACGGGTCCATCTCCACGGCCATCGAGGCCATGAAAAACGGAGCTTCCGATTACCTGCTCAAGCCCTTCGACCCGAACGAGCTGGGCGTGCTCATCGACAGGATCACTGAGAGCCGGGCCCAGGCCCTCGAAAACCTCTACCTGAAGGAGCAATACAAGGAATCTACACGGTTTGAGAGCATGATCGGCCAGTCCGAGGCCATGCGCCAGGTTTTCGAGTTAATAAAGGACGTGGCCCCCATGAACTCCACGGTCCTGATAACCGGGCAGACGGGAACGGGTAAAGGTTTGGCGGCCAAGGCCATCCACACCAACAGCCCGCGCTCCCAGGGTCCGTTTGTGATGGTGAACTGCGGCGCCATCCCGGAACACCTCATGGAAAGTGAGCTTTTCGGCCACCAGCGGGGCGCCTTCACCGACGCGAAGGAAACCAAGAGGGGACGGCTCGAACTGGCCCACGGGGGCACCCTGTTCCTGGACGAGATCGGCGAGATAGGAATGCGGATGCAGATCGACCTGCTTCGGGTACTGGAGGACCGCGTGTTTTACCGCGTGGGCGGCACGCAGCCCATCGAGGCGGATTTCCGGGTGATCGCAGCCACCAACAGGGACCTCACCGCGGCCATCGCACAGGGAGCGTTTCGGGAGGATCTGTTCTACCGGCTCAACGTGATCTCTTTCAAGATGCCGGCCTTGTGCGAGCGCAAGGAGGACATCCCCCTGCTTGCCGAGCACTTCCTGCGGCGTTTCGCACAAGAGACCAACAAGTTCATTGATCAAATCAGCCGTGAGGCCATGGACGAAATGATGTTGTACGAATGGCCGGGCAATGTGCGGGAGCTGGAAAACGCCATCGAAAGGGCGGTGGTGGTGGGCAAAGGAAGAAAGATCCTGCCTGAGCACCTGCCCATACTCCGCCGGGAGGGACCTGCCGCGCCCGCCAACGTCACCCTGAAGGAGGTTGAGCGGGCCCACATCCTCCGTATCCTCCGGCAGAACGCTTGGAACATAACAAGAAGCTCCCAGATCCTGGGCATCGACCGTTCCACCCTGTACAGCAAGATCAAGAGCTATCACATCGACAGGGCGTCTTGAGCGGCTCTGGGGAACATAGCATTGTGCTTTCCCCCGTGGGAGACGTAGACGGCGTCATTTTCAAGCCGATCCGCAGGGAGATCCATCGGATCTTCGGCTACCGCACCAGGGTAATCCCCTTGCTCGACGATGTGGGCTTCGCCCTGGACACGTCACGGCACCAGTACCACTCCACCCCCATCTTGAACGAGCTGGCGCGCCTGGCACCGTCATCGGCGTTGAAGGTCTTGGGGCTCACCACGGTGGACCTTTTCATTCCCATCCTCACCTACGTGTACGGGGAGGCCCAGCTCGCAGGCAGGGCCTGCATCCTCTCCACACACCGCCTCCAAGACGGCCTTCCTGCCACCGGCACCCAAAAGGCTTTCCTTTCCAGGGTGGTCAAAGAGGCGATCCATGAGCTGGGCCACACATTCGATCTGCGCCATTGCCGGGATCACAGGTGTCTCATGTCGTACTGCAGGAGTGAGAAGGACGTGGATCACAAATCAGGAGAACTTTGTCGCTACTGCAGAGTGCTGCTCGAGGATGCGATGAAAAGGCAGGACCGCAACCCCGCCACCAGCCAGCCTGTTTTCGGAAGCTCCTAGCTGTAAAAATAGCGCAAGGCATAGAGCTTGCGCTGGTAGAAATCGGCCTCCCCACCTGTGAAATTCCCACCCAGGGCCCTGTGTATGGACAATGCCTGGAGGAGCCACTGCTACGCGACGGCTATGATTCCGAAAAGTTCGAGCACGCGTCGATGCGCAGGAACCACCTCCGTGGTGGTTGTATCGTGCACAAATTCGGTGCCCTTCCGATGGCTTCTTGGTTGAAATCCTGAACCAATGGCTCTCACTGCGCCTTGAACCGGTCCTTTTGCCGCCCCCGCCGGCGGCAACCCACAGATCTTTCCCATGGGTTACACCGTTGCGGATAAGAACGACAAAGACCTGCCGAATGCCGAGGTGGTTTACAACAGGAGAATCGAGCATGTATAGGCTTGCAGAATCGAAGGACGACCCCCTGCGAAAGGAGACATCGTGTCAAATCGAAAAGCTCAGATCTCGTTGCGACTGGACGAGTTTCGCATGCTCAAATTGCTCGAGGTGGAAAGCGGAGAACCGGTCGAAGAAATAGTGCGAGACCTGCTGAGGATCGTTCACGAGAGCATCGACCACGCCTATGAAACCGGCGAGGTACCCCCGGGAACGGAAGGCTGCAGCCTGCAAGTATTCAAGGCCCTGCACCTCAAGAGGCTCGGAGGGCTCACCGAACCCGAATTCAATCTCATCGTGGCCGACGAAAGGCTTCATCCCATTGTCCACAAGGTCTTCGAGGCCGAAGGGCTCACGGAAAGACGAAAGGTGATGCAGGAGCACGCTCCCACGCTTTCCCGGGAGGCGGGAAGCTGAAGCGCACCTCTTGTGCCCCGGCCCTTCCGGTGTCCCCAGCCACCAAGGGTGCCCATGCCTGCGCCGGAAGCTCGCGTGAAGGAACCACGGACCTCCACGGCCCCGGGTGAGCCGAAGGCGCGTTGAGGCCCATGGGGCTCGAGCCGGAATCCAGTTTCCCGGGGGCTCACCCTGGCCCCGTATCACCCTGTCTGGTGCCCCAACACCCCATCACGCCCGGACGGGGAAACCGGGGGGGGGGTTGAAGGCTGCCCGCAACGTCCGACCCCCTCTTGCGGTGTGCAGTGGATTCGGGGTCCCTGAGCGCCGGGATGGACCGGAGGCCAGGTCGCGGAAATCCAGCTCCCCCTTATCTTCTGCCTACCTTCTTTTCCATGAGGCCCGTGTCGAGCCAGACATATTTGACGAAATCACCGAGCGAGCTCAGAGAACCGATCATGGTCTCTCCGTGATAGCCCTTCACCCAAGGTTGCCACGGGATGTAGAGATAGGGTGCTGGCAGTGCGAGAATATAAGCCTGTTCGAGGATATGCGGCACGACATCTTTCATCACCTTCCTTTTCTTGGTCTCGTCGAAGAAGGTTTCGGGGGCTGCAATGGTCTTGTATGCGGCCTCGATCACGGGGTCGTCGGCCCGGCTCAGAGCATATCCCTGATCTTTCTGCAGCCTGGAGAAGGTGAAGCATATGGTGGGGTTGACACCGCTCATGATCATCTCTTTGTGGGTCTTCTTCACGACAATGCTGTTATGAATGCCGTCCTCTCGAACATCGATCTTGAGGTCCACCCCGATCTTCGACCAGTAGTCCTTGACGATGGACAGCAGATCCACATGGCTCTGGGCACAAATCACCTCCGCCTTGAAGCCGTCGGGGAAGCCCACTTCGGCGAGAAGCTGCTTCGCCTTCTCCGGGTGGTATTCGTACTGCTCCCTTATCGACGGGGGTAACTCCTCCAGGGGGACAAACATGTCCATGTGTTCCGGAATGGGCAAAATGGGCCAGGCGAACACCTCCGCCTCGTGGTAGTAGAAATCCGCTATCTTCTGGTTGTCGATGGCCATGAACAGGGCATGCCGCACCTTTTTGTCGTGCCAGGGCAGCTCGGGCCTGTCCACCCTCCAAAAAAGGGCCGCCGCAGTGCCGGTAACGGCCTTGGACCACTGAAGCTCGGGATTGGACTTTTTCAATTGATCGGCATCGTCCCACACCAATGCACCGCTGAGGCTCGCCAGGGAGTCCACCTTGCCTGTCCGCAGAGCGGCCAACCGCGTGGAAAGATCAGGGATGATCAGGTACTTGACGCCGTCGAGGTAGGGTAGGTGGTTGGCCGGGTGTCTCGGATCCTTCATCCAGTAGTCGGGATTCTTGACAAAGGTGGCCGAACTGCCGGTCACGTAGTCGGTCAGAATGAAAGCCCCGGTGCCGCAAGCATTCTTCCAATCCCGGAGGTCTCCGTATTTCTCCACGGCATCCCGGGGCACGATGTGCGTGAACGAATGGGAGGACCGAAAGGCCCTGCCGGTCATCCCCGGCTTGGCCTTGATGACCACCGTGTATCTGTCGGTGGCCTCGATGGATTCAATGTGGGTGTCCCAATTGTAAGATCCATGATGGTAGGAGGGGGCCGTCTTGTACAACCGCGTGAGGGAAAAGGCCACATCCTCGGCTGTCATCTCCCGGCCGTTGGTCGGCGGCTTGTTGTGGAAGTGCACCCCCTTTCGAATGTGGTAGACAATGGTCAGCGGGTCGGCGAGCTCCCAGCCCTCCGCCAGGCAGCCCACCTGGACTTCGGGTTTGGCGTCGATGTAATGGACCCAGGCCGCCTCACCCGTCCCACCGGGCCCATTCAGTATACTTCCCTGAAGGAGGCTCTCGTTGGTGAGGGGCACGGTGGTGGCATGGTAGCACACGCCCCCTATGTCGTCGAAAAAGAGGGCATCTCTGTCCCACCCGTAGACAAAAACTCCCCCACGGGCCGGGTCTGCCTTTGTTGTTGACGCGGATTTTTCTTCACCCCATGCCGCCAGGGTGCAGCAAGACAGCATCAGGGTTCCCGCCAGAAAAGACATGAAAGACCGTCCCAACACAGTTCTCCTTGCCATGGCGCCTCCTCCCCTTTTGGTGTGTTCGTTGCGCGTTCAGTATGGTTCCGCCCAGCCGGCCCCCTTCTTGCGCCTTAATGACGCAGGCGCCCGCCCCGCGTTGCGGCGAGGGTCCAGGTAAGATGCCTGCGCTCCCAAGAGAGCCGAGAGAAGCTTAGGGGCAATACCCGTGAATGAATCCTTGGCGTTGATCGTTGTTGGGGCCCGGGTGCGTTGCCGTTCATCTTACGCCGACGGGCGAAACGTATCCATGGTTCCTTCCTCTGGACTTTGGCCAGGTCCGCTGGCGCAGGCTGCCTATCACACCATGGCCCACAGTGCGTCGAGCAAATCAGAATCCCAAGATAATGTCAATGTCCCAGCGAAGTATGAACCATTGTAGGACGTAGGGCCTGATCATCGTTCCGGCCAGTTCCTCATACTCCCTCTACCGTCGTGGGACAGGGCCGGGGTGAGGGGGAAACAATGTGGCCGGAATGATGATCAAGGTTTAGGACGTATATCTCTGTCGCCCGCAAATCCGTGCAGAAAAACGCCTCCGTTCGGGGGTTGATCATCGTTCCGGCCATATTCGACCAGCGGAGAAATCCTGTCACTTTGGTGGGCGTTGCCCACCTTACGAAAACGTCGATTTTGGCGCGGAGCCCGGCATAGGGTATCGGCCCTGCCCGACGTGGGGCCGTTCGGGAATAGGATCCGCCTGGCATGGTGAAAAACGCCACCGGCCGATCGTTTCGGCGGCGTTGTGCAAACGGGAAGGCGGCGTTGCCTCTAAAATGGGCGGAGTTTACGATTCGATGCCTTTTCTGGCAAGAACCCCTTTGCGATAATAGTGTTTGATTTCCAGCATTTCCGTCACGAGATCAGCCTTGTCGCTGAGCTGCTGCGGACAGTGCCGTCCTGTGAGGACGAGTTCAACGTTCTCTGGTTTCTTTTCCATCAAGGAAATCACCGCTTCTGTTCCCAACAGACCGAAGTGAATAGCCACACAGATTTCGTCCAGGACAACGATGTCGCACCGGCCGCTCATCATCTCTTCTTCGGCACGTCTGAGACCCGCGGCTGCGGCTTCGAGGTCCTTGTCACCCGGAGGCTGTTTCCGGAGGACAAAAGCGTCATTTCCGAATTGCTCCAGTGTGATCCATTCGCGCAGCAGACTCGTGCCCTTGATTTCACCGTAAGGAAAATCCTTCATGAACTGAACAATAAAGGTGTGCAGCCCACCGCCTGCACCCCGCAAAGCCAGGCCCAGCGCAGCGGTGGTCTTACCTTTGCCGTCACCCGTGTAAATCTGGATATATCCCCTTTCCAATCGCCTCATAGTCATTTGAGACCTCATTCGATTTTGAGCTCATTCTCTTGTCGGAGAACACTCGCCATGCTTATTGATTGCACCGTCGAAAAGGATGTCACAAGTCACAAGTCACAATTCACATGCCTCAATAGGATCACAGACCCCGACTCGCAAAACATCCCGCCGCCCTATTTCCCAATGATCCGCCTCCGGTATCCCAACCCAGCACGGCAGGGTGTCTGTAAGGGAGACGGCCGTAGTTCCGGCGGGCCACCTCAAGGCGCAGCACCGCTTGATGGAGCGTGGCATCTTCCTGCGATTTCCTCCTTTGGCCATGGTGGCCTGTGAGGCCATTCGGTGAGCATGGGGGCCTCGGTTTCGACCATGCTCGAATCCACGCTGGGTGCCATGATCATCGCTCCGGCCACGTTCGGCAACTGGAAGGGTGCTGTCACTTTGGTGAGCCTTGCCCACTCTATGAAAACCGCTCGCAGGCGCACCGAGCGCAGGCATCTTGCCCGCACCCACGCCGCAAGGCTGGCGAGAGGCCCGCGTTCCCAGGGCGGGGAAAAGGACCCGCCCCGCCGGTAAGGATGATCAAGGCCACCGTCGACTCAACGCCTGCTGGCGCGCACGACGACGAAGGAACCGTCTCCTGAACCCATACGCAGGGGTTCGATAGCCTGGATCTTGTCAAGAGGTCGGAACAAAGTCTGCACCCATAACTGCTCGGAAAACCCAGCTTTGCTCAGCAGGCTCTCCACCTCGGCGGCCGAATGAAATGTCGCCTCACGGTAGAAGATGCTCTCATCCTTATGGGCCAGATAATCCCGGCCGATTGGGGAATTGCTGTCAATGAATCCGATCACCATGACCCCCCCCGGTTTGAGGACCCGGCCGGCCTCGGTCAGTGTGACCTCAACGTCATTCACAAAGCAGATGGTGGTGACGATAAGGACGTAGTCAAAGACAGCCGACTTCAAGGGCAGCGCCTCCGCCACTCCTTGTATGCCGAAGATACCCCTCTCCACGGCATAGGTGAGCATTGCCTTCGAAGGATCCATACCCACCTTGATCCCCACAGGAGATGCAAAGCGGCCCGTCCCCACCCCAATCTCCAGCCCAAGTCCTTGCCATGGTATCACGGCACGCACCGCGAGCAATTCCGAAAGATAAGCGTTCTCATGCTCCGAGAACCAGGCTTCATAGCGCACGGGGTGCGTATCGAAGGAACGACTTCCGGAAATCGTCACGATAACCTCCCTACAATCGTGTGTCGACATGGCCCGGCCCGCCGCACTCCGGAATGTAGCAGGTCACATTGAGGAAATCGCACCTCTCACCACATTCCGGGCAGACGTTGGGCGGAACGGGGGCCGTAACGAGGAAACCGCACTTGGCGCATTTCCAATAGGTTAAACCGCACGCGGGACAAATATCTCCCACAAACTCACCATCGGCGCTGTAGCCACAGTGGGCGCATACCCACTTCTTCTGTTTGTCTTCCATCTGATTCTTCTCCTTTGCGTCATGGGATCCCATGCCCCGCAAAGCCCTGCTCCCAGCGCGCCTTTCTCATCCCCAAGGCATGGGATAGTAAGGCGAGACCCCATTGCTGACAGTCATTTTGAGAGATTTCGAAACGAGTTTAGAAATTCTTCTAATTACCCCCGAAAAAGCGTCAACCGGGGAAGAGGCGTTTTGTCCTGAAGTCACGGATCGCATGAAAGGCTTCCCCGGATCCGCGTCGTGAAGACGAGGACTTCATCTGTTTCAACCTTCCCCCTCCACCATTCGCAGTCCGTAGGTCTCCTCTTTCACGGGGGTATCCATCCCATGCGAGCAAGCCCATCGTTCCGATAGATACGGCACGCGCTACCCTCGCGTCATATTGGTTCCGCACTCGGGGCAGACCTGCTGAAAGCAAGGGATTCCAATCTCGTGTTCGGTTTTGGCGCCGCAGTTCGGACAGACGCAATAGCCGCCCGGACCGGCTGCAAAACGGCCGCCACCCCCTGCGCCCGGTCGCCTTCCGCCTAAGCCTCTACCCGTTCGGGGACCCTGGCCCTGGGGTCCCGTTCCATCTCCTCTTGGCATGGTTGGCCCTCCTTCTAATTGAGTGTTTGATGAGTCACGGTTTACTGTCCGTCGAGTTGTTCTTCACGTTTTCCGATCAAACGCAAGAGCGCATTTTCAATCGTTTTGGACGTAAAGGGCTTTTCTATAAATTCCTCGATACCCAGTTTCTTCACACGGCCAAGGACCTCGTCGTCCCCGAAGGCCGACACGAATATCTTCAAGACGTTCGGATGGGTCGCCTGGATTTGTTCAAGAAACTTGAAACCATTGATCCCAGGCAGCTTGTAATCGACGATCAAAATGTCATATTCCTGTCTGCTGAGAGCTTTCAGACCTTGTTCCGCAGACTCCAGAGCCGTCAAATCACACCCTTCGGTCGCGAAGTAAAGCCTCAGGGAATCCCTAATCAGCTCATCGTCATCGATGAGCAACATTCTCATGGCCTTGAGCTTCCCGAACAGTCCCACTTTTCTTCCCCCTTGAATCCAGATGCTGGAATCGGAATGAAGGGGTCACATTATTTTCCGACACCTGGCCCGGGAATTCCGACCCTTGTATCAATGATACAGGGCCTGGGTCTCACACTCACCCTCTTGAGAACCGGTTCGATGTTCGGCCAACCTCAAGATAGAATCGACCATCTTATCGAATTCCTGGGTGATCGGAAGGGTTTTGTCGTCGAGGAAGCTTGTGTCCCCCACATCGCCCCCTCTTACTACTTCCGGATCAAAAGGCAGACTCGCCAGCAGCCTGAGGTGCTCTCTTGCTGCGGTCATCACGCCCCCTCCGCACTTGAATAGATTTATCATCTGTCCGCAATGGGGGCATTTGAGACCGTTCATATTCTCCACCAGACCCAGAATATCCATATGGACCTGACGACAGAAGTGGATGGCTTTCCTCACATCGGCCAGTGAAACCTCTTGGGGGGTGGTTATGACAAGGGCCTTGGCATCCGGAATGGTCTGTGCCACGGTCAAGGGCTCGTCGCCGGTGCCGGGGGGGGAATCAATCACCAGGTAGTCGAGATCGCCCCACTCGATATCCGCTATGAATTGTCTGATAACACCCATCTTGAGGGGTCCCCGCCAGATGGTTGGCGCGTCTTTGTCGTCTCCCATAAGAGATTGAATGGAAATGACCTCCATATTGGGAAGGTAATGTATCGGTGAGATCTTTCCCGGCTCGGTGCCTGGGCAGACTGCGCCCCGCAAGCCCAACATGCCGGGGATGCTCGGGCCATGAAGATCCACATCCATAAGGCCCACACGCAGTCCCCTCTTGGCAAAGGCCACGGCCAGATATGCGGCGACGCTGCTCTTGCCCACCCCGCCTTTGCCGCTCATGACCAAGACCTTGTTCCGGATGTGCTCCAATCTGTTCTTGATTTCTATATCCTGCATTTCCATCTGGGCCTTTCGGCTTTGCATGTCCTCGCTCTTTTTCCCTTGTGCCATCATCAGGACCCTCCCTCCTCAATCAATACAGGGCAATCGCCTCTGTGTACTGTCTCGATGCTGCATACGCTCCTCTGGGCAAAACAGTAATGCATCAGCCATGCCATCAGACCTGCAATCTCAAGCAGCGGCATGAAATAGGCGGCATATCCCGAAGAGGCATCCAACCATTTCCGTGTTGGAATCCCTGTGAAAAAGCCCGAAACAGGACCTGGCAAGACTTCGAAATCGCGGTGAACGGAAAGGGTGATCGGCGCGGTGAGGGCCACAAGGTGCGGATGGCCGCGCGGGCCCCGTGAAACGAAGACTAAGGGCTCGTGCAAAAATAACTTCCCATTTTGATGCGCCGATCCATCACGCCTGGCGGCGTTGCTCGTCAGTTAAATGGCCAGCCATTCGCCCTCCTCGCGCCTTGCCATGCGCGCGCCTCGACACCTGAAAAGGGGAACTTATTTTCGCACAACCCCTAAAGGATCCCCAGCTTCTTTTTGCGGTAACGGAAGGTGTGATGGTTTAATTTGAGGAGCCTGGCTGCACGGCTTTCGTTTCCCCCCGCCATTTCCAGGGCCTGCTGAATATAGTGCTTTTCCAGGGACTCCTGGATGGATGAGAGATCGACTCCTGCGGGGGGAATAGGGGGAAAGCCTTGCGCGGGCTCGTGAGCCTGCAATGGTCCCTGCTGGCTGTAAGCTTCCAACCCGATGTCCTGGGGTTTGAGCTCGGGTCCCTTGCCGACGAGGACCCCTCTTTCGATGAAATTCTTCAACTCGCGTACATGACCGGTCCACCGGTGTGCCATCAGAGCACGCTCGGTGTCGGCAGAGATGCCCACGAACACCTTGCCGAATTTCCGGCCGAACCGGACCAGAAAGTGCTTGGCCAAGGGTAGAATGTCACCCGGCCGTTCGTTCAGAGAAGGCACCCGTAACGTGACGACCCCGAGCCGAAAGAACAGATCCTTTCGAAAGGCCCCTTGCTCGATCATATATTCCAGGTTCTTGTTGGTGGCCGAGACGATCCTTGTTTGAACCCGGCACTTCTTGTTTCCGCCTACTCGGTAGAATTCACCCCTTTCGAGGAACCGCAACAGCTTTGCCTGGGCCTGGGCACTGAGGTCACCCACTTCATCAAGAAACAGGGTCCCGCCTGCCGCTTCCTCAATCAAGCCTCTTTTACCGGTCGGGTTTGCCCCGCTGAAGGCCCCCTTTTCATAGCCGAAAAGCTCGCTTTCAATCAGATCCCTGGGAATCGCCGCGCAATTCACCGCCATCAAGGCGCCTCTGAAATTGGGGCTGCGGTAATGAATGGCGCTTGCGATCAGGTCCTTACCGGTGCCGGTTTCACCCACGATGAGAATGGGGGTGTCCGCACTCACGGCCACCTGCTCTACGAGCTGCATGACCTCGTGGATGGCGTTGCTTTCGCTGACGAAACAGGGAAGATTCTCTGTCAGATACTGCTCCTGAAGGTTCTGAACTTCCTTTCTGAGCCTCAGGGTCTGCAACGCGTTGCCGATGGTTACCTCCAGACCATCCATATGAAGCGGTTTCACCACATAGTCGTAGGCACCGAGCTTCATGGCGGAAATCACCGTTTGGATGTCCTCATAGGCAGTGATCATGATCACCAGCACTGCGGGGTGGTGCACCCTGATGTGCCTGAGCGCCTCCATTCCATCCATCCCGGGCAGCCCGATGTCGAGCAACACCAGATCCGGCAAGTGCTCCTTCATGGCATCGAGAGCGGGTTCGGCAGCGGGAAAAGCCTCGACCTGATAGGTCTGTCCCAGGACCGCGGCGATGCCGTCTCGGATCATCTCTTCATCGTCGACAATGTAGATAAGATACGAAATCATTCGCCTGTTTTTTGCCCTTGCATCGTGCAGACGAATCGCCGCGAAGCGATGAACTGCCCTATGATTGATTGTGACAAGATTTTTGAAACTAGCTTCCGGAAGCCTTTTCAAGGGGAAGTGTGATGACAAATTCAGCGCCGCCCCAAGGGCTCGTGGACACGCTCAACGACCCGCCGTGATCGGTGACGATTCTTTTACAAATGCTCAGGCCAAGGCCGGTGCTGCCGCTCTTTGTGCTGTAAAAGGGGTCGAATATCCTCTCCCTCGATCCCTCCGATATCCCCGGACCCGAATCGGACACCGTCAAGACGAGATGGTCACCCTCCACCGATGAGCCGACCTCCAACCGCTTGATCCCCCCGACGTCCCTCATGGCTTCGATGCTGTTGGTGATCAGGTTGAGGATAACTTGCTCGATCAAGCGGCTGTCCACACGGCAGGGGGGCAACTGCGGGGAGAGGCCCTTTGTAATATGGACCCCGCTCTTTCTCAAGGTGACAGAGGCCAACTGAACGGCTTCCTCGATGGACTGGTTGATGTCGGCCAGTACGAACTTGGGCATTCCGGGCTTGGAGAAATCCATGACCCTTCTGATCACAGACTCGATTCTGTCTGAGGCCGACTCGAGCCTTTCGAAAATGCCTCTTACTTTCTCCTGGCTATCGGGCTCGCCGTAAATGTTCTGTAATGCTTTCAGATAAATGTTGATGCCTGACAGGGGATTTCTTATTTCATGTGCGATTCCCGCCGCCACTCGCCCCAAGGATGTCATCTTGTCCTGAATCCTCAGAAGGTTTTCAAGCTGTTTGGCCTCGGTCATATCCATAATATTTATCAGGACCGCTTCTTTTCCCTGATACTCCGTCTGACACACCCTGCAGTATACCCATTTGAGGACACGTGTGGCTTTTGCCTCATCCGTCTTGTAGAATCTGAAGTCCACGTCCAATGGAAGGGCCTTGCCTTGTTGGATTCCTTGATAGAACTGCGTGACCTTCTGGGCATCCTCGGGGTGAATGCCCTCCTGGTCGGTCAAGAGAGCTTTCCGGGGCAAGGGGCCCAGGAGTCTCTCTTGCTCGGGATTCTGATAAACTACCTTGTTGTCCTGGATAATCGAGATGCCCATGAGGCAGTTGTGGACCAGGTTGCGAAAACGCCGCTCGCTCAAGAGCAGAGCGTCCTCCGCCCATTTGTGTTCGATGATTCTGCCCAGCCGCTCACCAATGGCGCTGATCAGGCTTTTCTCCTCCTTGAGGAAGGGCCCGATATCGGTTCCGGGCTTTTCTTCAAGGTAACAGACCTCCAGACTGCCCACTGGCTCCCCACGGACGATGATTTCTTTGGCAAGGCGCCAGTTTGTCTCTCTGAAGTTGCTGGTCTCGAAGGCGTGACCCTTCACTACGATTCGCGCCCCCGTCGCCTCCGGGTATTGCCAGGCCGGGGCAATGAGATCCACGGTCGCCCGAAGGATCTCCTCAGTAGACAGGTCCGGGCTCTCGAGTAGCCTGGAGATACTGAAAAGGCAGTTCAATTCCTTGATGCGGACATCGAGTTCGTGCACGTTCTTGCGGATGGATTCCTCCATCTGCCTGCGGTCCGTGATGTCACGGGCAACCAGCAAGGCGCCGACAATCTTGGAGTTCACATCCCTGATAGCGGAAACGGTCAGGCAGACGTGGATCGTTTGCCCATCCCTGCGAACTTGCTGCGTTTCAAAATGGTCGATTCTTGTGCCTTGCCCAACCTGGTCCAACATCCGCGGCACCTCGCCGAGGAGGTCGGGTGGAACCAAGATGGAAACCGGCTTGCCAAGGACCTGGCCGGGTGAGTAACCGTAAATCCTTTGGGCGCCGGCATTCCAAGACTGTATGGTTCCCTGGGGGGTCATACCGATGATCGCATCCTCGGAGGATTCCACGATGGCCGTCAACATTGCCGTGGCGTCCACCGCGGCCTGCCGACCGTTCCCATATTGTTGTCGGGTTCTCATCTTCGGTCTTCTTGGTGGGCGGTACCCACCCCACGAAAACCGGTGGGCGATGCCGACCCTACGAAGGCTTCTATTTCGGCCACGCTCCGCGCACGGACGCGCACCATGTCGCAAGGTGAGGCCGGTGAAAAACAGGCACCGCCCGCACGGGACCATGACCATGGCCTTTTGGTCAGTGTAGGCAGATGTGCCGGGGATGTCAAACCGCACCCTTGCCTTTTCCGCGGGCCGTTGTTTTCCTCGCGTGGGGGTGGTACATGAGAAAAGGGATCAACTGGGGCTGCCGAACCGATGGCAATGGCACAAGAGGAGGAGACGAATGACGCAGCAGATGGAAGACCTGATAAAAAGGGCTGCCCAGGACCTGGCCAAATCGAAGTACGCCGTAGCATTGACCGGAGCCGGAATTTCCACGGAGTCCGGAATACCGGATTTCCGGGGTCCTGACGGGATCTGGACCAAGAACCCGGAGGCAGAGAGCAGGGCCTATGAGATCTATGATCAGTTCCAGGCCGACCCGGCGCGGTACTGGAAGGACAGGCTGGATCCCGAAGGCCCCATTGCCAGGATCTTCGACATCTTCGGCGAGATAGAAAAGGCCCAACCGAACCCCGGGCACCACGCCCTGGCCCAGCTCGAGCAGATGGGAATCCTCAAGTGGGTGATCACCCAGAACGTGGACGGCCTCCATCAGAAGGCGGGAAACCGCAACGTCATGGAGTACCATGGGGGACTCAACAAGTTCAGGTGCATGTCCTGCAACCGAAGGTTTCTCAAGGACGAGCTGGATCTTGAGAAGATAAGGGAGGAAGGCAGGCTGCCGCCTCGTTGCCCTTGCGGGGGAGTGATCAAGGACGACGGGGTCTTCTTCGGGGAGCCCATCCCCGGCGACGTGATGCAGGCGAGCCAGGAGGAAGCCTGGAAATGCGACGCCATGCTGATCTGCGGTACCTCGGCGGTGGTCACTCCCTTTGCCTACCTGCCCCGGATAGCCAGGCAGAAAGAACCTACGACTGCCGACAGAGGGTCGGCCACCGTCATCATCGAAGTCAACTATGAGCCGACGCCCCTTACCCATGGCCGTATCTCCGACTATCTGATACAGGGCAGGACCGGAGAAATCCTTCCGAAACTGGTGGAGGCGATAAGGGCAAGGTGAGGGCGGTTGTAACCGCGAGGCGCCCCGGTCATTCGATGAGGATGACCAGCTTTTCGTCGGGTTTTTCGATTTCAATGAGGGGGCCTTTGGGGCTTTTTTTCCCCGCCAATTCCCCGAGCCCCATCAAATCGATGCCTTCCATCTCCAAGGAGGCTTTGGTTTTCTTGGGAAGGAGCCTGTCGGCAAGGGGCAGCACCGACAAGGGAAGGGTTATCTTCTTTTCCGGTTCAGGCTTGCCCGGCTCGTAAACGTGAATCTTCAAGTTCTGCATGGGTACCCCCACCACTCTGACACAAGATTTCCACAACCTTTGCCCAAGGCACCGTCCCCTCTCTCAGTAGTGCGGGGGGGTGCACCGTCACGTCCACCACCGTGGAACCGGAACCACCCGGCAAGGGTCCCGCGTCCAAGACAAGGTCGAGCCCGTGCCCGAGCACCGGATCAAGGCCCGAAGGGTCAGCGCATCCGGGTCTGCCCGAGATATTGGCGCTGGTGCCGGTAATGGGGCCGCCAACAGCCCTGACAAGGGCCTGGGCCACAGGGTGGCCGGGCACGCGTATTCCCACCTTGTGGGAGCGGCCGCACAGGACCGCGGGCAGAAAGTCGGCAGCCTCGAAGACCAGGGTGATGCCTCCCGGCCACAGGGCCGCCATAAGCTGCGCTGCCGGTGCCCCGATCCGTGTGACGAGGGCAGCAGCGGCGTCCCTGTCCGGGACGAGGACGAGGATGGGCTTGTCTGCGGGCCGCCCCTTGATGCGAAATATCCTTTCCACCGCCCTGTCGTTCCTTGCGTCCGCTGCCAGGCCGTACAGGGTGCCGGTGGGGAAGGCCACCACCCCTCCCGCGACGATTATTGCAGCGGCCCTTGCGATGCGATCCGTCTCGGGACACAGGGGGTCCACGGGAAGGATATCAGGACTTCTCGACAAGGCGTCGTGCCTTTTCTTCCACCTGCGCGGCCATCTTCCGTTTCTGTTCCGCCAGCCGGGCCGCTGTGTTTTCGTCAGCGGTCCCGAGGATCTGGGCGGCAAGAAGCCCTGCGTTTTTCGCCCCGGCCTTGCCTATGGCCATGGTGGCCACCGGGATCCCCCCGGGCATCTGTACGGTGGAAAGGAGAGCATCGAGCCCCTGGAGGGGGCTGGAGTCGATGGGCACGCCGATGACCGGAAGGGTGGTGTGGGCCGCCAGGGCACCGGCAAGATGGGCCGCGCTGCCTGCCCCGGCGATCAGGACTCTGACCCCGCGCTCCCGTGCGCTGCGAGCAATGGAGGCGGCCCTTTCCGGGCTCCTGTGGGCGGAGGCGATGGTGATCTCATAAGCAATCCGCAGGGAGCGCAAAACCGCTGCCGCTTCCTCCATGACGGGAAGGTCCGAATCACTGCCCATGACGATGCTGACAGCCGGAGGCCGCTGCAACCGGGTGACCGCCTTTTTGCCTATGTCTTTGCGGCAGTAGGCGCCTTCCCAATGGATCTTGGCCACCGCGGCATAGGCACGCTCGATGGCCTTGGCCACATCCCGGCCCAAGGCCGTGACTCCGAGAACCCTTCCGCCGCTCGCCACGATCCCCTCCTTTGTTGCCTCGGTGCCTGCGTGAAACACCATCACGTCGCGCATCCGGGCAGCGGCCTCCAACCCCTCGATCCGCATCCCTTTCTTGTAGGAAATAGGGTATCCCTCGGAGGCCATCACCACACAGACCGCAGCGCGCTCGTCCACCTCCAGGGCGCACTGGCCAAGCCTTTCGTCCACCACCGCCTCCATCACGTCCACAAGATCGCTCTTGAGCCGCATCAACAGGGGCTGGGCTTCCGGGTCGCCGAAACGGGCATTGAACTCGAGGACCTTGACCTCGTCCTCATGGATCATGAGCCCTGCATACAGGACCCCCTTGTAGGGGCGTCCTTCCACGGCCATGGCCCGGACGGTGGGGACCATGATTTCCCGCATGATCTTTTCGTGCAAAAACGCGTCCACGACGGGTGCCGGCGAGTAGGCGCCCATCCCACCCGTGTTCGGTCCCATGTCGTTGTCGAAAACAGGCTTGTGATCCTGCGATGAGGGAAGGGGAACCACGGCCGATCCATCCGTGAAAGCGAGAAAGGAAGCCTCTTCTCCCACAAGGCACTCCTCTATGACGATCTTTCTCCCCGCATCGCCGAAGGCCCTTTCCACCATGATCTGTTGGAGTGCGGCGTCGGCCTCCTGCCTGGTGCTGCAGACCATGACGCCCTTTCCAGCGGCCAGTCCATCGGCCTTGAGCACGAAAGGGGGTTGCAGCCCGGCCAGGTAAGTTCTTGCCTTCGTGGGATCGGTGAAGGCCCTTCCCCTTGCCGTGGGGATCCTGTACTTGGTCATCAGGGCCTTGGCAAAGGACTTGCTCGCCTCCAATTGGGCAGCAGCCTTACGGGGACCGAATATTCTCAGGCCTTCTTTTTCAAAACGGTCCACGATACCCGCTGCGAGAGGGGCCTCAGGTCCCGCAACGGTCAGATCGATCGTCTCCTTCTTGGCGAGCCCTACCAGGGCGCCCACGTCCTGGGCTTCCACGGGAACACAGGTGGCGACCCGAGCGATCCCGGCGTTTCCGGGAGCACAAAAAATCTGGTTCACCCTTGGGCTCTGTGCGATTTTCCACACCAGGGCATGCTCCCTGCCCCCACCTCCTATCACCAACACATTCATGGGAACCTCCTGACCTTAGGGAAAGGCTTCCCACATAGCCAAAAAAGGCCGCTTGATCAAGGGGTGGGGGCACGGCCTGTCGGGAAGACCATGGGGCGGCGGGCATGTCACTGCCCGCCGGCCTGGGCCTCCAGGTCGCTGAGCCGCTTTTTCACCAGGTCCAATTCCTCCTGCAAGACCACGGCCTGGTTTTTCAGGGTCTGTCGCTCCGCATCGGGGCCCGGTGCCTGGAAAGGCGGTGCCCAACCCCCAGAGCGCATCCAGCCGGGCACGCCGGTGGCATAATACCAGTTTCGCCTTCCGCGGCCTCCTCCGTAGAAGCCGCGCCCCCTGCCGAAACCCATTCCATAGCCGGCTCCGGCATTGGCATAACCGGGAGCTCCGAACCCTGCACAGTATCCCGCTCCTCTTCCCGTCATCGGACCCGCCCAATTGGGTCCCATCCCGTTACCTCTCGGCATGACAGCACCTCCTTTGTTGGTTCCTATTCCCGCGTCATGGCTGCGCCACATGCGGGGCATTGCATCTGCAAACAGGGAAGACCCCTTTCATGGGGGGCCTTATGCCCGCACTGGGGGCAAGCGCACATCCCTCCCGGGCCGGCGGCGTAAGGACCGACTCGTCTTCCGGCACGACCCGGAGACCCGGTGCCAGATGCGCCACGCGAGCCCGCCCCACCTCTTTTTCTACCTCTCGCCGTTCTATCTTCCCGTGGAAAAGCCTTGGACCTTCGAAAACGGCGCCCGCCTCCACCGGGTAATCGGCCGGGCATTGCGTGCAGTCCCCCTTCAAGTGTGCCCGTGAGCCATGCCTCGATCACCTCCCGCAGGTCGCCGGCGATAAAGGGGATCACCCGGATCCCGTAGGCTTCCACCATGGCCTGCATGGGCCGGGAAACGGCGCCGCAGACAAGAACGTCCACCCCCAGTCCAGCAACCCGCAGGGCCCGATGCACCGGCAGGGCCTCGGGAAGGACCTCACGTGTTTCCCTCACGATCCGCCCCTTTTCCATGTGCACCACGTGGACGGCCCGGGCCACGTCGAACAAGGGCGCCATCCGATCGTTCCACGCTGCAAAGGCCGCACGCGTCATCTCGGTTCCTTTCTCCGGCCCCCTCACTGTCCCTTGCCTGGGAACCGCCCCCTCCAAAGAAAGACGGCGCTTGTGTTTCACTCCACTAAGCGCACAGGACCGAGCAAGGAACTCTCCCCATAGCAGACCATGCCCCGTCCCTTGTCCTGCGAAGGATGGTATCGCTATGTTGTGCTTTAATAAAAGCAAATAGAATGCCAAAAGGGGTGCGTGGGGGCATGGTGTGGATTCATTGGATTATCGAGGAATTGGAGCCTCAGCCCGGGGGAGGGGATGGCCGGGGGAGTTGCGTTTGTGCAAACTTGATTTTCAAGAAGGGTGGCGTTTGAGCTACTTTTTCGCTGGACTGCGTGAGCGTCTCCTGTCTCTGGGCACCACGATGCCCAGTTTTTTCATCTTTCGAAACAGGGTGGTCTTGTGGATGCCCAGTTCTTTGGCCGTGGCGAGACGATGGTACGCGTTTGCCTCCAGGGCGCTGCGGATGGTCTCGGCGTCGAGAAGATCCCGCGCCCCTCTCATGTCCGAAGGCCGGGTGCCTCCCAGGCTGCCGGCCGTCAGTTCCTCGGGCAGGTGCCCCATCTGGATAAGCCCCTCGCTGCAAAGGATGAAGGAGCGCTCGATCACGTTTTCGAGCTCACGGATGTTCCCGGGCCAGTGGTGGGCCATGAGCAGAGAAAGGGCCTGGGCAGTGACACCCTGGAGGGATTTTCGCTGCAACCGGTTGAACCGCGTGATGAACTGGTCCACGAGCAAGGGAATGTCCTCTTTCCGGTTGCGAAGGGGGGGCAGTTCCACCCGGACCACGTTCACGCGGTAGTAAAGGTCTTCCCGGAAGGCACCACTGCGCATCCGTTCGGCCAGATCTTTGTTGGTTGCCGCCACGATCCGCACGTCGGCCTTTTCCCCGTGCGTTGCACCCAGGGGCTCGAAAGTCCGCTCCTGAAGGACCCTGAGCAGCCGCACTTGCAGCGCCGGACTCACCTCGGCAATCTCGTCGAGGAAAAGGCTGCCCCCCCGGGCCAGGGCAAAACGCCCCGGCTTGTCCTTCACCGCCCCGGTGAACGCACCCTTCTTGTAACCGAAAAGCTCCGATTCCAGGAGCGTATCGGGTAGGGCACCGCAGTTGACCGCGACGAAAGGGCCCCCGCGGCGGGCACTGAGGTCGTGGATGGTCCGGGCCAACAGCTCCTTGCCCGTTCCCGTTTCTCCCAGGATGAGCACCGTGCTGGGGCTGACTGCGATGGCGGGGAGCACCTCGAATACCTTTTGCATCAGCGCGCTTCGGCTGACAAGATCACCGATGCGATAGCGCCCCTCCAGTTCACGGCGCAGGGCCTCCACCTCGCTCAGGTCCCTGAAGGTCTCCGCACCTCCGATGATCCGCCCCTCGTGGTCCCTGAGCACGGCAGTGGAAACGCTTATGGGAATGCGCGCCCCCTGGGCATTGATGATGTAGCCGGACTTGCCGATGACCGGTTTTCCACTCTTCAGGGTCCGTCTCAGTGCGCATTCGGCCTCGCACATGCTCGAGTGCAGCACCTCGTGGCACGGTCGACCTATGGCTTCTTGCCGCTCGATGCCTGTTATCTGCTCGGCCGCCCGGTTGAAGGACGTGACGCGCCATTGGAGGTCCACCGTGAAAACACCATCGGAAATGCTCTCCAGGATGGCGTCGGTGGGGCCCGGCCCCGCCACTATTCCACCTGTCCGTCGGCAAGGGCCAGTGCCTCATCCAGGGCCCGGACGCCCTCGTCGATCTCGTCCCTGGAAATGATAAGGGGGGGGGCGATCACGAAATGGCTGAGCCATCCCTGAATGAGAACCCCTTTTTGCATCATCTGCCCGGCGACGGCGTCCACCACGAGGGGCTTGCCGGAAATCTTGTCTGCCTTGGTATTGAAGGGTTGCCTCGTGTCCCTGTTCCTGACGAGCTCCACGGCCCAAAACAGCCCCAGGCCCCGGACATCACCTACCGATGGATGCACGCTCCTGAGAGCCCCCAGCCTTTCTCCCAGGTACGATCCCGTCTCGGCAGCCTGCTCCACAAGACCGAGGCGTCTGTATTCCCGGATCGCGGCGACCGCCGGTGCGAGCGTCAGGGGATGGGCCTCGTAGGTGTGCCCATGGGAAAAAAAGTGGTCGTCGAAAAAGGAGGCGACCTTTGCCGTGGTGGCGCACAACCCCAGGGGCGCGTAAGCACTGGTGATGCCTTTTGCCGTCACAAGGATGTCCGGTCGGACGGACCAGTGATCCATGGCAAACCAGCGGCCGGTGCGGCCCCAGCCCGTCATCACCTCGTCGGCGATGAGAAGCACGTCGTGGGTGTCGCAGATCCGGCGCAGGCGCGGCATGTATTCGGGGGGGGGGACCAGGACCCCGTTGGTGCCCACGATGGGCTCCACGATGACGGCCGCCACGTCCCCCTCGTTTTCGATCATGTGCTCCAGGTATGCCGCACAGGCCAGGTTGCAGCGGGGGTATTCGTGCTGCAACGGGCACTTGTAGCAATTCACTTCAGGGGCGAAAATCACCCCGGGCACCTTGCCGGCCGGCTCCATGGCCCAACGGCGGGGGTCACCCGTCGCGGCGATGGAGCCCATGGTCGCACCATGGTAAGACCGGTAGCGTGAAATGATCTTGGTCCTTCCGGTCACCATGCGCGCGATCTTGAAGGCCGCCTCGTTGGCCTCGGTTCCCGAGGTGGTGAAGAAGAACTTCTCGATCCCCTTGGGAAGGACTTCCAGGAGCAAGGCACTGAGCTCGGCCCTCACGTCCGTGGCGAAACCGGGACCTATGTAGGGCAGGAGGCGCGCCTGTTCCTCGATGGCCCGTATGACGGCCGCGTTCTTGTGCCCCAGGGACACGCACATGAGCTGGGAGCAAAAATCGAGGTACTTCTTGCCGGAGGCGTCGAAAAAATAGCAGCCTTGCGCGTCCACCACGTGCAGGGGCCTCCACCCTTTTTGCATCCGCCAGGTGCCGTAGGTGTTGCGGGCGGTCACGTCAACCACTTGCCGGGAGGTGAGCCTATTCATGTTCCCTCTCATACACCCTTGAATTGCGGCTTGCGCTTTTCGAGGAATGCCTGGGCCGCCTCTTTGTGGTCGTGGGTACAAAACGTGAGCATCTCATAGGCCAGGGACGCATCCAGTATAAGGTTCACCTGGTCTTTGAGCCACTTGTTGACCGAGAGCTTGGTCCAGCGAATGGCCCAGGGGGGGCCTTCGGCGAGCTCCTGGGCAAGCTTCTTTGCCTTGGGAAACACCTCCTGCTGGGGGAGCGCGTAATTGACCAGACCCATCCGTTCGGCCTCCGTGGCTTTTACAAGACGGCCGGTCATGAGAAACTCCTTGGCCCGGGCGACTCCTATGAGAAGGGGCCAGATCACCGCTCCCCCGTCCCCTGCAACGACGCCCACCTTGACGTGGGGGTCCCCCAGGCGCGCGTTTTCCGAGGCCACGATCACGTCACAGAACAGCGCGATGGTGGCGCCAAGGCCCACGGCATCGCCGTTGATGGCCCCGATGATGGGCTGGCTGACCTCCAGCATGTTCTGGATCAGGCGACGGGCCCCGTTGGACGTTGTCAGGGCCCGACGCCATCCCTCCTCGGTTCCTGCACGCTCGGCCATGTCCTTCACGTCTCCCCCTGCGCTGAAGGCCTTGCCCGCGCCTGTAAGGATCACGGCGTTGACGTCGGTATCCTGGGCCACGTCCGCCCAGATGTCCTCCATCTCCCGATGCAGGTCGGCGCTGAAGGCGTTGAGGGTTTCGGGCCGGTTCAGGGTCAGTGTGAGCAGTTTGCCTTCTTTTTCGATCCGGATGCACCGGTAGCCACTGTAATCGGTCATGACGCATTCTCCTTTCCTTGCCCCGCCAGGGGCCGCCATCACTAAGGACTATTGGGCCTGGCCGTGTCTTCGCCAGGGTCACTTGACGACCCCTTCCTCTCGCAACGATCGGATTTGCTCATCCGTATACCCGATGTCGGCCAAGACACCGTCCGTATCCGCTCCGGCTTTCGGACCGAAACTGCGCGTCCTGGGCCGGGCGCACTTGTTCAGATGGATCGGGAACCCCGGTATTTTCACCTTGCCGATCCGGGGGTCGGGGTATTCGATCTCGTTGATGTAGTCGCTGGCCAGGGCCTGGGGGTCGGAGAAGACCTCCTCCACCCTCTGGGCGGTGCAAAAGAAAAGGCCTTTGCTCACGAAAAGCTCTTCCCACTGCCTGGCGGTCTTCTGGAGGAAGATCTCGTCGAATATCTTGACGGCGTCCGACACGTGAACGTCCCATGCTTCGGGGGTCGCGAACCGTTCATCGGTGATGAGATCTTGTCTTCCGACCGCTTCACACAGCTTGGCCCAGGACTTATCTTCACCGTGCACGCAGGAGATGATCCATTTGCCGTCCTTGCACTTGAAGAGGTTTCTCCCAGGCGGGTGCTGCTCCCTTTTCCACTTGACCCCGGCATCGATGTTCAGCAGGGACTTGAGGATGAAATTGGGGTGGGTGAGCCACATGCTCGCACTGTACAGGGAGGTGTGCAGCTCCTGACCGAAACCGCGCAGTTCCCTGACGAGCAGCCCGAGAATGATCGAGTAGCTGGCCACGATCGCCGTCATCTGATCGATGACGCCTATCTGCAGGAGCGTGGGTTGTTCGGACCCCGTGATGTAAGACACGCCCGAACGGGCCTGTCCCAGGGGATCGAAAGCGCCATGGTCGGCGAGGGGGCCCTCGGGCCCGTACCCCGAAACATTGACGTGTACGATCATGGGGTTGATCTTGGAAAGGGTGGCATAGTCGATCCCAAGCTTGGGTTTGGTGCTCTTTCTCAGGTTGGTCAAAAACACGTCAGAGCCTTCCACAAGCCGGTGAAGGATCTCCTTTCCTTTTCCCTTTGTGATGTCGCCTATGCATATGCTCCGTTTGTTCCGGTTGGTGGAAACGAACATGGCGCTGTTTCCATCGGGCAGCCCGAAAGTATAAGCACCCGTTCTTTCCCACTGCCGCATGGGATCGCCGGAAAAGTTCTCGACCTTGATCACGTCCGCCCCCATGTCGCCGAGGATGCCTCCTGCTCCGGGGCCTGCATGGAACACACCATATTCCACCATCCTGATTCCTTCCAGGGGTAACTTCATTAGGCGTCACTTCCTTTCTATTCCATGTATATCATTGCTTACAAACCCCGCTGTGTCGGAGCGCCACATCCCGATGTCCCCGCCAAACCGTCCACGAAGCAGCAGTGCCGCCTCCGTATAAAAGAACCCCGTAAAAGAGAACATCGTCATCGCTTGAGCAGCCCTTTCAAAATGAGGTGGAGCATCGCCCGGCACTGATCCACATCGGGCTCTTGTCCCATGCACTGGGCATAGGTGAGGTTCAGGCCACGGACCGCCGCCATCAGGACAAGGGTGGTGAAGGTCGGATCGAGGATGTCAAAGACACCTTTCTCGACGCCATCCTTGAGAACACCGGTTATGAGTGCCCGTTCCCGGTTGAGGAACTGGCGACGCTCCTCGGTGATCCATGGCTGGAGCTCCTCGAGATGCTCCATGACTTCACGGTAAAGGTTGGCTTGTCTCTTTCTTCTTTGCACCTTGACTTCGAGCCAGGCACCCAGTTTGGAAGCGGGGGAGGATTCCCGGTTCATGGCCCTTTGGACTTCCTTGACCACACAGTCGCACTCCGTTCTTATCACCTCGCGGAAGAGGTCTTCCTTGCTGCCGAAATAGTGGTAAAGAGAGGTCGTCACCAGCCCGACGGCCTTGGCCACGTCTTCGAGGCAAGTCTTCCTGAGTCCGTACTGCTCAAAGAGTCTTCTCGCCTCCCCGATTATCTGATCCCTTCGCTCTTCTCTGGCTTCTTTTTTCAACATCTCCTTTCGGTCCAGTCCTGTGGATGGTCTTTGGCAAGGATAGGGCGGCTGGCTTCCGGGGCTCCGTCCATCCAAACAATCCCACTTTCGAATAAAATATTGGAAACCTCGATAGGAGAAAAACGCCCGCGTGTCAAGGGCGTGGGTAGATGCGCTCAGGCAACCACCGTGGTTGACTTTGCCGTCCGGGTCGTGGTACCGGCTCTCATGTCTTGAACATATCGGGGTTTTCGAACGGTAACGCAGACCTTTCAGGAGACCAAGGGGGTAGAGTGTGATAAGACCACACGCAGTGGCCGTTGTGTTGCTATTTGGGGTGCTTCTGCCGTTGGGGTGCGCCTCACACCAAAGGAAGACGGCAGGGGAAAAGATCCTGGAAGCCGAGGCGGCGATACGGTCCGCCAAACTGGTGGACGCACACCTCGTGGCTCCGGACCGTGTGGCCCAGGCCGAGAGATACTACCGTTCGGCCCGCGAAACCCTGTCCAGGGAACCCCTCTCGGACAGCCTCCGGGCCTACCTGGCCGAAGAGAATGCGATCGCCGAAAAGGCGGTGTCCCAGGCACAGCTTGCCAGAAGGGAAGCCGAACTGGCCATCAGAATTGCCCACGAGGAATCCCGGCGGCGCAGCAGCCTGCTCCAGAGCCAAAACGACGCATTGGGTGAAAAGGTCACTGTCCTGCAGTCCCAATTACGGTCATTGAAACAGGACGAGGAGGCGAGCGGGCAAACCCAGCAAGGGCCCGAGTCCGACGCACTGTATGTGCGCGCCTTCTACCTGTTCCACGACGCACAGTACGCGGCGTCCCGCGAGGCCTTTCGCAAGTTCCTGAACAAGTCGCCCCGCCATCGGCTCGCCCCCAACGCCCATTATTGGATCGGCGAGTGCTACTATGCGCAAAGAAACTATGCCGAGGCAGGCAAAGCCTTCGAGACGGTGCTGCGGGACTTCGGCAGCAGCCTCAAGGTCCCCGACTCCCTCCTGAAACTGGGAATGTGCAACCAGCGTCTCGGGGAAGCCATGAAGTCGGTCCAGAATTGGCGCACCCTTCTGGAGCGCTACCCCAAGAGCCGGGCCGCAGCCATAGCGGGCAAGTACCTGGTACAGTGAATCAGCGCCTCTTTTCCTCCAGAATGCGGACCGTCTCCGCAATCTCCTCGGGGGTGACGCTGCGGCGCAGCTCTTCCATCTTCACCATCAACTGGGCAAAACGCACCCCTTCGGCCGCGCTGATCCATTCCAGTTGCAGGCGCTCGGGGCGTATGCCGAGCTTGGCCATCTTCTCGCGCACCTTGAGCACCCGCTTTTCCGTCCAGTGGTTGGCATCGATGTAATGGCAGTCTCCGAAGTGGCACCCGCTGACCAGAACCACGGGGGCCTCTTTGCGGAATGCCTCCCAGATGAATTTCTCGTCCACCCGGCCCGAGCACATGGTGCGGATGAGCCGCACGTTCGGGGGGTACTGGATCCGCGAGACCCCCGCATAGTCGGCCCCCGCATAGGAGCACCAGTTGCAGGCGAAGGCCAGGATTTTGGAATGGGGCTCCTCGGCCAGAAGCGCATGGGCCTGGCTCAGGACCTGCTCGTCGGTGAAGTGGTTCATGGTGATGGCATCAAAAGGACACTCCGCGGCACACGTGCCGCACCCGGCGCAGGCCGCGGTGTTGACCACCGCCGGGATCTTTTTCTTCGTGTCCACGGTGATGGCATTGTACGGGCAGACCTCTGCACACTTGCCGCAGAACCTGCACAAGGATGGGATCACTTCCGCAGTGATGGGCTCGCTGGCGATCTGCCCCTTGTGCATCAGGCGGATGGCCCGGGCCGCAGCGGCCGAGGCCTGGGTCACGCTTTCCTTGATGTCCTTGGGCCCCTCGGCGCATCCGGCAAAAAAGATCCCCCGGGTGGCAGCATCCACGGGCTGGAGCTTGGGATGGGCCTCCAGAAAGAACCCGTCGGGGGTGAGCTGCAACCCGAGCATCTCCTGTAGAGGCTGCGTGCTGCGCGAGGGTTTCATTCCCACGGCCAGCACGAGCATATCGAGTATGTGGGTCTCGAGTTTGCCCGTGGCCGTGTTTTCTATGGTGACGCGCAGGCCCTTGTCGCGCCCTTCGGTGACCGTGCCGGGAAGACCCCTCAGGTAGTGGACCCCCAGACGCCGGCTGCGCGTGTACAGGTCTTCGAACCCTTTGCCGAAGGCCCGGATGTCCAGGTAGAAGACCTTGATGTCCATGTCGGGATAGTGTTCTTTGAGGGCCAGGGTGCTTTTCACCGTGTTCATGCAGCACACGTTGGAGCAGTAGCGTGCTCCCTTTCTGGCCGATCGGGAGCCCACACACTGCACGAAACCGACAGAACGGGGCCTCCTTCTGTCCGTAGGCCGGATGAGATCCCCCCTGGTGGGCCCCCCTGCGTTGATGAGGCGCTCGAACTCGATGCTGGTCAGTACGTTCTCGAAGCGTGTGTATCCGTATTCATCCAGTTCGGTGGGATCGTACACCTCCATTCCGGTGGCCACGATGATCGTGCCCACCTTTTCCACGATCTGTTCGTCGCTCATGTGGAAGTTGATGCACTTCTTCTCGCAGGCCTCGATGCACTTGGCGCACACCGAGGGGTTGCTTCCCAGGCACTCGTTCATGTTGATGACGTAGGCGGAAGGGACGGCTTGGGGGAAGGGGGTGTAAATCGCCTTGCGGGACGAGAGCCCCATATTGAATTCGTCGGGCCGCACCACGGGACAGACGCTGGCGCAATCCCCGCAGGCGGTGCATTCTTTCGGGTCCACATAGCGGGCTTTCTTGAGGATGCTCACCTCGAAATTGCCAACATAGCCCTTGACTCCCACCACCTCGCTCATGGTGTGCAGTGTGATCCGGGGATGCCGACCGACATCCGTCATCTTGGGACCGAGGATTCAGATGGAGCAGTCCATGGTGGGAAAGGTCTTGTCGAGTTGGGCCATGGTGCCCCCCACCGACGGCTTCTTTTCCACCAACACCACATCGAAGTCGGTGTCGGCCAGGTCCAGGGCTGCCTGTATGCCGGCCACCCCACCTCCTATGACGAGGGCCCTTTTTGTAAGGGGGAGCGTTTCTTCCACCAGGGGCGAAAGCAGCCGCACCCGTGACACGGCCATCTTCACCAGGTCGGCCGCCTTGAGCGTGGCGGCTTCGGGCTCGTTCATGTGCACCCAACTGCACTGCTCCCGAAGGTTCGCCATCTCCAGAAGGTACGGGTTGAGGCCTGCGGACTGGAGCATCTGGCGAAAGGTGGGCTCGTGGAGCCTCGGTGAGCAGGAGGCGACCACCACGCGGTCCAGACGGTGCTCACGGATATCGTCCTTGATCTGCTGCTGGCCCGGTTCGGAACAGGCATAGCCGATGTCTTTGGCAACGACCACGTCCGGCTCCTGGGACGCGAGCAGGCTCAACTTCTCGCAGTCCACCGCCTGGGCGATGTTCGACCCGCAGTGGCAGACGTAAACGCCTATGCGAAGTCTTTCTTCCGGGTTCTCAAGGGTTCTTGCGGCCGGCCTTGCTTCCATTTCGGTTCCTCACATTCACTCCCAATGGATGGTTTTGGCTAACACACTGGTAAGGTCCATCACGTCCATGCGAAGGTCCCGGCCCATGAAAGGATCTTCCATGGCACAGGACAGATGGATCTGGCATTTCGGGCAGGCGGTGACAAGAAGATCGCTCCCGGTCTCCCGGGCCTGCCGCAACCGGATCACCTGCAGGGCCTTGCTGTAAGCATCGCACCCTGTCCAGGCGCAGTTGCCGCAGCACATGGCGTTGGCCCCGCTGTCTTTCATTTCCGTAAAGGACAGGGGGTTGAGCCTATTGATAAGCTTTCTGGGCAAATCGGGTCCGTTCTCGTACCGGCTCAGCCGGCAGGGGTCCTGGAAGGTCATGCGGTGGGGAAACTCATGGAAGGCCACGGCCCCCTTGTCGATCTCCCTTTCCAGCACCTCGTAAAGGTGGGTCACCTTGAACCGCAGTTCCAGGCCCTGCCGAGGATAGTCGTGGGCAAAGGTCCGGTAGCCCTCGGGACACACGGTGATCAGCTCTTCGATTCCCCTTGCATGGATGGCGTCCACGTTCAACTTGGCCAGTTTGAGAAAGTTCTCCCGGTCTCCCGACCAGAGAAGGTCGTGGCCGCAGCAACGTTCGTTTGGCAGCGTCGCGGGTTGTATGTCGAAGAAATTGAGCAGACGAAGGGCGTCCACCAGAACGTCCGATGTCCGGACCCTTAGGTGTTTCCTGAAAAAGATATCGAGATAGGGGGCGCAGCCTCCGAAAAAAAGGGTCTTGCTTTCCTGGTCCAGCACGATGTCTTCGGGAAGCCAGTCCCAGTGCCTGACCTTGAGCTCCCCGGAGGTCATGGTGCGCATGAGGGAGTGGAAGAAACCACCGTGGGCCTCGTTTCCCCCCGTCCCTTCCCCCTTCATGATGTGCCGCATGTCCCGTATGAATTCGGGAAAATTCACGGCCGAAGGGCATCTTTCGTAGCAGATGCCGCAGGTGAGACAGGACCAGATATCCTTGATCAGGGCAGGCGAAGCGACGTCGCCCTTTATGACGGCACTGGCTATGGAGCGGGGGGAAAAGGGCTTGCCTGCCAACGTGAGGGAACAGGCCGAGGAGCACTTCCCGCAGTCCTGGCAGGCATAGATATCATGGGCCACGACGACCTCGTGAATCCTCTTTTCCACATCTCCGGGAGCCTCCATACGGGGCGCCGGCTTCACCGGGCTCTTGCCGATAACCCTCAATTCCTCGCTGAACTGGTTGAGAAATCCGAGAAGCGTCTCCCAGTCCTCGGGCATGAACGTCATCCAGCGCAAACGGTCCTCCCCCAACCCCACCAGCTCAAGGATCCGCCGGGTGTCGCGCACGTTCTTTCGAGAAGTCTCGGTGCCGGTGCCGTAACGGCAGGTGCCCGCTTCGCATCCTATGAGGGCCACGCCGTCGGCGCCCATTTCAAAGGGTTTGAAAAGCAACGCCTTGGTCATCCTTCCCGTGCAGGGGATGCGCACCATCCGGACTTCCTGCGGAATCCGGGATCCGTTGTCCTGAAGGGTCTGGTAGGCCGCATGGGGGCCCCAGGTGCAAAGAAAAACGACCATGTTGAATTCGGGCATAGATATGTTTCCGTTCTTTCGATTCTGTTGCCGGAGACCCGATCACCTTCCTTGCCGTCTTCGGGAGGCCCTATCTGTGACCGGCGGCACGGGAGAAACCATCTCCACGGGAGTTTACGGTCGCTGGACGAGAACTTCTTCTATGAGCTGTTCCAGGTACCCCTGGTTCCGGTATGGGCTGTCGGCCGCATTGGAGGGGCAGACGGAAATGCAGTTGCCGCATCCTTTGCACAGGGCTTCGTCCACCACCGCGTACCAGCCGCCCACGCTGTTCTTTTCAAAGGAAACCGCCTTGTAGGAGCACACATCCATGCAGCGCCCGCAGCCCCTGCACCGCTCTTGGTCCACCACCACCGTGTACCCCTTGTTGTGCCGCGGCCCCCTTGGCATCACCGCCGCGGCCAGAGCTGCGGCTGCCGACCCTTTCTTGCGCTCGGACACGTAGACGCCGGGCGGGCTGGCCAGGAAAAGCCCCGCGATGGGCGTGGCGCCGGGATAGCAGAACGGCACTCCGGAGACCCCTCTCTTCTGGATGGAGAAATCCACCACTTTGCTGGGCAGCCCCTCGTGGTGCAAGTAGGGGACCCGGCGTCTCGACTTTTCTCCCAGGATGACGGCCCCCACCTGCAGGGTCTGGGAATGGTCCTTCGACTCCGCAAAGAGCTTGAACGCGCCCAGGGTGCCGCCTATTTCCCGGACCACGAACCCCTCGAAACATTGTATGTTGGGGTGATCCAGAGAGATGGTGAGCGGCTTGCCGGGGGTTCCGAACATGAAGACATCCAGCCCTGCCTCAGCCAGTGAGAGGGCGCTGTTGACGGCCGCCTCCGACTGGCCGATGACGGCGGTGCTGAAATTGTAGTTTCTGGCCGGAGCGGGCAGATGCATCAGCCTCTCGGCCCGGTGGATGGACCTTTTGAGCAGTCCCTTGAAGCGGCCCAGGGCATGCTCCGGGTCGTGGGCCAAGAAGGCGAGGGCCTCTCCCCTGAGGTTGCACGTCTCCACCATGGAACGGGTGACCCCCGTCCCTGAGAAAAGGGCCTGCTTGAGACGGCTGCGCTGATCGGTGCAGGCGCTGCACACCAAATCGAGGCTGCAGCACACGCACGAGGCCAGGACGACCCTGGTGATCCCCTTTTCTCGGATGGCCCTGAGGATGCCGGCGGCCCCTTCGGGCACGCATGCCGCAGGGAGCACTTCTGCGTGGATGATTCCGGGCTGCCCGATGAGACCTTCCACGTGAGAGGTCATCTCCTGGTGCCAGCCCATGGAGTCGTTGCACCGGCACGCGAAAACTCCTACACGCACATCGGGTGAAAGCTGCGGGTCCGGCGGCGAGAAGGACAGACCGTGTCCCTTGGGGCGCTGGGTGCTCCCGCCAAGGAGCACCATGGCCTGGGAGGCCGCGGCAAAACCCCGAGTGATCATGGACGCGGTGTCCCAGGTGGCCGACTTGGGCCCGTACGCCCTGATAACGTCCTCTCCCTTGATGGGGGGCGCCGCTTCGGGATCAGCGATGATCACAACCCCGGCGTGCTCTATGATCTCTTCATCCTGCTGGTCGTGGCAAACCGCACCCACCGGGCCGCAGGCCTCGCTGCAGAGAAGGCACTCGGAACACACCCCGCACTGGAGACAGCGGTGTGCCTCCGAATGGACCTGGGCCTCGGTCAGGCCGAGGGCCACTTCCAGGAAATCCCCGCCACGTGCGCCGGGTTGTCGTTCCGCCATCGGAGGACGGGCCTCGGAGGGAACCTGCTCAGGAATCTCCGGGAAATCCCTGTCCGCGGGCCTCCAGGGGGCCCCGGCCTCGGTCTCTTGGCCGCTTAAGTCCTCATGGACTGCCCGGGCCGCCCCGCGGCCCCTTGCCATGGCCTCCACCACGCACGACGCCCCGGTGACCGCATCGCCCGCGGCATAGATCCCCGACGCACTGGTACGAAACGAATCGTCCACACGGATGCACCCGTTTTCTCGGGCCTCCACGCACCACGAAGTACCCTGCTCCTGCAAGACCCCCGTTTGGCCGATGGCGACCACAGCCCGATCGAAGGCAAGTTCAAAGGCCTCGCTCCCCGGAACCACCACCGGCCAGGCAATGCCCGCGGCGTCGGGCTTTCCCGGCTGGGTCGGCCTGCACCGCAGCCGATTCACCTTTCCGTCCTTTCCCGCAAAGGCGACCACACGGGTTCTGTCCCTGACGGCGATGCCTTCCTCACGGGCCGCCCGTACCTCCTGCGGATCGGCCGGTATGCTCTCATCGGCAAACCAGGACAGGATCGTCACCTCGGCCCCGAGACGCCTGAGCACCCTTGCCAGGTCGAAGGCCGCGTTTCCGTCTCCGATCACCGCCACCTTGCCGTCGCAGCGCTTCACCTCGCCCCGGTAGACTCGACTCAAGAAAGCGACACAGCCTTCCACCCCCTCCAAGTCTTCACCCGGCGCGCCCAGCTTGCGATCCCTCCACGCTCCCACGCACAGAACCACCGCTTGAAACTTGTTCTTCAGCACCTCCGGTTCCCTGGACAGGTCCACCGGGCAGCCGGTCCGGATATCCACCCCCAGACTGCGGATGTGGTCCAGCTCCTCATCGAGAATCTCCCGGGGCAGTCGGTGGGGTCCTATCCCGTATCGGAGGAGCCCCCCTGCCATTGCCTCTTTCTCGAAGACCGTCACACGGTAGCCGAAGCGGGCCAAATCCGCCGCGGCGGCCAATCCCGCCGGCCCGGAGCCCACTACGGCCACCCTTTCGGGCCGCTGTGGGCCCTGGACCTTCTCGCCCTCCCCGGGATGAGCCCTATCGTAGTCGGCCAGAAACCGCTTGATGTCCCGGATGGCGATGGATTCGTCCAGCTCCGTCCTCCTGCAGGCCGCCTCGCAGGGGTGGGTGCACACCCTTCCGCAGATGCCGGGAAGGATGTTGTCCCTGCGCACCAATTCCAATGCCTCCCTGTATTTGCCAGCACCCGCCAGGGCCAGGTACCCCTGCGCATTCACCCCCAGAGGGCAGCTTTCCTGGCAGGGGGGGCGCCGCCTCTTTTCGATCACCGGCCGACCGGGAAGGCTCCTGCGTCCGGCAAATGCGATGGGCCTGCTCCCATCGGGTGTGGTCACGGGACAGACGGCGGCACATCGTCCGCACAGGATGCACCTTTCCGGATTCACAAAGGTGCCGGAAACGACAATACGGGCCCGAAAGCCCTGGGGCGTGTGCTTGAGAGAAGCGATGCGAGCCGGCAAGACGCAGTGGATCAGAGGGTTGCGCAGTATCCTGAGCAGGCCGGAACGGTGTGCGAAATTGAAAGACAGCCCGGAGGTCAGCTTCCACTGCTCTCGGGCGAGCTTCTGATCCAGATCGGGTTCGACGTCCACAAGTGCAACGGGAATGCCCAGCTCGCCGAGTTTGTTGGCTGCCGCCACGCCGGCCGGAGTGGCCCCGATAATGATCACCCTGTGCAAGCGATCCTTTGAAACCTTCATGGTCAGGCTCCTGTCTTGCCCGCAGCCTTTTTCTGTCTTCCCTTGAGAAGGGCCAGTCCGAAATCGCAACCCTTGTGGAAGGCCTTCTCGTTCATGGCTTCCGTGCCCTTGGGCACGGAAGCGCGCACGGCGTTTCGGGCCGCATCCAAGGACACCACGCCCGTGACCGCGGTCAGAAATCCGAGCATGATGATGTTGGCCATCATGGCCCGCCCCAGTTCCTCGGCAATCCTCGTGGCGGGAATCGGAAAGAAGGCCCTGGCGATTCCCCCTGGCTGAACCAGATCCTGGTCGATGAGAAGCTGTCCATCCTCCTTGAGGTGGTCCGCGAATTTATCGAACCCCCCCTGGGACAAGCACACCAGTATGTCGGGGTGTCTCACGTGGGGGTAGTGGATGGAACCGTCGGAGATGATCACCTGAGCGCTGCACGCCCCTCCGCGAGCCTCGGGTCCGTAAGACTGCACCAGGGTGCTCTCCTTGTGGTCCCCCAGGACTGCGGCCTGCCCGAGAATGCGTCCGGCCAGAACGATGCCCTGGCCTCCGAATCCGGTCAGGATAATCTCCTTCCTGGCGCTCTCCTCTGTCGCTGTACTGGTCATGGCTCTCCATCCGTTTCCCCCGCGACTGTGGACCTTCCGGGGTTGTTTCACGCCGCCTTGGGCTCGCTGAGAAGGTCCTTGGGGCGGCATGTCTTGTCGTACATGTCCGCGCAGGTTTCTCGGTCCACATCGACGAATTTGCCAAGTACCACGCCCCTCTCGAAGTCGATGTCCAGTTCCGTGGGGTGGGCGTTGTTCTTGATGATGGTCCGCTCCTGGTACCTCTTGAGCGTTTCCGACCCTTTTTCCCGGTTGCGCCGTCCGTAGTTCACCGGGCAAGGGGCCAGGACCTCCACGAAGGAAAAGCCCCTCTTGAGCAGGGCTTCCTTGATGCAGTTGATAAGGTCCCGGGCGTGAAGGATCGTCCAGCGTGCCACGTAGGTGGCCCCCGACGCAAAGGCGAGCAGGGGAAGGTTGAAAGGCGCGTCCGGATTGCCCATGGGCGTCGTGGTGGTCTTGGAGCGGATGGGCGTGGTGGCCGCCACCTGCCCCCCTGTCATGCCGTAGTTGAAGTTGTTGACGCAGATCACGGTAAGGTCCACGTTGCGACGCGCCGCGTGTATGAAATGATTGCCCCCGATGGCGAAAAGGTCGCCGTCTCCCGAAAAGACCACCACGTTGAGCTCGGGATTGGCCAGTTTCATACCCGTTGCGAAGGGCACCGCCCGTCCGTGGGTGGTGTGATAGGAATCCAGCCTGACGTAACCCGCACCGCGTCCCGAACAACCTATCCCCGACACCATGACCGTTTTTTCCAGGTCGATGCCGCTTTCCTTCATGGCGGTGAGACACGAGGCAAAGGCCGTACCTATGCCGCATCCCGGACACCAGATGTGTGGTATACGGTCCGTTCTCACCAGGTCATCCAGGGGATGTTGCGGTTGTTTTGTCGCCTGCTTTGTCATCGTCACACCCCTATTTTCTGTACGCCTGTTTTACGGTGAAGAGCCGCGCGGACCGCCTCTGCGGCCCTCCCGCCCCCCTTCCCCGAGATGACAGATGAAGGATTAGGTTTTAAAAGATCCGCCTGATCGTTTCGATGACGTCCTCCGGCGGAATGATGGTCCCGCCCGGATGCCCCACCAAAAAGGCGGGGGCCCTTCCCGCAGCGCACCTTTCCACCTCGCGATGGATCTGGCCCAGGTTGATCTCCACGGTGACGAAACCCTTGACCCTGGTCGCCAGGTCCCGTATGCGCTTCTCGGGAAAGGGCCATACCGTTACCAGCTTGAGAAGACCTACCTTGAAACCCTGCTGCCTCGCTTCGTTAACCGCGGCCAGACTCGTTCGCGCGGACGCTCCGTAAGACACGATGACGATCTCGGCGTCCTCCAGCCGGTAGGCCTCGGTGCGGATGATGTCGTCCAGGTTCCTGCGGATCTTGCCCGTCAGACGCTCCATCATCTCCTTTTGGGCCTCGACGGTCATCGCCGGGTACCCCTTGGTGTCGTGGGTCAGACCCGTCACGTGTACGGCGTAACCTTCTCCTGCTGCGGCCATGGGCGCCACGCCGTCGGGACCGGGGGCAAAGGGCCTGAAACGATCCTTTCTTCCCCTTGCCCGCGGCCGTGAAACGGTTTCTATGGCCTGGGCATTCGGAATGACCACGCGCTCGCTCAGGTGGCCCACGATCTCGTCGGTCATCACCAGAACCGGAAGCCGGTATTTCTCGCTGAGGTTAAAGGCGGTGATGGTCATGTAGAAGGCTTCCTGGGGAGAGGCCGGGGCCAGGGCGATGATCTCGTAATCACCGTGGGAACCCCACCGGGCCTGCATCATATCGCCCTGGGCCCCCTGGGTGGGCAGCCCGGTGGAAGGACCGGCCCGCTGGACGTCGACCACCACGCAGGGGGTCTCCGTGCACAGGGCCAGCCCGATGTTCTCCATCATCAGGCTGAATCCGGGACCGGAGGTGGCCGTCATGCTCTTCACCCCGGCGCAGGAGGCGCCGATCACACTGGCGATGGCCGCGATCTCGTCTTCCATCTGGATGAAGGTTCCGCCCACCTCCGGAAGACGTTGCGACATATGTTCGGCGATCTCGGTGGCCGGAGTGATGGGATAGCCGCCGAAGAAAAGGCATCCTGCAGCCAGAGCGCCTTCGGCACAGGCCACGTCGCCCACCATGAAGTGTTCCCCTGTAAGAACCGACCCTTTCATACGTTCAACTCTTTCTCCCGTTGTTCCTCCGGCGGCTCGTTTCCGCACAGGCCGTTCCCGGCCGGCTCAAGGGCGTCGATCCTTCCCTCGCACCCCTCTTGGGTCCTGGGTTCCTTGCGTCATTCGGCGTCCCTGTTGTCCTTGCCTCGGCGCTCTGCGCCCTCTCCAGCGGCGGCCGTGCTTTCCACGGAGTACACGGCGAATTCGGGGCAAATGATCTCGCAGTAGTGACAGTTGACGCAGTCGTCGGGTTTCTTGACATACGGCGGATGGTATCCCCTTGCGTTGAACTTGGTGGAGAAGGCCAGAACATCCTTGGGGCAGTACTCGATGCAGTATCCACATCCCTTGCAGCGATCTTCCAGGATGTATATCACGCCATGGGATACCTCTATGTCTTCTGCGTCCAGTGGAACACGCCAAAATGTCATGAGCCTTCCCTCGAGAACTGCGCAAAGGCGCCTTTTTGCAGCCGCCCCGTCGGCGTATGGCACGTTAGCCCGAAAAGTTGCACGCTTTACCATCGACACGGTGCAGTATACTGTCCAAAGTGGGCATGTCAACAGAAAACCCTCGACTGGGGAAGTTGAATCAGAAGAGACCATGCTAAAAGGAAGGGGAGTGTCTATGGTTTTCCGGACACCCAAGGGTGACGCAGAGTTCCTACTGGTCAAGGAAAGGATTCAGGCCGCCGTTTATAGGTAGACTGCGCAGGCCGTTTGAAGACTATCCCGTCACCCAAACGAGCCTTATTTCAAATTTGCTGGTCCCGCGCTTTCGGGCCCGGCCCCGGAGAGCGACACCCTTCCTTGTGGCTGCGATTTGACATTTGGGCTCGCGCGCGATTTACTTAGGATTCGGATCCAAAAAGGCAGTTGCGGTTGTTTGCGCACTCGGACAGATTCGTGGAGGGGAACCCCGCACAGTGCATTCACATCCATCCTGGAGGCCCCGGAGTCTTCTCATGCCACCGTGCCTTTCCGGCGAAGGGGTCGGGGCGTTCTTGCTGATTGCCGCCCTGTTTTCCCACTGCGCGTGGGCCGGAGCGCCGGGGGCCGATCCGGGCGCACCCTTTCTGCCCTTTCGCCCCGGCGAACGGCTGGCTTTTCAGGTGAGCTGGAGCTTCATACCGGCCGGGGAAGCGGTTCTGGAGGTTCTTCCCTGGGAGTCGCTGGACGGCACGCCCGCGTGCCACTTTGTTCTCACCGCGAGGACCTCTCCCCTTGTGGACGTTTTTCACAAGGTCCGAGACAGGATCGATGCCTACACGGACAGGGGGGTGACCCGATCTCTCCTTTACCGCAACGTGAAAGCGGGCAGCGACAAGAGGGACATCACCCTGCGGTTCGACTGGAAGAAAGAGCTGGTGGTCTATTCCAATTTCGACGAGAGCAAACCGCCCCTGCCCGTGATGCCCGGCTCCTTCGATCCCCTCTCTGTTTTTTACGCGTTTCGTGTCCAGCCTCTGGTAGAAGGCACACGGATGGAGCTGCCCATCACCGATGGGAAAAAGTGCGTCATGGGCCATGTGACGGTTGTGCGCCGTGAGAAAACCACCGTAGCAGCGGGCACTTTTGATACGTTCCTGGTGGAGCCCGACCTTGAAGAAATAGGCGGGGTCTTCAAGAAAACCAAGGGTGCGGGATTCCAGATATGGGTCACGGCCGACACACGTCGCATTCCGGTCAAGATCAGGAGCAAGGTTATGGTGGGAAGCTTCACCGCCGAGCTCGTCAAGGCAGAATGAAGAGGTGGAAAGGTGCCAGAATCGGTACTCCTTGTGCAAGTCGAGGGAGGGGTCGCCACATTGACCCTGAACCGCCCTCACGTCAAAAATGCCCTGTCCCGGGAACTGCGCCGGCTCCTGGTGGAGACCCTCCACGGTTTGGCCGCCAAGGACGATACGGGAGTGATCATCCTTACCGGGGCCGGGGAAGTCTTCAGCGCGGGGCTGGATCTGAAAGAACTGTCCGCTCCAGCGCAGGACGGGGAGCAGGAAAGCCCCATGATCGACGAGGTGATGGGGGCCTTCGCAGCCTTCGACCGACCCATCATAGGAGCTGTCAACGGACCTGCCATCACAGGGGGATTCGAGTTGGCCCTGGCCTGCGATATCCTCATAGCCTCTCCCGAGGCACGGTTTGCGGACACCCACGCCCGTGTCGGCGTCCTGCCACGATGGGGCATGAGCCAGAAACTGCCTCGGCTCATTGGGCCCGGCCGTGCGAAAGAGCTGTCCTTTACGGGCAATTACCTTTCCGCTGAAGGGGCTTGCGTTTGGGGGCTGGTCAACCGGGTGGTGTCCGCACAGCAGTTGCTGCCCACATGCAGGGCACTGGCAGCGGACATGCTTTCCTGTGATCCGGAGGCCTTGCGCAGTTACAAGCGGCTCATCAACCAAGGGTACGGCCTCCCCCTTTTCGAGGGTTTGGCGCTGGAACTCAAGGTTTCGGACTCTCGGAAGGCGGTCCAGTCGCCCGAGCACATCGCATCGCGTCGCGAGGCCCTTTTGCGGCGTGGAAGGAACCAGTCCGCAGGCTGAGGCGCCAACTGTGCGGTCAGGAACACGGGATGGATGGCAGACCACCACCCATGGCCCCAATGGAGGCGGTTTTGGCTGCAGCGATCAACGATGCCGAGAGAAGGTTGATGGACCGTTTTCGGGAGGCTGCCCTTGCCGTACAGGCCCAGGTCCGGCAGGTGACGGATATGGAGGAAGCATTCCGGTACGCGGTGGCACAAACCCGCAGACACGGAGGCCGGACCCTTGCGGTGCCGGGCTGGGACCCGGAGAGTCGGCTTCTTTTTTCGAAATGGTGCCCCGAGTCCATCGGGCTTCTCACAAGCAGGCTCCGGCAGCACGCCCGGGACATCCACACGGCGTTCACCTGCGCCGAGTTGGGGATCGCAGAGACCGGGACCCTCTTGCTGAATTCCACCTGCGAGGATATCCGCCTGGCAACGACCCTTGCCGAAATCCACGTTGCCGTTTTACCAGCCGGCGGATTGCGGCCGGATCTTGCCTCCGTGGAAAGGCATGTGTCCGGCCGACTGGAAGGCCCAGGCTACTTTGCCTTCATCACCGGCCCGAGCAGGACGGCCGACATCGAACGGGTGCTCACCATCGGCGCCCATGGACCACGCGAGCTCCACATTCTCTGCCTGGGAGGCGGCACCTGAGCCATGGCGACTTCCGAAAGCCACAGACAGTACAGGAGGCGTCTTGCAGCGGCTTTGGGCAATCCATTCCTGAGCGGCGCCCTGGATCGATTCGCCACCTCCTACCTGGAGGCACGCCCCGGCCTGTTTCAGGGGATGGACCTGGACGGCCTGAGCCGGGACCTGGCGGAAGCCAGGAACGCGGCATTGCCGCTTCTGGGAGAGCTTCTGGAGACGTTCACGGCCCATGCGAAGCAGGCCGGCGCCAAGGTCCACCTGGCCGAAGACGCGCGGCAGGCCAACGCGATCATCGCTTCCATCGCCCATCGCCACGGGGTCCGGAAAATCGTCAAGGCCAAGTCCATGACGGCCGAGGAGGTCTTTCTCAACGACCACCTGGAGACGGAGGGATTCCAGGTCACCGAAACGGATCTGGGGGAATGGATCATCCAGCTTCGGGGCGAAAGGCCTTCCCACATGGTGCTGCCTGCCATTCATCTGTCCCGGGAGCAGGTGGCGCGGCTTTTTTCACAGGTGACGGGCAGAAAAGAGGACCCCCGGGACATCCAGGCCCTGGTTCAGGTCGCCCGCAGCCACCTGCGGCAAGCATTTCTCGAAGCGGACATGGGCATAACCGGAGCCAATTTCGCCATCGCCTCGTCCGGGACTCTGGGTGTGGTCACCAATGAGGGCAATGCGAGACTGGTGACAACCCTTCCCCGGGTGCATGTGGCGCTGGTGGGAATCGACAAGCTGGTCCCCGATCTCGCCGCGGCTTTCAGGATTCTGCGGGTCCTTCCCAGAAACGCCACGGGACAGGCCATCAGCTCCTACGTCACGTGGATCACAGGGTGTCCGGGTCCCGAAGACGGCGCCGTCCTAAAGAAAGAAACACACATCGTCTTCCTGGACAACGGACGCAGGGCCCTTGCCCGGGACCCGGTTTTCGGCCAGGCCCTGCGGTGCATCCGCTGCGGCGCCTGCGCCAATGTTTGTCCCATATACCGGCTGGTGGGAGGACATGCTTACGGATACGTGTACATAGGGGCCATCGGCCTGGTCCTCACCCTGTTCTACCATGGCATCGACAAGGGACGCGCGCTTATCGCCAACTGTCTCAACTGCCAGGCGTGCAAGTCGGTGTGTCCTGCCGGTATCGACCTGCCGCTCCTCATCAACCGGGCCCACGGGCGCGTCCTGGGGTCCTCGCCCATCAAGCCCCTCAAGAATGTGCTCCTCGCGTCGGTACTGCGGGACCGTCGGCTCTTTCATTTCCTGCTGCGCCGGGCCTCCCTGGCTCAGAGACCCCTGGCCCGAAAGGGCCCACTGATCCGCCATCTGCCTTTATTCTTCTCAGGTGCCCACGGGTTCCGGAGTCTTCCCGTTCTGGCCGCCACTGCCCTGCGGGACCGCAAGGTGACACACCCCGTCCAAGGGAAAGAACCCGTTTTGCGCGTCGGCCTGTTCGCAGGATGCCTGGTGGATTTTGTCTATCCGGAACAGGGCACGGCCTTCATCGAGCTCGCACAGCGCTTCGGTGTGCGGGTCGCGCTGCCCCTGGAGCAGACCTGCTGCGGGTTGCCGGCCATGATGATGACCGAATACGAGACGGCCCGGGCGGTGGCCCTGCAGAACCTGGAAGCCTTTTCGGCCGACCGGTTTGACTGCATTGTTGCCCTGTGCGCTTCTTGTGCCTCCCACTTGAGAGAAAACCTGCCGATTCTGTTTCGGGACCAGCCGGATCTTGCCCCCAGGCTGCGGGCCTTCACGGAAAAGGTTTTGGATTTCAGCTCCTTTGCAGCCAAGTTCCTGGGGCTTTCGTCCCGGAGCTTCCGCGGAACCGCACGCAAGGTGACCTATCACGCTCCCTGCCATCTGTGCCGGGGATTGAAAGTGAGAGAAGAACCTCGATGGCTGCTTCGCACCGCGGGCCTGGATTACGTCCCTGCAAGGCAGGAAGAGGTTTGCTGCGGGTTCGCAGGTTCTTATTCCGTTGAGTTTCCCGAGGTGTCGGCCCGTCTCTTGCAGCTCAAATGCGAAGACTTCGAAGCAACGGGTGCCCGGCTCATCGTCACGGACTGCCCCGGATGCGTCTTGCAGCTTCGGGGCGGGATGGACAGGCGTGGAAGCCGTATGGAAGTCAGGCACATGGCACAGGTCCTCGCCGAGGAAATGGTACGGCCTGCTGTGTGAAAGCCCCGGTGAGCGTGTGCCTGGAAATCCCTTTCAGGCAGGATGCGGCTGTTTGGAGCCGGGGGCCGGGAAAGCGGATGGGGTTTTCGGACGCGCTTACAGGATGGGTGCCCCGCGTACGGACCCGACAGTGGACACGGACTCCCGCCTTGGGCCGCCTGAACGGACGGCGGGATAGGGCCATCTCCAAGCAAAGTGCTTTTTCGAAAAAGCTTTATTTCCTTGAAAAACGGAAAAAATATTGTTGAATTGAAACGGAAAGGAGGATAGAGAAACCCAGCATGCAGAGGAGCGCCATGCAGGGGAGAGTTCAATGGGCATGATAAGAAAGCATCCGGCCGTTTTTTTCGGACTGGCCATAACTGTTGTTTTTTTCGGACTTGCTTTTCTCCGCGTCGATTTCATAGACGCTCTCGATCTCAAGTTTTACGATGTGATGATGCATTTGCGGGCGGATGCGGAAAGCCCGTCTGAAATCGTGATAGTGGACATCGACGACGACAGCATAGAGAAGCTGGGCCGATGGCCCTGGTCACGCTCCCTCATTGCAGAGGGTGTCCGTCGCATAGACGCGGGGTCTCCGAGAATCATCGGGCTCAACTTCATTCTGAGCGAACCGGAAGCGGGCGGAGGGCTGAAGGAGCTCGAAGGGTTGAGGGCCCTCTTCTCCGAACAATTCAAGGACCTGCAGGATGAAAGGAAAGCCCGTTTTCTCCATGAGATGAGCGCGGCGTTGCAGCGGCTCGACAACGACGCAAGACTCGTCGATGCCTTGAAGGAATCGGACAAGGTCGTGCTTCCCGTGTTCTTCAGGCAGTCCGCGGTTGTGGCGGAAAAAGGCGCCGAGCCGGACGACGTCCTGGCGGAGCAGGCCCTGCCCAATGTGGTGACGCCCCCGGACATCGCGTACCCGCGGGCCTCTGAAATCAACTTGCCCCTGCCCGCCTTCCTCAGCGCATCCAGGGGCATCGGCCACATCAATCTGTCCTACGATATGGACGGCAAGGCCCGAAGGGAGAGGCTTTTTTACGAGTTCGAGGGCCTTTTCATCCCGTCTTACACCCTGCGCCTGGCCGCCCTGTTTCTCAACGTTCCCAAGGAAAAGATACGGGTGCAAATGGGAACCGCCGTCCACCTGGGTTCCCTCAAAATACCCACCACGACGGGCTGCGAGTTCTTGATCAGCTTCAAGGGGCCCAGGGGCTCTTTCAAGAGTTTCTCGTATTTCGACGTTGTCAACGAAAAGGTCCCCGCAAGTGTGTTCAAGAACAAGCTCGTCATGGTGAGCCCTTCGGCCGCGGGAATCATGAACCCTTTGAGCACGCCCACGGACCCGGCCATGTCCGTGGGGGAGTTCTCCGCACACACCATCTGGGCCATTTTGAACAAGAGGTTCATCAACCAACCCGCCTGGAGTGGGCCCTTCGAGCTCTTGATGCTGTTGGCACTGGGGGCGGTCATCGCTTTTTTGCTTCCAAGATTCAAGGCCATGATAGCTGCTGCCGCCTTCGTGGCACTCCTGTCCTTGCTTGTGGGGGGAGCCGGATACTCCCTGGCTTCCGGTGGGGGTAGGTGGATCCCGATCATGTACCCCGTCTTGCAGCTCGTTTTGGGGTACATCGGTGTGGTGAGCTTGCAGTACCTCGTCACCGAAACGGGAAAGCAAAAGGCGGAGGGGGAGTCCGCCGAGACCAACAGGATGCTGGGGGTATCGTTCCAGAGCCAGGGAATGCTCGACATGGCCTTCGACAAATTCCGCAGGGTGCCGGTGGACGGCGAGATGAAGGACGTCCTGTACAACCTTGCCCTAGACTTCGAAAGGAAGAGGCAATTCAACAAGGCGGTCTCCGTATACGAATACATCGAGGAACACGACAGCAAATTCAAGGACATCCCGGAGAGAAAGAAGAAACTGGTCCAGGCCAGCGAAACGATGGTCTTCGGCGACGGCTTCCTGGGGGGCAGCAAGACCGATACCCTGGTGGTAGCGGGCACCGACACCCGCCCGACACTCGGCAGATACGAAGTGCTCAAGCAGCTAGGCAAGGGGGCCATGGGCGTTGTGTATCTCGGCCAGGACCCTCGCATCAACCGCACCACGGCCATCAAGACGTTCCGTTTTGCCGAGGACTTTGAACCCGAAGAAGCCCAGAAAATGAAAGAGAGGTTCTTCCGCGAGGCCGAGAGCGCCGGAACCCTCTCCCATCCCAATATTGTCACCATCTACGATGCAGGGGACGAACAGGATCTGGCCTACATCGCCATGGAGTACCTGGAAGGGGAGGACCTGCAGAAGTACACGAAAAAGGACAACCTCCTTCCCGTGCGCAAGGTCATCGACTATGTGGCAGACGTGGCGGATGCCCTGGACTACGCCCATCAGAAAGGTATCGTCCACAGGGACATCAAACCGGCCAACATCATGCTTCTCAAGACAGGGGTCGTCAAGATCACCGACTTCGGCATAGCCCGGATCACGGCCACCTCACAAACCCAGACCGGTGTCGTGAAAGGGACTCCGTACTACATGTCACCCGAGCAGATTTCGGGGGAAAAGGTCGATGGGCGGTCCGACGTCTTCTCTCTGGGAACCATGCTGTACCAGTTGTTGACGGGCGCTCTGCCTTTTTTCGGGGACAGCCCGGCGGCACTGATGCATCAGATAATGAACGTGGCCCATCCCGACCCCAGGAAATACAATCCCAAACTGGTCAAACCCCTTGTTGCCATACTCAACAAGGCCCTCGAAAAGGACACGCAGAAACGATACCAGAGGGCGGCTCAATTGGCCGGGCACCTGCGGGAGCTGGCCAGGCGGATGGACGCCCTGGTCGCCCAGAAAGCGGCGCAGACCAAGAGCCCATAATCAGAAGGAGATGCCGCTCGGAATTACCGAACGGCCACCCTTGCATTTGCCAAATGCCTTGACACCCAGGCGCAGGGAGGATTAGAGAGAAGATGGTTCTGTGAATCTTGCGGCGTACTGAGAACCTTTAAGAAACCCGATGAGCGTGTGGGGGGTCTGGTTGCGTAATGATTGTTGTTGAATCCGGCGCTATTACCGACGTGGGCGCCAAGAGAAAGGCGAACGAAGACACTTTCTACCTCGACGACGAAATGGGGCTGTACGTGGTAGCGGACGGAATGGGTGGGCACCAGGCCGGGGAGGTGGCCAGCCAACTGGTTGTAGAGGCCCTCACCGACTATATGAAGCGTTTCGGAAAGGGGGAAGAGGTGGAGGAGCTGGCCGATTCCGATGAAGCCCTTTCCAAAGAGGCCAACCGCCTCCTGTCGGGAATCAAACTTGCCAACAAGGCCGTTCACGCGGTTTCCAAAAGCAAGGAAGCCTATCGGGGCATGGGATCCACGGTATCGGCCGTGTCCTTGACCGACGACACTCTCATCGCAGCAAATGTCGGTGACAGTCCCATTTATCTTGTGCACGGCGACAGCATAGAACTGCTCTCCGTTCCCCACACTATCATGGCCGAACAGGATGCCCTCAGTCCCCAGGGGGCGAAGTCGTTGGGCAAAGCTTTCGAGCACATGCTCACACAGGCGATGGGTATCGAGGAGACCGTGCGCCCGGACCTGAGCGAAATCCAGTGTTTCAAAGGAGACATTGTCGTCATCAGCTCGGACGGGCTAAGCGACAAGGTGTCCCCCAAAGAAATTCTTGAGGTTGTGCAGGAAGAACGACCCGCCAAGGCCTGTCGTGAACTGGTGGACATGGCCAACCATCGCGGCGGCGATGACAACATCACCGTCATTGTGCTAAAGGTAAAAGCGGTTGAACGTGAACCCGCCGGATTCTGGAGTGTGATTTCCCGGACCATGGGCAAACTGCTCGCCAGCAAATGAGAAAGCAGACAGGAAGAGGACGTTAAGATGCCGACGGTGACGCTCAAGTTCAAAGATAATATCATCGGTGAGTACAAGATCGAGAAGGGAGGGAACCTGACCATCGGCCGGCGGGAGGACAACCAAGTCGTGGTCGAGAACCTCGCGGTGTCGGGGCACCACGCAAAGATAGATTCGGTAGGTGATGGGTATCTGCTCACCGACTTGCAGAGCAAGAACGGCTCTTTTGTCAATGAACAGCTCGTTTCCTCTCACTGGCTCAAGCATGCCGATGTCATCACCATAGGAAAGCACACTCTTGTCTTCGCTTACGAGCAGGGAGAAACGCAGACGGGGGAGACCATGGGTGAAATGGACCAGACCATGGTCATGGACACCCAGCAGTACCGGGCCATGCTGAACCAGAGTGTCTCCAACCTGGGAGCCCAGGCCCCGGAGAAGGAACCCCTGGGAGTACTGTCCTTCCTCGCCGGTGGCGAGGGAGAGGTGGAGCTTTCCAAGAAGCTTTTCAAGATCGGCAAGAAAGCGTCGTCGGACATCTTGGTGAGCGGGCTCATGCTGGGGCAGACAGCGGCCACCATCAGCAAGAGACCCAATGGCTATTATCTGAGTTATGCCGGTGGAATGACCAAACCGAAGGTCAACGGTGAGTCCGTGAAGGACACGGTGAAGCTGGAAGAATTCGACGTGATTGAGCTGGGATCCATCAAGATGCAGTTCTTCCTCAAGAAGTAATGCTCTTCTTCCCTCGCTTGGACGGCAAAAGAAGCACTTCCCCCCCACCGAGGCCGATCAGGATACACACCCGACAGCGTCGGGCGTGCGTACGTTCAGAGTCCCCAATGTGCCCCCTGATTACCATCCCCTTGAAGGTGGTCCGCGGACCGGGTGTCGGTCTGCTTTTACGGCCCGGCCCCTGCCCCGGTTGCGGGATGATAGCCTTTGCCAAGAGTGAGGCCCGAAAGTGGTCCCCAGGCATGTTTCTTGCTTGACCATCTTTGGGGTAACCCTCCGGACGCATTGCACGGCGCTGCCGGGAGGGGACGGAAGGGGAAGACCAACTCTGAAAGGAGCGCCGGTGGGCACCAGGACAGATACAGCAAGGGTCCTCGCAGAGAAGGGGGCGAGGACGAGGCCGGGGCGGCGAGCAGGTGTGGCCGGTCCACCGGAAAAAGATGCCTGGAGTGCCGGAAAAAACGCCCGAAAGGGCCTTCAAGAGGTCGTGAACATGGAGAAGCACTCCATTGAATACGAATTGTCCCTTGGTCTGGACGATGTGAAGGTCATAGGCCGCTACGAAATTGTCCGAAGGCTGGGACAGGGCGCCACCGGTGTGGTGGTCCTGGCCAGGGACCCTTACATCAACCGGCAGGTCGCCATAAAGATTTCAAAGCCCGTCTCCGACAGGGCCCGGCAAACGTTCTTCGTAGAAGCCCAGTCCGCGGGGCGGCTCAACCACCCCAACATAGTGGCCGTTTATGACGCCGGGGTTTTCAAAGACTACTGCTACATCACCATGGAATTCGTGGAAGGGGCTACCCTGGACGCTTACTGCAAAAAGGAAAATCTGTTGCCGCTGGGTCAGGTGGTGGAGATCGTCTTCAGCGCATGCAATGCTCTGGATTATGCCCACAAGCAGGGGGTCATACACAGGGACATCAAACCTTCCAACATCATGCTCGACAAGGGGGGGGCCTTGAAAATAACCGACTTCGGCATTGCCCAGATGGCGGAAGAGACGGCACCGGTCGGTCTGTTCGGGACCCCGAGTTACATGTCCCCCGAACAGCTCAAGGACGAGGTGGTAGGGATCCAGAGCGACGTCTTCGCCCTGGGATGTGTGCTGTATGAACTGGTCACCGGCCGTCAGGCCTTCTCCGGAGACAACAGTTTCGCCGTAATGTACAAGATCACCAGCGAAGACCCGGAGCCCATGGCACGCCTGCGCCCTGAGGTGCCGCCCATCCTGGATCAGATAGCAACCAAGGCCCTGGCCAAGGATCTTTCCATGCGGTACGCCAACTGCATGGATTTCGCCTATGATCTGAGGGTGGCGTACCGGGGGGTCAAAGGACAGGGCAGAACAGAGAAGACAGGTCTGGTGGACTATGTGCAGAACGTCTCCTTTTTTAAGGAGTTCGGAAGAGAGGAGATCCAGGAATTAGTGGACGCCGGTGAAACCCTGCAAGTGCCGAAAGGCAAGATCATCGTCGCGGAGGGGGAAATCGACGACAGTTTCTACATCATTCTGAGCGGGAAGGCCAAGGTCAGGCAGAAGGAAAAGGACATGGCCCTTATAGGGGCCGGGGAATGTTTTGGCGAAACCGCTTATTTGGGGGGGATGCCGCGCATTTCCACCGTTGTCGCCGCCCTGGATTGCACCCTTCTCAAGATAAGCGCCACGCTGCTTGATAAGGCGTCCGAGGCATTGCAGCTACGTTTTTACAAGACTTTCACCAGGCTCCTTGTGGACCGGTTGTCAAGAAGCGCCCGGACAAAGCCTGTGTGAGCATCTCACGGGAACGGCCATGGCGGGGGTCCTCACGCGGTTGTGACCAGTGGTCCGGTCCCGTGCCCCGCCCCCCGACTCCAAGAAGCCCTGACCTGCCTCAAACCGGTTTTCGGACACGTTCACAGGGGCCTTGATCATCGTTTCGGCCACATCCGTCCAAATGCGGAGTACGGTCTTTTTGGTGGGCTACGAAAATCTCAATCCCGGCACGGAGCCAAGCATGTGAGAAGCCGTCGCCCAACGTGAGGCTGGCAGAAAACGAGACCCGCCAGACCGGAACGACGATCCAGGCCCTCTCAGACAAGCTCTCCGGGTCACACGGCAAGCCGGGGCACCGGCGTGCCGTTCCATCCCAGGCCGTACTTTCAATTATCTCTTTGTTTGGAGCGTATCTTGTGTTAAAAGGGGCGCCCGTTGCGGCTGTGGTATGGACCTTACGGTAACGGCAAGGAAAGACAATGCACTCGGTACGCGATGTGATGGAATCGAAAAGCGTGGCCATATTCGGCGCCTCGCGCGACCCCCAGAAACCCGGCGCCACGCTTATCAAGACGCTCCAGGATACGGGGTTCAAGGGCCGGGTGGCCGGCATCAACCCCCAAGGCGGGCAGGTGTACGGGACCACCCTGTACCGAAGCCTGGACGAGGTGCCCTTCCCGCCGGATCTCGCCGTCATGCTCATACCTCCGAAGCACGTGGCGGAAGCCATCGTCCAGTGTGCCCGAAAGGGTGTCAAGGGGGTTGTCATCACTTCGGAGGGTTTTGCCGAGACGGGCTCCCCGGGCAGGCAGTACCAGGAGGATGTGCGGGCGCTGCTGCGCGCTACGGGAGTTCGCGGCTTCGGCCCCAACACCCTGGGACTGGTGAACACCGTTACCGGCCTCACGACATCTTACGGGGCGGACGCACCGATGATCCGGCCTGGAGGCATCGGCCTTGTGACCCAGTCCGGTGTCTTCGTGGGGGGGTTGCTCAAATACATGAGCTCCTACAAGAGCCTGCGGATCTCCAAGGGAGTGGGTATCGGAAACAAGGTGGACGTGGATGAATCCGACGCTCTCGATTACCTGTGCCAGGACGAGCAGACCCGCGTTGTGGGAATGTATCTGGAGGACCTGCGAGATGGTCGCCGCTTCCTGGAGGCGGCCCGAAAAACCGTTGCACTTAAGCCGGTGCTGCTCCTCAAGGGGGGACGAACCCCTCAGGGGGCCCGGGCCAGTGCCTCCCACACGGGGAGCCTTGCCGTGGACGATGCGGTGCTGGACGGGGCTCTGCGCCAGGCGGGAGTGCTGCGCATCGACGCCTTCGACGAAATGATGGCCGCGCTCATCGGTTTCCATTGTATGCCCCTTCCCAAAGGCAACCGCATCGCCGTGATGACTTACAGCGGGGCCCAGGGCATCCTGACCGTCGATGCGGCCACCGGTGCAGGCCTTGGCCTCGCCCGTTTCTCCGAGGCGACCCGGCGAAGGATTTCCAGGGTGGTCCCGACGCCCTCAAAGGCGGCGAACCCGGTGGACATCTATCCAGACATGCTGCTGCACGGCTTCGAGGAGACCGCTTCGGAGATACTGCACGCCCTCTTCGAGGACGAAGGGGTCCATGGAATCATCATAATCTACTTTGCGGGGTTCGGAAGCGCATCCCTGCTGCCTCTTGCCAGGCTTGTAGACCAGCTCCGCACCAAGCCCGTCTTTTTTTCTCTTCTCGGGGTCAGGGAAGAACTGCAGACAGCGCAGGCCATGCTCGACGATCATCTCATTCCATTTTGCCTGTTCCCGGAGACCGCGGTCAGGGTCCTGGCGCACATGTGGCATTACGCCGCAAGCCGCAACGGCCATGTTCCGTGACTGAAGGTGCGGGTTTCCGGCCGTCCCGTGGCCCGAGGGTCACGGGCGTGCCCTGTTTGTGACACGGAGCGGGAAGACCCACAGGGGATGGGGCCCACGGGCGCCGGTTGGGGGAAGGAAACCATACAGCCTTGAAGCTAATTGCTCAGAAAGCCGTTGACGGATTCATGCGTGTCGTACAGCCGGTTGCAGACATTCTCATTGGATGGAATGTCCATCCCAACACGGTGACGGCCGTCGGCTTTGTCTTTTCCGTGGCAGTGGGAGTACAGTTCTATGTGGGTAACTTTGTCGCCGCCGGCGTGCTGCTCATCCTGTCGGGCGTCTGCGACGTACTGGACGGGAAGCTGGCCAGAAGCACGAACAACACGTCGACATACGGCGCCCTGTTCGACTCTTCCATAGACAGGTATTCGGAATTTTTCATCTTTGCAGGTCTTGCCGCCCACTACCATCAGTCGAAGGGCATGGTGGCCCTGCTCATCGTCACCCTTGCCGGTTCCGTGATGACCAGCTACGTGCGCGCACGGGCGGAAGGCCTTGGAATCGCGTGCAAGGTAGGAATCATGCAAAGGCCCGAAAGGTTGACTTATCTGGCCGCGGGAGCTATGTTGAGCGTCTTCTGGAAAGGGGTCATGATCCTTGCCATAGTCATTGTAGCGGTGTTTTCCAATATCACTGCGATCCAAAGGATCTCACATACCTACAAAGAGGCGAGGTAGTGCCGGAGCTTCGTTTCGGGCTCCGGGCGGGAGATGGGTATGAGCAAAGTAAGGGTGGCCATCATCGGGGTCGGCAACTGTGCTTCTTCTTTCGTGCAGGGAGTCCATTACTACCAGAACGCAGGGGACACCGATCTCATCCCCGGTTTGATGCACGTCAATCTCGGGGGATACCATATACGCGACATCGAATTTGCAGCAGCCTTCGACATCGACCGGAACAAGGTGAGAAAGGACCTCTCGGAGGCCATATTTGAAAAGCCGAACAACACCTACAAGTTCTGCGATGTGCCCCGTCTGGACGTGCCCGTGCACAGGGGCATGACCCATGACGGGCTGGGGTTGTACCTGTCCAGAGTCATCGAAAAAGCGCCCGGCCCCACGGACGATATCATAAACATCCTCAGGGACACGAAAACCGACGTGGTGGTCAATTTCTTGCCCGTCGGCTCCGAAACCGCCACAAAATGGTACGTGGAACAGATCCTGTCCGCAGGGTGCGGATTCGTCAATTGCATACCGGTCTTTATCGCCCGGGAAGATTACTGGCAAAAGCGTTTCAAGCAGCGGGGCCTTCCCATGATAGGCGACGACATCAAGTCCCAGGTGGGGGCCACCATCGTGCACAGGGTGCTCACGCGTCTTTTCCGCGAAAGGGGAGTGAAGCTGCTGCGCACGAGCCAGCTCAACGTGGGTGGGAATACGGATTTTCTCAACATGTTGGAACGCTCACGGCTCGAGTCCAAGAAGATCTCCAAGACCAATGCCGTGACCTCCCAGTTGGAATACGACCTGGGCGAAGGCAACGTGCATATCGGGCCGTCGGATTACGTGGAATGGCTCACCGATCGTAAGTGGGCGTACATCCGGATGGAGGGACAGACCTTTGGCGATGTGCCGCTCAACATCGAGCTGAAGCTGGAGGTCTGGGATTCTCCCAACTCCGCCGGGGTGGTCATCGATGCTGTCCGGTGCTGCAAGTTGGGAATGGACAACGGGCTTTCCGGTACCCTGGTGGGCCCCGCAGCCTATTTTAAGAAGTCCCCGCCCATTCAGTACACCGACGAAGAGGCCAGGAGGCTCACGGAAGAATTCATAACCCAGTACGGGGTAAAACCCCAAACCCCCTGATTCCCCACTGCCCCCTCTCCCGAGGGCCGACGCGCCTCGACGGCCAACCGAAGGGCCCGGGTGGATCGTACGTCCTTGCCGCCCTTTCGGGTCTTTCCTCTTGGTTTTCTCCCATTGGGGGGTGAAGCGACTCATTCGTTCCCGGACTGCGCAGTTGGCCGTGCCTTTGCTCCCCCGAAACGGGGTAGGGAAAAGGGCCGTACAGGGGACACCGTGTCCCATCAAGGCCACCATTTCCTCCACCACCGGCTGAATAGGGTCGAAACGATGATCTAGGCCCCTTTGGGCAAAAGGCCAACTCACATGGATGCAGACAAGAAGGCCGTCTGGGGATGGGCCCTCTACGACTGGGCGAATTCCGCGTTCGCCACCACGGTGATGGCAGGCTTTTTCCCCGTTTTTTTCAAAAGCTACTGGAGCCACGGCGTCGATGTCAACGTGAGCACGGCGCAGCTCGGTTTCGGCAATTCCATGGCCAGCTTTCTCGTGGCGCTCATGGCGCCGCTGCTCGGGGCCATTGCCGACAAGGGGCTGGCCTTGAAAGGATTCATGCTCTTTTTTGCGTACATGGGAGCGGCCATGACCGCCTCGCTCTTTTGGGTGGGCGAGGGCCGGTGGGTCGTGGCCATCTGTGTGTATGCGATGGCCATCGTCGGGTTTTCGGGCGCCAACGTCTTTTACGACGCGCTCCTGCCCCACGTGGCCGGTGAAAAGCGCGTGGACTACATTTCGAGCCTCGGTTATTCCATGGGCTATCTCGGCGGGGGCCTCCTGTTTCTCGCCAACGTGCTCATGACCTTGATGCCCCACCGATTCGGTCTGGCCGATGCCGCGACCGCGGTCAGGGTCTCCTTTGTCTCGGTGGCTTTGTGGTGGGGGCTTTTCACCCTTTTTCCGGTTGCTTGGGTCCCACAGGCCGCCACCTCGACGCGGAGCGGCCTGTGGCAGTGGACCATGGACGGCCTCCGACAGCTCTCGGGAACCTTTCGAAAGGTTCGATACCTCAAGACCGTCTTGTTGTTTCTCGTGGCCTACTGGCTCTACATCGACGGCGTGGACACCATTATCCGGATGGCGGTTGACTACGGCATGTCCATCGGTTTTGCCACCACCGACCTTATCACCGCCCTTCTTGTGGTTCAGTTTGTGGGCTTCCCCGCGGCCCTGGTTTTTGGAAAGCTGGGCCAGGATTGGGGGGTCCGCAGGTCCATTTACCTTGCCATCGGTATCTACATTCTCATCACGCTGTGGGGCACGCTCATGACCAGCAGGGAGGAGTTCTACGTGCTTGCCGTGCTCATCGGCATGGTGCAAGGGGGGATTCAGGCCCTCAGCCGTTCCTACTATTCGCGTCTGATACCCAGGAACCAGGCGGGAGAATTCTACGGTTTTTATAATATGATGGGCAAATTTGCGGCCATCCTGGGCCCCTCTCTGATGGCGGTGGTGGGTCTTGCCGCCAGGCGGCTGCTCATGCCCGTTTCCCCGAGCTCGGAGCAGCTGCTCCACGTCAGTCGGCTCGCCTCCCGCTGGAGCATGGCTTCGGTGTTGGTCCTCTTTGCGCTCGGCGCGGCTCTGCTTTCCTTTGTGGATGAAGAAAAGGGAAAGAGGGAGGCCCTCCACCTGGCGGACAAACTTCCTTGACAGGTTGCCCACAGCAGGTTAGAAGCCGTACGAAAGAGAAACCCTTAAGTGACGGAGGTGGCGTCATGGTGACCAAAGAACAGCAAGCGATAGCGGCTTCCCGAAAGACGCTCGCAGCGGTAAAAGAGGCATGGCAGCTTCAAAAGGAGTTCTATGCCAACGGGCAACAGTGGAAAAAGGAAGGAAAACCCGTTGCCTGGTCGTGTGCCCTGTTCCCCAAGGAGCTTTTCTGGGCACAGGACATCTACCCGTTTTTTCCCGAGCAGTTCAGCGCCCTTTTTTCCACTAGAAGACTGGGGGGAAGCCGAGATCCCAACGTCCCCACCTATTGCACCAATTTCTGTCAGATCGCCGAGGCCGAAGGATACCCCGACTACCTGTGCGGGTACGGACGAACGGGTCTGGGCTATGTGCTCCACGGCCTGAAAACGGGAGACTGGACCGATGTCCCGCTGGGAGGCCCTCCGTTGCCGGACTATCTGGTCACCACCAGCTACGTGTGCGACCTGCGTATGAAGTGGTTCGAGGCCATGGCCCAGCTTCTCAAGGTACCCCTGTTCACCCTGGACATACCCGAGATCACCCAGGACACGCCCTCCCTTCCCTACGGCCTGCGCGCTCCGGCCCTCAGTCTCCGGTCCATCACCCAGAGAGAGCTGCGCCGCGGCGATCCGGAACCCCCCCTCGTGGCGTCGCCCGCGGACTTCGAGATGGACTACATGGTTTCCCAGATCAAGGACTACTTCAATTTCGTGGAGAGCGTTACCGGCCACAAGGCGGACATGGACAAGCTCAACAGGGCCTGCGAGCTCTCCTACAGGACCTGCGAGGTGAACCGGGAGATCAACGAACTGCGCAAAGCGGTCCCCGCTCCCATGCCGTCCACCGACGGGTTCGCATCGGCTTTCCCGAGGCTTTACATGATGGGCACCCAAAAGGGTCATGATTACTTCGTGGGCCTGCGCGACGAGCTCAAGGCCAAGGTGGCCGCGGGACAAGGCGCCATCCCCAACGAGAAGTTCCGGTTGAGCTGGTTCGGAATCCCCCTTTGGTTCAACATGGGCATATTCAATTACTTTGAGCACTTCGGCGGGGTTTTCGTGTACGAGGGCGCCTACAACACCGGTTTGCTGCGGCCCAGGAGACCCGAAGACCCCATCAGGGAAGTCGCCATCAAGTGCGTAACGGGAAGCGGCATCGGGAGCACCGTCTCGAGCATTGTGGAGGAGTGCCGACAGTACCAAATCGACGGGGTCGTGCTCGCCTATCTCATAACGTGTCGCCCCGTGGTGTTCCCTGCCGTCGAGATCGCCAACGCCCTGGAAAAGGAGCTGGGCATACCCACGGCACGTCTGGAATGCGACCTCGTGGACGAAAGGATCTTCGCACAATCTCAGGCCCATACCCGGCTGGACGCCTTCGCGGAAGCCCTCCTCCAGAAGGGCTCCATTGCCCATGGCAAGTGATCCAGCCGTCTGTCGGGGCGCCGACCCAGGTGTGTCGCCGGCTCGATGTGTTTCGAGGCCAAAAAACGATCGGGAGGTTCCAAATCATGTCTAGTGAATTCTCGAAGTGGATGGTGAATCGCCACGAGGCGGTCAAGGAGTGGAAGGAAAAGAACCAGAAACCCGTGGTGGGATATTTCTGCTGTGTCGTTCCGGAAGAGCTGGTCTACAGCGCGGGGGCCCTTCCGGTAAAAATCTCGGGGAGCACGGAAAAGACCGAAGTCGTGGATGAACACATGGTCCCGTATGGATGTGCGTTCGTACAGAGCTGTTTCGACTTGGCCGCAAGGGGCGTCTACGATTACATGGATACGGTGATCGTGCCCAACACGTGCGACCTGGTGGCACGCATGGAATACTGGTACCGGGTGGCCTCCCCAAGGGCCTCCACCATTCTTGGGGGGCTTGAGGCCCACCCGTACGTGTTTTACCTCAACTATCCGGAAAAGCTCACCGGCAGCGGAGTGCACCCCTTTCTGCTCAATCAGTTCAGGCTCCTCAAGCAACACGTGGAACGACTCACCAACTCTTACATCACCGATGAGATGCTGCGAGAGACCCTGGAGATGTACAACGAGCACTACCGGCTCATGGCTCAGCTTGACGAACTGAGGAAGCAGGACCCACCGGCCCTTTCGGGTTATGAGGCCTTCGAGGCCGAATGGGCCAGTTTGCTCATGCCCAAACCGGACCACAACGAGATGATGAAAAAATTCCTCAAAGACATCTCCGAACGTGGGGAAAAGCCGAAGAAGGGCGTGCGGCTCTTCCTCTCCGGCGGCTCCATCGACCAGAACGCGGCAAGGATCTATCAGATCATCGAGGAGTCCGGCGGTCAGGTGGTGGGCGAGGATATCAGCACGGGCACGAGCTATTTCAGGGGGATCACGTTCGACACGAGCAAGGCGCCCATGGACGCCAGCGTCGAGCTGAGCCTCAAGGTGCCTTGCCCCCGTTCCACCGTGGACGCCAACCTGCTAAGTCCCTATCCGGAATACCGTTGGAACTACGTGAAGAATGTGGTCAAAGACCGCAATATACAGGGCGCCATCATTTACAACCTCGGGTACTGTGAGTGCCGGGGCCTTGAGATTCCCCATTTCAGGGAACGTTTCCGGGAGGAATTGAACGTTCCCACCCTGGTGCTCAGCGGCGACTACACCATGGAGGTGCTCGAGGAGAACAGGAGCAAGATCGAAGCCTTCATCGAGATGATCGGAGATTGAACGCGATGACCTTTGCCGGGGTGGACGTAGGAACGGAAAGCGTCAAACTGGTGATCCTGAGGGGCGACCAAATCCTCTTTTCAAAGGCTTTTGCATCAGAAGACGAGGGTTCGGTCGCCTCCCGCATGATCATGGAGGAGGGACTCGGGCAAACGGGCCTTTCCATGGACAATATCGAGTACGTGGTAGCCACCGGAACGGGAAGGGCCACGGTGGAATTTGCACACAAGCAGCGATCCGAGCAGTTGTGTCACGCCCGGGGCGCCCGCTGGCTCATCCCGTCGGCGCGGACCGTTCTCGACGTGGGGGCCGAAGGAAGCAGGGCCATGCGCCTCAGCGAGGAGGGAAAGGTGGTGGATTTCGCCATCAACTCCAAGTGCGCGTCGGGAACCGGAGTGTTTCTGCGGGGTATGACCAAAGTGGTGGAGATCCCCCTGGACGAAATGGGCGCTATGGCGGCTGCGGCGGAAAAAGCAGCCAAGATAAGCAGCTTCTGTGCGGTTTTCGCGGAGTCGGAGGTCATTTCCAGCATCCACACGGGGGTGCCCAAGGAATCCATCGTTGCCGGAATACACGAGGCCGTGATCAGTCGCCTCCTCGAAGTGGTGGGGCGGATCGGAATCACTCCGGACCTCGTGGTCACGGGAGGCGTGGCCAACAACGTGGGAATCATCAAGCGCCTGCAAGCGAGAGTAGGGGTGGAGGTCAAAGTCCCCGAGAGCCCCCAGACCGTGGGCGCGCTTGGAGCGGCGTTGATCGCTCAGGAAATCGGAGGCAAGTGATGCTGCTGGGTGGGGTGGACGTGGGATCAAGAACCACCTGCGCTTTGATCCTCGAAGACGACAAGATACTCTCCTACGGTCTCATCAACACGGGGGCCGAAAGCGCCAAGACTTCGCGCAAGGCCATGGACATCGCCCTCGATCAGGCTTCTTTGCGCCTCGAGGATATATCCTATGTTCTCGGGAGCGGATACGGAAGATTCCTCGTGCCGTTTGCCAACGAGAACGTCACAGAGATCTGGTGCCACGCGAGGGGGGCCCATTACTATTTTCCAACGGTGCGCACCATCCTCGACATGGGCGGACAGGATTGCAAGGCCATAAGCGTGGATGCCAACGGCAACCACACCAAATTCCTCATGAATGACAAGTGCGCCGCTGGCACGGGAAGATTCCTGGAGCTCATGGCCGAGGTTCTGGGCTTTCCTCTGGAACAGATCGGTCCCCTGTCCCTTGAGTCGAAAAACGAAGTGAAAATCAGCACCACGTGTGCCGTTTTCGCGAAGTCGGAGGTCGCCTTTCTCATGCGCAGTCACGTGAACAAGATCGATATCCTCGCGGGGCTGCACGAAGCCACGTCGGTCAGAACCTACGGCCTGCTCAAGAGAGTGGGCATCAAGAGCGATTTCGTGATAACCGGTGGTATCGCCAAGAACGTGGGTGTGGTGCGCAGAGTGGAAGAAAAGGTGGGTCTCAAGGCATTGATCCCCGAAGAGCCCCAGCTCATCGGGGCACTGGGCGCCGCCTTGCTGGCCAGAGACAAGGCCCATGCCGCCGGCATTGCCCGTCAGGCATCATGAGCCCTTCGCGCTTTTCCAGGTAGTGTCTGTCTTTGTGCAGCGCGGGAACGAAGACGCTGTTTGAGGGCAGCGGCACAAGGGGCGGAAGCGGTCGAGCACGCGCTCATTCTCCACGCTCGGACTCCGCCCCCTCACGTGCGAAGAGGGCGGCGCCCAGCGCTCCTATGATTTGGGGTTCCTCCGAGATGTGGGCGGGCAACTCCACCTTCTCCTCCACCCGGCGCACCACCCCGATGTTCTTGGCTATGCCTCCCGAAATGACGAAATCGGCCTGTATTCCTACCCTCTTGAGGAGAGTGAAGACCCGGTCCGCAGTGGCGGCGTGGAGCCCGCCGAGTATGTTGGCTTTGGGGACGCCCCGCCGCAGGTGACGGGAAACCTCGGATCGCGCGAACACGGTGCACACGTTGCTGATCTTGGTGTCTTCCGTGGCTTCGAGGGAAAGGGCGCCTATCTGTTCCAAGGGCACCTTCAGAACCGCGGCCATGATCTCGAGAAAGCGGCCTGTCCCCGCGGCACACTTGTCGTTCATGGCGAATGCCTCATGGTTTCCCTCCAGATCCACCCGGATTCCCTTGCAATCCTGCCCCCCCATGTCGAGGATGGTGCGCGCCCTTGGAAACAGGAAATGAACGCCTTTGGCGTGACAGGCGATTTCCGTGAGCACCTTCCGGGCGAAGGGAACGTTGATCCTTCCATAGCCCGTGGCCACCACGTACCGCAGATCTCCCCGCTCAATGCCGGCCCGAAGGAGTGCACCGCTTATGGCGGCTTCTGCCGAAGCGCGGCTTTCGGGGCCCGTCTCCACCATGTGGGCGGCAACCACCGTGTCTCCTTGCATGACAACCGCCTTGGAGGTGGCCGATCCGATGTCGATGCCCGCAACGTACATCTTCTTATCCCTTCTTTCGGGTACGTGCCCGCCTTGTGTCCCTTTTCGAAAACGCCTGTATGGCCGCACCCAGGGCCACTACGAATTCCGGAGCCTCCGGGACCTTGACGGGCACCGCAGTCAATTCCTCCAGGGCCTTGACCAGCCCAGGGTTTCTTGCCGCGCCCCCCACCACCACTAAATCTTCCACCAACCCCACCCGGCCGATGAGCTCGTGTATCCTCGTGCCTGCGGCCCGGTGAATTCCCGCAGCGATTCGCTCCCTGGTTTCTCCCATGTGAATGTGGGAAATGATCACGGATTCCGCAAAGACCGCACAGGTGCTGCTCACATCGGCCGCTCCGGCGGCCGCCAGGGAAAGGGGTCCCATCTGCTCGATGGGAACCTTGAGATACACGGCCCCCAGTTCAATGAAAGAACCGGTTCCCGAAGCGCACTTGCTGTTGTTGGCAAAATTGGTCGTGGTGCCCTCAGGATCCAGGCTCATGGCCCGGGAGCCTTCGGCACCGATGTCCACCACCGTCCGTGCGGTGGGAAGCAGCCACCGGGCGCCCCTGGCGGCGCAGAGCTGTTCCGAGCTCTTCTTGTCGGCAAACGACACGTCACCTGCGCCCCAGCCCGTGGCAAACACCCGCTCCACATTCTTGGCTTCCAACCCCAGGTCCTCGAGCAGGTCCGCGTACACTTCCTGGGCCGCAGACTCGGCTTCCTGCTCGGTGACGAGAAGCTTCCTGCCCAGAACCTTTTCTCCGTCGAAGATCACGGCCTTCACGCTCTGGGCCCCCACATCGATTCCGGCGTATGTCATCACGGCTATCCCTCGATCATTTCGATGAAAGCCTCGATCCTGCCCCGCATCTGTTCGATTCCCTCCGTGGTGTAGTCCCCCTCCAGGAAGAGAACCGGGACGCCGAACTCTTTCTGGATTTGGGCACCCAGGTGGGGATTCTCGATACTCCGGGCATCGCAGCACTTGAGGGTGTAAAATATGGCGCCTTCTATGTCGTAATCCTTTGCCGTATCAAGTACGTGGGACCATCGGTTCTCGGGAATGGGCGTCGTAGAGGTGGATCGGGGGCACGCCGTTCCCAGGCTCCTTCTGGCAACGGCCTCCAGGGGCGGCATTGCGGTGTCCAGGGGGTTCCAGAAAAAGCGTGTCCCCATGCACAGGTCGTCGGAAACCACCTGCCCCCCCGATTCTTCGATCACCTTGTAGATATGGGACCCCACCGAATCCATTGCGGATCCCGACACGTAGAGCCTGACACCCGGCTCGGCCTTCCGGCCGCTTGCTTCCAGGTCGTCCAGGTACCCTTTGGCAAGAGCCGCGTGCTGGTCTTTGGGCATCAGCACGCTCGAATAGGTGATCTGCCATGCCTCGTATCCGGAAACAGCGGGAGGATCGGACTTGCGCATCTCGTACAGCCGCTTCATCTGGGCCTTGTCTTCGTTGTACACCGCGATGACCCTTGCGAGATCTTCGTCCGTGATGATCCGTCTGAGAGTCCTTTCCAGCTCCTGCTTGAACAGGCGCAACACGTCCACATAGTAAGGCATTACCTGGCGCCCCGTGACTTTTTCGGGATACGCAATGCTGTGGACAAAGGGAGTCAGATCGCGGCCGCCTATGATAGACGGCTTGTTCGGGCGTGGTATGAGGGTCTTCCAGAAGTATTCCATGGTGGAAATGATGTCGCAGGTGGTGGGTACGACCACCCCGTCAAGGTAGTCGTAAATCCCCAACATGCCCGCGTCCAGGCAGCTCCGTGCGAAGGGGCACGAGTTGGGGGGGACATGGAGATCCACGTTCTTCAGGGGCTCGCCGGTACCGGTGATCCGCACCGGCAGGATGTCGGCGGCTGCCAAAATCTCCTCCGGGGTCACGCAACAGAAATACCCATAGACCTTCTTGCCGGTTTCCTGCTTCCACTTTTTTGTGGCCTCGTGACGATTCTCCACATACCATGCAATCGTTTCGTTCATATCGTCTTCCTTTTCCAAACCCCGCCGAAAGAGTATGGGTCGCCTCAACTGCCGGTGGGGCGGACCACTCGGTCGAACTGTTCGACTACTTAAAAGCAGTAGACCGTGCGCCCATTCGTCCTCCCATTGTCGTCTTCGGCTTGAGCAAGATTGCTGATTCGAAAACCCATTTTAGACGGGGCAGCGCGGTGCGCCGCCGCCCCATCGCCTCCGGACCCGACGTTCAAGCGGCCTTTTTCTTCTTGAGAAGCTGTTCGGCGAAGGCATCCATGCGCGTGTTGACCTGTCCTTCGGAAAAGGTCCGTTCATCCACCAGGTCGCACTCGATGAGCACGGACGGAACCCCCAGCTCCTTTTCCAGAACACGCCGGATTTCCAGGCTGGGCAGGTATACGGGGCGGCAGGTGATCAAATAGGCCAAAACGGCGCCGTCGATGGCGTATTCCTTGCAAAGCCGGACCATCCCTCTTATGGAAGTGCCCATGCCCGTGCCGCCGGAAAGGGTTCTCACAGCCATCTCGGTGAGAGGATCTTCGGGGCGTCGCGGAGGCCAGGGGCCCGGGTTGTATGCTGGCTCGTAGGCGAAAACGCCGCCGATGGGCTCGAAGTAGTTGAATATGCCCATGTTGAACCAGGTGGGGATGCCGTACCACATCAGTCGGAAGCGCTCGTTTTCTATCTGTCCTCTGCCTGCCTTCACCCTTGCCCTGACCTCGTCGCGCAGGGCCCTGTAAAATTCATAGGCCCTTTGGGTCCCGGAGCAATACATTCCCGGATACATGGTGGCGAACCCATCGGCACAACCCATGGGGGAGGGAACGCTCTTGCGAAGCTCCAGTATCTCCAGCCGCAGCTCGTTGGATTTGTAAGCCCAGTCCATGCACTCGTTCAGTCTGTCCTGATCGTACTTGATCCCGGTGACCTGTGTGATGAACGAAAAACAGTCCTCGATTTGTGCCCGATAATAGGCGATTTCGTGGGGTTTGGGCGTGTGCATGAACCCCTCGTCGAAAATGCGCTCGGGGCGGTCCAGGGTGTAAAGGGGTACATTGAGACGTTGGGCCATATCCTCGAACCACTTGAGTCGGACATCGCAGGCGCTGGAGCTGGTGACCAGCAGGTCCGGCTTCGGCATGCCTCCCAGGGGGCCGTCCGAGAGGTCCCCGTTGATCACGTATCCCGTGACGACCCTTTCGTACCCGCACAGATCCGAAGAATAGCCTGCCTGTTCGGCAATCCGTGCAAAGCGTACGGCCTCCTTTTCGGCGCCCTCCTCCTTGCGCCGCACCGCACAAAGCGCCGCGTATTGCTCCGGGTAGAAAGGATAAAGCCCCATGGACCAATAGATCTCCTTTTCCACCAGGGCGCAGGACCAGACCACGGGTTTTCCGGCCTGCTTGTGCGCGTGTCCATCCGTGTAGTCCTGAATTATGAATTTCCAGGCACTTCTGGCAACCTCCAGGGACTTGCGAGACCCCTTGGTTCTCACTTTGCTTTCTTGCGTCATGTCGCCTCCTGTGTCCGTTTGTCTCTTTAGAGGATGGGTAACGGGCACGGCCCATCCTTCTTTCAGCGCCAGGTACCGGCAAAACACTGCGTCTGCAACCCTGAAGGCCCGATCAACAACGGTTGGGCATTTCCACACACCGATGCGTCTCGCCCAGCCCTGTTCTTCGCCGGCTCCATGGGCTTCTGCTCTTCGCGCCCCGCCCCCTCAAAAATGTGTGCTCGTTTTTTCGCAAGGCCCTGGGCCCGATGGTTCCACCAAGCATGCACGGGGAGAAGAAAAGAGGGAGACTCCCCAAGAACCAGATTGGGGAGCGCAACCGGTCGGTGCGGCCGCAGGGGCCGGATATGGGTGGGCATCATAGCTTCCAGGGCAACGTACCGGAGATCTTAAAAATCTATTTTTTGGCTATAGAATACGCCACCGTAAGGCGGCTGTCAACCAAGCGCTTACTCGGGGCGTGTCTCAAGATGCCCGTTTCGCATGGCTGACGGGAAAACGGTACCCCTTTCCGTCATCGTCAAAGACGGTTATGCTCCGGCATCGCTGCCACGTCTTCTCCTCCATACTCGAATAGAAAGCCACCGCTTCCCCAGGGTCCACTTTCTGTTTCCACGGAGGATACAGGTTGTCGTATCGGGTGCTTCCCTCGTCGTTTTCCAGGACCATGTATCCGGGCACCACAACGGGTCGGTCCCCGAGGTTACGGACATGGATCTCGAAGTTCTGGTTGGGAAGATTGCAGCACTTGAAGGCCAAGACCTCTTCCATGCTCGAATTCATTATGACGGTAACATCCAGCATGATCCTTCTTCCTCATTCCACCGTGGGTCGGTCGCGTTCTGCGCGCCTTGGCGCAAGGATGCTCCCCGCCCGCGAGGCGGCCGGGAGTCACATGGAAGCCAATGCCGCCCCGTCGATCATTCTGATTCCTTTTTGGCTCAAAACGGTTTCGGCCTCGTCCATCTTGTCAAAACGGAACACCATCAACGCGTTGTCACCGCCCGGATACGCATAGGCGTACATGTACTCGATGTTGATGCCACATTCACGGAGAATCCGGAGTATCCTCAGAAGTCCACCGGGTCGGTCTTCCACCTCCAGGGCGATCACCTCGGTTCTTCTGACGGTGAAACCGCCGTCCTTCAGACTGGACGCGGCCTTCTCCGTATCATCCACAATGAGCCGCAGGACCCCGAAGTCCGAGGTGTCGGCCAGGGAAAGGGCACGGATGTTGACGCCCGCGTCTGCCAGGATCCCAGTCACCTCCGCCAGGCGCCCCACCTTGTTTTCCAGAAAGACCGAGATTTGCGCCCCTCTCATCCGGCACCTCCCCAGCGCTCCACGGCAATTCGTGACCTGGATGCGCGGACGCATCACGCCACGCTGCGTTTCCCTTCGCAGATACAGAGCCCTGCTGCCCCCCTCCTCGCGCCTTGCCATGGGGCCGCTGTGCACGTGAAAACGACGATTCAATCCTTTGCACGCCCGCCCCCCATGCCGGCGCCTCACAGCCCGATCCACAGGTGGCGCGCCTCATCACAATGTGGCCAGCGTGGAACCCTCTATCACCCGAAAGCCTTTCCGGTTCAGGACTTGAAGGCCCGTGTCGGGTTGGTCGAGGCGCAGGATGATCACCGCCTTTTCTCCCGAGTGCTGCACGAATGCGTACATGTAAGCCACGTTCACACCGGCTTCGTTGAGGGTTTGGAGGATCGTGTGCAGCCCCCCGGGACGGTCCTCCACCTCCACGGCCACCACGTGGGTCTTGTGCACCGTGAATCCTTGCTCCTTCAGGGCCACTTCCGCCACATCGTTCTTGTCCACAATGAGTCGCAGGATCCCAAAATCGGAACTGTCCGCAAGGGAAAGGGCACGGATGTTGACACCGGCTTCCGCCAGCACCCTCGTCACTTCCGCCAGGCGTCCCGCCCTGTTTTCCAGGAAGACCGAAATCTGTTCTGTGCGCATTCTTGTGCCTCCGTGCCGTTTTCACAACTTCCGATTGTCGATCACGCGCTGCGCCTTGCCCTCGCTGCGGGCTATGGTTTTGGGTTCCACGAGCTTCACCTTCGCCGACACCCCTAGATACTCCTTGATGTTCTTGGCGATCTTCTGTTCCACGTTCTGAAGCTCCTTGATCTCATCGGAAAAGGCCGCTTCCCCCACTTCCACCTCCACTGTGAGCGTATCCAGGGAGCCCTCACGGTCTACGATCAGCTGATAATGGGGCTCCACGCCTTCCATTTCCATCAGGACGCTCTCTATCTGGGAGGGAAAGACATTGACGCCTCTTATGATGAGCATGTCGTCGGATCTGCCGCTGACTCTGTTCATGCGAATGTGCGTCCTGCCGCAAACACAAGGCTCTCGGTTCAGGGAGGTGATGTCCCTTGTCCTGTACCGGATCACGGGAAACGCCTCCTTGGAGATGGTGGTGAACACCAGCTCCCCCCTCTCGCCGTAAGGCAGTGTCTTTTCTGTCTCGGGATCGATGATTTCAGGGATGAAATGGTCCTCGAAAATGTGCAAGCCCTGTTTGGCCTCGATGCATTCCATGGCAACCCCCGGCCCCATCACCTCGCTGAGGCCGTAAATGTCCAGGGCGACCAGGTGAAGTTTTCGCTCGATCTCTCCGCGCATCTTTTCCGACCAAGGCTCGGCCCCGAAGATACCCGATTTGAACCGTAGCTGCCCGAACTGCACTCCCATCTCCTCGGCAACCTCGGCCAGGTGAAGGGCGAACGATGGGGTGCAGGTGAGGATGGTGGCCCCGAAATCCTTCATGATAAGAACCTGCCGCTTGGTGTTTCCCCCGGAGATGGGAATGACGGACGCGCCCAGCCGTTCGGCTCCGTAATGAACACCGAGACCTCCGGTGAACAGCCCATACCCGTAAGCATTGTGGATGATGTCCCCCCGCCCCGCCCCGCCCGCTGCAAGGGACCGGGCCATCAATTCGGCCCACGTGGAAATGTCCCGGGCCGTGTATCCCACCACCGTGGGCTTGCCGGTGGTGCCCGAGGAGGCGTGGATGCGCACCACGTTTTCCATGGGAACGGAAAACATGCCGAAGGGGTAATTGTCCCGCAAGTCCTTCTTGGAAGTGAACGGCAGGCGCTGCAAGTCATCGAGCGACTTCACATCCTTGGGCTTGACGCCTGCCTCGTCGAGCCTTTTCCTGTAAAACGGGACGGTCGCATACACCCGTTCCACAACCGCCTGCAGCCGGCGGAGCTGAATCGCTTCCAGGGCCTCCCTGGGCAGGGTTTCAAACTCCATGTCGTAGATCATAAGCGCTTCCTCCTTCTTGAGCGTGCCCCGGGGCGCGCTCAGGAATGACTTCCCATTCTGATGGGCCTAGACATCATGCGTGGGGGACACTGCTCGTGGGTCAAACGGCCCGCCATTCGCCCTCCCAGAGCCTCGGCATCCGCCCACCGTGACTCCTGAACACGCGAAGTTGCTTCCACGCGAACCCCCTGAGTTTCCGCCCACGGACGTTTGCCTGGGGTCCCATAGCCGATTCGACCCCGTTTGCCGCCCCCAGAGGCAGCCCTGTGCCGAGAAAGTCCCCGAAAGCTCGTTGGAAACCAGAAACAAAAGGAGGAAATCATCATCAGATTTCCTTGGTTCTGTCAAGCCCTTGTGCGCGGTCCTTCCCGGGAGGACCCCCGGCGGACGACGGTTGAAATGACGGCTTTGCGTGTGGTATCGAGAAGGTGTTGAAGAGCTTTTTCAGGCCCACACACCCCCTGCCCGAGCCGATGGGAACCCGGGCACCCCCTTTTGCGGTGTTCGAGGCCGCCCGCGCGCCCAGGCAGAAGCAGCCGGCTGCCCCTTCGTTTTCGGGAGGAACAACCCATGGACTTTGAAGCCCTCATCCAAGAGGCCAAGAAGTTTGAGATAGACGTCTACCAGAAGACTCCCAACCTGCACCGTACCCATGTCCCTTTCTCGGGAGCGCCCCGAAGGCACCCCTACGACGTCGACAAGTTGATCCTTGTGCCGGACCCTTTCAGCACCAACACCCATTACTACGAATTCGATCTGGCCGACATCGATCACGTGGAGGAACTGCCCAGCATCGTGTCCCTGGAAGGCAAGACCGTCTCCATGATCCGCGTCTGGCTGGGCAAGGGGAGCATCGGGGTCCGGTGCACTCCCTTTGTGGTGGAAGACACTGCGCGAAAGCGCGTGCGCCGGAGCGGGAGTGAACCGGCCGGTTCGCCTCAGGCGTTTTGAAACGTCGACCAAGTGGGAAGGACTTTCCGTGAGCAGCAACTACGTGCGGATTATCCGGGACAACCTCGACAAGCTCTTTGCAGCCCAGCCCCCGGACCTTGACCGGACCCTGCCGGCCCGGAAAAAAGGAAGAGGCTACCTGTTTCGTGCCTTCGGCCGGGATTGCTTCCTTCACGGCGCAGGAATCCTTCTCGGAGGCCGCGAGGCGGAAGGACCGGAGGCGGTGATGCTCTCCCTTTACGCCCTGCATGCGCGACCCGAGCCCTGCCTGGTGGAACCGTTCCGGGCCTTCAAGGACCTTCCCGGCAGCACGCCGTATGCTGGGGCCTTCGGGACCCACTCCGAGAAGATACTCGTGCCCCACGTGCACCGGATCGAGGGGGCAAAGGAAAAGGTGGCCACTGTCCTGGGAGGCGGGGCGGCTCCGTCCCCAACCCCCGCCGACTTCTCGCTGCTCGTTTATCCCTTGCCCAAGATCGCCCTGTGCTACGTGTTCTACCGCGCCGACGACGAGTTCCCCCCATCGGCCACGTGTCTTTTCTCGTACAACGCTTCGGTTTTCCTTCCCACCGATGCGCTGGCCGACGTGGGAGAGTACACATCCAAGGCCATCCTGTCCCTGCTCCCCTCCGGCCCATAGACTGGGTCATGGTGGCTTGCCGGGGTCTCGCACCGCACCTTCAGCTCCTTTTCAAGGCCACGAGGCTCGCGGTATGGGAGGGGCCTTTCCGCTCCATGCTTTCCGCCTCCTGATAAAACAGCACCCTCAGACCCAGGAAGGCATGTAGCAATTCGTTTTCCCGCAGCAGGTAATCGCGGCACGAGGGACCCTCGGAGGACCGGCCGGCCGTTTCCAGGTAACTCTCGAATATGAGGATGCCTCCTTTGACCAGTGCCTCCTCCATGTAAGGAAACAGCCGTCTGTTGAGAAACCGGATGTTGAGGATGAGAGCATAGGTATCTGCCCGTATATCGAAGGTGTCCAGGTCGGCGCAAACGGGCTGCAAGAGGGGGTGGCTTCGGGCAAGCCTTCCCATGGCCACGTCCGAGACGTCCACCGCGTCGACCCTGTAGCCTCGTTCGGCCAGGAAGAGGGCATTTCTTCCGGCTCCGGCGGCGATGTCCAGGGCGCGTCCCTTAGGCGCCAGGGCGTGGAAACGCCTCACAATCTGTGAAGGCTCCGTGGGGAAGGATGTTCCCAGATACTTCGCGTTCCACCGCTGCCGGTCCTGCCTCGTCATGGATCAACCCTGCCGCAAGGGGTGCGTCGCGGCCAAGTCCCCGATCTTGTCAGTTGGTCGAGCAGATGCCGGGTCCTGGAACTTATCCCCAAGGCGTCCAGTTCCTGCCGGGAAACCCAACGCGCCTCCAGGGCATCGTCGCCGGCCCTGGGTTCCCCTTCCACAAACTGGGCCAGAAGGTCCACGATCACGTAATGGAAACGGATGCGGTCCCTTTCGTCCCTGTCCACCACATCGAAGGTGTACACGGGCTCCAACGCGCGGACGGTGCATCCGGTCTCCTCGCGAATCTCCCTTTCGGCAGCCTGTTGAAGGCTTTCTCCGAGGTGAACCCTTCCCCCGGGTATGGACCACATTCCCTGTCCCGGCGGTTTGCCCCGGAGCACGAGCAGCACCCTGTCTGCCTGGAAAACGATGCCCCCCACTGCCACTTGCGGCTGAAGCGGGTATGCTCCGGACTCCTGTGATGGATCTGTCAAAGCGCGTCTCCCTTCCTTCTGGCGCTCGTACCTTCTCCTGCCGCAGTCCGCACGATGTCCGGTAGGATGCGGGCGCAGCACAACACCTTCCACAAGAAAAGGCCCTCATTGAACATCCAGTGTGCCGGCACAGTAGCGCCCATGGGCTTACCGAGCAGGCACACGGGCCCCGTGGGATAGGATCCGTCCCGTCAGTGGAAAGCCGTGCCGGCGAGCAGCGTCTTGAGGACGTCCTCTTTGCCCACGATGCCCACAAGCCTTTGTCCATCGACCACGGGAAGGGTGTGGAAACCCTTGTCGACCATGAGCCTGGCCACGTCCTGGATGGGAGTTTCGGGCCCGATGGTCACCGGATTGGGTGTCATGGAATCGGCCACCTTGGTGGCGGCTATCTTTTGCACTTCCCTTTCCAGGTGTTTCATGGATTTCAAGGTGATGAAACCGTCGAGCAACGTGAAAAGGGATGGCACGGGGAAAGCCTTTTGCTGAACGATCAAGTCGCTTTGGCACAAGATGCCCACCAGCTTGCCCGTTTCATCCACCACGGGCACCCCGTTTATGCGCTTTTCCAGGAGCAGTTCCGTGGCGCGCACGATCTCCGTTTCCGGTGAAACGGTCACTACCGTCTTGGTCATGATGTCTCTGGCTTTGAGCATACCCGTCCCTTTCATTCCGGCAAAAGATCGTAGTAATAGGTCATGGCGTCGGATCGCGTCACGATGCCGATGAGACGGCCGTCTTCCACCACCGGCAGACGTCCTATGTCGTGCTTTACCATCAGGCGTGTGGCTTCGGGAACGCTCTTTTCCGGCGTGATGGTGACCACGTCTCGCGACATGAAGGCCTTGACCGGCGCATCGAGCAAGGAAGGCTTCTTGAGCTTGTTGAGGTCCCGGCGCGAAATGATCCCCACCACCTTTTGTCCTTCCACCACCGGCATTCCCGAGACTCCCTTTTCTCTCAAAAGGGCGGCCACTTGCTGCATGCGCATGGAAGGGGAGACGGTTGTCACGGGAAACGACATGAGGTCTGCTATGCGGATGGAGGACCCCTGATTGCCCCGAATGAGCTCGGTGATCCAATCCACCACCGCGTCCGGATTCACCTTCTTGAGCATGGCCGACCCCGCCGCGGGATGTCCTCCTCCTCCCATGCTGCGCATCATCGCCCCCACGTTCAGGCTGTCCACTCCCGAACGCCCGATGACGATGGTGTGGTTCTTCCGGGATTCGGTGAAAATGCCGAAGGCCGCGTCCACGTTGAGGATGTCCCTGTACATGTGCACGACCAGGGAAAGCCCGTGGGCGTTGCCCTCGATTTCCATCTTACAGATACTCACGCGGTATCCTTTGATCTTGACCCGCTTGGCCCTGGTGAGCATCTCGAAGAGAATGTCCTTTTGTCGCGGGCCGTATGTGGGGCGCAGAATGGTGTCGAGAACAACTAGATCCGCCTGGTGTTCGAGAAGGTAGGCCACGGCCTTCGCATCCTGGGCCGTGGTCCCCGGAAAGGTCAAATTGCCCGTGTCCTCGTAAATGCCCGCAAGAAAAAGCGTGGACTCGATGGGTGACAACTCCGTTTTCCTGCGCTCCAGTTCCTGCACAAAGAGGGTGGTGGCGGCGCCAACCGGCGCGCAACGTTGCCATGTCGGCACCACGTCCCCGGGTTCCTGGTGGTGATCCCACAGATGTATTTCGAGATCGTGTCTGTCCCGCAGGGGGGACATCCCATCCAATCGGCTCCAACTGTTGGTGTCGACCACTATAAGGCAGTGGACCTTGTCGAAAGGCACTTCCCTGGGGGACATGGAGGGAAACCGGTCCTTGTGAATGGACAAGAAGGCCCTGACGTTGGGGTTGACCCTTCCCGGCAGGACCGGGATGGCACCCGGATAGATCACAGTGGCAGCCGTCATGGACGCGAAGGCGTCGAAATCCGTACTGGAGTGGGTTGTGATGATTTTCAAGGAACCTCCTTCGTCGGACGGCGCGTCGATTCCGTCCGGAGCCGGCCAATTCCTTTCTCGCCCGTTGTGGGAGAGAGTTGGGGTGAGGGGCAAACGGTATGGCCTGAACCGTGATCCAGTCCACCCCCAAGAGATCCACTGTCCTGTCGCAGCCCTGAATAGAATTCAATTCGAATATAATCGTTAAGCGACCGAGGGACAAGCTTTCAGGGGCACGCAGAACGTGGCCGCAACCTGTCGGCCAAACCCCACCGTGCCCCAAACACATTGACAACCCCCGAAATCGCATTATAATACGCTTGTCTGCGAAAGTTGAAAGTTATGTGATGCTTCGAACGATGTACCAACAGAAGGGGGCGAAACGGGTTCGACGGGGGTCAGGAAGCTGTGGCTGCATGCCGAGCAACCACCAGCTCGCAAAAAGGTGGACATTAAATATAATCGCAGACGATTATAACTACGCCTTAGCCGCCTAGGCGGCTAACGTCCTCCCGGATTTCTCCCGCGGGTCCGGAGAGGGCGTCGACTAGCGGGATAGTTCCACGGGGTTGCCTGCATCCGGTGGGATGAAATTCAAGCAGGCTAGCGCAGCGAAGCTGTGCCTGGATAAGCTTCGATGCGCGAAAATCAATATTCAGGCTATGTATGTAGACGCCACCGTGGAATATCCTCGGACGCGGGTTCAACTCCCGCCGCCTCCACCAAATTATTTCTTAAATTTCAATATGTTAGAGGTTTCGAGCGAGGGTTTTTGGTTGGCCACATGTTGGCCACCCCTCGCCAGGCGATAGATGTCACGTACCTCATCGGACTCGATCCGAAAGTACCGCTCGAACGCCTTGTTGGTGGAATGCATGGAGGCTCTTTTGATTTGCTCCGGCGTGGCCAGTTGACGTAATGCCATCGCCGTGCTGTGACGGGTTCCCCCATATAAGTCGACCCCCTCAATCCCCAAGTTCGAACACGCCTTTTTCCACCATTTGTAAAAGTACTTCTCCCCGAAAGGTTGTCCCGGCACACACCCTGCAATACGGGAGACATGGCGGAAGAAGGGGAGGTCGGGGAATCCTTTTGGAAGGCTCTTTATAAGTTCAACGTCTTCTTCCAACATGGGAACCATTTTGGGTTTCTTCTCTTTGGTCCGAAGAACGGAGAAGTATCCCGATTCAGCATCTATGTCTTTTTCCCTGAGAACGATCAGTTCCCCGGGTCTGATGGAGAAGTATGTGGACAGCCACTTGATCCCGAGCCAAATCTTGGGGTTCAGGTGGTAGGATATTCGGTAGACCTCATCAATGACAGACTGTTGGGTTTCCTTGTCCACCACTCGTCGCCATCCGAGTTCGAAGCTTATTTCAGGAAACTCCGGCACCTGATTCGCTTGCAGTACCCGGCGTTTCCTGAGCCAAGTCCAGAAATCATGCAGGCACGAGCGCATGTTCGAACGAGTCTTATCTGAGACATCTTGGGCGTAGAGGAAATCTTCGATCTCACCGTAATCTATGACTTTTATGTTTGTCTGGCCCCAGGTTTCTATACCGCGGTTCATGTAATTGCGCAGATTGTTGTAAGACTTTTGCTTGACCTCTTTTTCTTTTATTTGCAGCCACTTAGAGGCCAAGGAAGAGAAACCCAACGGGTTGTCTCTCTGGTAGTCCCTGGCATCGAATGTCCCCTTGTCAACCTCCCAACGCAGTCCATCCAGAAACCGCTCGGCCTCACTGTAGCTGCCGAACCTCTTTGTCGCTTGGCGACCGAATTTGACTCTAAAGCGCCGCCTTGCGGATTGCTCTGGATGTTCTGGGCAGAATAACCCTCTCCGCCTTTCGTCATGGACGAACCGACCTCCACATAAGGCACATCTCTCGTCTGAATAAATATGCCCCCTCATACACATCACCTCCCTTGGTAGTCGGGATTGGCTATCATGTATGCTGGGGCTGGTCAACATCGTTTGATCTCGCGACAAGAATAACTTTTTGTTATCTTGCATAAAATCGCTGCGTGACCCAAGCTGCGCAACGGCATCGATAAGCGCCATGAAAAGCCGAATCGAGAGGTGGCTGATGCTCGCGATGGGGCACTAGGCGGAAGGTTCCGTTCTCCTTCTAACTGGGCAGACTGGGTCACAAAATGGTTCGATTGCCTCGGTCTCGCACCCGAAGCCCCGGTAATCTCGACCGAAGGCACAGGACACCTGTGCCAGGATCTCCCGTTCAGTGATAACCTGCTTTCCGGCTTTGGGGCGGTTCTTGAGCGCCCAGGTCTTGAGAGCGGCCACGGTGACGTCATAGGGAAGCCCGACCCTTTTCAGATGGACCGCCAATCGGAAACAGCTCACCCGCTGGAACTGCGAGACGCCGTCCCTGAACATCCTCTGTGCACAGGGCGGCAGGGTGAAAGTACCCTTGCCGTTGGGCTCCTGAACCGTCGGGAGAGGTTGGGGTGCGGGAGCAGGTTGCATGTTGTTTAGCTCGATGAGGGCCTCAAGCACCGCCTCCCCGACCTTCTGCACCGATTTGAGCAGACCCCACTGGTCGGGATAGGGGTCGAAGGTAAGCGGGTCCACGAACACCGTCCTGCCTTGCGGGACAAGCGCCCCGAAAAGCGGCGCGTTGATGAAACTCCCGTACAAGGTCGCGCCTCCGAGACGATCCTGTTTGGGGAAGACCTCCGTGCCGGGCTCGTGTATGTCTTCGAGAATGCGCCGCGCCACGGCCCGTGCCCTCCAGGCAAGAACTCGCTCTACGAAGAAAATCCACACGTGGTACCCCTTGGACTTGCTGCGCTCCACGTAAGCGGGAAGACCGTAATGCTTTGCAGCCCGGACAAACGCTTGGGGACCCGCCGAGTCATCGACATCGAAATCCACCGCAACGGCCCGGGTCCGGTCCTGGACGAGAAGGTAGACCCCGTAGGGCTTTCGGCCTGTGAGGTGGTCGAAGATCACGCCATCGGTTACAGGCGCCTTTACCTGGAAGCTGCGTCCCGAGGCTGGATCATAGGTTCCGTACACGTGGGGCAAGCCCCGGAAAAGGGACCTGAAAAGGGCGATCTTTCCCCGCTGCTTGTGGTTGATCGGTCTTTCCATTTTGACCACCTCGATGGTTTCAAGGGGTGTGGAAGGGTCTCTTGCCCCTATAGGCGGGCGAAAAAGGAAGGGTGTTTCACTTGGAAGGAGATTTTTTTTCGGTTGACCCACGCGAGCCATCCTCCACACGACCTTGTGGAGGATGGCTTGGCCTGCCGATCAGCGATTCATGAGCGCTGTGGGGCAACTCGCGTGTGATCTCCCTTAGGAGCGGAGAATGTCGGTCACGCTGGTATGTACGGTCACATGGTTGTGCAGCAGTAGGGATAGATGCCCTGCCAGCCTCTCCGGCGGCATGTCTCGGATGTCAGGAGCAGAGCTGCCGTACCGTGCGATGTAGGCACGGACCATGTGCTCTTTCGTCTGCCAATCCAGGCAGTCGACAGTGGTCTGCACCCACTGGAGGTATTTTCGTTTCTCCTCCTGCTTTATCAGTGCCGCCAGGCGAAGGAGCACTGCACCTGCCTGGCCGCTAACAGCATCCAGATAAGCCGCATCGTATCCGGTCCCCCAAACGCCCCGGTAGTGTCTTTCGAGCAACATCACTGCCTCGCAATGGGCATCCTGCATGCCAAGACGCTTGGCAACGCGAAGCGCCCTGGCGTAAAGGGCTTGCACGAACCGGGCGATCACGCGGTTGAACGCCGAGTGGGTAAGCGATCCCTCGCTACGAAGTCGAAACCTCCCTGTTGCCGCATCGATTGGTCGTTCGATTTCGCGCACTATCCTGTCTTTTTCGAGCAGCGAAAGGGTCCGATCGAGCAGCTCTTGCACATGCAGGTCTTTCTCAGAACTCGTCATAAAAGAACTCCTCCAGCTCTCCATCCGGGGTTGTGACCAATGGCGCAGCGGGCCGGGTATGCCGGTTGTCCTTCCGTGCCCTGGCGGCGCGCACTACAGCGGCGGGCCGGTAATAGAGCTTGCGGGAACGCTCGATGATCTCGTCGCGGTGATGGTTTTGCGGGATTTCGGGGGCGTCCTCGAGTTTCACCTTGACGATTTGGGTCCCGATACGGACTATGGCCTGGCCGAGATCGAGCCCCATCAGGTCCTCGGCCTTGACCTGGTTTCTGAGGTCCTTTGTAAGGTACCGGGCGTCCTTGCCGTCAACGTTCATGATGATCGTGGTTCCCACGCTGGAAAGGGCGTCCACTTTCTTGGTTCCGAACTGGCTGAAGTACTGGTGCGCGAGCGTGAGGCCCACCCTGTACTTTCGGGTTTCGGCGATAAGGTCTTCCAGGGAGTCTGTGACAAACCGGTGGGCCTCGTCCACGTAGATGTGAAAATCCCGGCGCTGACTTTGGGGCACACCGCTTCGCGCCAGGGCGGTCTGGCGAAAGAGCGACAGGATGAAACAACCGAGGATCTCTCTTACCTCCGAGCCGATGGTCGAAAGATTGACCAGGAAGATCATGCCCTCATCCATGATCCTGCGAAAATCGATCAGGCTGTCGGGCTGGGAGAGGATCCTGGAGACCGACCCCGCGACAAGAAGCTTGCTCAGCTTATGTTTCGGAGGATCCAGGGCTTCCTTGCTGTAATCCCTGAAGTCTCTTTCCCAAAACCCCCTTGCCATTTCGTTGTCCACAACATCGAGCACGGTCTGGCGAAGCGTGTTGCCCTCCTCGGAGTCCCGGCGAAGAAGGTTCGCCAGATCGAGCAGGGTACTTTCCGGTATTTGCAGCAGGGCGAACGCAGCGTGTCTGAGAAGATGTTCGAGCCGGTCCCCCCAGCCCGTGACCACGTTCTTGATGGCGCCCACAAACTCGTCGGCGGTCCGGCTCAGCTCCTGCCCCCGGCTTGGCTTGAGCGGGTTCCACAACGCTACGTGATCGGGATCGCCCGGGTCGAAATAAAGGGTCCTTTCGACATGCTCCTTTTTTATGAGGCAGAGAAGGTAGTCCACCAGGTCCCCGTGCGGGTCGATGACCACCACGCCCATGCCCTTGTCGATATCGTCGAGCACCATGCGGGCCATGATGGTGGATTTTCCCTGGCCGGGTTTTCCGATGATATGGGTGTGCCGGGTGCGGATGCGCGGGGGGATGCACACGGGCTGCTCGACACCCGCGTAGACGTTTTTTCCGATGGGGGTGCCGGAGAGAAGACTTGGGTCCCGAATGGGGAGGGTATCGAGCACACCGATCCGCGGCTCGCGAAATTTCAGGATATCGGCCGGGGGCACGTGGAAGAACCCGGCAAGTTCCGAGGAGTTTACCAGAAAGCCCGGCCTGTAGGTCCCTGCCAAGACAAACATCTGCTCGATGGCTTCCAGGGAAAGGACGGCCCGGTACTCGTTATGGGAGACACAGCGAAGGGGCCTTCCTCCGTGTTGGAAGAGGCTCAAGAATGTAGCCAGGGCCTGGAGGTGAAAGGGCGCTCTCTCTCCGGCATGCGCCACCCCCAGCCGGACTGCGGCCCAGTAGAAGGGCTTGTCGTTGTGGGCCTTTGTCTCGACTTCCCGGGCCATCTGGCGAAGGTCCCCGGAAGGGGCCTGCTGCAGGTAGAAGCTCTGGGGCCTTTGGACGTCGGTGAGCTGTTTCATGGTGTACTCGATGTCGAGCAGTACCTCGACGTTGCGGTGCCAGTCGTTCGCGGGCGAGGCGGATTGCGCGAGCACCTGGTAAAAGCCCGTTGCCGGCGGCTCGATATCCATAAGCGATGCCACGAGGGACCTGAAGGTGGTCACCTGAAGCTCGTCGGGCCGCGTGAAAAGGTGCGAGTAGGGAGGCGGCGGAAGGCAGTCGACAAAAAGGATCTCGTGAGGGCCGGTACCCTGTGGGAGCAGACCGTGCTCTGTGGGAGTGAGCTCGCATCGTTCGAACTGGGCCATGAAGGCCGTTCGAACGATCGGAAGGTCGTCGTGGTGGACCACCAGCCGCACCTTGATGTCGCGGCGGTTTCCGGCTATCTCGAACCCCACACGGCGGCTGGTGCTGCAGATCTGTTTCAAAAAAAGCTCACAGTTGAGCCAACTGAACTTCTCCTCGGGAGACGGCCACACTTGAAGCCGCACAAGGTGGTCGATCGCCGGCAGGGGCTCGAAGGTAAAATACGGATCGTCTCTTTCGGGCCGCTCGGGGAGAAGCGAAATGGGGCAATAGGCCGGTTCCAAAGCCACCGGGAAAGTGAGTATCTCGGGCATGCATCCTTTACCAACCTCGTTTTGCGTGAGGGCCTCGACTCGGGCAGTGATCATGTGGGGCCGGGCCCGGGAGATGAGTGCCTGCTCCATGGCCATGGGTGCACCTCCTTTGGCTTCATGGTTTTACCCATATAGCGGCCGAAAAGAGGCGCTCGTTTCAGTTTTTTGGGGGGTTACCGGCCGACTCGTCTCATGCGGGAGATCATGCGGGCGTGCTCCTCGAGAACGCCCTGGAAATGGGCTTTGAGTCTCGCGGCGTTTCCCGCAGTGAACTCGGTGGGTAGGAGATGACCGTACTTTTTGACGTACTCGTCGGCTGCGGCGAGCGTTTCGGCGCTGCCAAGGGGCTCGAGAAAATGCCAGATGCGCCCGGCGACCTCTTTTTGCGCATAATCTTCGGCCAACTGCTCGGCAAGGGTTCTGAGCACACCGTAGAGGCCGCCGTCTTTTCCCGTGGATACCATCTCGAAGGCCGCCTTGTACCCGCTCGCGCCATAGGCTTTCTTGAGCATGTTCGAGCAGCGGGCCCAAAGGATATCCCTGTCGAGCGGCGCCCCCGGACCTTGCCTTAGCACCGCCTTGTCCACGTGCCAGACAAAGTCGGTAAGGACCGTCTCGTACTTCTCCCAGTCATCGATCAGCACCTGGCCTATCTTGAAGCTGTTGACCGCCCGGTCCACGTCCGCCGATACCATGTCAATGGTCCGGGCCGGATCGATGCTCTCCAGAAGCTCGTCGAGTCTTGTCGTCATTGCGCCATCCTTTATCAGAATCGCCTGAAGGCGGAGGATGTCCTTCTCAGCGCGTCCACGTAGCTTCTTACGAGTTCCTGGTAGTTCTGCGCATAGCGCTCGGGCTCATCGATCCGGATCGAGCGCGAAAGCTGGCGCCCGTAGCGCTGGAGAAACTGGCGCATGATTTCCACTTTGTCCGGCCACGAGGGGGGCTGGACATACCGGTCGAACACGTGGCGTATGTAATTACCCACCGATTGGGCCTTGATTCCCTCCGCGATCCTGTCGAGCACCACCCGCATACCGCCGCCTGTCCCCTCGTGTGCGTCCTCGTAAGCTGTGACAAGGTTCCCGCCCTGGCTCCGGTATTCCTGTTCAATGATGTCCTTGGCGCGGCTCGAAGCTTCTGAGTGCGACAGGTACCCTCCGTGCATCACGCACCGGCTTGCGTGGTAATTGTAATAATCGGTGATGATATCGGTGAACTCGTCGAAGCTTCCGACCGTGTTCGAGGCCAGCCGGTAGTTCGCCCTCGCCTCGTCGTGGGCAATAGCGACATTTCGGGCGATGGAAAGCTCGCTCAGCTCCTCAATAAGACCGTCTATGGCTGCCATGGCAATTCCTCCTTGTCAGAACCTTCTGAAGACCTCTGAAAGCCTGTCGTTCATTCGCACGTAGGCGAGGATCACCGTCTCCCAGTGGTGGGCGAGCACGCTGGCGGGAAGGTCCCGGATATCGGCCGGAAGCTGCGGCCCCACGCGCTGCATGAAAACCTCCATGAGCCTTACCCGGCCGTCCCAGTCTTTTGCGTCTATGGCGCTCTTGAAGACGCCAAGGGCGTACCTGTCCTTTCTCTCCTGCTTCAACTGTTCGGTCATGGCGTCGAAGACAACACGCATCCCGCCGCCGTATGCCGTGGATGCCTTCGGAAAGAGCCTCCTCGTACCCGCCCTTGCCCCTGAAGGCCTTGGTCACGCAATCGGTCGCGTCCCCGGCAAGGGCGGACGGATCCGGGTTTGCCGCAATGGTCCCGCTGCAGCGCATAAGGTGGGCGTAAAACGCGCTCACGGCGTCCTGGAACTCGAAACCGTCCTTTACGGTGACCCGGAACATCGAGTAGCTCGACCTCGCGTCGTCCAGGTGCTTGCCGACCTTTTCGCGCAGATTCTCCTCGCCAAGCTCGAAAAGGATCTTTTCGAGCACCCCCTGCTCTTCTCCCCAGTCCCGGGCAGGCTCCTTCCCGGGACCTCTTGCAGGCTGCTGCGGCCCGCGCAGGCCTTCGCCCAAACACGCCCTGTAGAGCACCGGCACGTCCTCATGGTCGGCAGGGCCTGCATATCGGCTAAGCTCGATGCACGACTGCGTCGGAAGAAGGGGGAAAAGCCCTTCCAGCCTTCGGACCGAAAGCGGCAGCGAGATGGCAAGGCGCAAGAGCTTACCCCCTAAATCCTTGGGGTACCGCTGCCTCTGAGTATGAAAGCCGGCATAGGCCGACAGGAGTGCTCTTGCCCTTTCGAGGTCGCCTTCGAGGAGCCTTCCATCGAGCACTTTCCAGAACCTTTCTTCGTTCCCCCGGCCAAGGAGGGTAAGGGTGGCTGCCACGGGATTCGAAGAGTCGGTGGAGGGCTGCGCATCGAAAAACCCAGCTTTCAGGCTCCCCAGGACGATGGATTCGTCGGTCATGAAGATCCTTGCCGCATCGTGGACTCCGCGCACGGGAAACACCCTGATCTTTCCCTTGTTGCGAAAGACACTGTCCGTTGCCGCCTCGTACTCGGATGGTTTGAGCCGTTCGAGGGACCCATCCTTCTCGAGCTCCGGGAAGACGAACGCGGTGAGTTCGGCAGAGGCGACCGCCGCCTCGAGTTTTGCCGGAATGTCTCTTACTGCCGAAAGGTGGCCCTCCATCGAGGCGACGTGTCCCGTGCCAACGATGTCCTGTTCCAGGCCCACCTGCAGCGACGCGGAGACAAGGGCGAGAAAGATGGGAAGATCGGCCGAGAACCCGCTTATGTCCAGGCCCGTGTCCATGGACGAAGACGCCCCCAGGTTCGTTATGGAAACCTCGTATTTGCCGGGCGCACCTTTCAGTGCCCCTGTTACGGCGTCCACCACCGGCAGCACGGTGCTGTGCAGATGGGCAAGGGTCCGATCGGAAAACCGCACCGGCCCACGAAACACGAGCCGCTCCGCGGCGTCCGGGCAGAGCCGGGCCATCACTTCGGAGACTACACCGACAGGTTTGCCCGCCCGGTCGAAGACGATCACGGTCCGGGTGCGTCCAATCGCGGCCGCCTTCTTATAAGGTGTCCTTCTCAAGGGTCATCTCGCCCGATTCAAGGCCCGCGTATACGAGCAGGTTCAGCTCTGCGCCAAGAAGCCGGATCACCCGGGTCGGTTCCCGAGCGGGAGCTTCGGTTGCAGCGGCCATGGGAAGGTTCTTATCCGGGTATGCGTAGGCCCAGAGGACGTCTTCTTTGGAAAGGGTCCCTTCCCAAAGCTCCCGACCGTTCGAGAGTCGGATCGTGTACTTGCCCGGTGTGATGGAGGCTGTCGTTCCTTCGGATGCGCCGATCACCAATGAACCGATAAGCTTCTCGCCTTTCACCACTTCCACCTGCATCGGTGCGTCGGGAGCGAGAAAGTCAGAAGACTCCGCCATCAGGGTCTCGTACTCGGCCCTCCACCTGGGATCGCTGGTCACGGCGCCCAGCAGCGTCTCCTTCTGCCTTTCGCTGCCCTCGAACGTACCCGTGGCAAGGTCACAGAGGATACCGTGGACCGCCTCTTCGATCGCGTAGCCTCCCTCCTCCAAACTCCCTGCATCGGCCTCAACGGCGTGCCTGACGAATTCCAGAAACTGGGCAAAGCCTTCCTCGTATTCGGGACGCTTGCCGAGCTGCCGGATCTCGTCAAAAGCCTCCTCCATTGCCCGCGCCTGGTCCTCGCGCTTGAGTGCCCGGGCGATTATGGGGATGAAATACAGCCTCGCGCTATCCTCGTTTCCCATGGTCCTTTCGTTCTCCAAGAGCAAGGAGCATCTCTTTCAACTTGCCTTCGAAGCCACAGCAGATGACCGTTTGCATGAACGCCCTGCTACCGGAAAGGGTCCGTGCAGTGTTTTGCCACAGGTCGGGCACCTGCATCTTGCCCTTCTTGGCGTTCTTCTTCCAGTCACAGCCCGCAAACCGGCTCACTGTGGCCTTGCTAAGACCGTATTTCGCGGCAAGGGCGACGCCATTGTATCCACCCTCTGCAAGATCGAAGAATATCTCCAGTATGAGCTGTTCCAGCGCCTCCCCGCCGATCTTCCGGATGCCGGGCCGCAGCTTGCCGATACCCCGGCTCTTTTCCCCCGCCACTGCCTCTGCCAGGTCCTCGATAAACCGCATCCCCTCGTCGTACTCAACAACCGAAAGATCCGGTGTTTCGTCGGACTCATCCGATAGCAGTGGGTCATCGGGGGGAACTTGAGAGACCCTCGTAAGCTTTTCATCGATGATCGCCTGAATGCGCTGTTTTTCATCGCGTCGGCTTGGGTCCACATCCTCCAGGTTCTTTTCGAGCCATCTACGGAACTGCGCTGCGGTGAGATGCCGGGGGTAATACAGCCTTATCCGAGCTGCCTTCACTTCCCAGTCATACCGGCGCCAAGAGCCATAGCGGCGCCGGCACTCGGCCTTCGAATACAGGAAGTTCCGATACACCAGTCTCTGAAGTGACCAGCATACCAGACGCTCTTCCTCGATCTGGCTCCTTGTGTGTGTCCGTTCCAGGCGCTTCTGGACCTTCAGCATAACGGCCCGGTAATACTTACGGCAATCAATTTCTGTTCCCCACTCGTCTTTGGCCCGTTTCCGCTGGGTTCTCAAGCCAGCATCGGGGAGGTTGGAGTATTTCGCTACGGTAAGGTCATAGGCGCAATCCGCCCAGTCGAGCTCATAAGTAGTGGGGTTTCCTGGATGAAGGAGGTTCTCTCTCAACAGCCGCAAATACTCCGTAAACAGGAGCGGGCCTGCGCCCTTGGCTCGGAATAACCTTCTCGTGTCCAGGAGAACCTCAAGAGCCCCTTGGTCGGAATCGACCACTACGCGCCTGATCAATTCGAGCGAGGACTGCCTCTTGAGCACTGCGAGGTAGTCGCTGCCCTGCTTCCCGTCTATCGTTGTCAAAAGAGACCCCTGCATTACCGGTATGTGCGACAGCGTTCTCGGCGCCGACGGAAGAAATACATGATGGGCTGATAGCACAAAGGCATTTCTTGGGGCAAGATATTCCCCCCAGGAGTGATCCAAGGGGGTAGACGAGGAGAGAATCCGGCGCATGCCCAAGATCCTATATCGCCCATCTAAGCCGTAACTCAGGGCCGCCTGCCACCGCTTTCCGAGTCGCTCGAAGGCCCACCTCTATCCCCGAAATGAGTCAGCTCTTCAATGGAGAGCTGATTCCTCTCTCGGCCGCCAGTGGCTGGACGCATATTCGGATGTTTACTTCTTGCCGTCAATGGGATAAATTACACATGTAATTTTGCTACGCGTTGTTTCTTTCACTCGGCTTTGGCCAAAGTACAGACGCGCTAGGTGCGTAGCGCAATACGTCGAGCAGTGACTCGAGCGGCTCACCT
>ENA-OSEO01000621-OSEO01000621.1-sediment-metagenome-genome-assembly--contig:-NODE-621-length-86030-cov-7.094179_pt1 | contig 86030 bp, 70 predicted proteins | sample MGYA00237883_ERZ534232 | MGnify/ENA metagenome assembly ERZ534232
GGTTTATGCGGCCCTTTGAATGGGGAGCCCAGCCCCATAACAAAAGTGTGGCTAATAATTAACGTTCGCTTTAGTAAAAAGCCGTAAAGAGTTTCAGAACTAGCGGAGTGGTTCAATGACACTGAAATGTGACTGTGGTTTGGACGTCGATCTGGCAAGCCAGGTTCAGAAACTTCTTTTTCCGAAAAGCTCTCCCCTCTGTACATGGTGCTGCATAGGGGTCAAAAATCGCATGGCGAGAGGCCTGGGTGGTGACTATTTTGATTTTTTCAGCATGCCGGACGGCTGCCAATTGATCATAATGGGCGATGTAACCGGCCACGGCCTGCATGCTTCGGTTGTCATGTCCCTGCTTTACGGTTTTATCCACCGGGCCAGCATCAATCAATGCGAGCCTGTCAAGGTTGTCACCGATGTCAATGAATTTCTGGGAAATTTTGCCCGCCGCTCCGAAGATCTGGACCACTTCTTTTCCACGACCTTTTTCTGCGGGATCATTCATCCCGAAACCTTACGCATGCGCTACGTGAATGCCGGTCAGGTGCCGCCGCTGGTCCGGCGCGGCGGCAATGTTCTGGATTTACGATCCACCGCTCCCCCCCTCGGTTTCTTTCCCGATCCGGAGATTGGGATGGAAACCTTCCAATTCGAAAAAATGGACCGCCTGCTTCTCTGCACCGACGGGATCACCGAAACCTCCGGCCCCGAAGGAGAACTGTTCGGCCGGGAACGGCTCAGGGAGGTCCTCCGCAGTGACAACTCGGATCACATCCGTTTTCTCGACCACATTTTTGACCAACTGGAAAAGTACAGTCGCAATACCCCCCTAAAAGACGACTGCACGGCCATCTGTATCGATTTTCACGGCTTTTAAAATCCGTTGCGAATCAACGGTGAGGTCCCTGAAGATTGCCCCCGTCGTTCCGACCGTTGTAATTTTTAAAAAATATTTTAAATCAATATATGAAGGCTGTTTTCCTGGTGCTGCTGGTTTGACACGGGACAACCCTTTATGTTACAAGGATTCGTATACGAATTATTCTTGAAAGAATTAATTCAATGAAAAAAGTGAAGGACAAATTTAAAAGGGAAGGACGGGGCGGCGCGATGGAACCGGGAAGCCAGCCACTTACAGCCATTCCTCAAGTGGGGGATGATTTATTGAATGTGGGGGTTAACAGCGCTGTTCCCAAAAGCAGTTACGAGTTGCGGATCATTCAATCCCTGCGGCGCATCATTCGCGCCATTGAAATCCATTCCCGGAAACTGGCCAACAATTACCAGATTACCGGGCCGCAGCTGGCCTGCCTGCTGGTCCTGTTGGAAGATGGGCCGTTATTGGGCAGCCGGTTGGCAAAAAGGCTCTACCTCAGCCCCAGCACCGTCGTCGGCATCGTGGACCGGCTTGAGGAAAAAGGGCTGGTGACCCGTGAACGCAGCCCCAGCGATCGCCGCCAGGTTCAGGTTTCCATAACGGAGGCCGGCCATGAGGTGGCGACCAACGCTCCCTCCCCCCTTCAGGACCGACTTTCGGAGGCCTTGAAAAGCCTCCCAGAACTGGAGCAGGTTTCCATAACCTTGGCCCTTGAAAAGGTTGTGGAACTTATGGAAGCCGATCGTATCGATGCTTCGCCGGTTCTGGCAACGGGGCCTATCGGTCCCTGATCTCCCGGGTAAATTTTTCCTGCTGAAATATAAACGGGGGAACTTTGAGGCTTTCCCAAGGTGGGGCAGCTTTTTCACATCGTGGTGGGCCGTTTTTATCGGCGCTTTTTTCAGCCGGAAGTCCCGGCTGGATTGAAAGTGACCTTCCGATGCGATACCGGGCCCTGCGGGCGCCGTTCCCGCTGGCCGTTTAATTAAAAGAAGGATGAATGCAAGGATGAACACAGAACAAGACGTCAGGATAAGGGTTGAAAATCTTTATAAAATTTTCGGCCCGAATCCCGAAAAAGCCTTTCCCCTCATCGACCGGGGCCTGAGTCGATCCGAAATCCTGGAAAAGACCGGCAATGTGGTTGCTGTTCGCGGGGTCAGTTTCGACATCAAGAAAAAAGAGACTTTTGTCATCATGGGCCTTTCCGGGAGCGGCAAGTCAACCGTCATCCGATGTCTGAACCGTCTGATACCGGCCACCCGGGGCTCCATTTATGTCGATGACAAGGACATCATGAAGATGAACAAAGAAGAGCTGCGGGAGGTCCGCCGCTACACCATGTCCATGGTTTTTCAGCATTTCGGCCTGCTGCCGCACCGCACCGTCGTCGACAATGTGGAGTACGGTCTGGAGCTCGGGGGCATGGAAAAGAAGGAACGCCTTGAAAAAGCCCTGGCCGCCATCGAACTGGTCGGTTTGAAGGGCTATGAACAGAGCTTTCCCCACGAATTGTCGGGCGGAATGCAACAGCGGGTCGGCCTGGCGCGGGCCCTCGCCAATGATCCCGAGGTCCTGCTCATGGATGAGGCTTTCAGCGCCCTGGACCCCCTGATCCGTGCCCAGATGCAGGACGAATTGCTGGAATTACAGGCAAAAATGCACAAGACCATCGTTTTTATCACCCACGACCTGGATGAGGCGCTGAAATTGGGTGACCGAATCCTTATCCTCGGCCCCGATGGCACGGCCCGGCAGGTAGGGACTCCGGAAGAAATTCTTTCCGATCCGGCGGATGACTACGTCGCCAGGTTCGTAGAAAAGGTGGACAGAACCAAGGTTATCACGGTTGGGTCACTGATGCGCAAGGCACCGGTCATAACCATTCCCAGGGAAGGGCCGGGCGCCGCCAGTCGGGCCATGGAGAACAACAAGATTTCAAGCATCTATGTGGTCGATTCCGATCGTTATCTGAAAGGTCTGGTGCGCATTGACGATACGGTTAAACTTTACCGAAAGAAGGAGCGCGCCCTGGAACCGGCCCTGATCAAGGATTTCTATTCGGCTTACGAGGATACGCCCATTGCCGACCTGCTGGCAGCGGCGCTGACGGCCAAGTACCCCATTGCGGTTATCGACAAGGATTACCGCTACAAAGGCATTGTCGACCGGGCCACAATCATCAATGAGGTGCAGGTAGACGCCGAGGAGCTCGAATCTCCCATGCATTTCACGCAGATGGAAGAGTGCCTCCTCAGCAAAGTTCAGGAAGCCGCTGCGCGTGAAGAAGCCGAAGCGTCAGGAGAATAACCATGGATAGTGTGACTTTACACAGAATTTTTGATATCGGCGGGGTGTTCGAGTCGATCATTGAATGGCTGACCCTCAACCTGGATGCTTTTTTCGATTTCATAACCCACGGGATCAACGGCCTTCTGAACGGTTTTTACCATGTGCTGATCTTTCCGCACCCCTTTATCATGATGGTTCTCTTTGCGGCGCTGGCCTGGTGGGTGGCCAAAAAGAGGGTGGGCCTCTTCACTCTTTCCGGGTTTTTCCTCATTTACGCCATGAATCTTTGGGATGCCACCATGGAAACCCTGGCCCTGGTGATTACCTCCGTGGTTATCGCCCTTGTCATCTCCATACCGATCGGCATCTGGGCATCGAAGAGCGATGCCGCTGAGCAGGCTATTCGCCCGATCCTGGACTTCATGCAGACCCTGCCGGCTTTCGTTTACCTCATTCCTGCGGTGCTGTTTTTCCAGCTCGGTCCCGTCCCCGGCGTCGTCGCCACCCTGATTTTTTCCATGCCCCCCTCGGTCCGCCTGACCAATCTCGCCATACGCCAGGTTCCCCAGGAAATCAAGGAAGCCTCACTGTCGTTCGGAGCCACCAACTGGCAGATGCTGATAAAGGCGGAACTGCCGGTTGCCATGCCGACCATCATGGCAGGGGTCAACCAGACCATCATGCTGGCCCTTTCGATGGTCGTCATTGCCGGAATGATCGGCGCCGGGGGCCTTGGCAACGAGGTCCTCAAGGGGATTACTCAGCTGAAAATAGATCTCGGTTTCGAAAGCGGTATCGCCATTGTCATTCTCGCCATTTTCCTGGACCGCGTCACTCAGGCGCTGGGGGCAAACCACAGGTCGTAAACATCCATTGTTTGACGAAGTGGAAAGCGGAAACCCTCTTTTCACTTTCATTCAAGATTCCAATCCAAAGCTTAATCAAAGAAGCACAATTCACCCACAATTGCATCAAAGGAGGAAGCATGAAAACAGTCAAGAAACTTTTCCTTATCTCCCAGGTTATTCTGCTGGGGGTCTCCCTGGCGTTGGTCGGTTGCCAGAAGAAGGAGGAAACGTCCAAAACCGCCCAGAAGCCGGCTAAGACCGCCAACCTGGTCTACGTCAACTGGGCGGAAGGTGTCGCCTATACCCATCTTGCCAAGGTCGTGCTTGAAGACCAGATGGGCTACCAGGTAAAAATCACGGCTGCCGATGTCGCGCCGGCCTACACCTCCATCGCCCAGGGTGACATGGATGCGTTCATGGAAACCTGGCTGCCGGTCCTGCATAAGGATTATGTCGAAAAATACCAGAAGGATATTATCGACCTCGGCCATGTTTATGAAGGAACCCAGAGCGGTTTGGTCGTTCCGGCTTTTCTGAAGATAAACAAGATTTCCGAACTGAACAGTATCAAGGACGAACTGGGGGGGAAAATTACCGGCATCGATGCGGGTGCGGGAATCATGAAAACGACCGAAGAAGTCATCAAAAAGTACAACCTTGATCTCAAGCTGATGGCTTCCAGCGGCCCCGCCATGACCGCCGCCCTGAAGGACGCCGTGGCCAAAAAGAAAGCCATTGTCGTGACCGGCTGGCGGCCGCACTGGATGTTCGGTAAATGGGATCTCAAGTTCCTGGAGCAGGATCCGGACAAGCAGGTCTGGGGCCAGGGCAACATCCACATCATGGGCCGCAAGAACCTCAGGACGGACAAACCGGAACTAGCCAAATTTCTGGAAAATATGTTCCTGAGCGATGCCGAACTCAGCAGCCTGATGGTCGCCATTGCCGATTCGGATGCCGATATCGAGACCGTGGCAAGGAAATGGATGAAGGACAATATGGACGTTGTGAAAAAGTGGATCCCTAAATCCTGAACAGGCTATAGCCGTTACGGAAAAATCATTAGGGAAATAAAGGGGGGCGGAAACGCCCCCGTTTTTTTGGAAAAACAGTTACTAAGGCGAACGTTAATTATTAGCCACACTTTTGTTATGGGGCTGGGCTCCCGCCGCATAAACCCATCCATGGGCGCTTAGCTGCCGCCGTCCGGGCGGCAGATGCCCTTTTCATGGGCAGCCCAACCCCATGGTTTGCTATTGTCTGATGTCGAGTAAACAAGTTTCGCCTTGGTATGTGAGAATCCCCCGGGCGATTCCTTTTCAGCGATGCAGAAGCTGGTTGATAATGTCGCCGTACATCGCCTGGCAATTCCAGTAGCGGCTGTGGGTGAAGGGCCAGAGATGGCTGAGCACCCCTCTGAATCTGGGTTTATTGCCCTCTTCGAAATGACAATGGATATTGATCAGGTCCTGGTAAAAATCGAGGCTGCCGCTGATCGGGTCGTTGAGATCGAAATAGTTGCGCCACGGCAGGTCATCGAGGAGGCGGGGGAGGGTGGATTTCACCACGAACGGGGGCGGTTCCCCGGCGAGACTCCAGTCCCGCTGCTTGAAGCAGTGGAAATTTTCCAGAAGCTGCTGCTGCAGATAGCTTCCTTTGCGGCTTCGGGCGCGGAAGAAGAAGGCGACCTTGTCCAGGGGCGAGCCGAAGGTCACAAAGCCGGCGAAACGATCGCTGAGCTTTTCTCGGGAGGGTTTACCGTTGATAATGAGCTGTCCCCGAGGATTGGCGCCGCGGATCTCCTCTTGGGCGATGAGGTGATCAAAACGGTTGAGGGCATCAAAGGCAATCTGGCTTCCCAGGGAATGGCCGGCCAGCAGCACCCTGCCATAAGGCCAGTCGGTTTTTTTGAAGGGCCCATCTCCCTGCGGTTCCACCAGGCAGCGCAGGGCGGCGACAGCCCCTTTGAGAATCTTCTTGCGGACTTCATAAAGCCGGAATTTGGGATCGGTCGTGTTGTAGGCGGCAACATCCCCGGCCACGCTGGTCAGGACATTGAAACCGCTCTCTTCGAGTTTTTCACCGAGAGCGTAGGCCAGGCGTCCCAGCCAGGGAATACCCCGCAGGAGGTTGAGGATAGCGGCGGACATCTTGACCATGGTGGGGATGAAATAGGAGGAAATCCGCAGCAGCATGCGGTAGCGCCCCGCCATAAAACGGCCATCCTCGAAGAAAAAGCTGCGGTCTCCGAAAAGCTGGCCGAGCTTTTCCTGCTCGTCGTAAAAGGTTTCGGCTCCCTTGGCGGTTGCTTCGACGAAGCGCTGCATGTCCGAGAGGGTTACCTTGCCTTCCGGATAGTGAGCCCAGAAATATTCGTAGAGGTCGATGACCTTGTCACTGTTCTTGTGGGAAATGCGGATGATGTTGTCAAACCAGACCTGGCCGTTATCCCCCGTTTTTTTTATAAGATGATGGGAGAGTTGAAGGTCTGCGGGACGTAGGCCGCCATATTCGGCATAGGCGGAGATCAAGCCGCGGCCGAAGGTATCGAGGGTTTCCAGGGGCTTCTGATTACCGACCCCGTGGAAAACAAGAATGGCCGTGTCTTCCTGGACCCAGCTTGCAAACCGATTGATGTCACCCTGGAAGATGTCCTTCAGCTTGACGGTCGGATTGGCAGCGGCGGACGCTGATCTTTCGTTCATGACAATTCTCCTCCCGGTTGCATAAAATAATAGACATTTTTAAAAAGGTCTATCAGAGAGGCTTATGGTTGTCAATTTGGAGTGGGAATCGGCTGTCGGCCCGTCATCAGCTTGCGGAGTTCTCCGGGGCTCTTTCAAAAACCCGGTTGAAAACAGTGCGTATACCTTCGGTGATTAGCTGGTAGTCGGCGAGGAAGAGTGAGGGAGCGGAATCGGGATAGCCGAGGCGTTTGGCGAGGCGGGTGAGATATTCATCCTCGCCGGACAGTTCGCTGATGGACTGGTCATGGATGAGGCGCAGCTTGGTTTCAAGGCGGCGCAGAAAATTATAGCCCCTGGAAAGGCTTTCATAGTCCTCCGGGCTCAGAAAGCCTGCCTCGTGGACGGCCTCCAGGGCTTTGAGGGTATTGGTTCCTTTAATCTCCGGATGTTCCCGGCCGTGGACAATCTGCAGGTATTGGGTCAGGAATTCCACGTCCACCATACCACCGCGCCCCATCTTGATATTGAAGCGGTTTTTATCCTCCTTCGCCACTTCGTTTTCCAACCGGTTGCGCAGCCGGCAAAGCTCCTCGCCGAAATTCCCGGGCAGGGGTTTGTGGTAGACGACTTCATCGATTTCTTTTTCAATAGCCAGGCGCAGATAGTCCGGCCCCGAGACCGGGCGGGCCTTGGCCAGGGCCTGTCTTTCCCAGGCCTGGGCGGAAGTCTTGTGGTATTGCCGGAAGGCGTCGAGGCTGGAGACCAAGGGGCCCTGGTTCCCCGAAGGCCGAAGTCGGGTGTCGACCTGAAATAAATGACCAAGGCTGGTTTTGAGAGTGAGAATGGAAATAATGCGCTGGGCAAGACGGGAGAAATATTCCAGGTTGCTCTGGGGTTTGAATCTTTTGAGTTGGGTATCGGCGTGGGGACGGGTGGTGCCGTCCTTTTCAAATAGAAAGATGATATCCAGATCGGAATGGTAATTCAGCTCCCGGCCGCCAAGTTTTCCCAAGGCGACAATTGCAAAGGCAGCTTCGCGTTCACTGCCGTCCCCGGCCTGGCACACCGGGATGCCGAAACGTGGAATGACCTCGTCGCGGGCAATGGCCATGGCTTCTTCCAGGCAGACGTCGGCCAGGCAGGAAAGCTGATCGCTGACGTCTTCGTGAAAGGTTTGGTTCTGAATATCGTTGAGGGCGATGCGAAGAAATTCCTCGTGGCGGAAGCGGCGCAGAGCATGGAGTTTGTCCTCGTAATCCACGCTGGTTTTGAGAATGTTGGAAAGTTCCTTGCGCATGATGTCGCGGCTTTTGAAGACCACCGCGTAGGCGCTGGAGGCAAGGGCGTCGAGGATGGAAGGATCCTTGATAAAAAACCGGGAGAGAAACTGGCTGGTACCGAACAGGGAAACCAGCAGATGTATGAGGTGATGGTTCTCCGCCAGGAGGGCGAAAACCGGGGTTTGCGACCGCAGGGAGGCGAAAAATTTTTCACAGTTGATGAGAGCTCTTTCCGGATCCGTGGAATTGAGGATGTCCTCCATGAAAACCGGCGCGACGCGGCGCAGAAGCCGGCGGGCTTTTTCCGTCATGCGGACATGGCGGATACCGTCGCGGATGACCCGCAGACTTTCGTAGGCCGGGGCCGGGGATTTGAAGCCCTTTTCAGCCAGCAGTTCCTGGACCGTCTCCGGATCGGCGGAGCGGTTCATCAGGAATCTGGCTTCGCCTGAAACTTCCTGATCGAGCTCCTCCTCGCCACTGTAGAAGAGGGAGTGGTAAATATTCTCAACCCTGTGGCGATGGTCCTCCAACTCCTTCCAGAAGCGTGCGACTTCCCGGAAACCGCAGCGCCGGCTGAGGGCTTTGAGGGCGGCGGGTTGGGTCGGGAGATTGTGGCTCTGTTTCTCCTGATAGACCTGAATGCGGTTTTCCACGGTGCGGAGAAACACATACGCCTCTTTCAGGTCTGTGTAATCCTCGGCGGTAAGAATTCCCTCCTTGTGGAGTATGGCCAGGGCCTTAAGGGAATTCCTTTCGCGCAGGGCCGGATTTTTCCCCGAGTGAATCAGCTGCAGGGCCTGAATGAAGAATTCGATCTCCCGGATGCCTCCCTTCCCGAGTTTGAGATTCTGGTCCCCTTCGCGTTGACGCTTGAGATTGTTGTCGATTTTCTGCTTCATGGTCTTGAGATCCTCGATCATGCCGTAATCGAGGTACCTGCGGTAGATGAAGGGCGCCAGGTTTTTGAGGAGCTGTTCTCCAAGTGCCAGGGAACCGGCTACCGGCCTGGCCTTCAGCAGGGCCGAACGCTCCCAGCTGTGGCCCCAGCTTTCATAATAGCTTTCGGCATATTCCAGGGAGTGGGCCATGTCGCCGCTGGCCCCCTCCGGGCGCAGCCCGAGGTCAACCCGAAAGACGAATCCGTCCTCTGTCGGCTGGCTGAGGGCCTTGGTGACCAGGTTGGCGAGCTTGGCAAAATAGGCGGGAAGAGGGATGCTGTTTTTGACTTTGCCGAGCGGATCCTGGGTCCCCTCGGTCATGCCTTTCGCGGCTGAATAGAAATACATGAGATCGATGTCGGAGGAAAAGTTCAACTCGTTCCCTCCCAGTTTTCCCATGCCGAGGACAGTAAACTCGGCTTCCGTGCCGAGATTTGTACGCGGCACGCCGAACTCTGCTTTTAAAATATTCCCCGAAATTTCGCAGGCAATTTTCAGGGCGGTGGTCGCCAGGGCCGAGAGCTCCTCGGCAATTTCCGGGAACTCGGCTTTTGCGCACAGATCGCGGGCCGCGATTCGCAGTATTTCCCTTTTTTTGAATTGCCGCAGTTCCTTTTGCAGGAGCGGAAAGGAGGCATGGAGAGGAATGCGTTCGCGGAGTTCCCGGAGCATTTCCGCCTCGCTTTTGTAGCAAAGAAATGCTGGGCCGAAAAACAGGCTGCGGAGGAGATGCTTCTGGGTGTAGAGAATCGTGGCCAGAAACGGCGAAGCGCCCAGGACCTGGAGAAGGTCGTTCAGGCCTTCGCTGCGAATGACAGGAAAAAATTCGTCGCGGGGGGCAATGCTGGAGAGGCGCTCAAGATTATTGAGGCAGAGATCGGGGTCAGCGCTCTCCTGCGCCTGGGAAAGAATTCTTTTCAGGAGGGCATCGTCATTGAAAAAATCATAGAGAAGCAGGATGTTGGTGGCGGCCGCCTCCGGTTCCCTGAAGCCCATCTGGTGCAGCAAGGGCAAAAGGATTTTGGGCTCATGCTGGAGACAGGCACTGACGATGGCGTCATGGGGGCCGTCATGATTCATGGGGCCATTCCTTATGCCGGAGAGCCTCCAAACCGACAGGAAAATCTCCCCTGACGACTCCGTGCTCGCTTATTATGGCTGTCACCAGGCGGGCTGGTGTGATATCGAAGGCGGGATTCCGAACCTCGATGCCTTGGGGGGCGAGGCGTTTTCCAGCGTGAAAAAGAACCTCCTCAACCCCTCTTTCCTCAATGGGGATCGTCCCGCCGTCGGCCAGGGAAAAATCGATGCTCGAGAGAGGGGCGGCCACGTAAAAAGGGAGTCGATGCTCCTTGCAGAGAACCGCCAGGGTATAGGTGCCGATCTTGTTGGCCACGTCGCCGTTGGCCGCGATGCGGTCGGCGCCGACAATGACGCAGTCGATTTCACCCCGGCTCATGAGAAAGCCGGCCATGTTGTCGCAGATAAGGGTGACCGGAATTCCGTCCTGGTGAAGCTCCCAGGCGGTCAGCCTTGCGCCCTGCAGCCAGGGACGGGTTTCATCGGCATAAACCCTGACAATTTTTCCCGCCTCGGCGGCGCTGCGGATGACGCCGAGCGCGGTTCCGTAACCGGCCGTGGCCAGTGCCCCGGCGTTGCAGTGGGTCAGAACGCGGGCCTTCTGAGGAATCAGGGGTTCGCCCCAGGCTCCGATGGCGCGATTGATGCGTTCATCGTCGGCAGCTATTTCCTGTGCCAGGTGTAAAAGCTGCTCTTTTATCTTGGCCGGAGGTTGGCCCCGGTTGGCCAGGGCCGCGGTCTTCATTCGTTCCAGGGCCCAGGAGAGATTGACGGCCGTGGGGCGGGTTGCGGCCAGGACGGCGCAGATTTTTTCCAGCTCCAGAAAAAAGTCCTCGAAATTTTTGGCGCGGCTGTCCCGGGCGCCGAAAGCCGCCCCAAAGGCCGCTGCTACGCCGATTGCGGGGGCTCCGCGTATGACCATGGTGCGGATCGCCTCGGCCACCCCCAGGTAATCGTCATACTCCCTCCAGACTTCCTCCTCGGGAAGAAGGCGCTGATCGATCATGAGGCATTTGCCGTCACGGAAAAGAATCGGTTTAATGGACATTTTGGAAAATCTGTTTTAATCGGTAGCGTAAAAGTTAAACTTATCCCGATAGCTTCTTCTTCAGGATGTCGTTGACCGCCTGGGGATTGGCTTTCCCCTTGCTCGCTTTCATGACCTGCCCGACGAAGAAGCCCATGAGTTTTTCCTTGCCTGCCCGGTATTCCGCGACCTGGTCGGGGTTGGCTGCGATGATGTCAGCGACGACCTTCTCGATGGCCCCCGTATCGGTGACCTGCTTGAGGCCTTTCGCTTCAATAATCTCATCGGCGCTTTTGCCTGTCGTCCACATCTCCTGGAAAACCGTTTTAGCGATCTTCCCGGAGATGGTGTTGTCGTCGATGCGTTTCAGCATGCCGGTCAGACGTTCCGGGGACAGGGGACTGTCGGCGATGGAAAGGCTGTCGTCGTTCAAGGCGCGGATAACCTCTCCCATGACCCAGTTGGCGCAGGTTTTGGGCGTGCCATGGAGTTTGACGCAGGACTCGAAATATTCGGCGAGAGGTTTTTCGGCGGAGAGCACCTCGGCATCCTGACGGGGCAGGCCCATATCCCTGGTGTAACGCTCGACCTTGGCGTCCGGCAGCTCGGGAAGCCGGGTCCGTACCTTTGCGATCCACTCCTCCGAGATGATCAGGGGGACCAGGTCGGGATCGGGAAAGTAGCGGTAGTCGTGGGCCTCCTCCTTGCCGCGCATGGAGCGGGTGAGGCCGGTATTGCTGTCGAAAAGCCGGGTTTCCTGGACCACGGCGCCGCCGCTTTCGACGACGTCGATCTGGCGCTCGATTTCGTATTCGATGGCCTGCTTGACGAAGCGGAAGGAGTTGATGTTCTTCAACTCGGCACGGGTGCCGAATTTGTTCTGGCCGAGGGGGCGAACGGAAACATTGGCGTCGCAGCGGAAGGAACCCTCCTCCATATTGCCGTCACTGACGCCGAGAAAGACCACCGTCTGATGGAGCTTTTTCAGGTAGGCCACGGCTTCGTCCGCGGACCGCATGTCGGGCTCGGAAACGATCTCCAGAAGGGGTGTGCAGGCACGGTTGAGGTCGACGAGGGAATAGTTGGCCCCCGGGGTTTCGGGATGAATCAGCTTTCCGGCGTCCTCCTCCATATGGATACGGGTGATGCCGATACGGCTTTTGCCCCGTTCCCCGGTCTCGATATCGAGGTGGCCGCCGATGCAGATGGGAAGTTCAAACTGGGATATCTGGTAGCCCTTGGGCAGATCCGGATAAAAGTAGTTTTTGCGCGCAAAGATGGAGCGCGGCGCGATGTCGCAGTGAGTGGCCAGACCGGCGAGAATGGCGTTCTCCACGACCTGGCGGTTGAGGGTCGGCAAAACCCCCGGCAGCCCCAGGCAGACGGGGCAGGTCTGGGAGTTGGGAGCGTTTCCAAAGGCGGTTGAGCAGCCGCAGAATATTTTCGTCGCAGTCGCCAACTGGACATGAACTTCCAACCCTATAACGGCTTCATATCTCGATTTCATGTGCTCATCTTTCAGTGGTGTTTTTTAAACAAAACGCATTTCGACAGCAGTTCTTTCACAGCGGGGCCTTTTGCAGATGCCATTCCGTGGCCTGTTCAAACGCATATCCGGCCCGCAGGATGACCTCCTCGGCGAAGGGTTTGCCGATCAGTTGCAGGCCGATGGGGAGCCCCTCCCGGGACTGTCCGCAGGGCAGGCTGAGTCCGCAGGTTCCGGCAAGGTTAATCGAAATGGTGAAAATATCCGACAGGTACATCTGCAGGGGATCGGCCGTCTTTTCGCCGATGCGGAAGGCCGGACTCGGGGCCACCGGCGTCAGGAGGGCATCGACTTTTTCAAAAGCCTCCGTCAGGTCCTGGCGGATCAGGGTCCGGACCTTCTGGGCTTTGAGGTAATAGGCATCGTAATAACCCGACGAGAGGGCATAGGTTCCAAGCATGATGCGGCGCTTCACCTCGGTGCCGAAGCCCGCGGCCCGGCTCTGGCGGTACATTTCGATCAATCCCTCGCCTGGGTCGATGCGTTGTCCGAACCGGACGCCGTCGTAGCGGGCCAGGTTGCTCGAAGCCTCGGCGGTGGCAATGAGGTAGTAGCAGGCGATGGCATAGTCCGTATGCGGCAGACTGACATCGATAATTTCTGCGCCCAGATCGCGGTAAGTGGCAAAGGCCCTGTCGATAGCCGAGGCGACGTCCGGATCAAGGCCTTCAATGAAATATTCCTTTGGCCGGCCTATTTTGAGACCCTTGATGGGCTTTTTGATTTCTTCCGGATAATCCGGAACCGGTGTGTCAATGGAGGTGGAGTCGAGGGGGTCGTAGCCGGCCACGGCTTGAAGGAGGATGGCGCAGTCTTGGATATCCCGGGTCAGCGGGCCGACCTGATCGAGGGAGGAGGCGTAGGCGATAACCCCATAACGGGAGACCCGGCCGTAGGTCGGTTTGAGGCCGACCACTCCACAGTGGGAAGCGGGCTGACGGATGGAACCGCCGGTGTCGGTGCCCAATGCCGCAGCTGCCATGCGGGCTGCAACGCAAGCTGCTGAACCGCCCGAGGAGCCGCCGGGGACGCAGGCCGGATTCCAGGGGTTTTTGACGGCCCCAAAAGGGGAATTCTCGTTGGAACTCCCCATGGCAAATTCGTCCATGTTGAGTTTGCCGAGGATAACGGCATCCTGCGCTTTGAGCCGTTTGACGGCGGTGCCGTCATAGGGGGGAATGAACCCGGCGAGAATTCTTGAAGCGCAGGTGGTTTCGATGGCTTCGGTAATAAAAATGTCTTTCAGTGCCAACGGAATGCCGGTGAGAAAATGGCCTTCACCGGCCTGCAGGCGGCGGTCAGCTTTTTCCGCTGCCCGGAGGGCCTCCTCTTCTGCAACGCGGATATAGGCATTGACCCTGGGGTCAACGCTGGAAATGCGATTCAGATATATTTTTGTGAGGTCGGTGGAGGAGACCTCTTTCCTGGTCAGAAGACCCTGCAATTCATAGAGGGTCAGATCTGTTAATTCCATAAATGCTCCAGAGGATTATTTTATGAAAATCGGCAGGACGGTCGTCTATTCAATGACCTTGGGTACCCGGAAACAGCCGTTTTCACTTTCAGGGGAATTCTGCAGGGCCTTGGACGTGCCCAGGGAAGGACGTATCTCGTCTTCGCGAAAGGCATTTTCAACCGGCACGGCGTGAGCTGTGGGAATAATGCCGGCGGTTTCCAGTTCATTGAGTTTTTCTACGTAAGCCAGGATCGAATCCATATCCGAGGTCAGGGCTTCGATCTCCTCCTCCCGCAGTGACAGGCGTGCCAGGCCGGCAACGTATTCCACTTCTTTTCGGGAAATCTTCATGAGTTAGTCCTTCGTATGTTAAAAAGAATGAATAACATTGATAACATGGAGAAAAGGCCATTTTCAAGGTTTATGGAAAAGATTAGCTGGATTGGATGTAACTTTTTTAAACGATTTTGCATATTGCTTTTTAAGGAAAGAGTGATAAATATTATCAGTGTCGGAAAGGATCATGACCCTCGACATCCATAACCGGCCACATCCAAGACTTGTTGAATCGAAAAGGAGACCAAAATGAAAAAAAGATTTGCTTTGCTGATGATCCTTGGGCTTGTTTTGTTTGGTTGTGCCGAACCCCAGACAAAAACAACTAAAGGTGCGCTTTGGGGGAGTGGTATCGGGGCCGTTGCAGGGGCCGGTTTGGGCCAGGCAATTGGCGGTGATACCGAGGCTACCCTGATCGGAGCCGGGATCGGCGCGCTTGCCGGTGGTTTGGCCGGCGGTGCTATCGGGCGTTATATGGACAATCAGGAAGCCGCCATGCGCAATCAACTGGCCGGGGTGGAAAACGCCAATATTCAGCGGAATGCCGACCTCCTGGCGGTAACCTTCAAATCGGATGTCTGGTTCGATGTCAATTCAGCCACCCTGAAACCTGGCGGTTACAATGAGCTGCAAAGAGTCGCCACGGTTCTCAACCAGTATCCGCAAACCACCATCCAGATTGCCGGGCATACCGACAGCACCGGTTCGGAAGATTACAACCAGGCGCTTTCAGTGCGCCGGGCCGAGGCCGCGAAGAACGCCCTGGCCGGTTTCAATGTCAATCCTGCCAGGATGACCACCATCGGTTTCGGCGAAGCCCAGCCCGTGGCGGATAATTCCACCCCGGAAGGGCGTCAGATGAACCGTCGCGTTCAGATTACCATCGCCCCGATAAGGGCTTGATTTTTTAACAAAAAAAGACCTAAAAAACCCGCCTTCAAACGAAGGCGGGTTTTTTTAATGGATGGAAAAAGAGGCGGTGCTATTTTTCTTCTTTGTCATTAAGTTCCTTAGGGTCTTTTTCGGTTTTGTCCTCGCCCTTGAGCCCATGCTTGAAATTTTTGATCCCCTTGCCGAGGGCGCTTCCCACCTGGGGCAGTTTGCCCGCTCCGAAAATGATGAGGACCAGTATCAGAATAATGAGCAGTTCCTGGGTTCCGAGTCCGAACATGTTATTTAATGCTCCTGCGTTATTGGTGTGGAATTTCTGATTTTCCCTAACCCATAAATATCGACTTCTCTATTTTACCTTCCATTTCAACCAGGATGCCAAGACTTTTTTTAACTTGGGGGTCAATTTCGTCCGATAATAGGCATCGGCCACCTTTTTTATGACTTCAGCCTGGGTCGGGTAGGGGTGAATGGTCTTGGCCAGGGTCGTGAGGCCGATTCCGGCAGTCATGGCCAGGGTCCATTCGTTGAGCATTTCTCCGGCGTGGTTGGCGACGATGGTGGCACCGAGAATACGGTCGGTCCCTTTCTTGAGGTGGACATTGGCAAACCCTTCCGTCTCCCCGTCAAGGAGGGCACGATCAATTTCATCGAGGGAAATTTTGAAGGTATCGATTTCGATGCCCTGTTGTTGGGCTTCCTGTTGGGTGATACCGACATGGGCCACCTCGGGAATGGTGAATGTGCACCAGGGGATGACAAGGTTGGCGGTCGACTGACGTCCTCCGAACAGGGCATTGGCAATAAGGATTCGGGCCAGGGCGTCAGCAGAATGGGTGAACTTGTAGGCCGAACAGATGTCGCCTGCGGCAAAAATATTCGGGTTGCTGGTCTGGAGCCGGTGATTGACACTTACGCCATCTCGGGAATTGTATTGAACCCCGGCCTCCTCCAGGTTGAGCCCATCAACGTTGGGCGTGCGTCCGGCCCCGACAAGAATCTCGTCCACCGGCAGATTGTAAGTTTCACCGTCCTGCTCCAGGACCACCAGCTTTGAAGCGCCGTTGGGTATTACTTCCTTGATAGCGATTTCATTTTGAATGATGATGCCGTCCCGTTCCAGGGCGTCTTGGAGCAAATCCGAAGTTTCCGGGTCCTCCCGCGGCAGTATGCGGGAAGCAAGGTTCAGGATGGTGACCGTGCTGCCGAGGTGTGCGAAAGCCTGGGCCATCTCGCATCCGATGGGTCCTCCGCCAATAATGGCCAGTCGTTCCGGGCGCACTGTCAGCGAAAAAACCGTTTCATTGGTGAGGTAACCGGCCTCTTCCAACCCGGGAATGGGGGGTACAAAAGCCCGGGCTCCGGTGCAGATTGCAGCCTTGTGAAAGGTCAGGGTAGTGGCCCCGACTTCGAGACTGTTTCTGCCGTTGAACTGCGCTTCTCCAAAAAAAACGTCGACTCCCAATTCTGTGAAACGCTGGGCAGAGTCGTTGGCGCTGATGTGGGCTCTTACCTGGCGCATCCGCTCCATGGCCGCGGTAAAATCAACACTCAGATTTTCTCCTCCCAGAACCCCGAACTCTGCTGCGTTGCGGGCGTCGCGAATGGCCCGGCCGGCGCGGATAACCCCCTTGGAAGGAATGCAGCCATAGTTGAGGCAGTCACCACCCATCAGGTGTTTTTCCACGAGGGCGACCCGGGCTCCAAGACCTATGGCACTGGCAGCCGTAACGAGCCCCGCTGTGCCGGCACCGACAACAACGAGATTATAGCGGCCCCCGGGTTCGGGATTGGTCCAGGCCGGGGGATGAACGTTTTCGACCAGGGTCTGATTGTTTTCACTGTTGGGCACAAGCTCAGGTGCAACAGTCATGGCAACTACTCCGGATTAAAGGCGAAAAGACGGGGCCAGAGGGTAGGGACCGGATGTACATCTCTTAGAAATTTCTACCAGACTTTTCGGAGCATGCAAAAGAAAAGGTTCATAAAAGCAGGTTTGAAATTTCCTTGAAATTAAATAAGGGCAATATCTCCAAGGCATTTCGGTGGTCTATCTCCGCCAGAAGGACGGAAGGAAAAACACCAGAACCGTGAAAAGTTCCAGCCGGCCGAACAACATGCAGGCGATCAGAACCGTCTTGCCGAAAGGGGCGATATGAGCGTAATTGTGGACCGGCCCTACCGAGCCCAGGCCGGGACCTATATTGCCCAGGGTGGCAATGACCGATGCCGCTCCCGATACCAGGTCCATTCCTGCGGCGGCCATAAGAAAGGAGGCAAAGACAAAAACCCCTATATAAAGGGCAAAAAAACCAAGAATGGACTGCATGACCTCCCTGTCCACCGGTTTGTCGCCAAGTTTGACGAGGCGCACCGCACGGGGATGGATCAGATGATAGAGTTGGAACCTGGCATGTTTAAAAAGGAGCAGAAACCTCGCGACTTTCATTCCGCCCCCGGTTGAACCGGCACACCCTCCCACGAACATGAGAAAGATGAGAATATAATTGGTTATGACCGGCCACTGCTCGTAATCGGCGGTACCGAAGCCCGTAGTTGTCAGGATGGAAACAGCCTGAAAAGCGCTGTAGCGCAAGTTGTCGAAGATCGATTGATAGACTCGACCCTGGTTGAATCCCATGAAAACCAGAATGCTGCCCAGGGAAATGGCCAGGTAGAAAAGAAATTCCTCGTTCCTGAAGTACTCTTTGATTTTGCCCCGGATGGCAAAATAATGAAGTGAGAAATTAACCCCGGCCAGGAACATGAAAACAATGATAACCCATTCGATAAAAGGGCTGCCATAGGCGCCCACCGAGGCGTCGCGGGTGGAAAACCCGCCCGTGGCCAGGGTGGCGAAGGCGTGGCAGAGGGCTTCGTGGAGGTCCATGCCGCCGGCCATGAGAAGGAGGGTTTCCGCAACGGTGAGAAGGACGTAGACCCCCCACAGAAGTTTGGCGGTGTCTTGAATCCGCGGTTTGAGGCGGTCGGCGGTCGGACCGGGAACCTCGGCCTTGAAAAGCTGCATGCCGCCAACGCCCAGCATGGGGAGAATGGCCAGGGACAGGACAATAATCCCCATTCCTCCCAGCCAGTGAGTCAAGGCCCGCCACATCAGGATGCTTTTCGGCAGAACTTCAATTTTTTCAAGGATAGTGGCCCCGGTAGTGGTGAAGCCGCTCATGGTTTCAAAACAGGCGTCAAGGGGAGAGGGGATGGTGTTGCTGAAAATGTAGGGAAGGGCTCCGAACAGGGTAAAGAATATCCAGCCGAAAGTGACGACGGCAAAACCGTCACGAATGGAAAGTTCGCGGTCACTTTCAAAGCCTTTATAGAGAGTCAGTCCGAGCAGGAGGCTTACAATGGCGGAGAGGATGAAATGGGTGGCGGCGCCGTCCTGATAGTAGAAGGCAAAGGGGAGGGGGAAAAGGAAAGCCCCGGCCAGGAAAACCAGTAGCGCCCCAAGGATATGGAGTGTCAGGGGAATGTTCATTCAGGCAAAAAACCTTTCAACCTGGGGCAGGGACCCCGGCAGGGCAAAAACCACGACCCGGTCCCCCATTTGGAGGGTCGATTCTCCCGTGGCGATTTCAAAGCGGTTTTCGTGAACAATGGCGCCTATAATAGCTCCCTTTGGGAAAAATAATTTTTTCAATGGTTTGTTGCATGAAGTTTTATTTTTTACTTTAAGTTCTATAACCTCCGCATTGCTTCCTTCGATGGTGGTCAGGGAGATGATCTCGCCCCTGCGGACATATTTAAGTATGGCACCTGCCGCTGAAATGCGGGGTGAAACGCAGGCGTCGATGCCCAGCGTCGGGGCAAGCTTGAGAAGCTCCTGCTGATTGACCAAAGAGACGGTGCGCTTGGCGCCATGCTGCTTGCAGAGAAGGGAACAGAGAATATTGGTTTCGTCGGTTTCGGTGACCGCCGTAAAGACATCGGCCGAGCCGACTCCTTCTTCCAGTAGGGTGCGGATATCGTTTCCTTCCGCATGAATGACCATGGTTTTTTTCAATTTGGCGGAAAGCTCCTCACAACGGGCTTCGTCACGTTCCACCAGGCGGACGTCGAAGTTTTCCTTTTCGAGCTGTCTGGCTACCAGAAAACCGATGCGCCCGCCACCGAGAAGAAAAACCCGCTGTTTGTGGCGGGGTGATTTTTTGGCCTCTTCAATTTTCAACATGTATTGAATAGCCGGCAGATCGTTTTTGTGGGCGAAGATAAAGATGCTGTCCCCGGCTTTGATTTCATCATCCCCGCGGGGAATGATGGTAATACCCTCCCGGGAAATCGCGGTAATGACAAATCTGTACATGCCGCGGATTTCCCCGAGTTCCCGCAAGGTTAGATTGCAGAGAGGGCTTTCCGGTCCGATGCGGTAGCCGAGAAACTGAATATTTCCTTCCACGAACTCGGCCACGTCAATGGCCCCTGTGCGTGCGGCGATTTTGATGATTTCATCGGCAACTGCGTCCTGAGGATTGATGAGGAGATCAATCCCCAGTTTTTCCCTGGTCAGGACGGCACCCCGTCCCGTGTATTCAATGTTTTTGACCCGCGCGATACGGGTCGGCACCCCGTAGCCCCTTGCCATCAGGCAGGCCAGAATGTTGACTTCATCCTGGTCGGTAACCGCAATAAAGGTTTCAGCCTCGGAAATACCCCCCTCTTCAAGAAATTCCGCTCCGGCGCCGTTGCCGACAATGCCCATGACATTCAGGCGATCCTGAGCCATACGAAGCCGGTCGGCATGACGGTCAATGAGGGTGACTTCGTTCCCTTCCATGGAAAGGCGTTCGCAGAGGAAATAACCGACCTGACCGGCACCGACAATAAGAATTTTCATGTTTCAGTCATTTCCGAAAATAGGCAAAGATGTTGAATTAAATCCCAAGTCGAATATCGACAGGAAACAAATCAGCTTTAACCAGCCAAAAAATAAATATAATTACTAAGGCGAAACTTGTTTACTCGACATCAGACAATAGCAAACCATGGGGTTGGGCTGCCCATGAAAAGGGCATCTGCCGCCCGGACGGCGGCAGCTAAGCGCCCATGGATGGGTTTATGCGGCCCTTTGAATGGGGAGCCCAACCCCATAACAAAAGTGTGGCTAATAATTAACGTTCGCCTTAGTAAGTAACTTGTTGAGGTGTAGGCGCCCCTCTTTCTCACTATTGCGGGAGTCTTTTCATTTAAAGAAAAACATAGGATATTTTAAATTTGTTGTCTACCTACCTTTTTGGACACCGTCCTCAAATCATTGGCAATTAGATCAGGTTTTAGGTTTTTCGCAATTATTACTTCGGTTGGTTGCTCGTTGAAGCATAGCAGGTTGTGGATGCCCCTCCCGAAAAGGGAGTGTCTATCGGTCGCATAGCACAGGAATTGCAAAAGAAAAAGCAGACCCTGTCAATGCGGTATTGGGGAAGGTCAGGGGGCCGCGTCAAAACGGAAATTGGGTTTGGTCGGGAGGGCAGGCATGACAATTTTCAAACTCAAAATAGGGGTAATTTTTTTATTGCTGTTTTCCAGCGGGGTTGTTGCCGTCCAGGCGGGGAGTGATTTCAGCTCCTGGCTTGCTGAGTTTCAACAAGAGGCCCATGCTGAGGGTATTTCCCAGGCGACACTTGAGGCACATCTTGAAAATCTCCGGCCCAATCCCAAGGTCCGGGAACTTGATCGGAGTCAGCTTTCGCGCAAAGATGGCAAGCCTTTAAGTTTCAATGATTATCTGGAGCGGATGGTGCCCGATTTCAGGGTCCGGACCGCACGCGAAAAACTCTCCAAATATCGCAGTTTGTTTCAGGATATCGCTGACCGCTTCAAGGTGGAGCCTGCTTTTGTTGTAGCGCTATGGGCGATTGAGAGCGATTTTGGGCGGCGAAACGGTTCCTTTCCGGTGGTCGCTGCTCTCGCCACCCTGGCTCATGAAGGGCGGCGAGGGAACTTTTTCCGTAGTGAGCTGATGCAGCTTCTTAAACTGATTGACACAGGGGTTATCACCAACCCCGAGCCGAAAGGGTCCTGGGCGGGGGCCATGGGGCAGGTTCAGTTCATGCCCTCCGCTTACAAGGCTTTTGCCATCGATTTCGATGGGGATGGGGAAAACGATCTCTGGAACTCCCTTCCCGATGCCCTCGGGTCGGCAGCCAATTACCTTTCACAGGTCGGCTGGAAGGATCGTCGGGGTTGGGGCCAGCGGGTCAAGCTGCCGAAAGGTTTTAAACTTTCGAAAATCGGCCTGGATCAAATCAGGTCCCAGAAGGAATGGCGCCGCATGGGGATTAAAGGGATAAAGGGGCCGGGGAGTCGCAAGGCCGCCATTATCGCCCCCGACGGGGCGGCGGGGCCGGCCTTCCTGGTTTACGATAATTTCAATGTGATACGGCGCTGGAACCGATCCAGTTATTTCGCTTTGGCTGTGTGTCATTTGGCCGAACAAATTGTAAACTAGGGAAGTGTTGCAGAGCGGTTATCTGGTCCCTCTGGAACATCTCTCACTCAGGCCGCCCTTTCCCAAAAGGAGTGGCGGTTGTCTGTCCGGTTTTCCGGAATGTTGGAACTTTTCAGATTTTAGCTGTAGGATTCCTATATGAAAAAGGCTCTTCTGAACAGAAGAGCCTTTTTTTGATTTTCAAAGCTGAGGAGGAACAGGGTTTAAATCGTTATCAGGAGATATCTCCGCCGACCCCTTCCGAGCCTTTTTTCATATGTACGGCAGGCTTTGCCGGAGACAGGTTCAGGCTGAAATTAAGTTTGTTGCAGACATGGGTACGATGGGTTTTGGAACTTTTTCCATAATCCGTAAAGGGGCAGTCAGCACATTTGAAGCCCCGGTCAAATGGGCAGAACATAGTGTCTCCTTTTGTATGTTTCCGGTTGAATAAAATGACCCTTAATTGGTGTTTATTTAAATCAGAAATGTTCTCATCTGTCAATAAGAAATTTTATTTATGGGCAGAGGTTGGAAAATTGAATCAAAATTTTGGAAGAGGTTGCCCGCTCAGGTTCCTTAAGCTAGAATAACATCGGCTTTTAGAGGAGAACTATGCCCTTTTCGATAGAAATTTCCGAGGAACAGATTCGTAAGGAGCGCCAGAAGGCCCGCGACCTGCGTCAGAGCCAGTGGTGGAAGAAACGCCTGGCACAGGGGCGCTGCCACTATTGCGGGGTCGAGGTTGCCGCTAACGATTTGACCATGGATCATATCGTGCCGATCACCCGCGGCGGCCGCAGTACGAGGGGGAATTGCGTTCCGGCCTGCAAGGAGTGCAACAACCGCAAAAAGCATCTGCTTCCCATTGAGTGGGAGGAGTATCTGGAGCATTTAATAAAACTGGATTAAAATCTTTCTCATCTGGATTGAATATAAAAGCGAGGAGGCTTAGAGCCCATGAGCAACGAAGGCCAGAAGATCATCTATTCAATGATCGGCGTCAACAAAAACATCAACAAAAAGCCGGTCATCAAAGATATTTCTCTTTCATATTTCTACGGTGCCAAGATCGGTGTTCTCGGCCTTAACGGTGCGGGGAAGAGCACCTTGCTGCGCATCATGGCCGGGGTGGACAAGGAGTTCAACGGCAAAACCATCCTTACTCCCGGCTTCACCGTCGGTTTTCTCGAGCAGGAGCCGAAACTCGATGAGGCCAAGAGCGTGCGCCAGGTCGTTGAGGAGGCGGTCCAGGAGACCGTCGATCTGCTCCAGGAGTTCGAGGAGATCAACGCCAAGTTTGCCGAGCCCATGTCGGACGATGAGATGAACAAGCTCATCGAACGCCAGGGCGAGGTCCAGGAACAGCTCGACAACAGCGATGCCTGGGATCTCGATTCCCGCCTCGAGATGGCCATGGACGCCCTCCGTTGCCCCCCGGGCGATACCCCGGTCAAGGTGCTTTCCGGCGGTGAGGTCCGACGTGTGGCCCTTTGCCGCCTGCTGTTGCAGAAACCGGACATCCTGCTGCTCGACGAGCCGACCAACCATTTGGACGCGGAAACCGTAGCCTGGCTCGAACAGCACCTGCAGCGCTATGAGGGGACGGTCATTGCCGTCACCCATGACCGCTATTTCCTCGACAATGTGGCTGGCTGGATTCTGGAACTCGACCGTGGCCACGGCATTCCCTGGAAGGGAAATTACTCATCCTGGCTCGAGCAGAAACAGGATCGGCTCGCCAAGGAGGAGAAGCAGGAGTCGGCACGCCGCAAAACCCTGGAGCGTGAGCTGGAGTGGATCAGGATGGCCCCCAAGGGCCGCCACGCCAAAGGGAAGGCCCGCATCAGCGCCTACGAAAAACTTCTCTCCCAGGAATCCGATAAGCTCGATAAAGATCTCGAACTTTATATTCCTCCAGGTCCGCGACTGGGGGATGTGGTTATCGAGGCCAAGGGGGTCGGGAAGGGCTATGGAGACAAAATACTTGTCGAGGATATGACCTTTTCCCTTCCCGCCGGCGGCATCGTCGGCATTATCGGTCCCAACGGCGCAGGGAAGACCACCCTGTTCCGCATGATCACCGGCCAGGAAACGCCCGATTCGGGCACCATCCGCCTTGGCGAAACGGTCAAGCTCGCCTACGTGGATCAGAGCCGCGAGTTAAATCCTGAAAAGAGCATCTGGGAGGAGATTACCGGCGGCAACGATCAATTGCAACTGGGGAAGCAGCTCGTCAACTCCCGGGCTTATGTCGGACGTTTCAACTTCAGCGGCGGTGATCAGCAGAAAAAGGTGGCGGGACTTTCCGGCGGCGAGCGTAACCGCGTGCATCTTGCCAAGATGCTCAAGGAAGGGGCCAATGTCCTCCTGCTCGACGAACCGACCAACGATCTCGACGTCAACACCATGCGGGCGCTGGAGGATGGTCTTGAAAACTTTGCCGGCTGTGTCGTGGTCATCAGCCATGACCGCTGGTTTCTCGACCGCATCGCCACCCACATCCTTGCTTTTGAGGGAGACAGCCGGGTAATGTGGTTTGAAGGGAACTATTCGGAGTATGAGGCCGACCGCAAGGAGCGTCTCGGCGAGGAAGCCGACCGCCCTCACCGCATCAAGTATCGCCACCTGACGCGATGAGGCTTGTGCAGGAAATAGCTGGTAAATATCGGTACAGCCAAAAGGTTCAGATGGGCCTATGGTGAAGCCGGACAACGCGCCGCTAGTTCAACTGGATAGAGCATCGGACTTCGGATCCGAGGGTTGGGGGTTCGAATCCCTCGCGGCGCGCCAGTAAAAAACAGCGGATTGAGCACATTTGCTTAATCCGCTGCTTTTTTGAAACCCTTCCCTGGAACTGCAACCGATTTGCCATAGGTACAGGCCTAACATTTTGTTTTCACATAACTTATTTTTTTCGCCGGTTTTTCTGTTGACATGAAAGCGCGGCTGAATTGCATAATTGGAACGATCTGTTTTTGGATGGCTAATGACCGGCCCCGATTCCGATGGGACAACGCCTTGAAAAAATAATATCTTATCACCATCCCAAAATCCATCCGCTCTTTTTTTATTGTAGAATTTTGAAAAACATTCCTATTTGGGAACTATTAACAATGGCTACATCAGTCGACGACCCTGCGAATTCCTTTAATAATGTTCCACTGCAGCACGACTGTTGGAGTGTTTTTCAAATGCCTGCTTTTTTTGAGGCCTTTAAGCTTCAGCAAAAAACCGTTCAGCGCTTTTATCAATTGGCCTGCGAATTAAGTGGTAAAGGATGCCCTTTGGGGGACATTCCTGTTGGAATGCTGGACCCGGGGAGAAACTTCTTCAGCACCTTTTTTCTGGGGGTGACGAGGCTGTTGGTGGATTCCGAAAAATACATGCCCCTTTATGCCATGGTCAATCAATCGATGCGTGCATGGGTGACGGCCTGTGACAACATTCTCGATGATGAATACAAGACGATTTTCGAATTCAACATCCCGGGCCAAGGGAATCGGATGCGTTCAGTTCTGACTCTCATGCTTGCAGAACGCGTTCTGGTAAAGTTTACGGCTGAGGAGTTCAAGGATTTCGAGCTGCTCAAGCTTGTTCAGGAAAAATCGTTTCACGCCCTGATTCCAAGCGCTTTGCAGGAATGTGAGGAAGAGGGGGAGAAAATAGACATTTTAGCTTCCGAAGTGCTTCTGCGCGATGTTCATCAACGCAAAACCGCCGATCTTTTTGCAGCGACTCTTCTCCTTCCGATCCATCTTGAGAAACCGTCTGAGATGCGAGTAATGCATGCAAAATCGGGCCTCGAAAATTTCGGCATGGCCTGCCAGGTCATTGACGATATAAAGGACCTTGATAGGGATATTAAAATGAACCGCCATAATCTTGTCGCAGCAATTTTTGTAGAAAACGGCGGTAGCCCGGACCTGCTGTTTAACATCAAAAATCTCATATCCTGGAAGCATTTGCCTGAGGCTGACGCTAAAGCCAGAAAGTTGTCGGATGGGTATTTCAGAAAAGCTTTCTGCGCCATGGAAAAACTCGGCCTGACATTAAATGAACACTTTTGCGATGCTGTGATTGATCTGATCTATCAGCTGTTGAGGGTTCCCAGAGTAAAATAGAGTTATGGGATAAAATGTTTCGAATCGGCCTCAAATTAATTTTTCGTGCGGTGACCCGACGCTTCGGCAAGTTGTCAATCGCCTTCATCGGTGTAGCCTTCGCAATTGCCTGCCTGGTGTTGCTGGAAGGGATCATGGAAGGCGTCGGGGATTCCATGATTGACAATTCAATATCCATTCATCACGGGAACGTCTCGGCAAGATGGAATGGGTATTTGCCGGATTTTGACGAGTTGCGAAGAAAATTGCCGGAAGCGGAAAGCATCCTCCTTCGCCGCCGTTTCGGAGGTACCCTCGTGGCCGGAGATAAAAGCGCGAGCCTCATGCTTTTCGGCGTCGATCCGAAGCATGAAGGGAGGCGAACGGTCATTAGGTCAAAAATCGTGGAAGGCGATTATTTAAAGGGACCCGGGAGCATCGTTATCGGCAAGCAGCTTGCGGCGCAGTTGGGAGTCAAGCTCGGCGACCTCGTTGATTTCAGCCGTCCCGGAAACAAAGCTGAATTTATAGTCGGAGGTATATACCGAACGGGAATCGAGCTTTTCGACGCACGCTCCGGTTTTGTCAATCTCGATGATGCTTTTGGAGATGATTATGAGGCGGCTTTTTTTCTCCCTCCCGGATCAGATTCCCGGAAGTTTGCCAAGGATCTGAAAAAGATTTCACCGAAAGCTGAGATCGCCTCCTGGCAGGATTCGATGCCGGAACTCGTACAGCTGGTGGACCTTAACCACGTGTCGATGAATATCGTCCTGCTTCTGACCCTTCTGATTCTGGCCTTTGGTGTTTCAAATACCGTTTTCATCTCCGTGGCGGAGCGCACCCGTGAAATCGGCATCATGAAGGCAATGGGTTTTACACCCATGCAGATTCAGGTCCTCGTACTCATGGAAGTGATTCTTCTGGTGTCTTTCGCAGCAGTTCTGGGATGCCTGGTTGGAACGGCCGCTGCGTCCTTTTTTGCCCAAAAAGGAATCGATCTGACCCGCTGGACGAGCGAGAATCCTCATTTCATCGCTTCCGGAATCGTTTATCCGCGGCTTACCATGCGATCGGTCGTTCTTCCCCTTCTGGCGGCATTTTCCTGTGGACTTGTCGCTGCGTACCTGCCTGCGCGCCGGGCCGGAAAAATTTCGGTAAATGAAGCCTTGCGAACGATATGAGCTTGATAAAGATCCATAAGGTTTTTAAAACCTACGGCAACGGCCATGCGGCGACTCAGGCCTTGAGGGGGATCGACCTGAGTATCAAACCCGGCGAATTCGTCGCGCTGTCAGGCTCTTCGGGGAGCGGAAAAACGACATTGCTGAATCTTGCGGCCGGCTTTGATTTCGCCGATTCAGGCAGCGTCGTTTTTTTGGAGCGGGAGCTATCTTCTTTGACTGAAAAACAACTAGCCCTTTTCCGAAGGAAACACGTGGGTTTCGTCTTCCAAATGCTCAATCTTCTGCCGACCATGACCGCCTTTGAAAATATCCGGATTTCCATGGCTCTTAACGGTTTTTCAAGGTCGGACCAAAAAAACCATGCGTTGAAGCTCCTTGAAATTGCCGGTTTGTCGGACCGTGCAGACTCATTTCCCAAGGAACTCTCCGGCGGAGAGCAACAGCGCGTCGCCGCGCTTCGGGCTGTCGCTCATTCGCCGGACCTGATTCTTCTCGATGAACCGACAAGTTCCCTGGATACGGGGAATGCAAAAACTCTGCTGGAACTTCTCTCGAATCTCAACAAAGAAGTTGGCGTCACTTTAATCATCTCGACTCATGATGAGCGCATTGCCCGCTTGGCGAAGCGCAGAGTGATTCTTTGCGATGGGAAGGTGGTCGGCGATGTCTCCGAATGATCCGGTAAATCCTGTTCCAGACCCGCCGGGAGCTCCCCGCACCCGGGGTGTCGTGCTTACCAAAGCGGCGGCTTTTTACGATCTTTTGTCGCCCGCTATGCTTTTCTGGCAGGAGCAGCCGATCAACCGAAGAGCTGTGGCTTTCCTCTGCCTGAAACCCTCGGATCTGGTTCTCGATGTGGGCTGTGCTACCGGCGGATTGACCTTGGCGGTTTCCGAAGCGCTTTCCGGCGAAAAGGGAGGTTTGGCCATAGGAATTGACGCCTCCCCCCAGATGATCGCAATCGCGAGAAAAAAAGTAACGCGGGGGGGCCGCAAGCGACCCTGTCGCTTCGACCTGGGCGTTGCAGAGGATTTACCTTATGAAAATGAGACGTTTGACGCTTATGCCAGCTCTTTCTTCTTTCACCATCTGAATCTGGAAGACAAGCTCAAGGCCCTGAAAGAAGCCTTTCGGGTTCTGAAACCCGGCGGGAAATGCTGTATTATTGATGTAGATACGCCCACAAATCTCATCGGCAAAATTTCCGCCTGGAGCGGCGCCTGGCTTTTCAAACAGCCGGAGCTGATTGAAAATATCGAGGGCAAGCTGGTACCGTTATTTACCGAAGCAGGTTTTACAGAATTGAAAAATTGTGCTCACCACCTGGGATACATAACAACATTCTTAATGTGCAAACAACAAAAAGGGATATTATGAAGTCTTTTTATAAAATTGGTTTGACGGTCTTGGTATGCACACTTTTTTCAACCATTGCATGTGCTGAAAAGATTAAACCTGAAATGTCCGTGTTTAAAGAATTGAAGAGTTATCCGACCTACTCCCACAAGACGGAATTCAGCCCCTCAATATCCGACATGTATATTGCTTACGATGAAAAGGGGAAACCGGTTGCGGGAGCTGCAGTACGCTCAGTTAAATCTTATGAAAAAATCACCACCATGCTTGTCGTTACCCTCAAAGAAGGACGTTACATTGTCTCCAAAGCGGATGTTCTGGATCTTGAAAAAATCAAGGCGAAGGAAAAGAAAGCCAAAGTACTTGATGCAATAGAAAGAGCGACAGGAAAAGTTCTCAAGGATACCGAAGGAAAAAGGGACTACATTATTGCAGTAACGGGCGCAACGCCTTACCAGAAAAGCATTTACTCAAGTTTCGATGTGATGGGGTATCAGATTGTTGAACAAATGGAAGCAAATCCGGAGTGGGAAAAAAGGCCTGTTCCTTCAGGCAATTAAAGCCGATGAAAATTTATGCGTAAGCCTGCTTTGAATTTTTTTCATGGCGAGGAATTTTATACCAATGGGGGCACGGTCTTCTGGAAAACGCCTGAAAAAGGACAATATATGGCCAAATGAGCAGTTTCAAATGGTTCTCCCTGGGAGAAGAAAGCCGGGTGGTATGATTCGAGAGAAACTGTTCGAAATTCAAGGCTGACAGGCCATACGGCATCCGTTTCACTCTTTGAGGCAGCCAAAACTATGGCCTGACACTGGGGAACAGGGAGCTTGGAGGGAGTGTTCCGACAAAATATTTCGATTCCGGACGCGCAGGTTTAGAGGAATGATGTGTGCATTGAAATATGCCGCGCCGGAAAAGTTGAAACGAGCCACTGCGCCTGGCTTTTTGGCGAAGTCGGATCGATGCTTAGCACTTATAAAAAAAGGTACTCGGAATTGCTTTTTGAGTACCTTTTTATCATTTCAGGTTAAAATTGCATTTATAAGGCCTTTTAATTGCATTAATAATTGCTATTATTTTTTAAAGGCATTTAATTAACTTTCTAAAACAGCAAAAAATTTATTCATTTTTGTATGTTGACCGCTTCGCCCAGGACTTTCGGGGAGCAGATTTTACGAATTCCACAATCAAAGTTTCCTCTGTCTTTGAAAGCTTTCCTGCAAAGCTCATAGAGGCTTTCGTCGCTCGATATCAGTTGTGCAGAGAATGGTTGGCATTTGGGACTTGTGTGGACGCATTAATAGGAAATTTGTTCGGGATATCTCTGAGTTGTTTTAACTTGTTCTATATAACCCGGTTCTTGATTTCAAAATAAAAAGTATCCTAATGTCTGGGGCTTGAAAAAATGAAATTCGGAGTGAGCTTCAAAGAAGAAGATCAACGGAAGTTCAAAAGGATTTTTTTCTCGGAAAAAGACAATGTCAGAGCTGTTTTTTCCAACTTGGGACATCATTTTCTATTGGATATGACTGTCTTGAACCTAAGTGAAAGTGGAATTGGTTTGATGATGTGGAAAAGGGAAAGCAATGGTATTCACTCCGGAGATATTCTGATGTTAAAAGCAATAACCGGGCATCCTCGCCTGGATTTTATACGAAATATTCAATCAGAAATTCGGTGGATTCTGAATCATAAATTTTTAGATCATGTCGGTATAGGTTGTGAATTTGTTAATATGCCGTTACCTCTGAAAGACCAGCTTCGCAATTCTCTAAGTAATGATATCTGATAATTTAATAACAGGGGTACTTCCCCTGACCTGGTTGCAGGCGGTTTTTTCCAGCCGCTCTATGGAGCGATTTTTCCGGGAAACTCGTCCCAGACATCCTTAATCGAAATAGCGAAACCAATCCCTTCGGTATTATTCACAATCATGGTATTGACGCCCAGCACATGACCCTGTTCATCAATCAGGGGCCCGCCACTGTTTCCGGGATTTATGGGTGCGTCCGTCTGGATTACCGTTCCCACCTTATTATAGGTGCGGTAACCCGAGATTATTCCGGCGGTGACCGTATGGCGCAATCCTGATGGATTGCCAATGGAGTAGACTGTGGCGCCGGGACTGAGGCGCCTGAAGTTCGGTTTGATGGGCTCCTGAGAAAAGCCGTCAAGTGTCAGCAGGGCCAGATCAAAGTTTTCGCTGTAATCAATTTCATAAGCAGTGAACTCCTGTCCGGAAAGAGTGACCACCTTGATGGCTGCGGGATAATCGGAGTATTCAATATTGCGGCGTTGCTCCTGAAGTTTCCAGTACAGCCTGTCGTACTTGTTGTAATGGTCCTCCTTGGCCCGGATGGCATTGGTGATCTTTTCTCTTAACGGTTCGTCGGTTACCTTTTCGAGGCGTTCCTTTAAATTTTTGATAATTTTTTTTTCTTTTTCCAGGGCATTTTCAAGTTCCTCAAGCTTTTGGCGGAAGGTTCTCAGTTTGGCCTGATCAAATTTTACGACGTGACGGTTTGTAATGACGTGGCCTTGGTTGTCAACGAAAAAGCCGGAGCCGCTTCCCCAGGGCGTTTCAATATACACCGTGGCATTTCGTGCGGCAGCAATGGAGTTGCTGGAACCATGATTGACGGTCACAGGGTTGTTTTCCCCGGGCGGGGTTGGATAAGGGGCTTCCGTCGGCTGTTGGAAAGAAATGTTCGGCTCCTGCAACATGGGCTCGGAAACCGCGTCTTGCTGCTGGACAACTTCAAGAGGGGCATCGGGGGATTCGGCCGATTTTTCGAAGTAGACTTTGCCTGCCATCAACCCCAGAGCTATGGCCAAAACCACAATAATCATGGTTTTGACGTAGCTCTCTTTGTCTGGATTGGGCGCTATTTTTGAATCCGAAGCGGTGTCGAGAGCCGCCTCAGGGGTAATACTGCTCCTTCGCTCTTCGTATTTCGCAAAAACAATCCCGCAGGCCTCACAAATTTCTGATTCAACCTGTTGGAATCCGCATTTCGGACATTGCATGTAAACCCTCCTTGGACGGTTTGGTTTATAGTAGTAGTGGCCATAACCCCTGCAACATGCGTGCAAATTTTGACGCCAAAAGCAAAGGGGGACTCAGCGAGCGTTCTTTTTAAGGTTTTCAGGTGATGGAAAAATGTCTTTGGCTGACCAAAGACGGCGGAAATAGGATTTGTTCATGTGAAAGGCTTTTGATTAAGAGATGGGCTGAGAGAATCTGACGAACCGGCATGTTGCTTGTATATCAGTATTCGCCCAAGGTCTAATTTGCTTCTAAATTAAAGGAAATATGAAAAGGCTTGCCAAAACCTGAATGTGAAAAAAATTAATAATAAAAACAACTTGTTTGAAATGCAGGAACGGAGGATTAAGTGAAAAAGCAATTTCTGGTTGTGATTGCTCTTGTCGCCCTGGCTGCAGCGGGTGCGGCGTATTATTATTTTTCCCGCCCCATCGTTCAGCATGTGGCCATTGAGGCTGTGCTTCCGGCTGAAACTGTCAGTCTGATAAAAATTTGCGATCTTACCCAACAGATTGAAGAGTTAAAGTCCGAACTTTTGGGGCAATCGCTGGCCAAGATGGACCTCCCTGCTATCCTCGATCTGCTTGAAGTTTCGCGGGTGGACCGGAACAACATCATGCGTTTCAGGGACCAGGTGCAGGCAACGGTCAGCAGCACCTGGTTCGATATTCTGTTTGGCCGGGAGATCGCCCTGGCACTGCAGCCTCTGGCGCTTGATTTAAACAACCTAAAAAATTTCTCGAAAAAGCAGGTTCTGGATGCCCTGGTTATTATCGGCAGGCCCAAACAACCCGCCCGGGTTCTGGAAAGTCTGAATAGGATGTTTGCAAAAGAGTTGAAGATTCAAACTCAGCCATACAAACAGTGGGAAATCAAGCAGTTCCTCCTTGAGGATGGACAGCCGGTATATTTCGCTTTGACCGATGAGCTGGTAATTGCCGGCATGTCCTTGAACTTGCTTCAGCGCTGTCTCGACCAGTCGCTCGATCCGGGCTCTTCCCTGTTGCAGGCGAAGGCCTTTAATACCTATTGTGGCGATCTTTTCAAACCTGGCCAGACCGATTTGATTCTTTTCGGCGATTTTGACTATTTCATCTCAACCGCAAGGGAAGTGGCCAGGGCTCAGGTTGAGAAGGAACCCGAAATGGCCGTGTTGGAGATGCAGCTTGCGAAAATGAAAGGTTTAACTGCCCTCGCAATGGCATCTTATGACGACGGCGGGCCTCTTCTCCACAACAGGCTTGTGTTCGGCATCGACCGCAATGGACTCTCTCCGACTCTGGAGAGGGCTTTTGGCGTGAAACCGGCTGACAATCCGACCCTGAAAAACACCCCTTCGGAAGTGCTGATGTACAGCTGGCAAAACAATTTCGATCTCAGTTTTTATTGGCAGGAGTTCCAGAAAAACCCCGAACTCACCCCGGAAAATATTGAGAAAATAAAGCAGGAATTTTCTCAAAATACAGGGCTTGAGCTTGATAGTTTTTTGGCCGCGTTCGGCAATCAACTGGCATTTTTGATCAATGACATTAACACCAATGGAATGTTTCCTATCCCTGAAGTAGCTCTCCAATTTGAAGTCAAGAAGCCCGGGATGATTGACCAGGTGATTCAAAAGCTTGGCGGCCAGATGGGGATGCCAATGCAGCAGGAGACCCACAATGGGGTTGATTTGACCTTTGTTGCTCTGCCTCTGGGGGCTGACCTCAGTCCCGCCTATGTTTGTCAACATGGTTTCTGTACCATTGCCGTGAACAAACGTCTCCTTAAATCGATATTAGACGCTCCAAAGAACAATAGCCTTGGTGATCAACCGGACTTCCAAGTGGTAGACCAGGGGCTTTCCGGGCAAAATAATCAAATTTCGTTCATGAATGTGACCAGCATGATTGCCAAATCCCGGGAAGTGGCCTCCTGGTCTTTGGCCTGGATGGCTGCGACCCAGCCGGACCAGGGGAAAAAAGCGCAAAAGGTTGCCGAGCTGGTTCTGAATCCTCTTCTTGACGGTTTTTCCATGGTCAATTCTATTGGCAGTCGTGTCTATGTGAAGGATGATCGGCTGGTGAATGATATTTATACGTCGGTAAACCGCCCCTAGACCGGACCCGGTCCATCGAAAAATATTCGTTAGGGAAGCCGGGGTGATTGCGGCAATGAAGCAGGTGTAAACAGCTAAGGCGGTATGGTGGTTCCGTTTCAGCTGTTTACGGAACGTGCGGCGAACATTTATTGGGGTATTTTTCGATTTTATAACGAAGAAATATTCTATGAATTTTAACCCGGCAAAAACTTGCTTTCACATTTTGCTTCCGGTCCTTCTGGCCCTGATGATCAACTTGGGGTTTTTACTGCATAGCTCTGATTGCCAAGGGGGAAACCTCGATCCGTTATGGACCAAAGTACTGCAAGAAAACTCTGAAACCGGGGTCTATGTCCTGGAAAAAGGTGAGGAAGCGCTTCTGGCCCGGGCCTGGCTGGGCGACTGGGCCAAAGAGGCCATCGATATTCAATACTTCATCTGGAGTACCGACAATGTCGGTATCCTTGCCGCCGAAGCCCTCTTGCGGGCGGCGCAGCGCGGGGTGCGGGTGCGGGTCATTGTCGACGATTTGCTGATCGATGCCCCGCCGGAGAGCCTGGTTGCTCTGGCGGCCCATCCCAATATTCATATTCGCATCTACAACCCGGTTCACAAAACCGGGGTTTCCAGGGCCCGCCGTATTTTCAACCTCCTAACCGATTTCCGCAACTCCAATCAGCGCATGCACGACAAGACCTTCTGTGTCGACTCGACCTTTGCCATCGCCGGTGGCCGCAATATGGCTGACGAGTATTTCGATTACGACCGGGAGTATAATTTCCGCGACCGCGATCTGTTGATAACCGGGGCCGTTATTCCGGAAATTAAGAAGAATTTTGAAAATTTCTGGGCCAGTTCACTGGCGGTTCCCGTAGAGAAGCTGCTTAATTCGCAAAAAGAGCAGATGGATGAAGAACGAATCCTGCAAATTTATGCGGAGCTGCATGAGTATGCCCGCTCACCGGAAAATTTCGCGCCCCAGGTTCGGCAGGCCTTGCATGATCTGCCGCAGAGATTCCCTATGCTGTTGAAGAATATGATCTGGACCGAGGCCCGGTTTATTCATGATGTGCCGGGCAAGAATTTTGGCCGGGAATGGCTCGGGGGCGGTGGGGCAAGCACCCGGGCATTGGCAAAATGCCTGGCGGAGGCCACACGCAGCGTACTGATACAGTCCCCGTATCTGGTCCTGCCCGGCGGGGCGCTGGATCTTTTCCGCAGTCTGGTTAAGGGGGGTGTGGATGTGCGGATTGTTACCAACTCGCTGGGTGCGACGGATAACCTGATGGCCTTCAGCGGTTACCGTAAACAGCGGGAGTCCATTCTCGCTGCCGGGGTCAAAGTTTTTGAGTTCAAACCCCATCCGCCCATTCAGAAGGAACTGATCGAACGCTACCCGGTTTTAGCCAAGAATTCACCGATTTTCGCCATTCACGCCAAGACCATGGTCATTGATGATGAGACCCTTTTTATCGGAACCTTCAATCTCGACCCGCGCTCGGCCAATCTCAACACCGAGGTGGGACTTCTTTTGAAAAATGAAACCCTTGCGAAACAGGTGGCGGCGGAAATCCGTAACGATATGGCACCTGAAAACAGCTGGCCGGCCGGTAAGGGCGACGCTGCCTCCAAGGCGCCGTTTGGCAAGCGTTTGCGGCTGCGTCTGTGGGAAATGTTGCCCCTGGATGCTTTATTGTGATTGGAAAGAAAGTATTTGAAATGATCCTGACACCGGGGGTTCTCGGATCATCGAAGGAAATATCAGACAACAAGCAACAAAACGCTTAACCGAAGAAGGATTGCCTTTTGGCAAGAACAGCGGGTTGGTTTTGATCAGAAAATACCCTTTCCACTTCGGTTGCGTTTCGAGAGGGGAGACCCGCTAACCTTCTTGAGCTGTTTTTCATGCTGGCTAACAGATTTGAAGGTTACAATTGGTTTCCGGATAACACATATTTTTTGGCTGTGCGGCGATCGAGGCCGGTAATTCTGGCCACCTGCTCGAAAGTGCCGTGCTGTCGGTAGAGCATTTCGCAATACCCGGCCAGGACTTCCTGGACGGTCATTTTCCCTTCCGCAATTCTCTCTTTTAAAGCATCCCCCAGATCAGGTGCCGCCTCCCGGATTTCTCCCTCGTAGCGGCCGCAGAGAAGAATTCTGCGCACGGCCTGTTCCAGCTCCCGGACGTTCCCCGGCCAGGGATAGTCGCGGCCGGGGTGCTCGTTAAGAATGCCTCTTATGGTCCGCACCAGCTCCGGCTGGCGGTTTCCGATTATGCGTTCGATGACGCGTTCAAGGAGGATGGAAGTCTCATTGGGGTTTTCCCGCGTGCGTTGGTGGAGGCTCGGAACTTCGATGACATCGGAGCAGAGGCGATAAAAGAAGTCGTCCCGGAACTTGCCTTCCTTGCGCAGTTTTTGGATGGGACGGTTGGTTGCCGCGATGACGCGGCCGCTGAAGCGCAACGGTTCGTGGCTGCCGACGGGAGAGAAGACCCGCTCCTGGAGAATCTGCAAAAGCTTGATCTGGACCGGCGGCGCGAGGTCGCCGATTTCGTCGAGGAAAATGGAACCGTGGGGGCTGCACTCGGAGAAAACACCCCGGTAGTCGCTGACGGCTCCGGTGAACGCGCCTTTTTTGTGGCCGAACAATTCCGATTCAATAAGGGTTTCCGGAAACTGCGATAGATTCCGTGCGATGAAATTGCGGTTGAAGCTTTCCCTGAACTTCTCGCTTTTGTGGTCGAAGGGGATGTGGCCGGAACGTCCAATAGCCGCGGCTGCGGCGCCCTTGCCGGTCCCCGTTTCTCCCAACAGCAGGGTGGAAAAATCCTCCATGCGATCCCAGAGGTGGTGTTCGAACCACTTGGTGTCGTGGGTGAAAATGTTGTTCCAGAGACGGCAGCGCAAGGTGTTCATGGAAGGGCAATCGCCGACCAGATTGCGGTTGATGAAGAAGAACGAGCGGCGCAACTGGAAAAAGAACGCCATGTAGCGGCAGGCCTCCGTTTCGGAAAAGCCTCTCTCCAGCAGTGCCGCCATGGCTTTCGCCGCAAAGGGGAGCGTCACGGGACGCTCCCCTCCGGCAAGTTGTTTGCGGATGTGGGCGTCGAATTCGTCAATAAAATCGTGATAGATATCAAAAAGAAAGGCGGTGCGTAGAATAGCGGCATCGGCGGGGGTGAAATCGGAAAATTTGACCCTGCCTTTCGCACCCAGGGCGGCGAGATGTGTTTTGACTTTGGCAAAAGCCTGCCTGGTAATCTGGCTACGATCAAGGTTGCGGTCGGCTTCCGCAAGGCGCAGGTCCAGTTCAAAGCGGAGGTCGCTGAAAGGGTTGCAGAAAGCCGTGCGATCCAGGGTGATGAAAAAATCTCTTTGTGTACCTGTGAGTTGAAGTGTTTTTTCCATGTAAAAAATGTATATGATGTATGCATACTATGTCAAACAATAATATTTATTGAGGTCAAGCAATCTTTAAAAATAAAAATTTCACAATAAAAACAGCTATTTAAATATATTTTTCATAGTGGCACAAACTCTGCCTTTAAATTCCATCAGGAAATGAAGCTTGATATCTCGATGGAACATTGAAAGGAGAGTTTGCCATGTCAAAAACAAATCACATTTCAGGTTTTGCTGCAGGAAAGAAACTCCATCTGTTTATTGCCATGTTTGTGGCGCTGCTCAGCGGTTTTTTATGCCTACCCGGGAAAGGGATGGCGGCGGGATTGCTGAAGGCTGTGAACGGTGGCGATGTCCCCGTTTCCATTAAATCCCACAAGGTCGATGTCACCATCAACAACGGTTTCGCCAGAACCGAGGTTGACCAGGTTTTCTCCAATCAGGGCGACTATGATTTGGAAGCCATCTATTCTTTTCCATTACCCAAACAGGCCAGCCTCTCGGAGGTTTCCCTCTGGATCGACGGAGTCGAGACCCTGGGCGAGGTTGTAGAAAAGGAGAGGGCGCGCAAGATTTACGAAGATCAGAAGGCCAAAGGCAATGACACGGCCCTGGCTGAGAAGAATGATTTCAAAACGTTCGACATCTCTGTCGGCAAGGTCCCGGCGGGCGGTGAAACCCGGGTGCGGCTGGTTTACTATCAGCCCCTGGAGATCGACCTCAATATCGGGCGTTACCTCTATCCTCTGGCAGAGGGCAATGTCGATGAGGAACGTATCGCTTTCTGGAGTGTCGACGACCAGGTGAAGGGGGCGTTCTCGTTTCATCTGCAGCTCAAATCGGCCTTTCCCCTTAAGGATGTCCGTCTTCCCGCATTTCAGAACGATGCGTCCGTTCAAAAGATCAGCGGCAACGGAGAAGAGCAGGGCGGTGGAGAAACCTGGGACATCCTCATTGACAAACCGGAAGGCCTGAACCTCAACCAGGACATCGTTTTTTACTACCGCCTCGACGAAAGCGTGCCGGGCCGGGTCGAGCTTATCCCTTTCCGCAACAGTGACAATGAAGATGGCACCTTCATGGTTGTTGTCACTCCTGCGGCCGACCTTAAAAAAATTCAGGAAGGCAGCGACTGGGTCTTCATCCTCGACGTGTCGGGGAGTATGCAGGGCCACAAGATCGCGACCCTGGCCGATGGCGTATGCCGTACCCTGGACAAAATGTCCGGCAATGACCGCTTCCGCATCATCACCTTCAACAATACAGCTACTGATGTCACCAACGGCTTTGTTCAGGCAACCCCTGAGAATACCCGCCAATGGAGCGACCGTATCAAAGCGCTTCCGGCAGGCGGTTCGACCAACCTTTATGACGGCCTCTACCAGGGCTACAAAGGGCTGGATGACGATCGTACCACCGGTATAATTCTGGTGACCGACGGCGTGACCAACACCGGCCCCACGGAACATGCACGGTTTATAGAGCTTTTGCGCCAGTACGATCTGCGCCTCTTCACCTTTGTCATCGGCAACAATGCCAATCAGCCCCTGCTTGACCGTCTTGCCAAAGATTCCAGCGGCTTTGCCATGAACATCTCCGATGCCGACGATATTACCGGGCGACTGTTGCAGGCAAAAGCCAAGGTCCTCCACGAGTGTCTCCATGATGTAGAGCTGAAAATCAAAGGCGAGCGTGTTAAAGACCTGACACCTGTTCAGCCAGGCAACCTCTACCTTGGCCAGCAGCTGGTCATGTTCGGCCGCTACGCAGGCGATGGCGAGGTCAGGGTTGAGTTGAAAGGCAAGATTTCCGGCCAGGACAAGACCTGGGAAACGGCTGCCGTTCTCCCCGAAGTGGACCGTGACAACCCCGAACTGGAACGCCTCTGGGCTCTTTCCAGGGTTGATGAACTGATGCAGGAAGTGCGGGAAAAGGGTGAAACCGAAACTCTGCGCGGCAAAATCGTCGATCTCGGAACCAGCTATTCCCTGGTGACCGATTACACCTCCATGGTCGTGGTCCGCGACGAGGTTTTTGAAACGGAAAAGATCGAACGTAAAAATGCCCGCAGGGTCGAAACCGAACGCAAAGCGCAGGCAACGCGGGCGGCAACGCCGGTAAAAAACTACCGGGTCGACAACGACAGTAAGGGCGGCATGTTCAAGGGATTGCCTTCACCCAATATCGGTTCCGGGCCGGTAGGTTTCCTCTTTGTCGGGGTGGCGGCATGGCTGGATAGGCGGAAGAAAAAAATGAAATAGGACATTTGTTTTTAGGTGGGATCGTGCTGCCCATGGAAAGGACATCTGGCGCCAGGATGGCGACAGCCAAGCCCCATGGATGGGTTAATGCGGCCCTTGGAATGGGTAGCACGGTCCCTCCCCGCCCTGGCGAAATTAACGGCAACGAAAACTATGCTTTGTCTGGCGCCTTAACTCTAAAACCAGCTTGAATGCGAGAACACTATGAAAACGCTTACTATCCACAAAAATGAATCTTTCGACCTGAGTCCTGGCTTCAAAGAAAAGATCCGCTCCTTTGAGCTGTGTTTCTGGCTGGGGCTGCTGATCTTTTGTAATCACTCTCTGCTGCAGGGGCGAATGGCCGGACAATATGTGTTTCTGCCCTCTTTTGTTGGCAACGGCGAGTGGTGCCGGGCTGTCCTTTCTCCCTTTGTCCATGTCAGCTGGTACCATCTGGCCCTTGATGCCCTGGCCTTCCTGTTTCTCTGGAAAAGTTTGGATGGCGAAAACACGGGGGTACGCTGGATTTACCTGCTTTTCAGCTGGACTGGGTGTTTGTTGGTGCCGTTGCTGGTTTCGGAACAGATTCACGTCCTCGGTCTTTGTGGCCTTTCCGGGATATCCCATGGCCTGTTTGCCGTTTCGGCCCTGGAACTGGCTGCTGACAAAAAATACAAAGAAACCGGGTTTATAGGCCGAATCATGTTCTCAGTGCTCTTTGCCAAGGTCGTTTGGGAAATGCTCAGCGGCAAGGTTCTTCTGGCGGGCTTTCATCTGGGTTTTGTAGGAACTCCTCTGGTTTCCTCCCATCTGGGCGGCTTTTTAGGCGGCAGCCTGGCTTATTTTTTAATCAGAATGGCTTGTATCTTGAATAAAAAAAGCCGATTTCATGGTGGGTTGCCGTCATGAGAGTGATTATCTGTTTATTGATAGGGATTTTTCTTGTGCCTTTTCTGGTTTGGGCAAGCCTTAAAACGGAGCAAATAACCATGAGGAATCGGGTACAGATTATCGATATGCACGTTCATGCGGCCGGTATCGGTGCGGGCGGAAGCGGTTGTTACGTTGCGCCAAAGCTGCGCCGCAACTGGAGATACAAGATCTATCTCAAGGCCTTCGGTGTTGGGGAAAAGGAGTTGCTGAAGAAGGGGGATCAACTGGTTTTTCAACGGATATCGGAATCCATTCAGGCGTCCAGTTACGTTTCCGGGGCGGTGATTCTCGCTCTTGACGGGGTGGTTGACAAGGAGGGCAAACTGGATCTTGAGCAGACGGAGATTTATATCCCCAATGATTTTGTGGCCGCCGAAACAGCGAAATACCCGAATCTCTACTTTGGGGCGAGCGTTAATCCTTATCGCCGCGATGCTCTTCAACGTCTGGAAAAGGTCGCACAACAGGGCGCGGTCCTGATCAAATGGCTGCCGGCGATCCAGGGCATCGATCCCGCTGACAAAGCCCTGATTCCGTTCTACGAGAAGCTCAGGGAGTTGGATATTGTCCTTCTGACCCATGCCGGGGATGAAAAGTCCTTTACCCGTGCCGACCCGAGCCTGGGCGATCCCGAGCGTCTCAAACTTCCCCTTTCCCTGGGGGTGAAAGTAATTGCCGCGCATGCCGCGACAACCGGGAAAAATGATGGGGAGGAAAATATGGCACGCCTTCTCCGCATGTTTCCCGACTATCCGACCCTTTATGCGGATATCTCCAGCCTGACGCAATTGAACAAACTTCGCTACCTGCCCAAACTTTTGAAACATCACGACATACATGACCGTTTGATTTACGGCACGGATTTTCCTCTGATCAATACCTCGTTGGTATCTTCCTGGTATTTTCCCGGGCGGCTATCCATCCGTGAAATGTTGGAGATCTCGTTATTGTCCAGCCCCTGGGACCGTGACGTGCGCCTCAAAGAATCTTTGAAGGTTCCTGCCGATGCATTTGTGCGCGGAAATGCTCTCCTTAAAATCCCAACCGACGGCCAGTCCGTCATTTGGAACGATAATTCAATGTCAGAGAACCGGCTGCAGCAATCCACGGAAGGAAGGGGCCAGGGTTTTCAGGAGCTAAAAGGGTGAGGCGAGCCCATTCTCAATTTGGTGAACAGTTTCAATCCGGGAGAATTTTAATGACCAACCAGAATATCCAAACCAACAGGCGCTCCTTTTTGTGGTTGAATGCAACCCAGTTCCTCGGGGCGTTGAATGACAATCTTTTCAAACTGATCCTGATCTTTTTTCTCATCGAGCTGCAGGGGCCCGAATCCGCAGGGGAAGTAGCCGCTTTTGCAGGCGCTGTCTTCGTGGTTCCTTTCCTGCTCTTTTCCCCTTTGGCCGGTGTCCTGGCCGACCGCCTGCGTAAAAGCCGGCTTATTGTCATGGCCAAAGGCCTGGAAGTTGTGGTTATGGCCATCGGTGCTTCAGCTTTGTGGCTGTCAAGTTCCTTCGGCCTCTACCTGGCCCTGTTTCTCATGGCTCTGCAGAGTACATTTTTCAGCCCGGCCAAGTACGGCATTGTCCCTGAACTCGTGGGCCGGGAAGAGCTTTCCAAAGCCAACGGTCTCATCGAAGCTTTTACCTATCTGGCCATTATCCTCGGAACCACCACGGCGACGGTGGTTCCGCTTGTCACCGGGGGCGGTTACAAGCTTTCGGGAACCATCTGTCTGGGGATTGCCGTTCTCGGCCTGATTTTCAGCTTCGGCATCAAAGAGAAACACAGCATAGCTGATTCGGCCGGCAAGACAGCTCCCCTGCAGGAATTCCGGCAAGCCCTGCGGCTGGTCCGCCAGGATCGCTACCTGACCATGGCGGTGCTCGGTGCTTCCCTTTTCATGCTCATCGGGGCCTTCGTCCAGCTCAACCTCATCCCACTCGGGATCCAGGATTTCGGCCTCTCCCAGGAGCAGGGCGGGGCCCTTTTCCTGCTTGCGGCATTGGGTATCGGAGCCGGCTCCCTGGTCGCGGGCAAGATGTCCGGACGCAATGTGGAGTTGGGCGTGGTTCCCATTGGCGCGGCACTTCTGTTTATGGCATCCACGGTACTGTCCGGAGCATCCGGTCACCTCGTCACGGCCTCTCTGGCTATTTTGCTGCTGGGAGTCGGGGCGGGCCTGTTCATCGTTCCTCTGCATTCTTTTATTCAGTTCCGGGCGCCGGAGGAGCATCGTGGCAAAGTCCTGTCTGTCATGAATTTTCTCGGCTGGTTCGGCGTTTTAGGGGCGGCCCTTCTGACCCATGTCGTCAATGAGGTTTTTGCCCTGCCGGCCCACGCAGGGTTCTTCGGGCTTGGCCTTTTCATGCTCCTGGTTACGACCCTAGCGCTGGCCATCTTACCCGATTTTTTCCTGCGTTTCGTGGCCCTGGTGCTTATGCGGGTCATCTATCGGGTGCGGGTGCGCGGTGAGGAGAACGTGCCGGTTGAAGGCGGAGCCCTGCTGGTCGCCAACCATGTCTCCTGGGTGGATGCCCTGCTGCTGTTGTCGACCCAGCAGCGCCGGGTCCGTTTTCTCATGGAGCGGGGGATTTATAACACCTTTTTCGTCAAACATTTCTTCAGATTAATGGGGGTGATTCCCATCTCCTCCCAGGACGGCCGCAAAGCCCTGGTGGAATCCCTCCAGACCGCCCGCCGTGCCCTGGATGACGGCTATCTGGTCTGTATCTTCGCCGAAGGCGCCCTGACCCGCAACGGTACGCTTCAGGAATTTCGCCCCGGTTTCGAAAAGATCGTCAAAGGCTCCGACCATCCCATCGTTCCCGTTCATATCGGCGGTATCTGGGGAAGCATTTTCAGTTACAAGTATGGTGCGTTGCTGGCAACCTTGCCCAAGTCTCTTCCCGGTCCGGTGAGGATCGATTTCGGGACACCCTTTTCACCGCCCTCGACGTCGACGGAAGTCCGGCAGGCGGTCATGGAGTTGTCGAGCCGCTATTTTGAAAGCCGCAAGGAGGCTGGCGACTCCCTCGGCCGGCGCTTTGTCAGATCGGCTCGCCGGCACTGGCGGCGACCGGCTATTGCCGACTCCAGCGGCAAAAAGCTGAGTTTCGGGCAAACCTTTATGGCGGCCCTGATGCTGAAAAATTCGCTCGCGGAAAAAATCGCCGGTCAGAAGAACGTCGGGGTTCTTCTGCCGACCTCCGTCGGCGGTGCACTAGCCAACCTCGCCCTGACCCTGTCCGGCAAGGTGCCCGTCAACCTCAACTATTCCGCTTCCGCAGAGAGTATGGCGTCAGCCGTGTCCCAGGCCGGTATTGAAACCATTCTGTCTTCACGCAAATTCCTCGACAAGCTTGGCCGTCAGGATACGGAAGATGCTTATGTTTTCCTGGAGGATCTGACCCAGGAGCTTCGTTTTAGTGCAAAGGTGTCCCTTTGGCTATCCGCCCGTTTCATGCCCACGGGTTGGCTGCTAAGCGACTGCCTGCGTGATCCGGATGCCCTGGCAACCATCATTTTCTCCTCGGGCAGCACCTCCGATCCCAAGGGAGTGATGCTCAGCCATCACAATATTCTGTCCAATATCGACGCCTACAATATGGTCTTCTCCGTCGATAAACAGGACAATATCTGCGGTATTCTGCCGTTTTTCCACAGCTTCGGTTTTTCCGGCACCCTGTGGTTTCCGCTGTTGACCGGTTTTTCCGCGGTCTATCATCCCAACCCCCTCGATACCGGCCGCATCGTGAAGGCTATTCACCGCAACCGTTCGACCTTTCTGATGGCCACCCCGACCTTTTTGTCGGCCTATATCCGCAAGGCCGCCCCCGAGGATTTCGCTTCCCTGCGGGTTGTCATCACCGGTGCGGAAAAACTCAGTTCCAAGCTGGCCGGCGATTTTGCGGATAAATTCGGTGTTATGCCCCTGGAAGGGTATGGGGCGACGGAACTTTCGCCCGTGGCGGCTATCAATCTGCCGGATGTCGAGGCGGGCGGCGTTTGTCAGGTCGGTTCGCATCCGGAGAGCGTTGGGCGGCCCCTGCCGGGAGTTGCCGTTCGCATTCTCAACCCTGAAACCCGTGAACCGCTTCAGGTCAACATGGACGGACTCATTGAAATTCGCGGACCCAATGTCATGCTCGGCTACTTGAACCAGCCCGAGAAAACCGCCGATGCTATTCGCGACGGTTGGTACGCCACGGGTGATATCGGCTGTCTCGATGACAAAGGGTTTCTCAAAATTACCGGCCGTCTTTCCCGCTTCAGTAAAATCGCCGGTGAGATGGTTCCCCATGGTGCCATTGAGGACATCCTGCAAAGAGAACTCGACTCGTCGGAACCCCAGGTCGCAGTTACGGCGGTGCCTGACGAAAAGAAAGGCGAGCGCCTCGTGATTTTGCATGTGCCCTCATCCGGAGGTGTCGAAAAGCTGAAAGCCATTCTAGATAGCAGCGCCCTTCCCAATCTCTGGAAGCCCGCCCCGGACAGCTACCTGTCTGTGGATACCATCCCCATCCTCGGTAGCGGCAAACTTGATCTGCGGGCCATTAAAAAGATAGCTGAGGAAGAGTTATTAGAAGCCTAGTTCATCAAGTCAAAAACACCTTTGTTAAGGATTCCGGCCCCGCTTTTTTGGGGTTTTTGGAAAATAGGAAGGGGCCGAATAAATGCCGGCCGGTTTTGACCGATATTGGTATCACATTGCAGGCATTGGCCGGATTATCTGGACTTTTGATAGGTTCCGATGAGGGTAGCCTGGGAAATAACATGCCCTTCCATGGCAGCTACCAAGTCGGTTTTGGTCGGAGTATTCAAGCCTTCGAGAGTAATATCGAGGGCGTAAACCTTATGAAAATAGCGATGCCGTCCAATAGGAGGACAGGGACCGCCATAGCCGATTCGTTTCCAGTCATTCAACCCCTCTTTGATCACAGGTGAAAGGCTTGCAACCTTGACAGCCTCGGGCAAACCGGAAAGCTCTGGGGGGATGTCGAACAGAATCCAGTGGACCCAGATTCTTTTAGGCGCTTTTGGGTCGGGAGCATCCGGATCGTCCACAATGAGAACAAGGCTGGCGGTACCTTCGGGGATACCGCTCCATTTTAGCGGCGGCGAGATGCCTTCCCCTTCGCAGGTGTAGCGTGACGGAATTTCGCTTTGCTCGGTAAAAGCATCGGATTTTAGGGTCAGGGTCATTTTACCCTCCTTAAGGGTGTCAGCCGGCTCTAATAAAATCGTCCGGAGAATCAAGGGCGCCTTTTGTTTATGATGGAGAGAGATGTTGTCTTAGCGTCCCGGAAAAGTCTTCAGCAGGCCTTGGACAAGGGTATAGACCGCATAATTCAAACGGGTGGAAAAGTCAGCGCTTTTAATTGGTCGGGCTCTTCCGTTTCCTCGCCAGACTTCCGCCGCTGATGCTTTTTCGATCAGGCGTCCTGTCGCATTCAAAAATATTTCGGAAAATGGCCCTTCATCGGAAGATCTTTGTGTCGGGTTTATCCCGAAATGAAAGGTGACGTGAACTTGCATCAGTCCATCCGTTTCCAGGGGACTGCTTCGGACTAGAATCAAAGGGTCGATTTTCAGAGGGTCGGAATTTTCATATGTTCCTTTCCCGGAAGGGAAGGCCGTCGGTTTAACCACATAGCCTTTTCCGGCCAGGTTTTTTTCAATTTGCAGGCGGATCCTTGTGCTGAGATCTGTTCCGCTCAGATCCGTCGGCAGGGGAGGAGCATAGGCCTGATCATAAGTAATTGGAAAAAGGGCGATGGTTTTAATCGCAACAGGATCGAAACTCCCGGGCCCTTTCACCTTGCTGTCCGGAAGAGTACATGAGGACAGGACCAGAATCGCCATCCCGGATATAAATAAGCTGCTGTTTTTAAATATCTTTTCCATGTGAATTCTCCTGAAAGCGGAAGAAAGGTTGATAATTTTTTTTTATATATGGAATTATACCTTGAAAAAATTCTTTACGATTATCGTTGAAAAAGATAAATGACCTTTAAAAACAAATAATGTGTTCTTTTACCCCGGGCGGTTTGCCATCCGGGGTCTCTTTGCTATCTTTGAGGTAAAAAGTTTTCAGTTCATCATTTGACTTGGGATCGGGAGGTTAAGCGGCGGGCAGCGTTATCCGTTGACTTTGGAAGTAGTCAATTTCTGCGGGAATGTCCTTACAGCTTTGCGGCCATTAGGAGATTGGAATTCTGCCGCAAAAGGTTGGTTGGGGTTGTGGCATTTTTTTTGCTCAGGAATCTGGGTCAGAATAACAAATTCCCAGGCGTTTTCTATCCGGAACATCTGTTTGTCCTGTCAACGGACTGGTATGGAAAAGATTAAGCAGAAAATCGTTCTCAGCGACGAGCCTGAACTGATCAAATTAATCGAAAGTTCTTTTTTCGGGCGTGAAGGATATGAACTGAAAAAGGTTTCCAGCGGTCCGGAAGCGTTTCGGTCCATCGAGGAGGAAGCCCCCGTACTCGCCATTCTATCTCTGAATATGGCCGAATTCGGGGGGGAAGAGTGCTTTCGAAGGGTCAAAAACGATCCCTTTCTCTGTCTGCTGCCGGTCATGCTGATATGTTCGAATTCACCCCAGGAATTGAAGAAATGCCGAAACGCCGGTTGCGATAATATCATAATTCGTCCCATCGACAGCTGGGACCTCATTTCCATGGCTTGCCGGCTTCTCAACATTGTCGGTCGGGCCTCCCCCAGATGCCGGGTTTCCATCCCTGTCCATTGGGGGCCGCAAGGGGATGATATCCAGTCCGGCACCATTGTCGACCTGAATAGCGGGGGCATATTCATCAATACGGATATCTTTCTTCCCCCCGGAAAAAATATCAGCTTGAGGTTCCTTCTCCCCAACCGCGACAAAGTCATCTGCTGTCAGGGGAAGGTGGCCTGGATCAATCATCCGGAGTGGGTCAAATCGACAGCCCTGCCAGCCGGGATGGGGATCTGCTTCACTTCCATTCCCGAGCCGGACATGACCTCTATCCAGATGTTTCTTCAAAAGGAAAATGGCTGAAAGGCTTGGTCCCTGATCAACTCCGGTAACCTTTCCTTCTGTGCCCGGCAAAGGTATGAATTCTTTCCATTTTGTCCGCAATCAGCAGGTTTTATGACATTTTTGGTCAGTTAACTAAAAAAATCATAAGGGAGGTTGAATTTGTCTACGGGCTCCAGGAAAAAAAGGGTTTTTATTACGGGAGGTGCCGGATATATAGGCAGTCATGTGGTTAAAATGCTCGGGGAGCAGGGATATGAGCTCCTGGTCTATGATAACCTCTCTACCGGAAATTCCTGGGCCGTTCTTCATGGTGGCCTGGTGATCGGCGATCTCGCCGACAGGGAAAAGCTCATCCAGGTTTTGAAGGATTTCAAGCCTGAGGCCATTATTCATTTCGCGGCCTTTATCGAGGTCGCCGAAAGTGTTGCCGAGCCCCTCAAATATTTTCGAAACAATACCGCCAATGCCCTTAATCTTCTGGAAGCGGCTCGTCTTTGCGGAATCGGCAGATTCATTTTTTCTTCGACCGCGGCGGTTTACGGCATCCCAGAAGAAAATCCTGTCGCCGAAGGTGCGCCTCTCCGGCCTATCAACCCCTACGGAGCCTCCAAAGCAATGACGGAAAAGTTCCTTGAGGATCTGGCCTTTTCCGATGCGGATTTTCGATATGTTTCCCTGCGCTATTTCAACGTGGCTTCGGCCGATCCTGACGGGGAAATAGGTCAGGCTTACCGTAACCCGACCCACCTTATCACCCGTGCCGTCAAAACGGCCTTGGGGGATTACCCCAAACTCCAGGTTTTCGGAACCGATTACGATACTCCGGACGGAACCTGCATTCGGGATTATATACATGTCGTCGATCTGGCTTCGGCCCACCAGGAAGCGCTCAGGTTTCTTCTCGACGGCGGTGAGAGCCAAATCCTGAATTGCGGTTACGGGAAGGGCTTCTCCGTCAAGGAGGTCATCGATACGGTCAAGAAGGTAACCGGTATCGATTTTAAAGTTGAGGATTCACCGCGAAGGGAAGGGGACCCTCCTGCCCTGGTTGCCGATAATAAAAAAATAACCAGAACATTTTCCTGGAAGCCGGTTCACGATAATCTTACGGAGATTGTCCGGGGCGCATATGCGTGGGAAAAGACCCTTCAGAAGCGATTCCGGAAATAGGTTTTAGCAGGGGAAATCCGATCCGAAAGCGTCTGCCAGGCAGGCGCTTTTTTTTGTCCGAAAGATTTTGACCGATATTTTGGGGCTGATTAACATCAGGGAATTGTATTTTGTTAAGGATTTTGTTTTAATCTCTGAAAAGGATCGGTGAGATCAACGCTTTGGAGTTGTACGGTTTGACAATGAATACTTTGGACATGCCTCAAATTGCTCCTTCCGGCAGGGCCGGTTTATGGCGGCAGATTCGCAGCAACCACCTTGCCTTGGCGGGGGCGGGGATTGTTTTGCTGATGTTCCTTTTTGCCCTCCTTGCTCCCTTTACCGGCAAGGATCCGGCCGCCATCGATATTTCACAGCGTCTCCTGGCACCCTGCTGGAGCTTTCCGTTGGGGACCGATGACCTCGGCCGGGATGTTTTTACCAGGATTTTATATGGTGCCCGCATATCCCTGCTGGTCGGCTTTGTCTCCGTCGGCATCGCCACCCTCATAGGTGTTATTCTCGGGGCCCTTGCCGGTTTTTACGGTTCCTGGATTGACTCTCTCATCATGCGTTTTGTGGATATCATGCTCTGCTTTCCGACCTTTTTTCTGATTCTCGCGGTTATCGCCTTTCTTGACCCGTCCATTTGGAACATCATGATCATTATCGGTCTGACGGGTTGGATGGGGGTGGCCCGCCTGGTCCGGGCCGAATTTCTTTCCCTCAGGGAGCGTGATTTCGTTTATGCCGCCCGGGCTCTTGGGGCTCTCGACCTGCGCATTATTTTCCTCCACATTCTGCCCAATGCCATGTCACCGGTATTGGTGGCCGCCACTCTCGGCGTAGCTGGCGCCATTCTGACCGAAAGCGCCCTCTCTTTTCTCGGCATCGGGGTGCAGCCACCCACCCCTTCCTGGGGCAACATGCTGATTGTCGGCAAGCAGACCCTCGGCTCCGCCTGGTGGCTTTCCGTTTTTCCCGGCCTGGCCATTCTTCTGACAGTCCTGGGTTACAATCTGCTCGGCGAGGGGATTCGGGATGCTCTGGATCCCCGCCTGAATCGCTGAATTCATTTCCATCTACAAGCTGTTTTTCCTGACACCATGCCTGAGTTGCCCGAGGTAGAAACTATCCGGCGGGGGATCAAGCCCCTGATCACCGGCAAAAAAGTGCTGCGAACGGTTCTGCGTTCGAGCCGGCTCCGCTGGTCGGCCTCCGTAAGCGACCTGGCCGCTCTTGCCGGTCAGGAGGTGGTGGATGTCGAGCGGCGGGCGAAATATCTGATCCTGCACTTTTCCGATGACTGGCTTATTCTGCACATGGGGATGACCGGGAGCTTGCGGTACCGTCCGTCGGGATGTCCACCCGCAAAACATGACCATTTTGACCTGGTTTTCGATGATGGCTTTCTCCTGCGTTTCCGGGATCCGCGAAAATTCGGCGGCCTTCTTTTTTCCCACGAGAGCCCTTTTTCCACGCCGCTTTTCGCGGGACTCGGTCCCGAACCTTTTTCGGAACAGCTGGACGGCCACTATCTTCACGGTCTGGCAAGGGGAAGAAAGATTCCGGTTAAAAACTTCATCATGGATCAGAAAATAATCGCCGGGATCGGAAATATTTATGCCAATGAAGCTCTGTTTCTGAGCGGAATTCGGCCGTCCCGCGCTGCCGGCCGCATCGGCCCGGGACGATACGAGGTCCTGGCCGGAAACATTCGCCGGGTACTGTCCCATGCCATTGAGGCCGGAGGGACGAGTATCCGGGATTTTCAAAACAGCGATGGGCGTCCCGGTTATTTTTCCGTCCAGCTCAATGTTTACGGCAAAGAGGGCTGCCCTTGTCCACGGTGCGGCGCCAGGATTGAGGCGGCCAGGACAGGACAGCGTTCGACCTTTTTCTGCCCGCATTGCCAGAGATAATTCAATAGGTTCGAAGTCCCCGGGGAGGCAAGATTATGGAAATTTTGGAAGGGATTTTATCCCGTCAGAGCGTACGTCATTTTACCTCGGACGCGATCGGCGGCGACCTGATTCAAAAGGTTCTTGAGGCGGCTGTCCGGGCTCCTTCCGGTTTGAACAATCAGCCGTGGAAATTTGTGATTGTCAGAGATGCGGGTGTCCGCGCCGGACTTGCGGAGCTGACCAAATATTCAAGGATTATCCGGGAGGCGCCGGTCTGCCCGGCCGTTTTTATCGACCGCCGCCTGGTTTATCATGAGACCAAAGATTATCAGGCCATTGGCGCCTGCATTCAGAACATTCTTCTTGCGGCCCACGGTCTGGGGCTGGGTGGTGTCTGGCTGGGGGAGATTCTTAAAAATGCCGAAGAGGCGAGAATTCTCCTGGAGGTGCCGGAGGGGAATGACCTGATGGCTGTTGTAGCCTTGGGCCATCCGGGGCACCTCGAGGAGAAAAAAACGAGAAAAGGGCTGGCAGAGGTGGTCCTGCGCGAAATTTAACAGCCGTTTTATTTATAGCGAGGCATAAGCTGCGCTGGCGTGGGAAGCGGGTATCGTGACGCTGCCCGGTTGAAACGGCAACACGGTTTTCTGGTTTTTTGTCAGGCTTCCGCGGAAAAGTTCGCAACGGTTGTGGCCTTTCATGGCTGCCGATTTAAGTGCCAGGCAGGCTTCGTTCACCGTCGTGTTGGCATTGTTTCCGCGATTTCCCTTGCGGAAGGAAATGCCGATGCTCACGGTTAGCGGATAGTCCATGGGTTGTCCGGCTATCTTTTTACGGATTCTTTCCGCTGCCGCATAGGCCTGCTGCTCGTTGACGTGAGGAAGGAGGAGGCCGAAGGCATGGTCGTCCAGGCGGCACAGGGGGTCCCCTCTGCGGCAGATAGTTTTTAAGGAATCACCCAGTGATTTCAGCATTTTCTGCGAGAAATTCTGCCCGAGGGTGTCACCGATGGAATCAAAGTGATCGGGTTTGATGGTCAGCACGGCATAATTGTTGGCCCCGTTGATCTCCGTTTTTTCCCGTTCTTCCAGAACGGTTTGAAAGTAGTCCCAGGTGTGCAAACCGGTTAGCGGATCGGTGGTCGCCCGTTTTAAAAGGGTTTCCTGGGTGAGGCGGAGCTTTTCGATGCGGTGTTTTTTGGTGACATGAAGCTGTGTCAGGGCACTGATTTCCATGGGCGGGTTCAGGATCGTTAAGAAATCCGCGGCGCCCAATTCCAGTGCACGAATGCGTTTTTCAGGAGTGAAATCTTCGCTGAAGAGGAAAACCGGGATGTCGCACCACTCCTCTTTTTTCTTGAGAGCGGAAAAGAGGTCCTTAGCGGTGAAATTGAGGGAGGAATCGAGGCTGTAGATAACGTCTACGGAGCGTTTATTCAGAAAGTCCATCATTTCCTGGAGGTTGTTGCAGAAGAAGGATTCACTGAACATGGCTGTCTGGTTCAAGAACGTGGCAAAGTTTTTTTGCTTGTTGCGGACATTTCCAACTATTAGTGCAGAAATCATTGTTGCCTCCAGTTCCTTATATCCATAAAGTGGAAAAATTACAAAAATTCAATTACTTGCCTTATTGAGCAAGGAGAATACCAAGTTTTTTTGCCGGTATTTCCTTGTCATATTATTTCGGTTTTTTTCTGAAAATCTTTAGTAAAAAAATAATAAATTGCTAATGCATTGAAATTATTTCAGAAATTTTAATAAAAAAATTTTCTGAAATTCAAGATGAGGGAAGCTTTCGGATTTGAAAAGGTTATTTTTTTAATAGACAAGTCAAACATTTGACCTGGGTTGGGGCGGTCGGCACGGTTTGCCGTCAACAGGGCTTTGTTTTTCACCAGGAATAATTGACAAAAATACTCGGGTATGATAATCAATCAGCCGGGTCAAATTTCAACCTTTATATGGCGGGCCGAGGGCCCATGGAGCAGTTCCCGTGTTTAAGGCGATAAAAGAAGATATCAAGGCGGTTTTTGATCGCGACCCCGCGGCGCGCAGTATCCCGGAGATCATTTTCTGCTATCCGGGATTTCACGCCATGTGTTTTTACCGCCTCGGGAATGCTCTTTGGAAACGGAAATTTTATTTCACGGCACGCTTAATCTCGCATCTGGGCCGTTTTCTTACCGGAATCGAGATTCATCCCGGCGCTAAGATCGGGCGTGGTTTCTTCATTGATCACGGCATGGGGGTGGTGATTGGCGAAACTGCGGAAATTGGGGAGAACTGTACCCTTTATCACGGCGTTACTTTGGGGGGGACGTCCTGGGCCAAGGAAAAAAGGCATCCTACCTTAGGCGATAATGTTGTGGTTGGTGCCGGCGCCAAGGTCCTGGGTCCGTTTTTGGTCGGTTCGAATTCCAAAATAGGGGCAAACTCCGTGGTTATAAAGGAAGTTCCGCCTAACTCGACGGTTGTCGGTGTGCCCGGGCGGGTCGTTTTTTTCGAAGGTCCCGCCGGTCCCAGCAGGGCCGACCTCGAACACGGCAAACTTCCCGACCCTCAGGCCAAGGCCATCTCCTGCCTGTTTGATCAGGTGGTTTCCCTGGAAAAGAAAGTCAAGGAGCTCAGCCGTGAGTTGGAGGCCCTTCGCGGAGGACCGAAGGAGGAAAAGCCGGAAGGGGATAATAAGGAGTGAGACTTTCAACCAAAGCCCAGTATGCGGTCCGGGCCATGGTCAGCCTTTCCCTGCTCCATGATGGGGGAAAACCGGTTTCGATTAAAGATATTGCCAGAAGGGAAGATCTTTCCGTCAATTACCTGGAACAGCTTTTTGCCATGCTGAGGCGGAACAAGATTGTCAAAAGTGTTCGTGGTCCGGGCGGGGGATATGTGCTGGCCAGGTCGGCTCAGGATATCCGCGTCGACGAGATCATCGACAGTGTCGAGGAAACCCTGGTTCCGGTTTCCTGTATGGAAAAAAACGGTGAATGCGGCTGTTTTGAAAAATGTGTGACGCGAACCGTCTGGCAGGGGCTGGGGGAAAAGATCCGTAATTTTCTTGCCTCCATTACCCTGGAGGAGCTGACCCAGGAAGCCCGTAAAAAGATGACTGTTCATGAAAAACTGTCCGTTGAATTGAAATGACACCTATGCCAGTGAGGAAAACCGCGTGAAAAAGATCTATCTGGACAATAACGCCACCACCGCCGTCAGAGCGGAGGTGCTGGAAAGCATGCTCCCCTTTTTCAGCCGTGAATTCGGCAACCCTTCCAGCGTTCATTGGGCGGGACGAGCGGTGAGTTCCCATATCGAAAAAGCACGGCAGCAGGTTGCCGGTCTTATCAACTGCTCCCCTTCCGAAATTGTGTTCACCAGCTGCGGCAGTGAAGGGAACAATTTCGCCCTCAAGGGAACGGTCGATGCCCTGCGGGCCAAGGGTGACCATATTATCACCACGGCGGTTGAACATCCCGCTGTTTTGACAACCTGCCGTTTCCTTGAAAAGGAGGGTATTCGCGTAACCTACCTCCCGGTAGATGAAGATGGCCTCCTGAGCCTTGAAGCCCTGGAACAGGCGATCACGGAACGCACCATCCTGATTGCCGTCATGTGGGGAAATAATGAAACCGGAGTGATTTTTCCCATTGAGGAGATCGGCCGTATTGCCCGGCGCCACCGGATTCGTTTCCTTTCCGATGCCGTCCAGGCCGTGGGCAAGGTGCCCGTGGACGTTCAGGCGGCCGGAGTCGATCTCCTGACCCTTTCGGGCCACAAAATCGAGGCGCCCAAGGGGGTCGGCGCTCTTTATGTGCGCAAGGGGAACCCTCTGACGCCCCTCATTCACGGTGGTCATCAGGAGCTCAATCGCCGCGGCGGAACCCACAATGTTCCGGGAATTGTCGGCTTGGGGCGGGCCTGCGAGCTTGCTGCCGGAGAGGTGCACGAGTTCCAGGGCAGGGTCGCAGACCTTCGGGATAAGCTGCAGCTGGGACTCATAAAGTCGGTTCCCGAGGTCAAGTTGAACGGCCATCCGCATTGCCGGCTGCCCACTACTCTTAACGTCAGTTTCGCTTACATCGAAGGGGAGGGGTTGCTGCTGCATCTCGACATGCAGGGTATTGCGGCATCGTCGGGCTCGGCCTGCACTTCGGGTTCCCTGGGGACGTCCCATGTGCTGGAGGCCATGGGGGTCGATCCCCTTCTCGGCCAGTCAAGCGTTCGCTTCAGCCTGGGAAGGGAAACCGGCGAGGCGGATATCGATCAAGTCCTTCGGGTCCTGCCGCCCGTTGTCCAGAAGCTCCGGGACATGAGCCCATTTTACCGCAGCACCTCAGGTGCGAACACGATTTGACAGTTTTTCCCGGGAGCGAATTGAAGCCGGGATTATTTCACGTTGAAAAGGAGTCATTTTATGTATTCGGATAAGGTAATGGATCATTTTTCCAACCCTCGCAATGTCGGTGAAATGGAACTCCCCGATGCCATCGGTGAATTCGGCAGCTCCCACTGCGGCGACACGATCAAGGTTTTTCTGAAGATTGAAGACGATGTCATCAAAGACATCCGATTCAAGACCTTCGGTTGCGCGGCGGCCATAGCGAGCTCTTCCATGATGACGGAAATGGTGCGCGGCAAGACCCTTCAGGATGCCCTTGAACTGACGAATGAAGCCGTTGCGCAGGCCCTTGACGGGCTCCCCCCGGAAAAGATGCACTGTTCCTGTCTGGCAGCCGACGGACTTCACAAGGCCATCAAGGATTACCTTCAGGAGAAAAAATAACGCTGTCCACCGATAATTTTCAACAGGAGGGCTGTCGAGTCCTCCTTTTTTATTGGCGGGAAAGGGTTTCTATAAGGAATGTCTGCAGTGAAGAAAAAAGCCATAGTGGCGCTGAGCGGTGGTGTCGACTCCGCGGTTTCGGCGGCCCTTCTGCTCGAACAGGGTTATGATGTCGCCGGTTTGACCATGGAGGTGGTCCGGTCCGGAGAAAGGCCCGTGCTTGCTGACGGTCCGGGAAAAAGCCCAGCCGATGTTTTTCCCCAGGCCGTTCAGGAAGCCCGCCGGGTAGCCGATTTCCTTGAAATTCCCTTTCATACCGTCAATTTTGAAAATGTTTTTCGTGAAAGGGTGATTCAGCCGTTTCTGCAGGAGTACCTGGCGGGCCGAACCCCCAATCCCTGCGTGGTTTGCAATCGTTTTATAAAATTCGATCTGCTCCAGGAAAAAGCCCGGCAACTCGGCGCCGATGTTTTTGCCACCGGCCATTATGTCCGGATCAGGCGCGAGGGAGATCGTTTCCTTTTGAACAAGGGGGTCGATGGCAAGAAAGACCAAAGCTATTTTCTGTTCTGTCTGCACCAGTCGCAACTGGCCGGGACCATTTTCCCCCTCGGGTTATTGACCAAGGAGCAGGTGCGGCGGCGGGCCGTGGAGATGGGAATGCCGGCTCCGAATCGTTCCGAAAGCCAGGATATCTGCTTTATCCCGGATCAGGATTATGTCGGTTTTCTCGAGCGTGAGCTGAAGGTCCCTCCTGTCGAGGGAGATATCGTTCATGTTTCTGGTGAGGTTCTGGGGCGCCATCAAGGGACCTGGCGTTATACCGTGGGTCAGCGCAGGGGGCTTGGTATTGCCTGGCCACGGCCTCTTTACGTCGTTCGCGTCGATGCCGGGGCAAATCGGGTGGTGGTCGGAGATAAAACGGAACTGGCGGTGTCACAGCTTGAGGTTCGGGACGTGAACTGGATGGTTTATCCGCCGTCCGCCCCGATCCGGTGCAAATGCCGGATCCGCTACCGGCATCGGGAGGCGCCTGCTCTCGTTATTCCTCATGGCCACGATCAGGCGGAAATTTTGTTTGATCACCCTCAGGAGGGCGTGACGCCCGGCCAGGCGGCGGTTTTCTATGATGAGGACCTGGTTGTCGGGGGCGGATGGATCGTATGAGAAAAACCGCCGCCATTGCAACCCTTGGATGTAAAACCAACCAGTTCGAATCCTCGGTGATGGAAGAGACGCTGGTATCCTGCGGTTATGAAGTTGTACCCTTTGCTGCCGGTGCCGACCTTGTGATTGTCAACACCTGTACTGTGACGGCCGCAACCGATGCCCAGTCCCGGAATCTTATCCGGCGTTGTTACCGCCTGAATCCCCAGGTGCGGATCGTGGTTACCGGCTGTTATGCCCAGATGCGGCCTGAGCTTTTTGCTGAATTTCCTGGCGTGGCACTGGTTCTGGGAAACGAGGAAAAGAACGACCTGAGCAAATTTCTGCAGGAAAAAAGCCCGGAGCCGATGGTCCGGGTATCCGACATCCGAAATCATTGCCGGCCCATGACCATTCCCTCGACATCCCGATCGAGCCGCAGCCGGGCCTTTCTTCAGGTTCAGAACGGCTGTGATGCTTTCTGTTCCTACTGCATCATCCCCCATGTCCGGGGTCCGAGCCGCTCCCTGCCCGTTTCGGCGGTTGTAAAAAAAGCCGCAACGTTGTCCCTGGAGGGTTTCGATGAGATCGTTTTGACGGGAATTCATCTCGGGCATTACGGCCGGGATCTCTCACCCTCCGCCACTTTTACCGACCTGGTTGCCGAACTGGATCACAACAGCAGTATCAAGCGGCTCCGGATCGGCTCCATTGAGCCGAAGGAGATTCCCGACCGTCTCATCGATATGATGGCGGCCTCAGCGAAAATCTGCCCCCACCTTCATATTCCCCTCCAGTCCGGGGATGACCGTATCCTGGCTCTAATGCGCAGGCCCTACAGCAGGGATTTTTTTCATGACCTGGTGATGAAAATTACCTCCAAGGTTGCCGACGTGGCTATCGGTATTGATGTCATCACCGGTTTCCCGGGGGAAACGGAGCAGGAGTTCCGGAACACTTTTGAGCTTATCGCCGCCCTGCCCCTCAGCTATCTGCATGTTTTTCCTTTCAGTGCGCGCCCGGGGACCGAAGCTGCGGGTTTTCCGGGGCAGGTTTCAAGCACCGTCGTCAAGGAGCGCGCCGCCATTCTTCGCAATCTCGGCGAGGCAAAGGAAAAGACCTTTATGGAAAGGTTTTTAGGGGCAACTCTGGAGGTGATAGTTGAAGGCCGGGAAAAGGGCCGCATGCATTGCGGTCTGTCACGGAATTACCTGAAAGTCGTGTTCCCCTGTCCCCGCCAGGAGGAAAAGCAAACCGTTTGGGTTCGTATTGAAAAATTGGGGACCGGCGAGCTGGAGGGGAGGCTTGTCGGTTCCGGGGAGATTATGGATCGTCCTTAGGGGCAATCAGGGTTCTGACGGCTTTTTTCAAGAGGATGGCGCTGAAAAATCCCAACACCCCGAGAACCATGATTGGAAAAGCGGGTCCGAACTGCTGGAACAGCCAGTTCCATCCCACGTGGGAAGCGGCAAGGGCTTGGGTTTCGTGCGGCGTGTCGGGAGGAGAGCCGAAACTTCGGGAAATAATTTTCAACAGCCTGGTCATGCTGAAACCGGGATCTCGTTCATTTTGCATAAGCCCGGGTTTTTCAGGCTGTATCGAACTGGCGTGAATCGCCCGACCGTCAGGTGTCCCGGGGGATGAACCGGGAAAAGGGCCACCAAGACCGGAAGGATCCAGGATCATGGCGTTTTCGAGCTTGTCCTCGTCTCCGGCACCCCCATCCTTCAGGACGATGGTAAAGGCCGTCCTGTCGGAATTGAACAGGGTTGGAACCGGCTCCGGTGAGCAATCGCCTTCGCTCCCGCATTTAAACCACTGGTAACCCTCGGGCGCCGCTTCGGGCAGAAAAACCTTGAGTTTTGCTTCTCCGCCCGGCATGAAGGTGCGGAGCTTGAGGTTGAAGAGCCCGTAGGGAATTTTCCTGTCCTGAGAGGCCAGCCCGGCAGGGAGCGTGGCGGTGGAGAGGTCCACAATTCTCCCTCCCTCCTCAACCTGGAAACCGATGGCCCGGTTCCCCAGCGGCACGACCAGGGCATCGCGGGAAAATGTGGTGACCCAATTGTCGTCCACCCTGACCCGGGTTTTTTTGCTGGATTTGAGGCCCGTTTCATTGGTTATGGTCAACTCAAAAACCAGATCAATGGTTTCAAAATTTTTTACCGGCGGAGTTAAAAAGGTTGGTTTCAGATCTGCAGGATTGGACAGAGTTACCGGCGGGCCTTGCAGCTGGGTCCAGAAAAAATGACTGATTTCATCCGGCCCGGACAGGGATCCGGACCCGTCCAGGATGATCCGGGACCCTTCATCGCAGACTACATCCGGTCCGGCATCAGCTTCCAATATGGCTTTCCGGGGGGACACATTGACGATGGTCCTATCGCTCCCCTTGAGTCCACCCTGATCGGTGACGGTCAGTTCAAAGGTCAGGGTTTCCACCGGATGGAGGCTATAGGGAGCGATAAAAGAGGGTTTGACGGCGGACGAATCGGATAAAACCACCCGCGGTCCGGCGGTCTGGCGCCAAGTGAAGGTGAGATCATCCCTTTCCCCATCAACATCGAGGGAGCCGGAACCGTCAAGAAAAACCTTGTCGCCGCGGGCCGTGGTCTGATCTCCTCCGGCATCTGCCGAGGGTTGAATATTGCCCCAGCTGACATTGACTATACACGTGTCAACGGAGGTTCCTTCATCCGAAGCCAGGGTCAGCTCGAATACCAGGGCTACTCCTTCGGGCCCTACTTCAGGAGCGATAAAAAACGGGCGAACGTCTTCAGGGTTGGAAAGCTGAACCGGTGGGCCTTCCAGCTGTTTCCAGAAAACCAGGGAGTTGGAAACATCCAGCGGCCAGGAATTGGAAGCATCGAGAAAAACCTTGGTTTGTTCATCCGCCAGTTGATCCGGACCGGCTGCCGCCAGGGGTGGGGCTCCTTGATGCAATTTCAGAACAGGGCTCAGGTCTGCGGCATTGGCAGGAGACGGCTCCAGGGCGGCTGTTTCCGCCCGGTTTTCCAGACAGAAACCTGGCGACAGCAGGGTTGTTGCCGTGAGCACCAGGGCCATCAGGGAAACGGAAAAGGAGAATGTTTTATTCAGCATGGTCTGTAAAACTTGGTCATCGGTTTCAAAGATTTAAACAAGCCTACAATGCAATTTTCCCTCCAATCAGGTAAACGGGTTGTCAATCGGTACCTTGAAATTAAACAGTTGTTGCCATTGAAGAAATCGCGAAACTGAAATCAAGTCGGAACCGGGTTGTTTACAGTGTCGCAATGGCTTGACAGGGGGGCGGGAAATCCCGTAATAAATAGTCCTGAGATTATCCGTCGGGCCGCTCGAATATAGATTCGACGTCCTGAGGATTAATGTGCAATTAATTAGCTGTTTTAAAGGGAAGCGAAAGGACGCCGGGATGGACAGTATTTTTGTTGTATTACTTCACGCCGGTTACATTGTTTTTTCAATAATTTTTAGCTCTTCAGCCGTAGTTTCGCTGATAACTTACGTCAAAGTCGGTAAAAAAGAAAAAGCCAACAAGGTCTGGCTTTCAAAAAAGTGGTTCATGATTCTTTTTTTTGTTTTTGGGGCGCCATGCCTTGTATTCGGGCTTCTTCTCTTGAGCCGCGGTGAAACTACCACGGTTATGGTAACCGGGATTATTGCGGTGTCTTTGGGAGTGGTTCTGGGACTGAAGGCTGAAGAACGCCTGCGGAACGAGCGTTTTAACTAACGGCCCATGCAGTTTCTAATAAGCCAGGCTTCCATGCTGCAAAAGAGCGTGGGCCTGGTGAGCCAGATCGAAGAAAAGTTCGGTTTCCTGGGCCGGCATCTGTTTTTGAAAACGATAGATGATCAGGTTTTCCCCATCGGCTTCCATGCACAGGTCCTTCTCTTTTTCGCACAAATGAATAATTCCAGAGTTCTGAAAAATTTTCCGGATTTTGACTTCATTTTTTCCGTAAAGTTTAAAGTACCGCGAAAAAGCCGGAAAACTATGGCATTCGATGAGGCAAAAATCGAAAGTCTCCTCCAGGTATTTTGCATAGAGCGGATCAAAATGGCGGTCCGGCTGGAGCAAAAATTGAGGGAGGTCAAGGCGGTTGGTCTTAAAGCAGACGATCGTCTGGGTCTGAGTTATTTTTTTATCTTCTTCAGCTTCCTCCGGGAGCGTTTCTTCCTGCAGGGCGCGGGTGAAATCAAGGATGGCGACGAAGGCTTCCCCCATGCCCCTGGTCATGACATTTTCTTCCACGCCGTTTTTACAGGAGCGGAAAAAAGGGAGAGAATTGAAATCCCTGAGGATGGAACCGTCGCCCTTCTCCCGAAAAGAAAAACCGAGTTGCAGGGCCATGTCCTTGAGGTTGCTTGAACGTTTTTCCGGAAAGGCCTTGAAAAAAACCATGGAAATGCCGGCAAAAACGAATCCGATTCCAATGAGGAGAAAAAATATCTGTAGCGGTGCCAGATCGAGCATGAGTTTCTTCCCTATCCGCTTGAGGGGAGTTGCCTGTCAACCTTCCATTAATGTCTGGATTCGTGAGTTCGACCAGGCAGGAGCGCCATTAAATGCCTCCCCGCATACCCGAAAATAATGACGAATCCTTTCCTGTGCCTCAGGTCGCGAATCCAAGTCATCATATAATAAAGTGGCCTGGGTGTAAAAACCTTAATGGTTTGCCGAAGAAGTTATTCCTGAATACTTCCCCACTCGGTTGTTCCAACCGTCAATGGTACGCCGTCTCAAACCGTTTTTCCCTCTCCCTTGCCTCGAACCGGAGGGCCGTCCCCACAACCTGTTGCTGTTCCATGCTTGCCCTGCTGCACTCTTGCCGGTGTGCCCCTGGTCTTTCCCGACGGATGGCGGAACCTTATGGACCGCCAATGGTCACTAAAAAAAAGGGAAAATCCGGCAAGGATTTTCCCTTTTAAAAACCAACCGCAAAGTTCCCGGTTGTTAATTTTTAAAACAATAAGCTTGGATCTTTTATACCAGACCCTGACTCATCATGGAGTCGGCAACCCGGATAAAACCGGCAATGTTGGCGCCTTTTACATAATTGATATGGCCATCCGCTTCTTTTCCGTATTCGATACAGTTTTTATGGATGGCTACCATGATTTCATGGAGTCTGGAATCGACTTCGTCTCTTGGCCATGACAGACGCATGCTGTTCTGGCTCATCTCCAGGCCGGAGGTTGCAACGCCGCCGGCATTGGCTGCCTTGCCGGGACCAAACAGAACCTTGGCTTCCTGGAAAACATCGACACCTTCCGGCGTGGTCGGCATGTTTGCTCCTTCGCCGACGGCGATGCAGCCGTTTTGAACCAGTTTTCTGGCATCGTCCTCGTTAATTTCATTCTGGGTCGCACTCGGGAAGGCGATGTCGCACTTGACTCCCCAGGGACGCATGCCTTCGAAATACTGGCATTTGAATTTATCGGCGTATTCCTTGATCCGGCCGCGTTTGATATTTTTCAGTTCGAAAACATAGTCGAGTTTTTCTTCATTAATGCCGTCTTCATCGTAAATAAAGCCCTGGGAGTCAGAGAGGGTGACAACCTTGGCGCCGAGCTGGTTCAATTTCTCAACCGTGTATTGAGCGACGTTGCCCGACCCTGAAACCGCACAGATTTTCTTGCTTAAGCTGTCGCCTTTTACCTTCAACATCTCTTCCACGAAGTAAACGCAGCCGTAGCCGGTTGCTTCGGGTCTGATCAGACTTCCGCCCCAGTTGAGACCTTTCCCGGTAAGAACGCCGGTGAATTCGTTGCGGATTCTTTTGTACTGGCCGAAAAGATAGCCGATTTCACGGCCACCGACACCGATATCGCCGGCCGGTACATCCGTATCGGGTCCGATGTGGCGCTGCAGTTCGGTCATGAAGCTTTGGCAGAACCGCATGACTTCATTGTCGGATTTGCCTTTGGGATCGAAGTCGGAACCGCCTTTGCCGCCGCCCATGGGAAGGGTGGTGAGGCTGTTTTTGAAAACCTGTTCGAAGGCAAGAAATTTCAAAATGCCCAGGTTTACGCTGGGATGAAAGCGGAGACCGCCTTTGTAGGGTCCGAGAGCACTGTTCATCTCAATTCGGAAGCCGCGATTGACCTGGATGTCCCCTTTGTCCGTGGTCCAGGGGACGCGGAACATGAGAACTCTTTCAGGTTCGACAATGCGTTTGAGGATTCTTGCTTCTTCATATTGGGGGTTTTCCTCAATATAAGGCATGACCGACTCGACCACTTCGCGTACTGCCTGATGGAATTCAAGTTCACCGGGGTTTTTGCGGACGACAGATGCCAGGAAATCTTCAATTTTCTTGCTCATTTCTCAACTCCTTCTGTTGGTCTTGGGGGAAAAAATTTCTACCTTTATAGCTTTTTTGCTTTTTGGCAAACGGAATAGGGTTTCGGCACCATAAAAATCCCAGGTCCGTAAACAAAAAAAAAGATGTCCTGAAAGGACATCTTTGTCACTGCGATGCACGCCATTGTGCATATAAATTTTGTTTTGTGGACGTGAAATTTACAAATTATTAAATTGTTTGTCAAGGGGTTTTCTCGAAAAAGTGGGGTATAGGGGCGCCGCGGTTCAGTTGCCGGGCCCGGTTGCAACGGTACCTGCCATACTAAACCTTGATAAATGAAATATATTCCAATATATTTAGCGCTGTGGGAATAGTGCGAAACTCTTGAAGGACAGGAGTGTTGGGGATGGGATTTTCGCCCATCTCGCAACAACATGTTTCCTGGCAAAAATGACAGGTAATCCATGAAAGATTCGGAAATTTTCAGCGACTCGGAATTAGCCGATGAAGAACAGTTGTTGACGGCTCTCACCAGGATCAGCGAGGCGATCACCTCGGACCTGTACCTGGACGATATCCTGAAGTTTATCGTCACGATAACAGCCGAACTGTTTGGATCGAAGATCTGTTCTCTTATGCTGCTTGATGAGTCCAAAAAAGAATTGCTCGTCAAGGCGACGCAGTCCATAAGCGAGGAGTATAACAAAAAGGAGAACATAAAGGTCGGTGACGGTGTTTCGGGAAAGGTCGCCAAGACCGGCAAGACCCTCAGTGTCCTGGACGTGCGCGAGAACGATCAGTATTGTAATAAGGAAATCGCCAAAAAGGAAAATCTCTGTTCCTTGTTGAGCGTCCCTCTGACCGTAAAGGGGGAGGTTATAGGGGTCCTCAATTGTTATACTTCCAGGCCTCATCGTTTTTCAAAAAACGAGGAGAGGGTTATTCAGTCCATCGCCAACCAGGCCGCAGTGGTCATTGAAAACTTCAGGCTGGTTGTCGAAAGCGAGGTCATTAGAGATGAACTCGAGGCGAGAAAGACTATTGAAACCGCCAAAAAACTCCTTATGGAACAGGAAGGTATCTCAGAAAAGGATGCCTATTCCAGGTTGAGGAAATTCAGCATGAATACTCGCAGAAGCATGCGTGTTATTGCCGAGGCTATCGTCCTGACTCAGCAGGTGAAGTTGGCGGATCTGAAACCTTTGTTTCTGCAGATGAAATGAGGCCTGACATGCCTGCAGCCAGGCTTGCCTGGCAAAAAAATAAAGAGACCATGGCTCTTTCGTTTGATCAATGGAAAGGAAAAAAATCACGACACCTCAATTCAAAGCAGTCCAAGATGTCCGAGGTGGAAAAGAATGCGGCGGTGTTTGCTTTTTTTGAGATTGCCTGGTATTAAAAATTAAATATTATTTTAATGCTGCAGATCCCAGTTTCCTGTTCCCAGGGGTTTTACATGAAACGACTGGCCGAATCCTCCTGCCGGAAAATCCTCATTGTGGACGACCATACGGAAGTTCAAAAGCTGCTGGAGATTGTCCTGAAAAAGGAAGGCCGAAAATTCTTCCGGGCCGGGAGGGGTGAAGAGGCCATTGAGGTGGCCCGCAGGGAAAAACCGCAAATCATTCTCCTTGATATTATGATGCCGGGGCGGGTGGATGGTCTCGAGGTCGCCCGGATTCTCAAGAGGGACCCCCTTACCGCCGCATGCTTTATCATTACCATGACCGCCAAGGTGCAGGAAAAAGATCGCCTTCTTGCCCTGCAGGCCGGGGCCGACGATTATATCAGCAAGCCTTTCAATTTTTCCGAGTTGGAAGAGAAGATCGAGCGGGTTTTACAGTAATAGATTCGTTTCCCATCCCCGATTTAATTCCTTTGTCCATCTGTTCTTCAAGGCCGTTCTCTGTTTTGCTCACCTGACCGTGGCTCAGCGGTCGGTCGTTTTCGTCACCTGAAAATAATTTGACAAATTATTTTCTCTGGGCTTATCCTGACAGGCCGTGTCAAAGGCCGAAACGGAGACTGGACCGGTTTTGGCGTGGCTGAGAACCGAGGAGGAAAAGAAGATGGAAAAACCCCAAGATACCTGTGATGGCTGTTCTCTCAAGGCATCCTGTGCCGCTGGCGGGCAGAAGCCGTGTGAAAGTGAAAAAGAGCGCCGGCAGCGTCAGCTCATGGATCGGAGGCTGGCCTCCATAAAAAACAAGCTCGTGGTAATGTCGGGAAAAGGCGGGGTCGGAAAGAGCTCCACGGCCGTGAATCTGGCTCTCGCCCTGTCTCGGGAAGGAAAATCCGTGGGGCTGCTGGATGTCGACATTCATGGACCGAGTATCCCCAAAATGCTTGGCGTTGAGGAAATGAAACCCCGGGCGCTAAACGAACAGATTCTCCCGATCGAATGTAATGGTCTCAAGGTTATGTCGACGGGATTTCTCATCCCGCACCAGAAAAATGCCATTATCTTGCGCGGGCCCAAAAAAAATAATCTGATTCAACAGTTTATTCGCGATGTTGCCTGGGGGGATCTCGATTACCTGGTTGTCGACTGCCCGCCCGGCACCGGTGACGAACCCCTGGCGGTACTCCAGCTCATGGGCGCCGGCACCATGGCAGTCATCGTGACCACGCCTCAGGATGTGGCGGTTCTGGATGTCAAAAAATCCCTGACTTTTTGTGAAGAGTTGAAAATGCCGGTTCTGGGCGTGGTTGAAAACATGAGCGGCTTTGTCTGTCCCCACTGCGGTGAAATGGTGGATATTTTCAAGAGCGGCGGTGGCCAGTTGATGGCAGAGGAAATGAAGGTCCCGTTCCTGGGCAGGATTCCCGTCGACCCGGCCTTGGTGAAATCGGGAGATGATGGCACGCCCTATGTTGTTGCCTATCCCGATACCGAGACGGCAAAGGCAATTTGCGACATTGCCCGCAACCTGATTAAAAAAGCGGGGAACTGAGGTTTTTTGAAGCTTCGACCAAAAGCCGCCTTCACAGGTGGCTTTTGGTGTTTTTGGGCAAGGCAGGAACAATCAATCCACGTCCAGGGTAAAACCGACATTGCCGTATTTAAAGCGCTCTTCGAAGGCCCGGTGCAGAGCCATCGCCCCCTCGAAGCCGGTGCAGTGGGAGCAGGCGATGGTGGTGACGGAAAAAGTCTCGAGTTCGGCGATGGAGGCCGCCATCCGCTCGGGGCCGAGGAAGCCGAGGTGGGTGCCGCCGACCAGGGCGTGAATGCGGCTTTCGCCGGTGCTGGCCATGGCGTGCCGGATGATGTTGATCATACCTGCATGAGCGCAGCCGAAGATAATGGTGAGCCCTTGGGCTGATTGCAAAACCAGGGATTGATCGTCCGGAAACGGATCAATGGCGTAGTCCTTGCCGTCCCAATAAATCTGCTTGGCTTCGGGCTGCTCAAAGGCCGTAATGCGGGGCACCTCTCCGGTCAGGAAAGCCCCCGGCAGGATTTCCCGGAAATCGCGATTGAAAATGAAATTGGCGCCGAGGGAGGCCAGCAACGGCCTTTTAAAGGGGATGCCTTTAAAGGTGCGCTGGTTGGCCCCCTGTTCCAGCCAGCGGTCGCGGAAGACCTCGGGGTGGGCATGCACATCGACCCTCCCTTTGAGGTGGAGAACTTTGGCCAGACCGCCGGTATGATCGTCATGGCCGTGGCTGATAACGATCTTGTCTATGGAACGCAGGTCCTTGCCGAATTCCAGGGCGTTGTCGGCAATAAATTTGCCGCTGCCGGTGTCGAACAGGATATTCCCGTCCGGCGTTTCCACCAAGGCGGCGAAGCCGTGTTCGGCGCTTCCCCGGCGGCCAACGGAATTTTCGCAGAGAAGGGTGATTCTAAACATGCCGTTCCCTTTCATTCGACCTCAATCAGTTTTGGCCGGCAGGGTGAAAAGAAGGTTGTCCACCAGCGAGCGGACCGCCTGATCGAGGCGGACGAGGAACTGGGTTCGCCTTAAAAACCGGCTCTCCGCGTAGCTTGTTCCCGTGCCATTGTCCCGCCATAACTCCTGGGGGTTTTGAACCGAGACCAGTCTCGCCACGGCGTTGATGGAAATGGCGGGGCCCATGATATCGGGCTGGCGTTCGGTGATATCGATGCCGAAATGGGACCGGACCCGGATAATCAGGAGGCCATCAACGCCGGTCAGGAGTTGGGTCGCAATCTCGGAGGGCTCCATGGCCAGGGTGTCACGCCTGCCCCAGTCCGGGGGAAGAGCGTCGGCGACGATGACGGTGCGATAGCCCTTGGCTTGCAGGAGCCTTTCGGCACGGCGCAAAATCAACGGGCTGAGCCGCACATCAAGGGGCTCGGCATATTGTTCATCATAAGTGACGGGCATGATCCCCAACGTGGTGAGGTTTGCGGCCTCCAGGGCCGGGGAGACGTACTGAGGTGCCGGGCTTATTCCCGAACACGAAGTGAGAAAGAAAAAAAGACACATGGCCAAAAGGCTTTTTTGCGGATCCAGATAGGGTTTCATCAATACCTCCGGTTTAGGGGTTTCAACCGCAACTCGGAACGAGTATGCCATGACCTTTCCAAATTACCATGCCTGGGGGATTTTTCATCCCCCTTTATATTAATAATTTTAATTGATATGGTATTTTAACCGCAAACATGCTATGTGTGCTTAAAAATCGATTTTGACTCAAAAATCCGGTGTTCTCCAGTGAAGAAAGGAATTTAAATGAAAAGGATAGCCATCTTTTCGGTTGTTTTCATGGCTTTCTGGACTATCAGCGCAACTTCCGGCCTGGCCGAAGAGGCCAAAAAACCCGAAAGTGTCGAAGCCAGAACCAGTTACGCCCTGGGCCTTAACATCGGCCGGGGATTTCAGGCTCAAGGCATCGAAGTTCAGAGCGAGCTTTTCCTGAAAGGCCTGAACGACGGGCTGAGCGGCGCCGCCCCCCTTCTGACCGACGAAGAAATGCGAACCGCAATGGAGACTCTGAGGGCCGAGCTCGAAAAGAAGCAACGCGCCAAGCTCGATGAAATTGCCCAGAAAAATCTTCAGGAGAGTGAACAGTTCTTCGCCGCCAACAAGAAGGAAAAAGGGGTTGTCACCCTGCCCAGTGGTCTTCAGTATAAGGTCGAAAAAGAAGGCACCGGAAAGAGTCCCGGCAAGGACGATACGGTGACGGTTCATTATAGCGGCAGCCTCCTCAACGGCCAGGAGTTCGACAGTTCCGTCAAACGCGGTCAACCGGCGACTTTCAAGGTCGGCGGCGTTATCCCCGGTTGGACCGAAGCCCTTCAGCTGATGAAGGAGGGGGCCAAATGGCGGCTCTTCATCCCGCCCGGTCTTGCTTACGGTGAACAGGGGCGCCCTCCCGTCATTTTTCCCAATTCCGCTCTGATATTCGACGTGGAACTCCTGAAGGTCAACTGATTAAAAAATCAAGAGCCGTTTTCCCGGTGGGCCGGAAAGACGGCTTTTTTGCGTGCCTTGACAAATCACCTTCGGGTGACTATGTATGGAGCGTTAATCATCAAAAAAACAGCGGGAGGAAAAACGGCAAAATGACTGATCAGACAAATATGGAAAAGGGCACTATCTCCATCAACACTGAAAATATTTTTCCGATCATCAAGAAATGGCTTTACAGCGATAAGGACATATTTCTCCGCGAACTGGTTTCCAATGCCATGGATGCCATCAACAAGCTTCAGCACATCAACGTGGTGGAGCAGTTGAAACTGTTGGAGGACTACGGCGTTGACATCAATGTCGATAAGGACAAAGGCACCTTGACCGTCAGGGACAACGGCATCGGCATGACGGCGGACGAGGTGCGGCGTTATATAAACCAGGTCGCTTTTTCCTCGGCCGAGGAGTTTGTCAAGAAATTCAAGGACCTCAAGGACGGCAATCAGATCATCGGCCATTTCGGCCTCGGCTTTTATTCGACCTTCATGGTTGCGAAAAAGGTCGAGATCCGCACCCTTTCCTACCAGGACGGTGCCAAGGGTGTGCACTGGAGCTGCGACGGAACCACCACCTACGAGCTGGAGGAAATCGACAAGAAAGACCGGGGGAGCGAAATCATCCTGCATCTGGCTGATGATGAAAAAGAGTTTCTCGATCCCGTCCGCATCCGCGAAATTCTCAAGAAGTACTGCAATTTCCTCCAGCAGCCCATTCGCCTTGCCGGGGACCTGGTCAACGACCGCAATCCGCTCTGGGCCAAAACCCCCAGCGAGGTCAGCGAAGAGGACTACAAGAAATTTTACAGCAAGCTTTATCCCTTTGCGGACGACCCGCTGTTCTGGATTCATCTCAATATCGATTTTCCCTTCAATCTCAAGGGGATTCTCTATTTTCCCAAACTGAATACGGAATTCGACGTCTCCAAATCCCATATCAAGCTGTTCTGCAATCAGGTTTTCGTCACCGACAACTGTCCGGAACTGATCCCCGAATTCCTGACCCCCCTGCAGGGCTGTCTCGATGCTCCGGATCTGCCGCTGAACGTCTCCCGCAGTTATCTTCAGAACGAACCCCAGGTGAGAAAAATCCGCGAGGTCATCTCCGGCCGCGTAGCGTCGAAGATCAACGATCTGGCCAAGGGGGACAAAGAGGCCTTCGGTTCGATCTGGGACGACATCCACACCTTTGTCAAATACGGCATGATCCGGGACGACAAGTTTCACGACAAGGTCAAGGACCAGATAATCTTCCGGGTTGCCGGAGGCAAGACCTACACCACCCTTCCGGAATACCTGCAGCGCGCCGAGGCCGGGCACAAGAACAAGGTTTTTTACACCAACGACGAGGCGGCCCAGTCGACCTATCTGAAACTCTTCAAAAAGCAGGAGATGGAGGTTCTGGTCTTCGACGCTCTCATCGACAGCCATTTCATTCAGCATTTGGAGATCAAGAACCCCGACGTTACTTTCAAGCGGGTCGATTCCGATCTGACGGAAAACCTCATCGAGTCGGGGGAAGAGAAGAAAATCATCACCGGTCCCGACCAGAAAAGCGATGATGAAAGAGTTGAGGCCATTTTCAAGGAAGCGCTGCTTGATAAAAGCCATCAGGTCAAGGTGCAGAGCCTCAAGGACGACTCGGTCCCGGCCGTCATCCTGCTCCCGGAGGAGAACCGCCGCATGCAGGAACTGACCCGCCTTATGGGGGCCAAAGACGTGGATCTGTTCAAGGACAGCACCTTCCTGGTCAACGTCGCCAACCCCCTGGTCAAGAACCTGGTGCGCATCGATCAGGCCGGGAAAAAAGAGGAGGCCCGCCTGCTCATCGACCAGATTTACGATCTCGCCTACCTCTCTCACAAGTCTTTCGACAAGGAGCGGATGGAGGCTTTTCTGGAACGCAGCACCAAGGTTCTTGAGTTGCTCAGCCGCGAGATAGACCGATAAAGCGATTTTGTCCGGATGGTTTTGAAAAGGGGCGGGGAATCGCCCCTTTTTTTATATTGCTGCTGGGCTGGAATCTTAAACAGGGCTGAAATGTTTCTGCCGGGCCTTCCCTTGACGGTAGGAAATAGCTGCTGTATACAAAAGGTTAAGGTGTATGGCGGGAGTTCTTCAGCGGCCCGTTTCAGATCGCGGGTCTTTCAGGAAAACCCATGTTTGTTTACAAACTTTGGAAAGGATAATAAATGGCCGAACATCATCCCCTGGAATTTATCGCCAACAACGCCGTTCTGCATTCCGACGGAAGGGTCTGCGAGACCCCCGAGGATTTCATCCGCAGCCCCCATTTCCGGCAGGTTCTCGACGGCTATGTGGACGGTCTTTCCCGTCATCATTCCATGCTTCTCGATATCTTCGGCGAAGAGCCGGAACACTTCGTGTCGAGGATCAAATCCTTTCTTGACGGTTTCATGGCGGGCGGCGAAAGCAGTTCCGTCATCGCGGAAAAAAGAGAAATCACCAGCGAAGAGCGTGATCTTCTGGTGGATACCCTGGTGCTGCTTTTGAAGCTCAAATCTTCGGAGGTTCCCGCCGTATTGAAACCGGCGGAGAGGCTGTTGAGGAACAGCGGCCTGTTTATGCAGTTTGTCGATGGCCTCTATGAGCACTGGCGGCGTCTCGACCGCTTTCTGGTTATTGCCAACGACAGGCACAACCTGCGCCCCCGGACGGTCATCAAGGAGAACGTCGAGAAGCTCAATTCGCTGATCATCAACATCTACCGCGATATCCGCGAAAGCCTGATGAAAGATCCCCCGCGAACCTATCGACAGATCCGGGCCGGCGCTGAAATGACGGTGATCACTCAGCAGCACCCGGCTTTCCCCCTGGCCGGCATCTATTCCCGTTTTGCCCTGGTGCCGATGATCCGGCAGGCGATAGTCGCCCCCCCCCTGATTCTCAACCCGCCCATGAACAAAAGGACGGGGAGCTTCGAAAAGGCTTCCAAGAATCCGGCCGGGCTGTTCGATATCAAACCGGGGGAATGGCTCTGTTATCCGGCCAAGGTCGGGGAGCTGGTGATCTATATCTATTTTCACAAGGTTTTCATCGAACTCGGGTGTTCCCTGTGCAACCTTTTCGATCTTGCCTATGACTCCGACCTTGAAAGAAAACCGGATGCGGTCTACTTCTACGGCGTCCCCGGAGACTGCCTCGACCAGATCGCCGCTTTCCCCACCGTTTTTTTCGAGGATGCGGACAACGCCATTCTCACCGCGGCCGTGCCGGGGCGGGATGAGTTCGGCTATTTCGGCTACCTGAAAAAGATGATCCTGACCCTGCACAATATCATCATGATGAAAAAGGGGCGCCTCCCTTATCATGGTGCCTTTGTCCGGGTTATCCTGAAGGGGGGAAAGGAAGCCAACATTCTCCTGATCGGTGATTCGGGCGCGGGCAAATCCGAAACCCTGGAGGCGTTCCGCAAGGTCGGGGATGAGTTTATTCAGGACCTGGTCATTATCGCCGATGACATGGGTTCCATAGCCCTCCCCGCAAGTGGCAAACCCCGGGGCTATGGCACGGAGATCGGCGCTTTCCTGCGTGTCGACGACCTCGGCCCGGGCTATGCCTTCGGTCAGATGGATGGGGCCATCATCATGAGTGCGGCACGGACCAACGCCCGCATCATCATTCCTGTGACGCCATTCGAGAATATCGTCAAGGGACATGACATCGAATTTGTCCTCTACGCCAACAATTACGAGGAGACCGGTCCCGACAAGCCGGTTATTGAGAGGTTCAAAACCTGCGAAGAGGCCTTGAATGTTTTCAGGGAAGGGAAGGTCATGAGCAAGGGCACGACCACCTCCACCGGTATCGTGGGATCCTACTTTGCAAACATTTTCGGCCCCCCCCAGTATCGCGAACTCCACGAAGAGATAGCCGAGCGCTATTTCAAGGCGTTTTTCAGCAGCGGGGTGTTTGTCGGCCAGTTGCGTACCAAACTCGGGGTCAGCGGTTTCGAGAGGACCGGGCCGGAGGAGAGCGCCAGGGCTCTGCTTGAGACCATTCTCAGGGAGCCGTGAGCAAATAAACAACCTTCGAAAAAAGCGGGACAAATGGTGGAATTGTCCTGCTTTTTTGATTTTTGAGAAAACCTACAGAAGTTTCTCGGCGCCTGAATAGGCCTCTTCCACTGTCAGTACGGCAGCGGCATGGCCCGGATGCTTGCTCGGGTTCCATTTTTTCATATCATCGAAGATATCGCCTTCGGTGTGATATTCAATGGTGCCCTTCAGTTGATATGCTTTGTTATCCTGGGTGATGAAAAGAACAGAGCCCCTGCTGCCACTGAAAATGTTCTTTCGGGTTTTGTCGAAATAATTGTCGGCAATGACGATTTTGCCGTCATCCCATTTGCTCACGCATGCCGCGTAAATGGCGTTCGGAATGCTGTTTTCATCAACCGTGGAAAAAATAACCGGACCATTCCGGTTGTTCCAGGCCCTGCTGACTTCTTCGGGTAGTTTTGCCATGTTTGCACCTTTCTGAGTGATTCCTGAAGTTTTCATTAATAACAGATGGTCCCGTATCAAAGCCTGTCGGCCTGCCGGCTTTGTACATGTTGAGGCTGGCCGCCGGCGTCCGAGATGGCCAGAATGATACGCTGGTGAAGGGTTCCGGCAAAGTCCCGGACATGGTCGGTGACCATGGTCTGGTGGTCGCCCGGCACAATGACGGTCTCCAGGGAGGGCATGAATCCTTTCCAGCCCGCCGCCAGACCCTCGGTGACCGTCGGCGACTGACCGGCAAGGATCAGCACAGCCGTTCCCGCATAGGGTTTGACAAGATAGCCCCGGCAAATCCTGCGATAGGCTTTCCTAAGATACCCCAGCCGCATTTCGGTTTCCAGGTCGCCGATTTCCTCGGCAGTCCTGCCCTCAAATACGCCCCTGAGCTCCTCTCTCGTACAGCTTTTTCCCCTTTTGAAATTCGGGGGCGAGGGGTCGGCCAGAAACAGGCCCCCGACCGTTTCCCCGGCGGCCCGCAGCTGTCTGGCAATTTCATAGGCAACCAACCCGCCGTTGCAGTGTCCGGAAAGATAAAACGGCCCCTCTTTCTGATGGCGGCGAATGATGTCGATGTAGCGTCCGGCCATAACCTCCACAGGCTCCGGCAGTGGCTGTCCCTGCAACCCGTTGGGATGCAATACCACGACACCAAAGCCGGGCTTGAGGATGTTGACGAGTTTCCGGGTATAGAGGCCCCCGCCCTTATAGTCCCCATGAAGGAAAAAAAGAAAAGGGGCATTTTCCTCTTTGCGGAGCACCAGATCGGTCTTTTCCGGTTGATTGCTTATTATCGCCTGAGCGAGTCCTTCCAGAGTCGGGTTGGAAAAGAGAGCGGAAACGGGGAGCTTCAAGCCGGCATGTTGCTGGAGGCGTGAGGTCAGGACCACGGCGGTCAGGGAATCGCCCCCCAGATCGAAAAAGTTGTCTTTCAGCTCAATAGAATCGACCCCCAGGATTTCCCGCCAAAGACCGGCAATAATCTGTTCGGTGAGATTCATGGGACGGTGCCGGTGGCCGGGGGAAAGAGCGGCCGGCTTTTTCTTCCTGCCGGGCTTGAAACGCCACATTTGCCTGACAAAGGCCGAAAAATCGGCCAGACCGGGCAAAAATCCCGGCCGGGGTTTTACGGCAGAACGCTGCCTCTCAAGCGCGGCGCCTGAAGCGGGTACCGATACTTCTTCCAGAACTGTGACATTCGGCTCCTGATGGCCGAGGTCTGCCGGCTTTAAATCGGCGACCTCACGTTCCGGGCTCCGGGCCGCCTGTTTCAGAATGGTGACATAGCTTGCCGCCATCTCCTCCATGCGTTCCGCCCGGAACAGCTCCGTGGAATATTCCCAGAGCAGAAGGATGCCGGATGAATGGGCGTCAGGCCGGGACCGGTAGCAATAAGTCGAGTCGGGTATGGCGATTACATTGACGTCAAATTTTGCCGTATCGTTATGCAGGTATTCGATGGCACCGGCGACTCCGGGGAGATTAAGATCCGGGAACCGCGAATCGTGGAAGTTGAACAGGGTGCTGATCAGGGGCGTTTCGCCGTGACGGGTTTTCAGGCCGGCGGCCTGGAGGATTTTTTTGAGGGGCAAGGCCTGGTGCTGGAGAGCCCTGCTCGCCGTGTCATTGACCTGTCGGCAGAATACAGAGAAGGATTGGCGCCCTGAAACCGCCGTTCGGATGGGAAGCGTATTGATAAACATGCCGAGCATTTTTTGGGTGTTCTCCGATGTCCGGTTGGCCGCTCCCGTCCCGACCACGATATCGCTTTTCCCGGAGAGGTGATGGAGGAGAACAAAATATGCCGCCAGCATGAAGGCATAGAGGCTGACACCCTGCTGGCGTGCCTGATGTTTCAGAAGGGAGGAAAGCTCCTCATCGAGAGGTACCTGGAGCAGCGCCCCTTCAAAAGAGCTGACCTCGGGACGGGGATGGTCAAGGGGCAGGGACAAGGCCTCGGGGGCTCCGAGAAGATTTTCCCTCCAAAAGTTTTCGCAGCCGCGCAATCCGGCACCTGCCAGCCATTCTTTTTCACGCCATGCATAATCCGCATACTGCCAGGGCAGGGGGGGTAGCTCTGCAGAGGTCTTTGCAAGGCCTGCCCGGTACAATTCAGCAAGCTCGGCAATCATGGCGGCAAAGGAACAGCCGTCATGAATGATGTGATGCTCCACGATAACGAGAACATGGTGCCTGTCGTTGAGTCGGATGATCCGATGATGAAACAAAGGCAGCCGCTCCAGGCGAATCGGCAGGGCCAGGCACTTTTTTATGGCCTCCTGGTAGGACGATGAGTCTTCGTCGGCACCAGCCAGGTCAAGCACGGGGATTTTCATTGGCCAGGGGGGATGAATTTCCTGCCGGGGCTGACCGTCGCTTTCGGGGAAGGTGGTCCGCAGTATCTGATGGCGTTCCACGATGGTGGTCATGGCCTGTTCGAGAACGTCGAGGCGCAGCTCACCCTGAAGATGCAGCGCCGCCTGGAAGCGGTAGGCGGGGTTGCCGGGCAGCAGTTGGTCGAGGAAAAACACACTCTGCTGCACTGCGGAAAGGGGAATCGGCTGGCCGGCTGACCGATGTTCCTCCCCTGAAAGATCACAACTCCGGTCGCCCCCGGGTTTCGGCGTCATCGCTTCCGCAATTCCCGCCACCGTGGGCTCGGCATAAAATTGGGGCAGCTCCAGGGTGAAGCCCGACTCCTGCAGACGGCTGATGAAGCGGACGATGCTGAGTGAATCGGCGCCGTAATCCAGCAGACTTTCATGGGCCGGAAGCCTTGTCACACCCAAAAGTTTCCGCCAGATCCCGGCCACCAGGGCGTGATTGCCGGACAGCTCGTTTTGGGCGCGCTTTCGTGCTGATGCCAGGGGCCTGGCCTGGAGCGCTTTGCGGTCGATCTTGCCGTTGGGGGTAAGCGCCAGGCGATCGACAATTTCGATGAAGTCGGGGATCAGGTAAAAGGGCAGATGCTCCTTGAGATAGGTTTTCAACTCCTGGCCGGTCAGGGCGGTGTCTGGATCGACCGTCAGAAAGGCCACCAACGCCTTGTGGCCCGCGACATCCTCTCTCAGGATCACGGCCGCCGACCTGACGCCGGGGTGATCGGCCAGCGCGCGTTCAATTTCTCCCGGCTCAACCCGATAGCCCTTGATTTTAAGCTGGTTGTCGCAGCGCCCCAGGAATTCGATGGTGTCATCCGGCAGACGGCGCACCAGGTCGCCTGATTTGTATAAGCGTTGTCCTTCCGTCGCGGAAAAGCGATCCGGCAGGAAAACCTCGGCGGTCAACTCCGGGCGGTTCAGGTAGCCCAACGCCAGACCGGCCCCGCCGATATAGAGTTCTCCCGTCTCCCCATCCGTAACCGGCTCGAGGTGGTTGTTCAGGATCCGCACATAGGTGCCTGCAATCGGCTTCCCGATGGGAATGGACGGGATATTTGCAGGTAATTTCTCCGGAATAGGATAGCAGCAGGTAAAGGTGGTGTTTTCAGTCGGGCCGTAGCCGTTGATGAGCCGGGTGTTGGGCAGTTCCGCCAGGGCCTTGCGGACATGGGGCACCGACAGGGCCTCCCCCCCGGTCAGCAGATAGTCGAGCTTTCGCAATATCCCCGGGGATTCATCCATTACCGTGTTGAAGAGGGCGGCCGTAAGCCAGAGCACATTCACGCCGTGCTGATCGATGGTCTCTTCAAGCTGGCTGAGGGTCGGCAACGTGGCAGGAAAAATGACGCACCTGGCGCCGTTCAACAGCGGCCCCCAGAGTTCGAAAGTGGAGGCGTCAAAAGAGATGGAGGCCAGCAGCAGGAAGCTCAGGTCGGGGCCAAAAGGGATATAGTCGGTGTCCCTGACCAGCCTGGCAACGCCGCGATGGGGTACGACGGCGCCCTTGGGGGTGCCTGTCGAGCCCGAGGTGTACATGATATAGGCAGGGCTCTCTGCGTCGGTCGGAGGCTGGGGATTCTCCCGCGGCTGCTTGTCCAAGGTCTCGCTGATGGCATCCAGGCAGCGTATCTCTCCGGGATATCCGGGGAATTTGTCCTTGAACCCGCTGACCGTCAGGAGGATGCCGATTCCGGCATCCGAAAGCATGAAAGCCAGGCGTTCCGGGGGGTATTGAGGGTCGAGGGGCACATAGAAGCCTCCCGCTTTTATGGTCGCCAGGATGGCCACGACCAGATCAGGTGAGCGCTCCAGGCACAGGCCGACGGGGGAGCCAGGAACCACTCCCAGCCCCGATAAATAATGGGCCAGTTTATTGGCCTGAACATTCAGCTCCGCGTAGGTCAGACCGGAATGATCAAAAACCAGGGCCTCCCGCTGCGGATAGCTGTCAACACAATCCTCAAACAAACTCGAAAGTGTCTGATATTTCTGCCCGGTCATTTTTATTAGCAGCATCCTTTGAACGAAGGGCGCCTCCTCTGCTGATGCAGCGCTGCAACAGGAAGCGGTAATCCATGAAAAGGGCATCTGCCGCCCGGACGGCGGCAGCTAAGCGCCCATGGATGGGTTTATGCGGCCCTTTGAATGGGGAGCCCAGCCCCATAACAAAAGTGCGGCTAATAATTAACTTTCGCCTTAGTAAGTGAAAAGGAAAGGTTAAGACTAAATATTGTTGACATATAACTAAAATTTTCGGATAACTATTTAAAATTAATTAAATTTTTCGAATTGTTTTCAGGTTGCCGGAGCCACAAACCCCGTTCCGGGTTAACTCCGCTTTGAGCCTTAGGCTCAAGAGAGCCGAGTGAATCGATGTCGACCTCATCGTTTCCGTTTCCGAAAAGCCTGTTCCTATCTTCACCAGCGTGGTCCAAAACTTGCTTACCCCGCCCGTAATTCCATAATTCATCCGGCATATTGAATGGTTTATCCCATTGCAGACACCGCAGTCAAAAAAACAAAAAGGATACAAACTCAGGTTGCGGCCGGCGCCCACGTCCTTGGTGATGATGGGCTTTTTTTAATTTTCCTGTTAAGGAGGAAAAGAGGGATGCGAATTGCTCACTTGTTGATGGTAATGGTTGTTTCAATGCTGGTGACGTTGACCGGTTGCGGCGGAGGAGGCGGAGGGAGTTCAAGCCGTTCTTCAGGTGACCAGATCCTTGGCGCCTGGGTGCTTGACCAGGGCTGGGAAGACCTGAACGGGGTGACATTCTACAGTGATGGGACTTACGCGTTTGATTTTGGCGGAGGCTGTGTTTACCAGGGGCCGTATACCGTCAGCTATGCCAACGGGACGATCACGACCACCGAGGAATCCCACCTGGGCGTCTGCGATAACTTTTCGGCCGGCGAGATTTCGGTCAGCAGCTTTTCCTTCGATGAAGACGGCAATCTGATTTTCGATTTCGGCAATGAACATGGCGATTCCGCCTACGCGCCGAAATTGATCAACACCTGGGAGCTGGCTGCCGGCTGGCCGGACCTGAACAGCATGACCTTCCACAGTGATGGGACTTACGCGTTTGATTTCGGCGGCGGGTGTATTTACCAGGGGCCATACAGCGTTGACTATACGGCTTGGACAATCACGACTACCGAAGAATCCCACCTGGGTGTTTGCGATAATTTTACGGCGGGCGAAGTTTCGGTCAGCAACTTTTCCTTTGATGTGGACGGCAATCTGATTTTCGATTTCGGCAATGAAAATGGTGACTCCACCTATGTCGGTGCAGAGGACGAGGTCACCATCCTGGTTGTGGCGTATGATGCCACTGCCGCTACGGCCATGGAAAACGCCCTCACCAGCCTGGGCATCACCTATCTGGCCGTTGCGAGGGATGTCTTTGAGGCAATGTCCACGGCTGCCCTGCTTGACTACAGTGCGGTTTTTTATGCCGGGGGATATAGCAACGATCTCTGGAGCCGGGCCGTTGCCTATCTCGACGCCGGCGGCAATCTTCTTATCGCGGACAATGACCTTGGTTATGGCAATCACGCAACGGCTTTTTACCAGAATTATCTGCAGGCCAATTACGTTTCTGACTCCGGGTCCGACGGGATTTTGACGGGAACGGGTGTCATGGCGGGAATCAATCCGGACGTATCCCCTGATCCTTTCCCCGATGATTTCACCGTGGGCGCCGAGGGGGTCCAAATTTTCCAGGCGCCCAGCGGCAATGCCGCCGGGGTGGCCGTCAACCGCAACGGCTACAAGGCCATCTACCTGGCCTGGGATTTCGACGATACGGCCAGTACTGCTGACGAGGAAGCCATAATCCGGGTTATTCTTACCTATTTTGGGCTTTTAGCGCCATCCTGAAACAGTGCGTGAATTTAGTAGCGGCCTTTGCAGATAACTGGATGCCATGGCCTGAAAACCAGTATTTCTTGTAGAAATACCAGTGGGCAAGCCAATGCCCTGGAATAAAACCGGATAAAACTTTATCCATCCTTATCCGCCTGAAAGCCCGAAGGTGCTTATGCCCTTCGGGCTTTATTTTTAACGGAAGCTTGGGGAATTTCCCACATTAAGGTAAAAAACCGGTCTTGTTTTTTTAAAGACGGGGGACAGAATTTCACGCGGTCCCTTTTTTATTGCCATGAAATCCATGTGCCGGGAAGCGGCTGAAATACCTGGAACGACAAGAGCGGCAGAGCTGTGAAACCATATGAATGGAATAAATGAACAAATAAATGACCATGGGGTCAAGCCTGACTTGGCATCCTGCTCGCATACTGATTTTTTATTAGCCCATTGTAACTTTCAGGCATGAGAGGAGGGCAATTGGTTTGACAATGGTTATCTTGTGCTGTAGAAGTGGATTTTAATAACCTCTTATTATTCATGAAAATTTTGCGGTAACCGACAAAAACGGCATAGCGTGATTTTCTGTTGCCAGGTTCAAAAACCGGGTCTCTAAACAAACAACCATGAGGAGTTATCGATGAAATCAGTTAAAAGCACAACCATTCCGGCGGGTGTTGTTTTCGTTTTGTTGATGGCGTTCTTCGTTTTTTCCCAGGACTTCAGCCATGCCGCTTCCCAGTCGACAACACCTGCAAGTTCAGCGCAACTCCAGAAAAAAGTGCCGGTATCCGCAATGCCGGCGATAAAGCCCTGTCCGGACCTGAAAGTCAGCCTCAAGGTCATCAAAGGCAATAACGGACTTGTCACACTGATCGGCAGCGTTTCCAACGTCGGCAGCGCAAATTATGCCATTCCTTCCGAAGCCCAGGTGATCATGAACCTGGCCTATCCTCCCAAGACCTATAATCAGAGCGGCGTATCCGAACAGATTTTCACGAAGGCTTTTAGCACATTGAATAAAGGCGCTTCATTCCCTGTCAACTGTACCTTCCAGATCCCGAATTTCGAGGGATGGGGGCAGACGGTTATGAAGCGGGGAATCGCAAAACGTCTCTTTACCTTGAGGGTCGTCAAAAAAGACATGTCGCCTTTTAAGGCCGGTGAAGACTGCAACCCGAATAACAACGATAATGCCGTTGAGGTTACGTATCAGGAAAAATAGCATGGATGCCGGCCGCATTTCGTGGGCCGACCATGGATTCATGCCGGTAGACGCAATAGACCAAGGTGAAACAAGCTCAGCAACTCGGGGACGGAATGGACTTCCGTCCCCTTTTTGTTTTCTCCAGGGCTTTTCTTGGGCCCGGCTCGGGCCGGAGGAACTTTTAAAAAACATCAGGTTTTTTTGACATCGTGGTTTTTTGAGATAACTTATTTTTATAAGGGCTGTTTGATTCAGCAAAACACTATTTTAAAAGGGAGGGTACGATGTCCAAAATTTTGCACGTTGAAGACAATGCTGCTATTCGGGAATCCGTGAAGCTGGTCCTCGAAAAAGAAGGGCACGAGGTTGTCAGTTACGAAACGGCGGCCGCGGCAATCGATGCCCTGCCGGGGTTGAAGCCTGATTTGGCCATCCTGGATATCATGATGGAGAGCATGGATTCCGGCCTGGAAGTCAACGAAAAGATCCAAAAGCTCCAACCCGGCCTCCCCTGTATCTTTTTAACCTCTCTTGGGGAGGAAGTGCAGCAGATTTTTGCCGGCCGTCTCCAAACCGGCCGGATTCTGCAGAAACCTGTGAAGCCCGAGACCCTGCTTCCTCTCGTCAAAAAGATGCTGGGGTAGGGGGCCCGTCTGAATCGGTAACGCCGAAACGAGATTTCGGATGCTAGCATTCGTGAGTGATACTGATTCAGGTTACCATCCCGTATGAGTTTCTATACTCTCGAACTTGGTGAGTTGGAGGGGCGCCCCCAGCCGGGTCAGGAAACAGGAGGCCGGCGGACCTTCCCACTCGGAGTATTGCGTGAGAAGTCCCGCTGGTTCATCCGCATGCGCTGGGTGGTGGTTTTGTCACTTTTCAGCTTCGGCCTTTTTTCGCATCTCGGCGAAAGTCAACTGCTGGCGCTGGGGGTTGTCCCCGGGAAAATCTGGCCGATCGCGACCGCCGCGGTGCTGGTCCTGGGCAACGTTTTTTTCACTCTCGCCGTGCGTCGGCCCGAGGGCTCCCTTAGCTTGCCGGTGGACCTGTGTTGGGTGCAGATCATTTTAGACATGGCCTGCCTCGGTGTTGTGCTCCATTTCCTGGGCGTCTTCAGTTTTGCGCCCTCGCTCTATTTTCTGCATATCGCCCTGGCCTGCATTTTTTTCGACCTGTGGGCGAGCTTTGGCGTTCTGCTTCTGGCGCTGGCCTCCTATTTCATTTGCATCTATGTTGAACTGTCCGGTTGGGTTGAGCCCGCGGCTTTGATGCTTTCCTGGCAGCAGGAAGCCCGCCTGGAGATGTCCGGTTGGTCGATTGTGGCCATGAGTGCCGGCTATGCTCTGATAATGCTGGCGCTGTGGTATATCGTCTCGCGCATGTCGGTGCGGTTGCGGGAGCACGAACGCAGCGTGGTGCAGGCAGCGAAAAAGGTTCTGCGCCTGCAGGAAGACCGGGACAAATACGCCGTGCAGATGACGCACCAGCTCAAGGCGCCTTTGGATGCCATGCGCAGCATCATGATGTTGATTACCGAGGGCTATGTCGAGCCGGTATCGGCGGAAATCCGCAAACGTTTGCTGGAAGTCGACAAACAGGCGGAGGGCCTGGGTGAGCTGATCCTGGACGTGCTGAGGCTGTACAACCTGCAAAAGGCGGCCGGGCAGCCCATCGAACCGGTGGCTATCGATCTGGCGGCGCGTATCCGGGCCGCCGCAGTCGACCTGCAGCAGATGGCCGATAAACGGCGCGTGCGCGTCCATCTCGATGTCGGCGAACTGACGGTCCAGGGCGTTCCGCTGCAGATCGACCTTTTACTCCACAACCTCCTTTCCAATGCCATTACCTATTCGTACCAGGACGGGGAGGTGCGTGTCCTCGGGGGCCGGGACGATGCGACCGGCCAGGTTTATTTCGAGGTGCGGGACCAGGGTATCGGTATTGCCCCCGAAAAGATTCCAAAAATTTTCGAGGAGTACTATCATACCGAGGAGGCCTTCAAGCATAACAGCACCTCGACGGGGATCGGCCTCGCCATTGTCAAAAAGATTGCCGAAACCCATGGCCTCAGGATCCAGGTTGAAAGCGAGGTCGGCAAAGGGACCTGCTTCCGGGTTTCCTTCCCCACCCGGCTTCCCGAGGCCCCTCCCGCCCATGATCGGTCCTGTCCCATCTGTGAATGAAAAGAAACTGTAATTATTCAGCTTTTTGGAACAATGCCCTGCATCGCTTATTCCAAGGGCCGCATAAACCCATCCAGGGGGGAAGCCTGGATTATTCATGAAGACTTTTACTGCAACCGCCGATTGCACGCCATCTCAAGCCGTGCTCGCTCCTTGCTCTTCGACGTACGGTAAGTAGGATTGCAGAGCTCGTCGCGGTGCTTGGCTTGATCTGACGCACACTTGGTGGTTTTGTGATGAAGCCTCGTAAATAAGCCAAGCTTGGCTTTCGCCATCCTGGCGCCGGATGCCCTTTCCATGGGCGACACGAGTCCTTGTGCTGAACAACTTAAATAAAATGGATGAATTGAAAATTATTGCCTCAGGCCCCGGCTGGCTGGTGGTGGACAAAGCCTGCGATATGAGCGTTCACAATGAGCCGGGCCGGGATCTGGTTTCTCTTGTGCGGGAAAGCCTAGAAAGCGACTTTGAGCTGGCGCAGCGTCTTGCTTACCGGGAGGGTGCCGTCATCAGCCCGGTTCATCGCCTCGATCGTGAGACCAGCGGGGTCATGCTTCTGGGGGTTGATCCGGAAACCGTGCGCTGGTTTTCCCTCCAGTTCGAGGAACGAAGAATCCGCAAACGCTATGTTGCTGTCGTGCACGGCTGCTTCAAGGAAGGCATCGGATCAGAACTGATCTGGGACCGCCCTCTTTCTTCCGAAGCCGGGGGCAGGAACGATCCCGTCGGCCGGGGGAAGAAAGTCCCCTGCACCACCCGGGTTCAGGTGCTTGACCAGAGCCTCCATTACACCCTGATTGCCTGTTCCCCCCTGACCGGCCGCAAACACCAGATCCGGCGTCACGCCAAACTGGCCGGCCATCCCGTCCTGGGTGATGGCCGCTACGGCTCAAAACGGGCCGTGGCGTTCATCAAGGACCGCCATGCCTTTTCCCGCCTGGCCCTTCATGCCTGCTCCCTTGAGCTGGAGTTTCCCGGCAGTGGTCAGACGAAGAGGTTCGAATCCCCCATCTCCCCCGAACTTCTGCGCCTTCTCGAAGAGGATAAAATTAAGGTCAATACATCCCAATAAATTGATTATGGTGTTTTCAGCACGTTAGGGACAAAATTACTAAGAAGAAACCTGACTACTCGACAGAGGTGGGTAGCAAACAACGAGTTGAGGGGACAGGGTTGCCCATGGAAAGGGCATCTGACGCCCGGATGGCGGCAGTTGAGCGCCCAGGGATGGGTTCAGGTGGCCCTTGGAATGGGCGATCCGATCCCATTCACCAAACAGGAAAAACTTCCGAATTTGTCTAATATTTAACGTTCTCCTCCACTGCTGTCCCACAGTTTCTAAAGTAAGGCCAGTTGGGGGTTTGGGAAGATTTCCGGCGGCTTAAAGAGGGACTGAGGTCTCGCCGCTCGAATAAATATTAATCAAATTATGGGACAGCAGTGGTTCTCCTCAGTAAATGCCGCGGTTATTTGTTGTTGCCATGGGGGAGGGACCAGGCAACAGGGTTGGTGCGGCAGGCCTGCAACAGAGGAAAATGGGGGTAGCCTGATTCCGGCGGGTGTGGCCGGCCTGAAAAATGTGCGCTTACCGCTGTTCGAGTTCCTTCATGAGACGGCGGTATACTATTCGAGGAGTCGGCTCCATCCGTGCTCATCGACTCCCTTATTTCGTTGGGAATGAAAAAATATGGATCCTGGAAACGTCTTCTTTGAAATTGGAGCCATTTTAGGGCTTGCAGCCCTCCTCGGTTTCGTCGGCCGGAAAGTACGCCAACCCCTGCTGATCATGTACCTGGCCACCGGCATTCTGGCCGGGCCTTCAGGTTTCGGCATCATCGAGAGCTATGAGCAGATCGAGCTCCTTGCCCATATGGGCGTGGCGATTCTTCTGTTCATCGTGGGTCTCAGACTGGATGCCAATCTCATCCGCACGACAGGTCCGGTCGCCCTGGCCACGGGCCTGGGCCAGATTGTTTTTACCTCGGCGATCGGCTTCCTGATAGCCCTGGCTCTGGACATATCCCTTGTCAGCGCGGCCTATGTGTCCGTCGCTCTGACCTTTTCCAGCACCATCATTATCGTTAAACTCCTGTCCGACAAGAAAGAGATCGACTCTCTCCACGGTCAGATCGCCATAGGCTTTCTCATCGTCCAGGATATTGCCGCCATTCTGGCCCTCGTGGGGCTGACAACCTTGGGATCGACGGTTTCCGAAGAAGGGCTGGCGATCGGACAGGCTTTTGTCGTCGCTGCCAAGGGACTGGGATTTCTTGCCTTTATTTTCATAATGATGAAATATGTTCTGCCGCGCCTTACCGACCGGCTGGCCGATTCCCAGGAAATGCTGATTCTTTTCGCCATTGCCTGGGCCGTATTTCTGGGAGCAGTCGGCGACGGGCTCGGCTTCAGCAAGGAAGTGGGGGCTTTCCTGGGCGGTGTTTCCCTGGCCTCGACAAAATATCGGGAGTCCATCGGAGCCCGTCTTACCACGCTCAGGGATTTCCTGATCCTGTTTTTTTTCATCGACCTCGGAGCCTTGCTGGACTGGTCCACCGTCGGCACGCAAATCGGAAAGTCGCTGATCTTTTCCCTCTTCGTCCTTATCGGCAACCCTCTCATTGTTCTGGCGATCATGGGATTCATGGGCTATCGCCGCCGGACGTCTTTTATGGCCGGCTTAACAGTGGCTCAAATCAGCGAGTTTTCCCTTATCGTGACGGCTCTGGGCGTCACCCTCGGCCATGTCACCCAGGAAACCGTTGGCCTTGTCACCCTTGTCGGTGTGGTAACCATTTTTGCCTCGACTTATATGATCCTCTATTCCGGTCCCCTCTATGAGTTTCTTGAAGCTCCCCTGAAGATTTTCGAAAGGCGGAACGCCTTCCGGGAAGGCATTGTCGATACCCTGCAGACGGCACCATCGGCGGACATGGTCCTGGTCGGCCTGGGCAGTTTCGGCCGGTCGCTGGCGGAAAACCTGTTGCGGCGCCGCCAGCTTTTCATCGCCGTTGATTTTGATCCCCGTGTATTCGAAAAGTGGCGCTCCCGCGGGGTGGCCGTTTTGTATGGAGATATCGCCGATCCCGATATCCATGAGCACCTGCCGTTGAACAGGGTACGTTGGGTGGTCAGCACCGTCCGTTCAAGATCATTGAGCCTGACCATTGTTCAGCATTTGAGAAGCACCGGCTATACGGGAAAAGTGGCCCTCACGGCGAAAGACCGTGAAGAGGCCGACCTTTTTAAAAATGCGGGTGCCGACCTGGTCCTGAAGCCGTTTGCCGATGCCGCCGAACAGGCGGCCGACGCTTTAACCCATGCCATTGAATTTCTGCCTCATGACATCCATTGGCCGATCAGCTTTTTGGAGGTTCGCATTCGTTCCGATGCCTCCGCGGCGGGAAAAACCCTGAAAGAGATTTCCCTGCAGGCGATGACCGGGGCCTCCATCCTCGCCATTGGCCGCGCCGGCCGGTTCTTTTATGATGCCGGCCCTGATTTCCGGATTTACCCCGGAGACCGCCTGGTTATCGTGGGATTTCCGGAACATTTGAAAGAGGCTGAAGCGTTGCTGAATCGTTTCGATCTCCAAAAGGATGCGGAGGTCCGGCGCAGCTTTGAAATTACCGAAATCAAAGTCCCCGAGGGTTTCCGTTTTGCAGGCCGAACCCTGGCGGAGATCGGTTTCCGCCAGAAGTATGGCGTAACGGTTGTCGGTATCCGGCGGGGGGAAGAGCAGATTACCTCAGTCAACCCGGAAGAAAGAATCTTGGGCGGGGACGGGTTGATCGTCATCGGGCCGTCCCGGCAATTTGAAACCCTCAAAAAGGATGATTTCCTGGCCTGATATTGTTGCTGCTGGCGGATTCATGAGATTCCCTTGACAAGAAGGTAGAGGCGAGGTCCCGTGAGTTTATTCCCCGGCAATATTTATCTGCCCTGGAAGTTTTCAATGTGACCATTAAGGAAAGCGCCCGCATGGCCCGATGTCGAATTTACTAAGGCGAAACTTGTTTACTCGACATCAGCCAATAGCAAACCATGGGGTTGGGCTGCCCATGAAAAGGGCATC